>Ga0268298_10004168_pt1 | contig 14275 bp, 10 predicted proteins | sample WWTPWeurt_MetaG_FD_194462 | JGI IMG/M metagenome (GOLD analysis project Ga0268298, IMG submission 194462) | Activated sludge microbial communities from WWTP in Nijmegen, Gelderland, Netherland - WWTP Weurt | ecosystem: Engineered > WWTP > Aerobic digester > Activated sludge | place... | reverse complement strand
GAATTCTTTCTGCAAGAGTACCTTTCATACATGCCATAGACATATAAATAATCCGGAATGTATGAAAGGTACTCTTGCAGAAAGTATTCGTGGGGCAGATGTTTTTATTGGAGTAAGCCGATCTGGTGTGCTGACGGAAGCAATGGTAAGGACAATGCGTGAAAGACCTATTATATTTGCATTGGCAAACCCTGAACCGGAAATTGTGCCGGAGGAAGCATTAAAAGCAGGAGCGTTTATTGTTGCTACGGGCAGGAGTGATTTTCCAAACCAAATCAATAATGTTCTGGCGTTTCCCGGAATTTTTCGAGGCGCTTTGGATCATGGTATCAGACGTTTTACTGATGGAATGCTTTTGCATGCTGCAGAAAGTATAGCAAAATGTGTAAAGCATCTTTCTCCACAGCATATTATTCCGAATCCTTTCGATAAGCAGGTTCCCATCGCGGTTTCCCAGTCAATTCTCTGGAGTGAACATGAACAGCAAGAGGATAGGAAATGCGTATTCTGACCTCTTTATAAATAACAAGACAGAATAGTCCTTTTTAATTTTTTTATTTTCGAAACTTTTCGTTTCCAAATTATGGATAAGGTATTGTACGATTTTATTAAACTTTTTCTTTAAAGTTTTTGATCTTTTGAAAATGGAGTTTTTTTGTTTTACATGATATTCTTTTACTTTTTTAGTATGGGTTAGGTAATATATGGACTATGTTTTTTGCCACCCAGTTTTTTTGGAGTAACAAATTGAATAATTTCCATGATAATATAACTATTCGTAACCAGATTGCTGGTAATGCACTCTAAAATCACTTTTTCATCCGAAAGTTTCTTGTTAATCCGTGTACTGTATAATTTTGAAGAATTTTTTAAAAATTATTTAGCCCTTCTTTCAAATGAAGGAGCGTGAATGAGTAATATTGAAAAAGGAATATAAGAATATAAAAATTGAATTTTGTATGGTAAAACATGATTGATTGAACATGTGTATAATGTTCTATGGGAATAAAAAAGCAGGAGTGTTTTTTGTTTGACAGGGTTGAAATTTCTTGATAAGCTGAAGAGCTTAATTTATTGTAATGTCTGAAAAACTTTTATGGCTATTGAACCGATCGAAAAGTTTCGTGAAATCCTTCAAAATTCTGAACAGCCACTTATCTGTATTCCAGAAAATCCTTCAGGAGATGCTATAGGGGCAGCGTGGGCTCTGTATGCGTGTTTGCAAAATTTAGGAAAAAGTCCTTCTGTTGCATGTTCTGATCCTTTTGGAAAAATGAAAGACTTCGAGTTTCTTCCAAAACCTTCTGAACTTTTGTCTGATGTGTCTGGATCGCGCGATTTCATCTTAATATTCAATGTAGAGTCGAATGGCATTTCCAATGTTCGAACGGAAAATAGTGAAAAGGAACTTCGAATTTATTTGACGCCGAAGCGTGCATCCATAGATCCTAGAGATTTTTCTTTTATACCTGGCAAATGCAAATATGATACGGCAATTTTTCTAGGATGTCGAGAAAAGGAGTCAATAGGAAAAGTATACGAAGAAAACCCTGATGTGTTTTTTGAAATACCTATTGTCAATATTGATTATAAATCCAATAACGAAGAATTTGGGCAGCTAAATGTTTTAAATCTGACCGCTTCAAGTACATCGGAAATTCTTGCTGATGCGATTATGGGATTACCGAAGCAGTCTATGAACGAAAATGTTGCTAAATGTCTTCTTGCTGGAATTATTAGTGAGACGGACAGTTTTCGGAAAAAAAACACAACCCCAAAGGCGTTGTATATGGCGGCGAAGCTTATAGAATTTGGCGCAGATCAACAAGAGGTTATTCGGCATTTGTATAAAACCCAGCCGTTTCACTTATTGAAACTTCTTGGTCGTATTATGGCGCATTTGAACTGGAACGAGGAGTTTGGATTTGTATGGGCAGAAGCTTCTCTGGATGATTTTGTACAGACACGAACTAAGCCAAGTGATCTTGGGTATGTACTTGATACGATCCGAAATAACTATTCATCAGGAAAAATATTTGGAATCTTTTATAAAGAAAATCATGAAAGTGTTTCTGTGATTATGAAATCTCAGCGGGAGGATATAATTTTGAAGATGCAAAATATGTTTTCAGGAAAATTAGAGGGGGATGCTGTGATTTTTCCTCTATCCACAGGATCTTTTGAAGACGCTTTTCGTCTTGTGGTCGGAAGTTTTTCTGAATAGATACCGTCTTTTTGAATATGTGTAGTTTTTTGAGAAGGGGTAGGCATCTCAATTTCGATTACAGTTATAGTCTTTGATTTCTATTGAGAAAGTTTTTGGTTATGATTGCCAACGCCGTTTCTTATGGGAAGTTTGTTGACAGAAATGATGAAATATTAAGTAACTGTCTAGAATTTCACTTCTTAGAAATAAAGCAAAATGCCAGATTTCTTGTTATGGTAACTTCTAAAGAATAGCCGCCACACTTTTACCGTGAGAAAGAGATGGAAGTTGACGCATATGAGAATTTTTGGTATACTTCGTAGTGTTGGTATGCAGGTATTTGGTTCGCTCGAAAGGCGAATCTTTTTGTAAGAAATGCTGCAGAATAATTATTAAACAGTATAAGAAATTATATGGCAAAAAAAATTATTGCCGATGATATTGCTGGTATCCAATTGAAAGAATTTTCTATTGCGCTTGGTCAAATTGCTGAAGAAAAGGGTATATCAGAAGAAAAAGTAATTGAAACTGTAGAAGCTGCACTTGCAGCGGCATACAAAAAGGATTATGGGAAACGAGGTCAGCATATTCGTGCAGAGTTTGACAAGGAATCCGGTCGAGCAAAATTTTTTCTTGTAAAAGAGGTTGTGGACGAGACAACTCGGGAGTTTTATGTTCCTGAGGAGACCGAAGGAATAACTGCTTCGGATGGAGAAGTGCGTTTCTCTGATCGAGAGGTGACTGACTCATATGACATATCTGCGGATGATGAAACTATGGAGAGTAGGCTCTCGCGATACAATGCTGAACGCGATATACCATTGGGAGAAGCTGTTTCCGTAAAATCGGACGCAAAAGTCGGTGATGTGATCGAAACAGAACTTGAATCACATGATACTTTTGGACGCGTAGCTGCACAAACAGCAAAACAGGTTATTATCCAAAAAATTCGAGAAGCGGAGCGTGAATCCATGTTTAAAGAATTTAAGGAACGTGAATGTGAAGTGCTGAGTGGAACTATCCAACGCATTGAAGGAAGAAACGTATTTATTGATCTCGGAAAGTCAACAGGAGTATTGTTGCCGTCGGAACAGGTGCAGAGTGAACGATACCGTTTGGGTCAGAGACTAAAAGTGTATGTAGCGCGTGTGGATTCTGATCCGAGGGGTCATGGTATTATATTGAGTCGAACCAGTGAAGAACTTGTAAAAAAAATGTTTGAACTCGAAGTTCCTGAAATATTTTCCGGAACGGTCGAAATAAAAGCGATTGCGCGTGAAGCGGGATCTAGAACGAAAATGGCTGTAGCATCTAAGGATGCTAATATAGATCCTATTGGTTCATGTGTTGGACAAAAGGGTACACGGGTTCAAGCGGTTATTGATGAATTAGGCGGTGAAAAAATTGATATTGTCGAGTGGAATACAAACATGGAGAAATTTATTGCTCTTTCACTGAGTCCAGCCAAAGCGCTTAATGTAGAAATTGATGAGGAAAATAAGACGGCAAAGGTTATCGTGCCCCAAGATCAACTTTCGCTGGCTATTGGAAGACAGGGACAGAATGTTCGTTTGGCAGCAAAGCTTTCCGGTTATCGTATCGATGTTGTTGGACAAGGTGAGGATGTGGATGGCACGTCTGAATTGGAGGATCCTTCTTATTCTGATATGGGGTTATTGGCAAAGGAGACGGAACAACTATCGGAGGATGATAAAAATAGTGAACTATCTAAAAAAATAGATGGAAATGGAAAAGGATAATTTTTTATTTTCTCAAAAAAAATATGAATCTTTGGCATGATGTTTCTTTTGGTGATAATGTTCCAAAAACGTTTAATACTATTATTGAATGTCCGCGTGGGACAAAAAATAAGTATGAGATAGATAAAAAAACGGGACTCATAAAATTGGATCGTGCAATGAAAACATCTCAGGATTATCCGTTTGACTATGGATTTATTCCGCAGACATATTGGCATGATAATGATCCTCTCGATGTTGTGTTATTGACGACGTATCCACTCGAGCCTGGTGTGCTGGTAGAAGCTCGTCCGATTGGAGTAGCGAGAGTGGTGGATTGTGGAGATAAAGATGATAAAATTATAGCCGTTCCGGAAAGTGACCCACGATGGGATGGAGTAACCGATTTGCGGAAAATAAATCCGCATACATTGAAAGAAATCCAGCATTTTTTTGAAACATATAAGTCTATTGAAGACGGGAAAAAGGTAACCGTATCAAAATTTGAGGGAAAAAAGCAGGCACTTATTATTCTTAAGGAAGCGCGGGAGATGTACCGAAAAAAATTTGAATCGAATGATAAACGATAAGAAGAGAGGTTTTCTCTCTCACATATTAACTATAAAAGTGCGGTAATAACGATGGGAATATTTCTGTAATGACCGTGCGCGTATGTTTATGAATATGATAGATATCAAAAAGTTGCCAAAGTCAGAAATTGAGGTTCGAGCGAATATTTCATGGGAAGAGTGGGGATGTTTTATTGAGGGCGCAGTTGAAGAATTGGCAAAAACAGTCAAAGTAGAAGGTTTTCGACCGGGACGAGCTCCACGTTCAATCGTTGAACAACATCTCGGAAAAGATTCCGTGCTCAATGCAGCTGCTGATAAGGCAATTCAAAAACAGTGGGCGCGTATTGTGAAATCGGAGAAGCTTGATCCTTTAGGGCAGCCAAAAGCAAATATAATGAAGCTTGCTGAAGGAAACGAATTGCTATTTGTTATAACTACTGCTGTTATGCCCATATTGCATTTGAAAAAGGGATGGGAGAAAAAGGTTTCCAAAAAAAAATCCGAGTTTTCCGAGAAGACTCCAGAAGTAAAGGAACAGGATATTCAGGATGAGCTAAATCGTTTGGCAAAAAGTAGGGCAACGTTTGTTTTAATTGATCGTGAAGCACAAATTGGTGATACGGTTCGTGTTGACTTTCAGGTGTTTCAGGATGCTGTTCCCATTGAGAATGGTATTGGAAAAAATCATGCCATTACACTTGGTTCAGGAGTGTTTATACCGGGCTTCGAAGAGCAAATTGTTGGCATGAAATCCGAGGAAAATAAGGAGTTTTTACTCGATTTTCCGGTTGATTATCATGAAAAATCTCTTGCTGGGAAAAAAGCTTTGTTTCGAGTAAAGCTGAATTCAGTAGAAAAACAGGTGCTTCCTGAGCTGAATGATTCCTTCGCAAAACTTGTTGGAAAGTTTGATACATTGGACGCTCTTCGAAAAAGTATTTTTGAAGGAATGGAACAGGAGTCGAGAGAAAAACTTCAAGAAGAAAAGCGATCAGCGATAACGGATATTCTTGTGGAATATGCCGAAACTGATCTTCCAGATGTGATGGTTCATGAGGAAGTGCATCAAATGCTTCGTAATCTCGAATCTCAACTTCAAATGATGGGCATGAGTTTTGAGGAATATCTAAAACAAGTTCGAAAAACAAGTGGGGATATCGAAAAAGAATGGGAACCGCAGGCAAGGAAGCGTATTTTGTCCGGTTTGGCGTTGGCTGAAGTGGCAAAATTGCATGACATTGAAGCTGGAGCCGAAGAAATAGAAGTTGAGATGAATAAAACGCTTTCCCGATATCGTCATATTAAGGATGCTGAAAAACAGGTAGATATGAGACGTTTATACGCATACAGCAAAAGCATGCTTGAAAGTGAGAAAGTGTTTCAGTTTTTTGAATCGCTTTGATTCTATTTCTGGGACAAAGTGTCTATTCGGTAAACTTTTTTCCTAACACACAGCGATATATGTTTCCCAAAAATCAATATCTTATTCCAACGGTCATAGAAAAAACGCACTTTGGTGAACGTGCGTATGATATTTATTCGCGTCTTTTGAAAGATAGGATTATTTTCATTGGAACACCAATTGAAGATCAAATGGCGAATGCTGTAATTGCTCAATTGCTTTTTTTGGAATCGCAAAATCCTAAGGAAGATATTAAAATATATATTAACTCTCCGGGAGGGTCAGTATCGAGTGCTTTGGCTATTTATGACACGATGCAATATGTAAAATGTGATGTTCAAACTATCTGTGTTGGTATTGCCGCTTCAGGAGCAGCATTATTGTTGGCTGCAGGAAAGCGAGGTAAGAGAATGATTCTTCCGAATGGTGAAGTAATGATTCATCAAGTCATGGGCGGTGCACAGGGGCAAGCGTCCGATGTAGACATTCATGCGCGACATATCCTCAAAACCAAAGATCGTTTGAATAAAATACTTTCATTTCACACCAAACAAAAGCTTTCCAAGGTAGAAAAAGACAGTGACAGGGATTACTTTATGGATGCTGAAGAGGCAAAAGCCTATGGAATCGTTGACAGGATCATTAATGCTCATCCATAGTGGAACGGTTGTGTTATAAAAGTTATATTGTAGGTTGTGGTAAAAGTGTTGTTAGTACGACTTTTTAAGTGCAGAGATGTTTTTTGGTGCAACAAAAATATTTGAGTACCATATTTTTTGTTATGCAAGCAGACTTTTATCTGGAAAATGTGTGAGCATAAGACGAAAATAACTTGAAGCAGATGTTGCTGATATAGACTGTTGTGATTCCTTTCAAATGCTATAAATGCGGTTCTTTTTACCATGATGTTCTCTCTGTACAAACATGAAAATATCGCGTATGATTGAAAAATCGCTTTTAAAAATATAAGCGGAAAAACACTTTTTTATCTTGTAGTTTTTGGCGCATGAGTAAAGATACACTTTCTTCCAAATCGGATACTTTACGTATTCGTGGAGCCAAAGAAAATAACCTTCAGTCTATTGATATAGATATCCCACGCGGAAAATTTGTGGTTATTACAGGTCCCTCCGGATCAGGAAAGTCTTCGCTTGCCTTTAATGTTATTTACAGCGAAGGGCAACGACGGTATTTAGAAGGATTGTCGGCTTATGCTAGAAACTATCTGGATATAGCTACAAAGCCAAATGTTGATCGAATAGAAAATTTGAGTCCAACAATAGCCATAGATCAAAAAAGTATTGCCAGAAGTCCGCGTTCAACTGTCGGTACTATAACTGAGGTATATGACTATCTTCGCTTGCTTTTTTCAAAGGTCGGGATAGTTCACTGTCCGAGATGTGATCGTATACTTGAAAAGCAGTCAAGTCGAGAAATTATGGATGAGATAGTTGGACTTCCGAATAAAACGAATGTTTTTTTGTATGCCCGTGTACGTATAAAAGATGCAGGTGCAATGTCTCGTCTTGGGAAATGTATAAAAGAAGGATATACTCGAGCTCGTGTAGGAAAAAAAGAAATTTCTTTGAGTAATACTGCGGCATATTCTGGAGTATCAGATAGGCTTTTCGTGGACGTTTTAGTAGATCAATTTTCTATAAGACAGCAGAAACTGGATAAGGAGCGTATTTTGAATTCGATTACGGAATCTTTTAAAATCAGCCCCGTACTTCTTGTAGAAAAAAATTCTGTCCGGTCTATTTTTCAGCAAAATTATCGGTGTACTTTGTGTGATATTTCTGTTCCTGATCTGACGCCAAGGCATTTTTCGTTCAATCATCCTGAAGGAGCTTGCACAGCATGCTCTGGACTTGGATCACGATTGGTTTTCGATCCTTCATTGCTTATTTCAAATCCGAAACTTACGCTGGAAGAAGGAGCTATCGGTGCTTTGAGTCGTTTTATGGGGAGATCAGGACAACAGGGAAAGTTTTGGAAGTCTCTCGAAGAATTTTCTATCAGAGAAGGTATATCGCTCGAAAAACCAATGGGACTGATGAGAAAGCGCGATACTGAAAAAATCTTATATGGGCAGCATTCTCAAAAGGATTCGATTATCTCATATAGCGGAGTTATTCCTTTTTTGGAGCAAAAATACTTTTCCTCGTCTTCTGATTATGTGCGGTCGGAGCTTGAGCGGTTTATGTTTTCTCAAGTATGTACTGAATGCGAAGGAAACCGTTTGAAAAAAAGTAGTATGTCTGTTCATATTGCGGGGAAGAACATTGCGGAATGGGCAACTTTAAATATTGAGTCATTAGAACGTTTAATGCAGTCCCCTGGTATTATTGATAAATCAGTATCCAAAGACGCTGATGCAGTAACAGGGCCAATTGCGAAAGAAATTTTATTGAGACTTGATGTTATACGAAAAATAGGACTCGGATATCTTTCGCTTGATAGAACTTCACTCACTTTATCTGGCGGAGAGGCGCAGCGTATTCGTTTGGCGCTTCAATTAGTATCAAAACTTTCCGGAGTAATGTATGTTCTTGACGAGCCTTCCATGGGATTGCATAGTCGTGATACGTACCGCCTCATCAAAACACTTGAGGATATACGTTCGTGCGGAAATTCTTTGATTGTTGTTGAGCATGATAGGGATATCATGAAAGCAGCTGAATGGATTGTAGATATGGGTCCCGGTGCAGGAGAAGAAGGCGGAAGGGTGGTTTTTTCTGGAACATTGGGAAAGCTATCTAATGCCAAATCTTCTTTGACAGCCCAATATTTATTCGGGAAAAAGATGATTGAAAGACAAAGGAAGAAGACAAAATTCTCCAAAAAAATTACTGTTCAAAATGCATCCGAACATAATTTGAAAAATATTTCTGTCGCTTTTCCTCTTCAGGCAATGACTGTTGTTTCGGGTGTTTCAGGTTCGGGAAAATCAACGCTGGTGCGAGACATTCTTTCTAAAGCACTCAGAAAATATTTCTATAAAACCAAAGAAATTCCTGGGAAACACGGAAAGATATCGGGTATTGAATATATAGACAAAGTTATTAGTGTTAATCAAGATTCCATTGGCAGAACATCTCGAAGTAACGTTGCCACCTACACAGGCATTTTTTCGTTGATACGTGAAGTATATGCTGATGTTTCCGTGTCTCAATCAAGAATGTATGATGCGAGTCGTTTTAGCTTCAATTTAAAGGGAGGAAGGTGCGAGGAATGTCAGGGCGAAGGGGTAAGGAAAATAGAAATGTATCTTATGCCAGATATGTACGTTAAATGTGATGTGTGCGGTGGAACCAGGTATAACGCTGAAACTTTGGAAGCCGAGTATCAGGGTGCGAATATATCTGATGTGCTGGATATGACCGTTCGATATGCGCTTGACTTTTTTCGATCGCATCAACATATCGTGGATAAACTTTCTGTTCTTGAACAAGTAGGATTGGGCTATGTCAAACTTGGGCAAAATGCTCCAAACTTATCTGGCGGGGAAGCACAGAGAGTAAAGCTTGCATCGGAACTTTCAAGAAAATCAACAGGGAAAACACTGTATATTCTTGATGAACCAACGACCGGATTGCATTTTGAGGATGTGAAAAAACTTCTTGTTGTGCTTGATTCATTGATAGAAAAAGGCAATACCATTGTTATTGTTGAACATAATATGGATCTTATTCGATGTGCTGATTGGGTGATTGATCTTGGTCCTGACGGAGGTGAATCTGGGGGAGAAGTTTTGTTTTCGGGTGTGCCGTCTGGTCTTGCAAAGTGTAAAAAAAGCTGGACCGCAAAATTTCTTGGGACTTGATAGAGTATGTCAAGATATGAACATAAAAATATGAATACACTTACGGTGGCTGCATTGGAAACAGTGCCTTCAGAGGAAATTGCAAAAACAATCATATTCACAGTTGCCTACTTCGATATTTTGAAGTATCCCTTAACGGTATTTGAAATATGGAAATATGCTTTGTGTGAGCCATATTGTCCTGTGAGTGGAAAATCTATTCGAAAAGTTCCTCTATTTCGCTTTATTACAGAAGCAGACTTGCTAGTTGAAAAACATATACTTGAAAAATGCGATGGCAGATATGTTCTTTTCGGAAATAGTGCAATTATTTCCAAACATAGCGAGAAAATAAAGCTGTCAATGCTGAAACTAAAGCGTATCAGACGTATCGTCTATTGGTTGCGTATGCTTCCATTTATACGCATGATAGCTATAACAGGACGGCTCGCACTTAAAAATATTGGAAAAACAAGTGATTGGGATGTTTTAGTTATTCTCGAAAAAAAACACATTTGGATTGGACGCACCTTTCTTACAGTTTTTCTGCATATTATTCGCAAAAGACGGTGGGGAAAGCGCGCTAAAGACCGGTTCTGTTTGAATTACTTTATAACGAACGAGCTTTTAGAAATCAGTGTCCATGATCTTTTTGCTGCAAAAGAATATGCATTTACCATTCCTTTGTGTGGCGAAAAAACGTTCGTTCTTTTTGAGAAAAAAAATACATGGATAAGAAATTTTTTTCCACGGTGGAATATTTCGCTGGAACGTACGCAGTTATTGATTCAAGAAAACAAGGGTATATCGCTTATTCAAAAAATTATCGAAGTTATTTTTGATTCCAGATGGCTTGAAGAAACGCTTGGAAAACTGCAGAAAGAAAAAATACAGCGCAATCCAAAAACATACCGACCGGAAAGCTATATTGTGGCTGATGATACATCTCTTATCTTTCTTCCTGACCCACATGGCCCAAAGGTATTTGAGGCTTTTTATGAAAAACTTCAAGAACTTCGTGTGGTGTAAAATATCTGTTAGAGCTTGGTATAGTTTTTTCTATTTAAATAAGGATATAAAAGCTGATATCTTTCTGTAATTGTGTGGTGCAATCGAAGAACTGTTCAAAAAGATATATTTGATACTGAAAGTCTAAAAAAAGCAAAACCGAAGATGTCTAATCTTGCGCGATGAATGTTGTATACTTACGGACGGTACTTTCACTGATTTAAAAGTAGTATTTTTTGCGAGAGATCTGAACAGGCTGACTTTTCAGTGAATTTTTTATAGTGAAGATATTTTTTGAATGACGTATATCCATCGTAGTGGATAGTGGTATTTAGTAGCAAATTTGTACAAAGAACAGATTTTGTTTACCCAAAACAAAAACAGCCTTTTCCAGGCTGTTTTTGCAGTGCGATTAGTATCTTCTGTCAAAATCCCTTCTCGGTCTTGACTGTATGCGCTCCCTGTTACAATCTCTACAGTACAACTTTCCAAATGTTCCATCATCCCTTTTTGTCGGCTGAAACGGAAGTTCCGAGATAGCAACGTGGCAGTTTTCGCAAGTGATGTTCAAAGCTGAAACATCAACTTTTTGTCTTTGAGGTCTTGCCCCATCATCTTGATAAGCCATTGAGTAATTCACCTTCCTTTCTAGAGTCACTGTATTCAACAGTGTTGCCAAGGCATTGTACCTTGGTTTTTCCGGTGACTTATACTTTATAGCTTATCTAAATAGACCAAATATACTATTGTAGAAATACTGACAAAGATACTCACCTTCCGCCCATTATACCTGAAAAAAAGAAATTGTCAATATCTTTTCCAGGATTAGGGTGATGGATGGAGTGATACCAACTATTTTTTTCAAATGAACAGTGGCTGAGTCCCGTTCTTTATTTGGAAGGGCGGTGACTACAAGATGTGCTTGGGCGGGTGTTTATGGCTATGTTCAGATGCTTCCTTTACCCTTAAAAAGCTTATATCTCTGAAAATAGTGATTATTTTGTGTCTCAGAATGCGTAACTTTTTGCAATGTTCTTAACTGGTGACGTCAGCGAATTGTATTGACTTAGAACTTTTTTTATGGTACAATATGTCGTTAAACTTTCAAGTTCATATTCGCCTATGATGTGGATTACCTTTGTCAAAAGTCACTGGAAGAGCCTCGTGTTGCTGGGTCTTTTGGTGTCTGTCGGATCATTTTATGTATTGATTCTCACTTCCGAACAGTATAAAGCACAGACCGACTTTTTGATTATTCAAAACCAGTCAACGCAGGATTTTTATTCGCTTTCCCGTTCGAATGAGTATTTGTCCGGTGTAATGAGTGAGGCCTTGTATAGTGAATTGTTTATCAATGAGGCTCTTGCGTCAAATGTATTTCCCAAAAATCTCTTTCCTGAGAATAGGGAGGATCGCATGGATGCGTGGAAAAAAATGGTGCGTGTTGATCGCAATCTCCAGAAAAATATTTTAACTGTAGCAGTGTATGGCAAATCCGGCGCTGATGCACTCAATGTGTCCAAATCTGTTGGTGACGTGTTTATTAACAAAAATATTTTGTTTCGGTCTGGGTCCCCAGAAATGATGGATATGCGCATTATATCAGGACCGATTGTGAAGAAAAATCCGAATATCTCGGAAGTTGTGATGACTGTTTCGGCGGGATTTGCCTTCGGAGTTTTGATTGGCGTACTGTGGAGCGTGTGGCGTGATGCGAGGCGTAGTGATTCCGTTATTCATTTTCATGAGTAACACATTTGTTTTTAAAAACGCGCGGAGGTGATCTCCGCGTTTTTTATTTCAGTGCCGTTTAAATTTTCGTTTAATACGAAAAAGATGTTATTTTGACTTTATGTTCTAAACGCCATACAGTGAACGTATGCATATTACTCTTCCACGACCGGTATATTTGGTGCAAAAGGCGCTTCATGACGCTGGTTTTGAAGCGTATCTAGTTGGCGGTTGCGTTCGCGATACCATTATGGAACGCCCCTTAAAGGATTGGGATGTAGCAACAAACGCGAAACCGTCGGAAGTTCAAACACTGTTTCCAGACCACTTTTGCGAAAATGATTTCGGGACCGTTGGCGTAAAAATGCAGAAGGATGCTGACGGATCAGTTGGAGACGGAAATGATACGTCTGAAAAGATGGTGGTCGAAGTTACAACCTATCGAACAGAATTCGGGTATTCCGACAGCCGGCGTCCTGATCGTGTGGAATTTGTTGCAACGCTCGAGGAGGACTTGCGCCGACGTGATTTTACGATGAATGCTATCGGTGTAAAAATCATTGCCATTTCGCAGGAATCTTCTGAAGAATCAAAACAGATTATATGTGAAGCAGAAATTACCGATCCATTTTTCGGTTCGCAGGATATCCACAACAAAATCATACGCGCCGTCGGAAATCCAGAAGAACGTTTTGAAGAAGATGCACTACGTCTGATGCGTGCAGTGCGTTTTTTTGCTGAACTTGGTTTTTCGATAGAAACTGAAACGCTTGATGCTATTCGGAATGCATCTTCCCGTATTGCGCACATTGCACATGAACGTGTTCGCGCGGAATTCGAACGCATTCTTATGTCCGATCATCCCTCGGAAGGTATTCAAATGCTTCAGAAAACTGGTTTGTTGCATTTTATTATTCCCGAGCTTGAAGAGGGAATTGGCATGACGCAAAACCTGCACCATACATACACAGTGTGGGAGCATAACCTTAAGGCGCTTGAAACGTGTCCGTCAAAAAAATTAGAAGTTCGTCTTGCGGCGCTTTTGCATGATGTGGCGAAGCCGAGAACCAAACGAGGCGAGGGAAAATATGCGACGTTTTATAACCATGATCATGTCGGAGGACGGATGACAGGCGCTATTTTGCGACGCATGCGATTTCCGCAGTCTGTTGTGGAAAAGGCGGCACTTCTGGTGGATCAACACTTGTTTTACTATAACGTGGATGAAGTAACAGAGGCGGCCGTTCGCCGCGTTATTGCTCGTGTCGGCTTGGAAAATATACAAGACTTGATTGACGTGCGGATTGGAGACCGGCTTGGGTCGGGAGTACCGAAGGCAAAGCCGTATCGTTTGCGCCACTTTGAATATATGGTGGAGAAAGTGTCGAAGGATCCGATTTCTGTGAAACAACTTAAGATAAACGGAAACGATATTATGCGTAACCTGTCATTACCTCCCGGACCGAAAATAGGAACCATTCTGGAAGTGCTTCTCGGAGAAGTAATAGAGGACTCATCTAAAAATACGAAGGTATTTTTGATGCAACGCGCACAGGAACTTTCTCTTCAGGAGGTGGAAGCATTGCGTGAAACGGCGAAGCGCCGTATTGCTCTTGAGCAAAAAGCGGAAGAGGATATGATAAAGAGGAAATATTGGGTACAGTAGTGTTTTGTCCTGTTGATTTTTTTGCTGAAGCGAAGTAGCATGACAAATAGTTTGAATATGTATTCGGTTCGGTTGTAAGCACAGTTTTTCGGGGTGTAGTATACCGGTAGTACGCACGATTCGGGTTCGTGTGGTCCGGGTTCAAT
>Ga0268298_10004167_pt1 | contig 14277 bp, 35 predicted proteins | sample WWTPWeurt_MetaG_FD_194462 | JGI IMG/M metagenome (GOLD analysis project Ga0268298, IMG submission 194462) | Activated sludge microbial communities from WWTP in Nijmegen, Gelderland, Netherland - WWTP Weurt | ecosystem: Engineered > WWTP > Aerobic digester > Activated sludge | place... | reverse complement strand
TTCGGACCCGAGGACTACCCATTCAGCCGCCTGAACGCGCCGGGATCGTTCTTCGTGCGCGATAGCAGATCCTTCATGGTCGTTTCATCGGTGCTTGACGCCGAGAAGAACACCATCATCACCACGGTCAAGCCACAGGTTCCCGTTTGGCTGGGCTACCACCGCATCGACTAGCTTTTGTCCATCTGGAGGAACCATGAGCCGAATTTGCGTAGGGTGCGGCAACTACCTGACCGAAGGTGCAGACTGCCCCGATTGCGCCATGAACACCGCGCTGGTTCGTGCTGCGGAACTGGAAGCGATCCACACGGATGACCACGCCCAGATCCTCTCTCTACAGGCGGCGTGTGACCGCTACCGTGCCGCCCTGGAGCAGATCCGGGATGGGCTGGCAAACACGCCCAACCCGGATTGCAGCCCCTTTGTCACTGAAGCCATCGACGCTCTCTACCACTACGCCTGCAACGCCCTCAAGGGCTGATGTCCAGGAGCCTGACCGTGAAAATCAGACCTCAGATCAAATGGGAAAACTGGCTCATCGGACTGTCGAAGTGGGACCGCGTGGTTGGGTTTTACTTCGGACCCTTTTCACTCTGGCTCGAATGGTGAGCCTGCCCATCTGGAGGAACCATGAACCCAATAGACGAAGCGCAGAAAATAGACAATGGATGGGAATGGGACTGTCTAGTCGCCGAGCGTGACGCCCTCCAAGCCCGTGTCGCGGAACTGGAGACGGCACTGGTTTGGTGCGGTGGGTCATCCGACTTCTGCCCTGGCGGGATTGCCCGTGAGGGGTGGATGAAGGTCTGCGCCCCCTTACTTCAACAACTGAAACCGTAACTGTCCATCTGCACGACCCTCGAAAGGAGCCCGCATGGGCATTGAAAAGGCAATCATCGGCGGGCGCTGGTTCGTTCCCGAGGAAATCTGGCAGAGCGACCAGCTACGCATCGAGGCGCTTGAAAAGGCGCTGATCGGGCTTGTCGGAGGGTGCAATGAGTTCCGCGCCGATGCAGGGCGATCCACCAAATACATCCAGAAGATCGAGAAACCCCTTTTCGCCGCACAGTCTTTGCTGGCGCGGTAACTGTCCAGAACGGAGAACCAACCATGACCTTTTGGGATAGGCACTTTGGAGGACATATCGCCATCGGTCCGGTGACGATCTATGGCGAGAATGCCATGCACTGGGCTGTGAATATTCGGACGAAGCGATGGGGGTATGTCTGCTTCCGGCTCCCCCTTCGCTGCTTCGGACGATGGTTGCCCCTCTACTTCTACTGTTCGCCCAACGCTACACCTGGAGCGGCGACCTTCATCATCCCCAAGAACGCCCGTTTTTAATCCTGTCCATCTGCACGACCCTCGAAAGGAGGCGCGATGCCCCGAAACCTGAAGTCCCGAACCGAGCCCAAGGACACGATTGTTTCCCTGCCCGTGAGGGTTTGGCATCAGGTCGAAACCTTCGATGACGGGTCGGAAGTCTGTGCGATCAAGCATCCCAACGGCGCAATCTACTTCGGCGCGAACTTCCCTGAAGCCCTGCACAACATGAAAGACGCCCTCAAACCGTGAATGTCCATCTGGAGGAACCTTTGAACCCCTACGGTGAACGGCTAAAAAAATCAGAATACGAGGTCCGCCCCGTTGCGCTTCGCGTTGCCCAAGAACTCGTAGCCGCCCATCACTACTGCCGAGGGGGATCGAACACCGTGACTTTCGTTCACGGTCTATTCCTGCGATCCAATCCACACACCTGCCTTGGGGTGGCGTGGTGGATTACACCCACCAAAGGCGCGGCCCTGGCGACACACCCTTCAGCATGGCAAGCGGTCCTGGCGCTGTCCCGTCTGGTTGTCCTACCCGACCAACCAAAGAACGCAGCCTCCTTCCTCATCATGGCAAGCGTGAAGCTAATCCAGGCCGAGGGACGGTGGCAGAAATTAGTGACCTATGCCGACACCCGCATGGGGCACACCGGGGGGATCTACAGGGCCACCAACTGGAAATATGAGGGACTCACACAGGCAGAGTCCACCTGGGTTACGCCTGACGGGAGGACTGTGGCGCGAAAGGCGGGAGGGCATACCCGGACCAAGGGCGAGATGCAGGCACTTGGTTTCCGGTGCATTGGCAAATTCCCAAAACTCAAATTTACGATGGATCTGAAACCAAGCCGCAAACCCAAGCCGCATGACCACGACCATGAAGTCGGCACCCTCGGAATCGCACTCTGCCATGCCACCCGTGAAAAGTGAATATGTCCATCGGAGGACGCATGGCGCGAACATCAAAGTGGTGCCGAGGGTGGATGTGGGATCGAGTCCCACCGATCAAGCGAAACCCACGCACAGCCCAATCTCGCCGCACCCGCTGGTTCTGCCGGTGGTATCGGCGCAACAACCGCAACTGAGCATGTCCAGGAGCCTGACCGTGAAAATCAGACCTCAGATCAAATGGGAAAACTGGCTCATCGGTTTGTCGAAGTGGGACCGAGTAGTCGGGTTTTACTTCGGACCCTTTTCGCTCTGGCTCGAATGGTGAGCCTGTCCAGGAGTCTGCCGTGATGCACCCAGGACCAACCTTCCTACCGATAAGACGGGAACGCCCTGCCCACTGGTGCCGCCTCTGCGGGAACCAGCACATGGGCGCAAGGCAGACCACCATCCTGGGGCTTGGTGCTGTTCTCGGCTACTGGTGCGAGAAGTGCCGCCGGTTCTTTCCCATCAAGTAATATCCAGGAGCCCGACATGGAAATCGACTTGGAAATCTTAGACTGGGGGGGGGAGCCTACCTCTGGATTCGCGTTGAAACCGAAACCGAGTTCCAGAGCGCAGGGATCAGCCTCAAAGAACTCAAGCAAGCCCTTGAAAACGCCTGATCTTGTCCATCCTCCGCACCCTCCAGAAATGAGCCCGATGAACCCGACCGAAGGAAAGCGAATCCTAGACCCCTGCTGTGGAAGCCGGATGTTCTGGTTTGACCGGGAGAACCCCCGCGTCCTTTTTACCGATAATCGGAGGGAGACTCACATTCTTCCCGACAAGTCGAGCACAGGTGGAAGCCGGTCCCTGGTGGTTGACCCGGACATGCTGGCCGACTTCACGGACCTCCCCTTCCTGGATGGCGAGTTTGCGATGGTGGTCTTTGACCCGCCCCACCTCATCAGAAATGGGCGTAAGGGATGGCTGGCGAAAAAATACGGGAAGTTGGGGGAGGATTGGCGCGAGGACATCAGAAAAGGATTCGCCGAGTGCTTCAGGGTGCTCAAGCCGGAAGGCACTCTCATTTTCAAATGGAATGAGCACGAAGTCCCTGTCTCTCAAATCCTCGCTCTGACCAACGAAAGTCCCTTATTTGGGAACCGCTGTGGGAAGACCGCCAAGTCCCACTGGATCGTTTTCATGAAACCCGCCGCGTAGCGCGGCCACTGTCCAGGAGATCCACATGCCCGAAGACACCGAACAGTTGATCGCTGATCTCCAACGCATGGGCGAGGAAAACATGCGCCTACGCTACGCGCTCAATCGGATCGCTACCGAAACCCACACGAGGCTCTACATGCAAGACATTGCCCGCGAAGCCCTGAAACGCTGATGTCCATCTGCACGACCCTCGAAAGGAGGATTCAGTGATCGACTTCGGAACGATTAAACCCGGCGACAAGGTAAAGGTGGTGGGCATCGGCGCACCAGGCTTTGCCAACCTTGGTGATGTGCTGGAGATCACCAAGGCACAGGTGGACCGGGTGTATGCAAAGCGGGAGGACGGTGAGACCGCCTTCTTCGCGCTTGCCTGTGGCGCGGCACGACTCGAAAGGATCGAGGAGGTCTCCCGTGGCTGAGTTGACCGCCCCATGCAATGGCGAAATCCCCATGGAAGCCATCAGCGAGGACGCCCTGCGGGAGCGGGAACGCTGCGTCCAGATCATTTGGGATAACCGTGGGAAGTGCGCCAGCAACCAAGCCGCCCTTGCCCTCATGAACGAAATCAACGGTCGCGTCTAGCGACTGTCCAGGAGCCCCATGACGATCAACCGAGGTCCCATCGTCTTCTGGAAAGCCGAGGAACTGAGCCCACAGCAGCGGGCTCTCTTGCTTCAGCACTCCAAGCACCTCGTCAACCGCGGCTTCGGCCGCCGCATCCCGCACAAGGAGATCCCCCGTCTTCCCACTTCCCATCTCTCCGAGTGGTGGACCCGTCGCCATGATCCGCAGGCCTGGGCGGCAGCTGTCCGCGCCGAGGACCAGAAGATCCTTCCAGGCATCACGCCCTTCAAGGCGTGGCAGGCCGGCTGGTTCCACATGGAGGGCAACCAGTTCCTCCCGTCCTACCTCATGCGCGAGGCCCTGACCTTTTGCGAATGGCTGGAGAAAAAGACGGGATAGTCCTATCCTTCTCCATACCGGAGCCGACATGAGCATTTTCTGGAGCTGGGAACACGGCAAGATCGGCGAGACCTGCCACGCCTTCAAGGGCGGCACTCTCGGCACCCTGTCTCTTTGCGGCGAGGCCCCGGCCACAGAGCCGATGATGCGTCCGCCATGGTACGAGATGCGATGCCAGGCCTGCGAGAAGCTACGGAGCAACGAGCCCGAGGTCTTCCCGAACTACTACTTCGGGAAGGTCGTGTTGGATCTGGAGGCCAGGCTGGCCTGCCAACGCGAATTGCCAACCCGGATTGCCAGTCCAGGTTGCCAACCCAGCTGGGCAGTACGGCCTGCCAACCTGGAAGGCCAAGCCGGATTGCCAACCTGTCCATGCGGAAACGCAGGACTGGCGCGGCTCTCAGGGTCCGATCGGACCTCCAGGGCTTACCCTCTCATGAAGCAATTTCCCGCTTGACCCCAGTTAATTCCGGGAACACACTCTTGGTCCGGGCCCATACCGCGATGGAACAGCCCATGAAATTTTGAAGACAAGTCCTCCCCCCGCTGCCGATCAGATCCTCACGGATGAGTCGGGCGCGACCTCGGGGGGAGGGCCCATGGAGCGCCGATGAGTAGATTCCTGGCCATCCCAGCCGACTGGCTGGATTCCGATGAGCCCCGGCATCGACTCCTTATCTGGATCGCCAAGCAGGCCTCCGCCTTCGGGTTCGGCCGCTGCGAGTCCGGGCAGGTCACATTCACCATGCAAGAGGTCGCTCGTCGGTTCAGCTTCTCCAAGGGCACGGCCATCTCTCAGGTGGCCAGGATCGTCCAGGAGGGGCTCCTCGAGCCCACCGGGAAGGCCCAGCGCCAGGTCGGCATGGGCGAGGTCTACAACCTCAAGGGCGACCTTCTCCGGGCCGTCCTGCCAAACCGGCTGACCAAGGAATTGACCGAGGATCTGACCAAGGAATTGACCGAGGATCTGACCAAGGAAGTATTGCAAACAGGAGCAGTATGCGAGATAGCTGACCAAGACTCTGACCAAGAAATTGACCAAGCGGCTGACCAAGGAATTGACCGCTTAAAGGATTCCACCAGTACTAACCACCAAGAACCTAAAGCCTCCTCCCCGGAGGCGGCGGCGGCTCGGGTCGAGTTCCTGGCGAAGTGGAACACCGCAGCCGAGAAGCACGGGTGGGTGAAGTGCCGGTCAATCGCCGGACGAAGGAAGGCCGCCCTGGATGCCCGGCTGGCTGAAACGGGCTGGGCCCAGGATGCCGAGCAGGCCATGGCCGTCATGGCCGAGGACAAGTTCTTCTCGGGTGGCGGCGCGCGCGGCTGGATTGCCGACCTGGAGTTCTTCGTGCGGCCGGGCAGGGTGCAGAGCATCCTCGACAAGGCCGAGGCCCAGAAGCGCCGGGTGCCCAAGCAGGACGCCTCCACCCCCAAGGCCAGTTCGTGGGCCGAGGCCGAGGCCGCGAACCGCGAATACGCCCGGAGGGCAGGGTGGTCTCCCGAGAAGACCGAGGCCTTCATCGAGGAGTGCCGCAACGAATTCGACGCCTGGATGGCGTCTCTCAACCAGGAGGCCGTGTGCTGAGTGCCGTCGGAAGTGGAGTTGTCCTGCCGTTTCAGCCCTCCGGGGCCCAATCCATCAACCGCCTGACTCCCGAAGAGCAGGACGCGCTGGCGCTGGAGGCGCTGGCCAAGAAGGCCCAGGCCGGCCGCGACGAAGCCATCGAGAAGATCCTCAAGAACTCCGGGGTGGATCCCATCAACCAGCCCGCTCGTCTCGCCAATGTGCGCGGCATCCAGCGCGCCGTGATCCAGGACCTCCTGGAGAAGTGGCGCGAGGGCAGCACAGAAGGGCAGGGGTTCTATGGTGGGCCCGGGACGGGCAAGTCCTGGGCCGCGGCGGCCCTGCTGCGGGGCATCGTGGGCCTGCGCTATGACCATCTGGCTAAGACGGGCCTCGTGTGCGGTCCTTGGCCCATCTGGATCAACTGGAGCCGGGAGCTCTCCAACCTGAAGAACCTCCTGCGCGACGGCGGGCCCGGATATGGCAACCGGGTGGACGCCCTGTGCGAGGCCCCCCTGCTGGTCATCGACGACCTGGGGGTGGAGCGGGCAGGGGAGGACACCTGGGCCACGGAGCTGCTCTACGAGATCGTGGACAGCCGCCACAGCAACCTCAAGCGCATCGTCTGGACCTCCAACCTAGATCCCGACCAGCTGGCCCAGCGCTACCGCAAGCGCCTCATCAGCCGCCTCCAGCAGGCCGCGCCGGCCATCGCCCTTTCCGGCCCGGATCGCCGGGACTAGAATCCCCCAACCCAGGGCCGGGCGAAGCCATGCCTGGCCCAGTTCCCCAAATCAAAGGAGCCTATGACCAACATCAAAGACCTCAGCATCACCGAGCGACTGGAGCGACTGGAGGACCTGCTGGCCCCCAAGCTCCCGCCGCCAGGCATCCCCCGCTTCTGCTCCCATGTGGACGAGACCGCCGACCTGGCACAGCTTGCAGAAAGCTTTGAGGCCGCCAAGACCCGCATGCGGTTCATTCCCGCGCCCCAGCCCCACATGATCCTTCCGGCCTACCACCAGATCGCCGACCGAGCCGTGCGGAAGTGGGGCAGGGGCCGCCAGATGACCAAAGCCATCGAGGAGATGGCTGAGTTGACCACGGCCATCCTGCACCACGACGACAAGAAGGCCGACCTGGGGCAGGTCCTGGGTGAGGCCGCCGATGTCATGGTCATGCTACTGCAGCTGCGCCTGATCTATGGCGCCGAGGGCTTCGACCGGGTGCTGCGCCTGAAGATGGAAGCCCTGGAAAAGCGGGTGCAGGCGTGAAGGCGCTCCTCGATCTTCTATCCAGGGCCACGCTCGAAATCCACGAACAGATAAGCACGATGCACGAACCACACTCCATCGTGGCCATCTCCATGCCCATCAAGAACTCTGAAATTCCGGGCGTCGGCCCCAAGTTCTGGAAGATCAAGCTCGAGGTCGAACTCGGCGAGATCATACGAAGCGCCCAGGAATACCAGAAGCTCATCGACTCCGGCGTGGATCCCGCGAAGCTCGACGAACTGGCCGAGGTTGCCCGGGCCCTGCGGACGCTGAAGAAGGTGCTGGTGTGACCCAGCCCGTCGAGCCCCTCAGCCATGGCCTGATCCAGGTTGGCAGGTCTGAGGCTGCTTTCTTGGCCGCCCTCAACAGGGCCCGCGAGGCCCTCAATCGGGCCAACATTCCCACGGATGGCCGCTGGGTCGTGATCAGCGAACTCACCTGGCTCCGTCTCCGTCACCCGGGCCTCTTCAACCGAAAGCCCAAGTCCAAGGCCGTCCGCCGTGCGCGCGGCCGTGAGATCCGCAAGGGTCATCTCGAAAAGTAACCCCAACCAAAGGAGCCCACCGTGGCCAACGAACCCAAGGAAATGACCCTCGACACCATCGGCAACGGCGAACTCGCCGAGATGGTGCGCTTCGAACTCCGCAAGATCGGCGAGAACATCGCCGACCCCAATGTGAAGACGGACGCCAAGCGCCGCCTCACCATCACCATCGACATCGTGCCCGACGCCAAGGGGCAGACGGTCCAGATGGATTTCAACGCCAGCTCAACGCTGGTGAAGCCCTCTGGCAGCAAGACCATGGCCCACATCGCCGCGGTCCCTGGCTCCTCCGCCATCAGCTTCTTCGAGGTCGAGCAGCACCCGAACCTCTTCAAGCAGGCTCCCCTCCCCAACGTCGCCGAACTGGATCCGGCCAAGCGCGCCTGATCCCTCCTCCATCCTTCATCCCAACCACCACAAGGAAACCAACATGACCGACCTCAAGCCCTCCCTGCAGTACGCCGTCGAACTCGCCGAGCCCAAAATCTTCACCGTCGAAGATGTCCACGGCGTCACCACCCAGTTCTCCAACAAGCAGCTTCACCAGATCCAGGCCCACGCCCCCAACCAGCCGAACATTGTGGAGGTCTCCACCCTCACGGGCATCGCGGATCTCGTGCGCGCCAAGCTCGAGGGCGGCGCCTTCACCAGCGACTTCTTCCTCCACATCGAGGACGAGACCACCGTGCGCCTGGTGGCGAAGGACTCCGACGAATACGGCCGGCGCCTGCAGCTCATCGTGGCCCGGCCTGTGAGCTTCGACCAGTTCCGGTTCGGCCAGTGGATGAGCCAAGAGGAGTTCGTCATCGCCGTGGCCAGCAAGTTCGCCGATGGCGCCGACAAGGACTATGTGCTGAACATCGCCTCCACCCTCACCAACGATGCCGTGCGCACCAGCGAGGACAACGGCTTCAACCAGAAGGTGACGGCCAAGGCCGGGATCCGCATGAAGGAGGACATCACCCTCAAGCCGCGCGTGGACCTGGCACCCTTCCGCACCTTCCCCGAGATCGAGCAGCCCGTCTCGTCCTTCGTCTTCCGGGCCAGGTGCAATGGCGAGGGCCAGCCCGTGCTGCAGCTGGTGGAGGCCGATGGTGGCCGCTGGAAGATCGAGGCCATCAAGCGGATTGATGCGGCTCTGGAAGTTTTCAAGCTCAACATCCCGATCATCGCCTAAGCCATGTCGAGTTGGAGGGCAAAGGCCCACACCAAGCTCATGTCCATCAAGGATGAGGCCCGGCGCCTCGTCCTTGATGGGCGGCTGGGTGAAGCGCGCAAGCTCGTGAAGGACGCCTATCCATTCGGGATGCGCGAATATACCCCTTACAAAATCTGGTGCGAGGAGGTCCGCAAGGCCATCCCCGGCCTCTATCCTGCACGGAAGGAATCCATCAACACGGGGTCCACCCCGCTTCCCATGGAGGGCGCATGACCGGCGCCACGCGAATCAAGAAGGATCTGGACCACGCGCTGGCCCAGCATCTCAACAAGGAACGGATGGATCCGAGCATCGAGCTTCAGCCCGGTTACATGGTCATCGGGATTGGCTCCGATGACGCACCCATGAACACCGGGATGAAGGGCTATGTCGAAGCCATCGACGACATCACCATCACCATTCGGTGGGGCACGGGCAAGGACCACCTGGTGGTCTACCCCAAGAGCGACCTTGGCTTCATGTTCGCGCCCGTGAGCTACCGAACCATCTGCCAGAACAACAAGGCCATGAGCGATCAGGTCGTGCACCTTCTTAACGAGAAGGACTTCTACGAGCAGACGATCAGAGACTTGCGCGGCGAGAGGGCCCAACTGGAGACCCAGCTTGACCGGACCTCGGACGAGAACCTCGATCTGCGGGAGCTGCTCGGGCTGGCCCTGGAAACCGTCCACGACACCAAGCTGCGTCGGCGAATCCGCCGCTACTGCCCCATCAAGAAGGGAAAGAAATGAGCAAGATCAGCGACCTCATCCACCCAAACCTTCAACTCCCCTTCGACACCATCGAGATCAGCCGCAAGCCCATGATCAACGCCGCCCTGCGCTGTGAGGAGGAGGCGCTGGAGCCCTTCGCCAAGAACGCCTTCCGCTTCGAGACGGCCCAGAACCCCGCCGACCTTGCCCTCATCCGGCGCTGTCTCGCCTGGATCCTGGAGGCCTCGGACCCCGAGTTCATCAACTTCGAGTGCCCCGCCAGCTGGTGGGACCACTTCCGACTGGCCTGCGCGCCCGCCTGGTGCAACGCCAGGTGGCCGCCCAAGATGAAGCGCACCGAGGTCAAGGTGCAGGACCTTCTGCCCTTCCCGACCCGCCACTGGCCCGAGAGTGTGGGCCCCGTGGTGCGCGTGGCCCATGTGCGGATCTTCAAGCCGGGTGAGGATTTCTGATGCTTGAAGCCGCTGCTGTCGCCGCTGTCGCCTCCACCATGATCGGCCTTCGGGCCCAGGAACAGCAGGCGCGCGCCATGCAGGGCTTCAGCGCCGTGAGGCCCGACATGCCGTTCAAGCCGCTGGAGATCCGCGCCTGCGCCTACTGCAGCACGAAGACCCACCGCACCACCGGCAACTGCCACAGCTGCGGAGCACCCCTATGATTCACAAGGATCGGGTAATTCTCTTGCCGTCGGAACACATGGGCGCGATCAAGCAGATCAACGCCTATCGGAACGCACTCCGCCGCCGCCGGGCCCCCATCGAGGACTTCACCATGGACATGCGGCAGGCCTGGGACATGGGCCTGCCAGTGGGCCCGGGTGACAAGGTGGCGGGCATCACCATCGTCCAGCGGTGCGCCTACTGCCGCAGCAAGTCCAAGACCGAGTTCTCACAGTGCAAGAACTGTGGCGCCAGCACTCGGGATGGCACCTGAATCCACAATCTCTGCGGAAAAAGCCGGGGCTCAGACCTCGGCTTTTTTTGTCTCTCTCTCCCGTAAGGCCCGGATTCTGCCACCGACGGCATTGGCCACGGCCACGACCTGAGGATCTGCCGATGATTATTCCATAAACCCCATGCCCGGCACCCACCCTTTGGGAACAGCCGGGACGAGAGGAGCGCATGAACGACCCCCAGGACAACCTGGACTACCTCCAAACCCACCTGACGCCGCTGGCCATCAAGGATCCGCTGGATCCTGGCTTCGTCGCGGCCGTGGCCGTAGGACGCCACACGCTGGTTCTGCATCCCCTGGCTGGATCTCAGCCTAACCACCCTGTCGTACAGGAGGCCCTCCGCCAGGCCCGGCGCCTGGCCGTCATCATGGACGAGCCATGACCCACCACATTCCCCAGAACAATGCTCCGAACTACAGCCACCTGGAAATTCGGATCATGCCCCTGCCGGGCAAGGAGGGCTTCCAGCCTTTCCTTTTTGCTCACTACCAGGGGCTTTCACCTTACGATCTGTTGCCTATCAGCGAGACGCCGCCCATGCCCACCTTCCGCGATGCGGAGGAATTGGCATCGGTCGTCGCCTGGAACTTCATCGACACCTACACGAATCTGCACGGGGAGAAGATCCCCCTGATTCGCTAGGCCAGTTCGACACGGGCGGCCCGCCCAGGCTTGAAGGCGAGGCGGGCCGTCCGGCGGAGGTCCTTGCCCTGCCGATGGAAGCCGCCGGAGTGCAGCCGGTGGAAGGTGCCGAAGCCCCGGAAGATCACGCGCTGGCCAGCCATGGCCTCGGTGCGGATCTGATCGAGGATCTCCTTGGCCACCTTGCGGGAGAAGGCCTTGGTGAGCCCGGCCGCGTTGAGGACGCCCACCACCAGTTCCATGCCGTCGATGTTGCCCGTCATGCCATCACCTTCTCGCGCGAGTTCATTTCTCGGAGACTCTTCTCGGAAGCCCAGCCGCGGTCCCAGGCCTGGAATTCCTCCAGCTTTCCCGTGGCGTGAGGGTTCGAGCCGCGGTCCTTCCCGGCCTTGAAGGCGTGGCCCCCTTCTCGGAAGGCGGTGGCCTTGGCCTGTTCCGCGAGGGCTCTTTCCTTCTTGGTTCTTCCGGTCACGGTTCCCCCAATCAATTCGGCAAGCGACACGGCATATCTTGACCCGTGTTGAGGAAACGCGCAAGATGCAGGCATGGGTTTTCCGGCCAAGATGTTCCCGAATTCAATCAGGCCAACGGGCCGGGTGCGGTCTGTCTCCGGGAAGATGAACCAGAAGGAATCCAGGTACGCCGAGCAGCTGGCCCTGGCGCTTCAGGCGGGAACGATCCTCTGGTGGAAGTGGGATTGCATGAACCTGAAGCTGGCTGCGAATACCTACTACCGCACCGACTTCCTCGTCATGACCAAGGCCTGTGAGCTCCAGATCCACGAGGTCAAGGGACATCTGGAAGACGATGCCTGGGTGAAGCTCAAGGCCGTGGCCGAGATGTATCCCTTCGAGCTGATCGTCGTCCGCGAGGACAAGAAGAAATACAACTGGACCTATGAAGTCGTCGATGGGGCCCCCATCGTCGCCGCGCCCCCATCCACCGCCGGCGCCGTGCGCTGGCCCAAGTAGAGGAGACCCCCATGGGAGTCGCCACCGCAATCGTCCACCGCTCCCTTGACGGGTGCAAAGCCGAAGTCCGCCTCACCAGCGATGGGCCCCTGCAGCCCAAGGAGGTCGAGGACCAGGTTCTCGAGATGCTCCGCAATCCTCCCGAGGGCCAGGTGATCTGCTGGAACCAGACCGGCGACGAGCCCGTGGACTTCGCTGAGGGCGAGGACTTCTTCGTCGAGCGGGTCATCATCGACCAGAACGAGCAGGAAGAGATCGTTGTGCCCCTGGATGGCCCCGACATGCTCAGCAAGGCCGCCCAGGAATCCGGCACCCACGAGATCAGCGATCCCGGGCCGGGGCAGACCGTCCTGCTGCCCGCCGAAGAGGCCGACTTCTTCGTGTCCCCCGATGGCGTCACCGTCATCGACAAGGCCGCGATGCAGATGGCCGGCGCCTCCAAGGACCTCGGCTATGACCTGCTGCTGGAGGACGGCACCCAGCTGTTCGGGATGCTGCCCGGCCTGAACCAGACCGCCCCTCCCACCGAAGCACCCAAGGTCGAGGAGTAGGCCATGGGCAAGGACTTCGCCGAGGCCCTCACCCTCCTCAAGCATGGAGCCCGGGTGGCCCGCGCGGGCTGGAACGGCAAGGGGATGTTCCTCTTCCTGGTACCGGGCTCCGTGTTCAAGGTGAATCGGGCGCCCCTCCTTGGAATCTATCCCGAGGGAACCGAAATCACCTATTGCCCCCACATCGACATGAAGACCGCCGACGACAAAGTTGTCCCATGGCTGGCCTCTCAATCCGATCTGCTGGCCGAGGACTGGATCCTCGTGGTCGATGAAACCCCATACCCCTGAAAGGAGGTGATCCCCCATGGCCTGCAAGCCCAAGACCCCCAAGAAGCCCAAGGGGAAGTAGCAAGCGGCGGCCTCTCGGACGCCCGTGCCTGTCTCCTGGTGGATCCTCGCCCGTCGTGATGCAACGGGACTCCAGCCACCTAACACGGCGCTCCCGGTAGCCAATGCAAGGGCCCCTTCGGGGGCCCTATTTCTTGAGCCGCCACACCACCACGGCCGTCACCACCACCGTCACCCCGCCGATGACGAGGACCTTGCCGGGGGTGAGCCGCGGGATCGCCGCCTGCCGCTGGATCTCCAGTTTCAGATCCGCCTCGGCGCGCTTGTGCTCCTCGATGGAGGCCAGGTAGGCATCCGTCGTCGTCTTCTGGTAGGCCTGGAGCTTCTGCAGGTCGAGGTCCTGGGCGAGTGCAAGCTCCCCTAGCTCCCGGATCTCCCGGGGGCTGATCTCCTGGAGGCCGTCGTCAGTCGGCACCAGGGTCGCGGCCTTCACGGCGAGGGGAACGAGGGCCTTGCTACGCACCTTCATCTCGCCGCCCACACGCTCCGCCGCCTTCTGGGCCTGCTGCCCAAGCTCCTCGTGGGCCTTGGCCTGGACGATGTGCTGCTCCGCCTTGGCCACATGCACCGGGCGAAGGATCCGCACCACCCAGACCGTCAGCATGATCGCGCCGGCCGCCACACAGCCCAAGAGCAGGCCCCGGGGGTTGATCTGCGGGATCACTGGCCACCACCCTTGGCGGTCTCCACGATCTCCGGCGTCTTGGAGAGGCCGTAGGCCACAGAACCACCCAGCGTGAAGAGGGCGGCCATGGCAAAACAGTGGGAGGCGGCCTCCACCCGGAAGGCACCGATCAGCCCGAAGAGGACCGCCGCCGCGAAGAGGGCCCAGGCCGAGACCTTGCCGGAACTCGGGATGCCCTTGTGGTCAGAAAGGAAAGTCTGGTTCATAGGCCCTCCAGGCCGTGCTTCTGGGCCAGCTGGTTCACCCGATGGGTGAGCAGCCGGGCGTCTTCAGGCTTCATGCGGCCCATGCTTGCGCGGGCCTGATCGCGGTAGGCGTTCCAGCGGGCCTTGACCGTCTTCACCGGGGAGTGCTCCAGCATCACGGTCTTCACGTGGATGTTGCCCGTCTGCCAGGTGCGGTCCTCGGGACCGCGCGGGG
>Ga0268298_10004166_pt1 | contig 14285 bp, 9 predicted proteins | sample WWTPWeurt_MetaG_FD_194462 | JGI IMG/M metagenome (GOLD analysis project Ga0268298, IMG submission 194462) | Activated sludge microbial communities from WWTP in Nijmegen, Gelderland, Netherland - WWTP Weurt | ecosystem: Engineered > WWTP > Aerobic digester > Activated sludge | place: Netherlands... | reverse complement strand
AATAACCTCCTGCTTCATCATAAGTATGTGTTGGATTTGCATCAGTTGAAGTGGATCCATCACCAAAATCCCAGGCATATGAAATAATATCTGAACCACCGCCATCTGCAGTTTCCATAAATGATACAGTTAATAATTCTTTATCAAATTCAAATCCTGCTTCACAATCACCTCCATCGCCACCAACAAATAATTCAAAACAATATTCATCAGTACATCCATCAGCAGTAGAAATTACCAGACAAACTGCATACACACCACTTTCAGTATAAATATGTTCAGCGTCATATGTTTCAGCAACGGTGCCATCGCCGAAATACCATGTGGTTGAAACAATATCTCCACCTGCTGTTGAATTATTTTCAAAATGTACAACCCAGCCATCAGGCGCTAATTCAGTTGATGCAACTAGATAATGTGCTTCACAAGGTCCTCCGGTTTCTTCTACTGTAATTTCATCACAAAATGTATGTGTGCAACCATCTGCCGTAACAATTGTTAAACAAACTTCATAGTCGCCTGCAACATCATAGGTATGGAAAGGATTCATTGCATCAGAAACACCTCCATCTCCAAATTCCCAATAATAAGAAATGATATCAGCGCCTGCACCATCAGCAGTTTCTATAAAATGTACTGTTAAACCATCAGCATCCCATTCGAAATCTGCCTCGCAATCGCCACCTGCACCTTCAACAACCACTTCAAAACAATATTCGTCAACACAACCTGCACCTGTTTCAATTACAACACAAACATTATAAACGCCGGGTTCTGTAAAAAGATGCCATGGGTCAGAAGGAGTGCCTGCGGTTGTTTCGGTAAATGTTGTGCCATCACCAAAAATCCAGGTATATGTAACAATATCTACATCAGGTGTAACACTTGCTAAAAAATGATAATTCATTCCATCAACTGCTGCAATTGATGCAGTAACCATACAATCACCACCAACACCTTCTACAACAACTTCATTGCAATATTCAGCAACACAACCTGATGCAAAATGAACAACAAGACAAACATTATAAACGCCCGGTTCAGCGTAAGTATGTGACGGATTTTCACCATCAGCAGTACTGCCATCACCAAAAGTCCACATATAGGAATCTACATCCCCAGGACCCGGCTCTGTATTACTATTAAAGAAAAATGTCATGCCATCAACTTCAAAATCGTAGTTGGCAAAACAATCTGCAGCAGCAACCGGAATATTACTTTCGCATTTATCGTCATAACATCCACCATCACCGTGAATGGTTAAACAAACATCGTATTCACCAGGCTCAGCATAAGTATGGACAGGGTTTTCTTCTGTTGATGTTGTGCCATCACCAAAATCCCATGTCCAACCTAAAATTGGTCCCGGGTCGGCAGTTGAAAAATCAGTAAAACTGACAGTCATGCCACTAACATTGAATTCAAATGCTGCATTACAATCCGACACAGGGGCTGTGGCGAACATGTTTAATCCTGCAAGCATTAAAATACCAAGAATAAAATTTTTCATTGTGCGGTTTATTTAATGTTGAATAATTAATTGTTTGTGATAAATACCGGAATCGGTATTTATTTGAATAATATAATTTCCTGAAGCAATAGTTTCAGTATTTAATTCTGCACTATTACCTGATAGTTTTTGTGAATAGATAACCTGGCCAAGCTGATTAAGAATATTAAAATTGCCTTCCATTATTTGTGGTAACGAAATTTTTACCATTGCATCAGCAGGATTAGGGTATGTATGAATATTAGAATTAATATAATTATTTATTGAATTGGTAAATTGTATTGCAACCGCAGAATCGCAAACAGTTTGAACAGGAATAATATTTCCCTGCTGATCAATAACCTGTGGTAAGCTAATACAGAAACTTAATACAGCAGCAATCTGATCATCCGTTTTTCCGGCAATATTATCTTCCATTACAAAACTTAATTCACCAAAATGATTATAACCGGTGCGGGATATTTGGTTGATTCGGGTTACCGAAACACTTAAAATGCCATTCAGCGTATCATTACTTTGCAGATAAATTAAATCTTCACCCGGTGTGCCTAACCAACCGGAATTAAATGTGGCTTTGATACTGTCTTTATTTATAATGGTTTTATCATAAATAATTTCAAAAGCAGCACCATAAATATTTGAAGCCGGTGAAATTGCCGTTCCAAAATTAATTGGCACCACAACTTTTGAACCGGCGTAAACAGTATCTGATAATAAATCAATACTAATAGCCGCATCATCAGGGCCACCTTCATAAGCAACAGGAACATACGCCCCGCGTAATAAACCATAATTATTTAATAAAGGAATGGTATCAGCATCGTTGATTATTCCATCACCATTACAATCTGAAAATTTCGGGTTATTGGCCACCACACCAACCGGCTCAGGCCATTCATCACAAAAAGCTTCATCCCAGTCACCATCCTCATCATCACGGTCGGGACCAAGTAATCCATAATAAATACCAATTGGTAATAAGTCGATATAGTTACAAATACTATCGCCATTTGCATCTCCCGGCCAAACACAACCCGCTTCACCCGCAACAATAATGGCTAAAATACCGGTTGCACATAAATCATCCTCTCCGCATACTTCGTATATCAAAAAGTCTGTTCCTGTAAAACCCGCATCTATCGAAATGGCATAACTGCCTTCCGGTAATGCATCATCGTCATAATCAATAAGCACGCTTGCTGGTCCGGCTAAGATGTCTGTTTCCAGCGATTCTCCCGGGTCAATATCAACATCATTGGCAAGTAAATCAATAATTACCGTTGTGCCTTCGCATAAGCGGATAGTATCGTTTGTTACAACCGTTACCGTTTGTCCGCTCAAAACTGAACCCCAACTCAATATCACGAGCCATGCCACCAGTATGGTGAACTGCTTTCCGTTTAGTATATTTTTCAAATGCATGATCGGCCTGTTTAGATAATTCCAATGTAAAGAAACAGCTTCTTTCTACATAGAAAAAGTACATTTTTTAATTATTTCCGCAGTTTCCGACCTGTTTTTAGGCGATTTTTATCACCTTTTAGTGATAAAATAGTTATAATTTGCTGATAATCAATATATTACAATTATTACAAGAATCTCATTTTTACACCCTAAGTGATAGGTTTCCGATAAAAAGTAGTATTTTTCCGTCCCTTTAATATGTATAAAAGTAAAATGATTGAAATGCTCAGGCATTTCAGCACCAAAGAGCTTAGTCGGTTTTCCGATTACCTTGCTTCTCCCTTCTTCAATAAAGACGAGGAGTTGTTGGTTTTTTATAACTACATCAAAAAATACGCACCTGAATTTGATTCAAAAAATATCGACAAGGATAAACTACTGGTAAAGGGAATTCCCGGGCTTTCTATTACCGAGAAAAAAATTGGGTATATGATGAGCGATATTGTTGAACATTGCGAAAATTATATCCGTTACAACAACCATTTTGAAGAAGATATTGAAGGGTATGTGCATTTGTTAAGCACATATAATAAATGGGGGACTGATAAATTATTTGAACAAACATTACGAGAAGCCAGAAATACGCTAACTAAAAACCCTTTCCGTAATGCCTCCTATTTTTTTAAAGAGTATTTATTACAAAGCGAGGTTAATTTATTTTTTGATCGCCAAAAAAAGCGCGCATATGATGCAAGTTTGCAGGAAGCAGCTAATTTCCTCGACTTATTTTATATTTCAACTAAATTAAAATATAGCTGCGAATTAATTAATCGTCAGAAACTGGTAGTTACTGATTATAAATTACGTTTGCTGAAAGAAATATCTGATCACCTCGCTGAAAATAGTTATACTGAATATCCATCTATTACAATATATTATCAAATTTTGATGACATTTATTGATACGGATACTGATGTTCACTTTGAAGAATTAAAAAAACTACTGGATGAGCATACCGGAAAATTCCCTGCATCAGAAGCGAGAGATATGTATGCTTATGCTCAAAATTATGCGATTCGGAAAATAAATGCCGGCGAAAAAAGATTTCTGCGTGAATATTTCGACCTGTCAAAATCAGCACTCGAAAAAGAACTGTTATTGGTTGATGGAGATTTGTCGCCGTGGACCTATAAAAACCTTGTTATTACTGCATTACGCGTTGGTGAATTTGACTGGGCCGAACAATTTATTCGCGATTACAAATCGAGCATCAACGAAAAATTCAGAAGTAACGCATATAGCTATAATCAGGGTGCGCTATTGTTTTTTAAAGGACAATACGGGGAAGCTTTGCGTTTAATAAATCAGGTAGAATACACCGATATTTTTTATGCGCTCGATACCCGAACCATGCAAATTAAAATATATTATCAGTTGGATGAATGGGATCCGATGCAAAGTGCTATTGAGGCATTTAAAGTTTATTTGCGCAGAAATAAAACACTAAGTGAAAATGTAAAGGTGTTATATAATAATTTCTTGAAATATACCGATAAACTTTCGCGACTTACAAAACGCGATAAGCCAAAACTGCTGGAATTAAAACAACGTATTGAAGAGTCGAAACAAGTTGCCGACCTGGGCTGGTTGCAACAAAAAGTGGATGAAAAATTGATAGACCCGAAGCGTTAAAAGCCCACTACATTTTTCAACATTTCTTTATAATAAAAAAGGCTGTCCACAAATGAACAGCCTTAAATTTTTAATTCGTTTATAAATTAACGCGCAACAATAAATTGCACCGTTAATATTTTATCGCCCTGTTTTAGCTGACCGAAATAATAACCTTGTTCCAATGTTTTTACATTGTAGGAAAATTCCAATCCACCGTATTCATCAATGGTAATCACGTCGGTTTGAATTACACGACCTGTGATATCTATAATACTAAATGTTGCATCACCCGGATTAATATCCATCACCCTGAAATTAGCAAATTCGCTTGTTGGGTTAGGAAAAACACCTAACTGTTGAACATCAACAATTATGTCTTCATCGGTAGCAATTCGGTCAAATTGTAAATAATTGGCACCTCCCGGTAAAAAAGAAGCAAGATGTGCTTTGGTAGCATCATAAGCAGGATCATCAGCAAGATTATCCCATTCATAAGGGTCAATATTTCTGTTTTTACCGATATGATATAATTCTTCCTGAAATACACTTAATGCTTCATTACAAGCCGGTGCAACTGCACCATTAGTTTGGTAGCGGATATAATGCCACTCATCATCGCGCACACTATATTGCGGGAAGCAAAATCCTTCGTCGTAACCATGCAATTGTAATGCAGAAACTACCGGACGATCCCACGGAGTGTTTGGGTTGGCCAAAATTGGTAATAAACTTTTTCCATCTAAATAATCAGAGCCATCAGGGAAATGCGGAAAAGCAACACCTGCCATTTCTAATACTGTTGGCATAATATCTAAGTTACTAACCACACGTTTGGTAGTTTTTTTCGCAGGTGCGCGCATGTCGGCAATTACTAATGGAATACGCACATCTGTTTCCCACATGGTGCCTTTACGCCAGTGTGTTTTTTCACCTAATGAGTATCCGTGATCACTGGTGATAATAAAAACGGTATTATTAAATATTTCAGGGTGCGATTTTATTTCATTGTAAAAACGACCAATTTGTGCATCCATAAATTTAATTGATGCTAAATAGGCAATAATACCATTTGCACGTTCTGATTCCTGAAGGATAAATAATTTTTCTGCATCCGTTAATCCAGCGCCAATAGGTGGCGGTGGAACTTCAGCCATCATAATATCGCCAAATTGTAAAAAGTCAGGATGTACATAGTCTTCCTCATTCAAAACTTTTCCAACTAAGTCGTCAGGTAATGCATAATAATCACTCCACAACGGATCCGGCTGCGGAGGCATTACTACACCGTTTGGTGGTGTTGCGCCTACAGGATCATTATATGGTTTGTTATACGGGTCCTGATAATAATCAGTATTATAAAATGGTAAAAAATATTTTTCAGGTACGTAAAACGGACCATGTGGGCGTTTATATCCTACAGTGAGGAAAAATGGTTTATTACAATATGTTTCAGGATTATCAACATAATCTTGTATAAAAGAAATTGCAGAATCGGTGATAATATAATCTACCATTTCCGATTCAAGCGAATCGGGAATTGGTGTAAAGAAAAATCCATTAACACCATCATCATTTACACCACCGTAATCCAAAATAACATCCATATCGCCACCCTGTCCGTATGAAAATGCCTTGCTCCACGATAAATCCTTTTCACAAGCAGGAACATTCGAAGTATCGTAATCAGGTAATCCAACATAACAATGCATTACTTTACTCAACATATAAGTATAGTATCCGCCACTGTCTTTTAATAACTCCGGCATCGTAAAAATTGTTGGATTGCCATTTGCTACGGTAAAGTTTTTCCTGAAATTTTTACAGCCGATATCATCATTATTATACACTTTAGTATAGTAAGTGTCCTTACCTGTAATTAAACTGGTGCGGCTTGGTGCACATTTTGGTCCGGCGCAATATGCATTCAGGAAGGTAGTCCCCTTTTTTGCAATTTTTGCAATATTTGGGGTTTTGGTTTGAGGGTGCCCGTCGAAACCCTGAACGTAATCGTTAAGGTCATCGGCAATAATCAGCACAAAATTCGGTTGCGTGGGAGCCTGTGCTTTAGCCAGAATCATCCCTGCGAGCAATAAAATAAATAATCCTGCTTTTTTCATATGTTTAATCGTGTGGTATTGATATGAGTAACTTAAACTAAAATTAGTTGTTTTCAGGCAAAAATAATTTTTTAAGGGGTAGATTTAATTTCCCAGCGCCTTGATATTTGTTAAAACAACCTCTAAATCGTCGGTAACGCGGTAATCTCTGGCATAAATAAAATTTACCCTGGCCATAATTGCAGGGTCGGTTACTGCAGCATTGCCACCGGTGACAGGAAACAATACACCTTTTTTCAAACGCGGTAACACAACCTGTCCGTTAGCAGTATTTGGAAAATAGCCCACCCAGGTTTTTTTGTTGAACAAAACACTGCCGATATTGGCAAAAAGTCCGCCTTTATTTTTAACAAAAAATATAAGAATTGGTGATATTAATAATGCTGTAAGTGCAACTATAATATCAAACCATTTTTTTGCTCTTTTGCTTTCCGGCAGGGTAATTTTGAGCTGTATGTCAACAGTATAAATATCACCTGCCGAATTTTTTGAATTACTTCCTATGATACTTAAACTCTGGTCCGGAATAATTTTAAAATCAATCTGCTGTCCAAGGCATACCATGTGATTTATTATTTCCTGACTACTGATATCTTTAGCACAAAAAATAATTTCATTTGCTTTATACACCTGTATCAATTCGTTTAACATTGAAATATTGCCAAGTTCAAGCGCATTGTGACTTTTATTTTCTGAAGTGCGCACATAACCAATAATCTGATTACCTAATTGCAATTGATTTAATAACTGATGTGCTCGTTCGGTTTCATCGTCGTTTCCAACAATGAGAATTTTTTTCTCTGGTGTTTCTCCAAAGCGGAAATTCCGGTATTTGATAAAATGCATTACCGAACGCATTGCAATCAATAAAGCAGTATTAAATGCTGCTCCGGCTATAATCATTCCTCTTGAAAAACGATAGGCTTCCGGTAAAAATCCGTAAACAGCTGCAATTAATATCGTTCCCCAAAACATGCCTCTTACAATACGCGAAATATTTGTAGACCTATCGTAACCTCCGCTAACAAAAATGGATAATATCCATATAATAATATACAACGGAATATTAACCAATAAATAGGTTAGTGGATATTGACCACCTTCGATATATTTAATATAATATTCCCAATATTCTTTAACCACATACATGCCGCCTAAAAAAACTAAGGCATCTAATAAAGGCATTGCGATTGCACGAATAAAGCGCATTGTAGTTGCTAAAAAAGCTCTGAAATAAATAGCGATATTCAGTAAAAATATAAATACACCTGCGCGTCGACCAACAAAATGTTTTTGAGCGAAAATAATCATCGCATTATAAAACATTTTTACATAATTAAAACTGGCTTTTTTTGTGCTTTCTCCTTTGTAGTGAATAATTCTTGTTTCCGGAAAATAATAGTTTTTATATCCGCCTTTTACAATCCGGTAACTTAAATCAATATCTTCGCCGTACATAAAAAAGTCTTCATCCAGCCACCCGATTTTATCTAATGCCTCTTTTCTGATGAGCATAAATGCCCCGGCCAAAACATCAACCTCATGTGTTTCATTTTCACTTAAAAAACCGAGATGATATTTGCCGAATATTTTCGATTTCGGAAACAAATTTGCCAATCCGAAAACCTTGTAAAACGCCACTTCCGGGCTAGGAAAACCACGTTTGCTTTCTGGTAGAAAATTGCCTTTGCCGTCAATCATTTTAACGCCCAAGCCACCTGCATCAGGATGAGTATCCATAAACTGAATACATTTTTCAAACGTATCTTCTTCAACAACAGTATCCGGATTAAGCAGTAAAACATATTTGCCTTTTGCAATAGCTATACCCTGATTATTTGCTTTCGAAAATCCGGTATTTTGCTGATTGGCAATTACAGATACGGGTGTATGCTGACCGGCTTGCTGAACAAATTTTTGGGTAATGAATTCTACACTGCCATCAACCGAATGATTATCTATAATAATAATTTCTGCATCAATTTTAGCACAGGCTTTTAATGCCGATAAAACAGCTTGTTCAAGAAAATACTTGACATTATAATTAACAATAATTACCGAAAGCTGGGTCATTCGTTTTGCATGTAATTTTCAAAAGGGCGTCGTGTTGCCAATGAACGCGCTAAAGTGAGTTCATCAGTATATTCCAATTCACCACCAAAAGAAATACCTCTTGCAATGGTAGTGATTTTTAAATTTTTATTCGTAATTTTTTTTGTGATATAAAATACCGTTGTGTCTCCTTCGATATTTGGATTAAGCGCCATAATTATTTCAGTGTAATTTCCTGAGTTCGCTTTGTCAATCAATTTATCTATAAACAGTTGCTCAGGGCCAACACCTTCCATTGGTGAAATTACCCCACCTAATATATGATATTCACCAAAAAATTGATTCGTGCTTTCAATGGCAATTAAATCGCGCAAACTTTCAACCACACAAATTACTTTATGGTCGCGTTTGCCGTTGTTGCAAATGGTGCAGTTACTTCCGGCAATATCCGCAATATTATTACAATTGGGGCAAAAATAAATATCGGTTTTAAGTTTCAGAATGGCATTTGAAAATGCTTCAACATCTTCTTTTTTTTGTTTTAATAAATGCAGTACCAGCCGCAATGCCGTTTTTTTTCCGATGCCGGGCAATTTTGAAAATGCCGACACCGCTTGTTCCATCCATTGAGAAGGTAAATTCACGCTCGCCGTTAATTAATTATTGAGAAACCTTTTTCCCGTTAATACTGATTACTTTACAATTTTCCAGTTTGTTGCCGTTTGCAACACCCTTCATAATAATTTTATCGCCCAACTTAACCATATTGGCATCAGCTACATTTTGCTCGAGGAAATAACATTTAATTCCGAATGGGTCATTGTTTAAGCCTTTTAATGCAAAGTATGAACCTGCTTCAAAATCGTTTCCTGTTTCGCTTACTTCTCCTTCAATTTGTAACACAAGGTTATCATACTTTTTGCGGTAAACTTCTTCATCAGTTCTAAATTCTTGTGACATTGCTTCGGCTGACAATACGGCACTCACATCTGCTTCTACGATATCCACCACCATCGCTGATTTCAGCATGCGACTTCCGCCAACTATAAGCAGGGCGCTAATCACAAAAGAAGCAATGGTTAATGGAAAAGTTTTACTTTTTGATTCATCTTGTGACATGAATCTTTGGTCACTCATTACCATATATCGTCCTGTTTCATACAAATGAAACACAATAGGCAGTGCGAAACGGCCTAACATAAAAGGCTCCCAGTTAGGCACCAGGTTGAACTTAATTATACCAAACACAGCTCCGGGAATCAATAGCCAGAAAGTGAGGAGTGTAACCCATCCCGCTGTGTTCTGACCAAGATAGAATCTGTCGGCGCCGGCACTACCGCCTAAGAGTGCCAGTATTATGCTTGTCTTTTTTGATTTCATTTCATTTATTGCTACCCACAAAAATAGATACAATTGTATGATTTCGTGTAAAGGGCCAAATTTGTGACATTTTTAAAAACCGCAAAAATGCCTATTTTTGTGGCCGGAGTCAACGATTTATGATTTAAATACAGCATATTTGTATTGACAACAGCAGTCCATGACACCACCCAAGTTCAAGTTAATGAAAAGAATTGTGCTATTCCTTTGTCTGGGATTAATGTGCTCGCATGCACGTGCTCAGCAATATATTGAGGTTGGCGTTTTTGGTGGTTTAAGCAACTACCAGGGCGACCTTGCTCCTGTGGCATTTGTGCCTAAGGAAACCCACTCCGCATTTGGCGTATTTTACAAGTTTAATATTAATTACTGGATGGCCTTTAAAGGCAGTCTTTACAGCGGATTAATTTCCGGTAACGACGATAACTCCACGGAAGAATGGAAACAACAGCGCAATTTGAGCTTCCAAACACCAATTCAGGAAGCATCTGTTTATTTTGAGTTATTCCTTAAAAAATACAACCCTAAATACAAGTGGAATATCATGTCGCCTTATATCTTTTTTGGCGTTTCCATGTTTCACTTTAACCCAAGAGCAAATTATGACGGTGTTTGGTACGACCTGCAACCACTTGGAACAGAAGGACAGGGCAATCCGGCATACCCCGACCGTATACCATATAAACTAACGCAATATGGCTACCCAATGGGGTTTGGTATAAAGGGTTCCGTTACCAAATATTGGAACATCGGTCTGGAAATGGGCTACCGAAAAACAAAAACCGATTACCTCGATGATGTAAGCACAACCTACATCGCGAAAGAAATTTTATTAGCCGATAACGGTGACATTGCCTGGCAGTTATCAAACCGCACCGATGAAATGAATGGCGGAACCGAAGTGCTGAGAGGTGATAAAAAGTATCGCGGTGATGACACTAACAAAGATTGGTATATCTTTACAGGCGTAACCATCTCAAGAAACATAGAAGTAAAGGGATGGGAAAGCAGAAAATATAAAGCCAGCGATAATCCTAAGAAGCCGGGACTCAAAAAATCAAGGAAAAAGATGTCCTGTCCGGGGATTAACCAAAAGCTTTAACCCGCTCAAAACCACACACTGTTGATTTTTTTCGACACCTGACACAATAAAAGTGTCATTTTTAAGTTAATATAACTGGTCAATTTTACCTTGTTATCCAACAAATCACTATTTTTGTTTAAATTAAACAAACTCAAAGATCGGATGAAGATAGTTCAACTCCTCGGTTTAATGTTTCTCTCTGGTACTATGCTTGCCCAGCAACCCTATTTTGAAGTGGGTTTGTTTGGTGGTGTAGCTAACTATTATGGTGATATGACCCATGACTATGTGGTGTTAAAGGAATCTCATCCTGCTTATGGTGGATTTATCAAATACAACATGGATCCTAAAAAAGGATTCAAATTCAATATTTACAGCGGAACCGTTTCTGCTGCCGATAAAAACAGCGATCGCGCAAACCTCAATGCTCGTAACCTCAGTTTTACATCTAATGTTACTGAAGTAGCTTTTACTTTTGAATATAACTTTTTGGGTTATCGCCCTGTAGAATTCAAACAACGTATTTCACCATATGCATACGCAGGTTTGGCAGGATTTCATTTTAATCCGCAAGCATATTATGAAGGTGAATGGTACGATTTGCAACCACTCGGAACCGAAGGTCAGGGAATGGAAATTTTCCCTTTCCGTGAAAAATATCGCTTATATGAATTTGCCATACCTTTTGGGGTGGGATTTAAATTCGCGATGACTGAACGCTGGAACGTTGGTTTAGAATACGGTGCAAGGTGGACATTTACCGATTATCTGGATGATGTGAGCCGCACTTATGTTGATCGTAACTTATTAATTGAAGCAAACGGTATCGATTCATACAACCTTTCAAACCGAAGTGGCGAATATTTATTGGGTGAACCATTTGATTATCAAAACAACGACTGGAGAGGTGATCCTACCAACAATGATTGGTACATGTGGTTTGGTATAACACTCAGCCGAAATATGATTAAAGGTGTTGAAGAGGGTTTCAGAACATCAACAAAAGATATTCTTGGTTGCCCCGGCCCGCGTCATATTAATAAAGTGAAGAAAAAAAGATAATTTAATCTATAATATTTAAAACGGGAGCATCAATTGATCTCCCGTTTTTTTATGTTCATAACCCAATTACATTTATTGTAAAATAGATTTACTTTCGAGCCTTAAGCCATATACAATGTCGACCTGGTTTTTTCTGATATTATTAATCATTTATTTCCTTTGTTTGTTTACCATTTCCTGGTTTACATCGCGTAAGGCAACTCAAAATTCTTACTACCTCGGTAATAAATCATCTCCTTGGTACGCCGTGGCATTTGGATTAATTGGTGACTCATTAAGTGGAGTAACATTTGTTTCAGTGCCCGGAAATGTTGCCACTCAGCAATTTGGTTATATGCAAATTGTAATTGGTTATTTATTGGGTTATTTTATTATTGCTGTTGTTTTATTACCGCTGTATTATAAATTAAATCTCACCTCCATTTATACCTATCTCGGACAACGTTTTGGGAAAAATGCACAAAAAACCGGTTCGTTTTATTTTATTGTATCGCGTTTGGTTGGCGCAGCGTTTCGATTATATGTTTCAGCTACCGTTTTGCAATTATTTATTTTCGACCCTTGGGGTGTGCCATTTGAAGTAACTGTTTCTATTGTTATAATTTTGATTTTATTATATACTTACCGCGGCGGAATTAAAACACTGGTTTGGACCGATACCTTGCAATCATCATTTTTATTACTCGGTGTTATTCTGTCCATACTTGCCATTTCCAATGCTTTACATTTAGATTTTGGCGGTATTGTAAATACAGTATTGCACAGTGAACACAATCAAATATTTTTTTGGGATGTTAAAGCACCCAATTATTTCTGGAAACAATTTATCAGCGGCGCATTAATTGCGGTGGTAATGACCGGCCTTGATCAAAACATGATGCAAAAAAACTTAAGTATGCGCACGTTGCCGGAAGCACAAAAAAATATTATCTGGTTTAGTGTGGTGCTTATTTTTATCAATTTAATGTTTGTTTCACTCGGTGCATTATTGTATGAATACATTGGTGTAATGGGTATTGCTGCTCCCGACCGGACAGATTATTTATTCCCGATACTCGCTTTGGACCATCTCGGTGTTTTTGCTGCTATCGTATTTATTTTAGGAATTGCCGCAGCAACTTTTTCCAGCGCCGATTCAGTATTAACAACATTAACCACCTCTTTTTGTATAGATATTTTGGGTTGGGATGTTTCAAAACAAGAAACACCGGAACATAAAAAACAACGCCATATCATACATGTGCTGTTTGCCGTTTTATTGTTAGGTGTGATTATTGTTTTTAATGCAATAAATAATGATGCTGTTATTAATCAGGTATTTGCAGTGGCAGGATATACCTACGGGCCTTTATTAGGATTGTTTGCATTTGGTATTATTACCAAACGTTTAATTTTTGATAAGATAGTTTTACTGGTATGTTTGATACCACCGTTTTTATCTTATTATCTGAATATACATTCAAAAGAATTATTTAATGGATATCAGATAGGTTACGAATTATTGCTAATTAATGGTATTTTGACATTCGTTGGATTATTACTAATTTCATCCTCGAACCGCAATAAACAAGTTAAATTATAATTATATGGCTGAGAAGTATCGCAAGAAAAAATTGTTTAAAGTAAAAGACTGGACCGAATTAAGTGCGCAGTCGAGCTGGCGAATGTTTAAAATAATGGCAGAGTTTGTTGATGGATTCGAAACTATGGATAAAATTGGGCCATGCGTTTCAATTTATGGTTCAGCCAGAACAAAACCCGATCATAAGTATTATAAATTGTCGGAACAAATTGCAGCTAAACTTGTACATGAAGGATTTGGTATTATAACAGGCGGCGGACCCGGTATTATGGAAGCCGGCAACAAAGGTGCTTATAAAGAAGGCGGGAAATCAGTAGGATTAAATATCGAATTACCATATGAACAAAGTCATAATCCTTATATTGATTATGATAAACTGATAAATTTCAAATACTTTTTTGTCCGCAAAGTAATGCTTGT
>Ga0268298_10004165_pt1 | contig 14285 bp, 9 predicted proteins | sample WWTPWeurt_MetaG_FD_194462 | JGI IMG/M metagenome (GOLD analysis project Ga0268298, IMG submission 194462) | Activated sludge microbial communities from WWTP in Nijmegen, Gelderland, Netherland - WWTP Weurt | ecosystem: Engineered > WWTP > Aerobic digester > Activated sludge | place: Netherlands... | reverse complement strand
GAGGGAAGCCGAGGGAGGCACCGAGCTTGTCCATCAGGAAGTTCGTGCCCTCTTCGCGGGAGCGCGCGGCGTCCTGGCCCGGCTGGCGAGCGCGCGCGGGGTCCGAGCAGCTCGATCAGCGCGCGGGGAGTTGGGTCGGCCAGGCGTGGAGGACCTGGTCGAGCCCGCTGTGATCCCCGGTCAGACCGGCAAGCAATCGCCTAACGAAGACGGCGGCGTCTTCTGCCGAGCTCCAGCGCAGCAAGGACGCCGATCGTCGCCAGCAACGCCGCACCGCAGGAACCAGCCCCGCCTAAGAAGCACTGACATCCGGTAGGCGAGCTCTCCGGCAGCGAAGGCGGGGGTGCATCCGACTCCACCAGCAGCGGTAGCTGACCGCGGACCGGCACCCGGCTCGAGTCCACCAGGAGCAGCCCCAACGAGTAGAGTCGTGGGGCGGTCGGTGTCCCCTCCAGGGTCCCGTCCTCCGCTAGTACGAGGCCGGGAGGGAGGCCAAACTCGGCCGCGAAGCGATAGGGAGGCTGCCCTCCGGCGGCGATCAGCCGGTGCTGATAGTAGCGGCCGACCAGCGCACGAGGCACTTCCTGATCTGGGATGACGAGGGGCGCAGGAAGGATACTTAGGATGAATCGCTTGTCGACCGAGGCCCCCGCACTATCCTCGAGGTGAAGCGTAAAGGTGTTGAGACCGACGGACTTGGGCGTCCCGCATACGGTCCACGCGACCGGGTCGAAGACGAGCCCGGGAGGTGAGTGGTCGGCGATCTCGAGTCGGTAGGGCGGCGCGCCTCCCTCGACCTCGATCGTGACGCTGCCGGTGCGACAGTAGGGCTCATCCACCACCGCCGCAGGGAGATCGGCCGCAGTGACGAAGTTGAGCGCCCGCTCTACGACCAGGAGGGGCAGTACGGCGCTCGCGATTTGGCCATCGGCGCTGGCAGCCCGGAGCCGAACCTCGACGACTCCGGCGGTCGGCGGTAACCCCCTCAACGTCCCGCCAAGGTCGATCGTCAGCCAGCTCGGTTCACTCACCGAAAGTACGACCGGCGGAGCTCCACCGTGAGTCTCCGGATAGAAGAAGTAGGTTCGGTCGAGTGAAGCCTCTGGGAGCTGGGTCGTGGTGATCTCGAGCGGGTACACCAAGACCGTGAGGCTGACCGCCGCGATGTTGTCGCTCTCGTTGGTCTCCAGGACGGAGTCGAGACAGTCGGCGCGCGTCCGAAGGGTGTACTGACCAGCCTGGGTCGGCGCGCCAAACTGGTGGAACCTGGAACTTCGGCCTCCAGGATCGAGCGGTGTGGTGGGGCCGGGCGGCACCGCGTACGTCCAGCTCGTGCCACTGGGGTCGCTGATCTCCAGACAAGGAAACCCCAGCGGCGCGACCCCGGGCCCGAGGTTTACGAGGTCATACGAGACTTGGATCAGCGTGCCGACCTCTGGCCGAAGGTTCGATACGTTGAAGTTCTCGATGGTCAAATTGGGACGCGGCTCTTGGGCGAAGGCGGGAGCGCTGCCGACCACCAACACCGAGGCCAAAACCAGGGAGCGCATGCGACGACGATAGCACGGGCCGGACCTCAGTGCCTCCGCCTTGGCCCTTTGACCGCCGGCGCGCTGCGCGGATCATCCGGCCAGGAGTGCCGCGGATACCGGGCGCGAAGCTCCTTCTTCACCTCGACATAAGTACGGTCCCAGAAACTATCGAGATCCTGGGTGACTTGCACCGGCCGCATGTTCGGCGCGAGGAGCTCGAGGCGCACCGGGGCGCGGCCGCCGGCGACCTTGGGCGTAGTGGCCATGCCGAAGACCTCTTGCAGGCGCACGGACAGCACCGGAAAGCCGTTTTGCTCGTAGCGGAGGCGGATCGCGCTGCCGCTCGGGACGGTGATGCGCTCGGGGGCGTGCCGGTCGATCTCGGCCATCTTCTTGAACCCCAGGCGCTGGCGCAGCTCGGGCTCGAGGTTGATCTTCCGCAGGTCGGCGAAGGAGCGGCGGCCTTCGCATAGATCGGGCAGGGCCGAGATCCAGTAGCTGCGATCGATCGGCACCAGGCCCAAGTCGGGCATCAGGCGCGCCAAGAGCTCGATGCGGAGGACCAGCCCTTCGATGTCCCCCACGAACGACAGGGCCCGATCGAGGTTCTCCGCTGCCGCCGCCGCCAGGACCTGCCGCGCTCCCTCGGGGTCGCCGCCGCTGGTGTCCACCCGCTCCTCGAGCAGGAGATCGAGGTACAAAGTCTCCTCGGCCGCCTCCACCGCCTCTCGCGTGCGGTTGAAGCGGTGCCGGCTCCGGCGCGTGATCCCGACCGGACTGGCCTCCAGCCACGAGCGTTCCACCGCGCTGGCCCAGCGGATCATACTATCGGGCTCGGCGGCGCTACGGCGTGAGTCATCGAGATCCACCGCCACCAGGAGCTCGGCGGTCTTCACCGCGCTCTCTTTGGCCAGGCGCGCGCCGCGGCTCCCGACCAGCACGACCTTGTCTGAACCCTCCGCTCGGCGGCGACCCACCCGGTCGGGGAAGCCGGCCAAGACCGCATGGCGGGCGATCTCCTCGGCGTCCGCGGAGGGGGCCATTTTTGGGGGTGTACCCAGAATATCTCGAGATAGTTGCGCCAAGCGATCGCGGACCTCTCGGACCCCCCGCGCCCGGTCGGCGTCCACGCCCATGCGCGAGGCCAAGGAGCCCGAGAAACGCCCCTCTTCGAGCTCGAGGAAGCGCTCGGCCCGCAGCCACAGATCCGAGCTGGCCACCTCGTCGTGGCGCGCCGAGGGATCTCGAGCGTAGCGCAAGATATCGCGCTCCGAGGCCAGGGCCGCGATCAGCGCCCCCTCCTCCGCCGCGCCGCGCCGATGCGCATCCACCAGCACCGCCGCCAGCCGCGGGTGGAGCGGAAAGCGGCGCAGGGTCTCGCCGAGCGGGGTGAGGCGGTGCTCCTTGGCGGACAAGGCCCCGAGGGCCCGGAGCAGCTCCAGCGCGAGGTCGACCGAGGCCGAAGGCGGGGCCTCATACCACCCAAACTGCTTGGGATCGGAGGCACCCCAGGCCAGCACCTCGAGCATCACCGGGGCCAGATCTACGCGGGCGATCTCGGGGCTCTCGCTGGGCGCCAGGCGCTGATCTTCCTGCGCGGTCCACAGGCGCAGCACCCGTCCCGGCGCGGTTCGACCGGCGCGGCCCGCCCGCTGATCGGCGGAGGCCCGGCTGATGCGGACGGTCTCGAGCTTGTCGCCGCCCCGCGAGGGATCGTGGCGATTCACGCGCGCGAGCCCGGCGTCGATCACCGTGGTGACGCCGTCGATGGTCAGCGAGGTCTCCGCGATGTTGGTGGCCAAGACGATCTTGCGGCGCCCACGAGTCCGCTCGAGGGCGCGGTCTTGGGCCTCGGCGTCGAGCTCGCCGAACAAGGGGAGCACGTCGATCGGCCGCTCGCCCACGGCTTCTCGGATGGTCTCCTCCACCCGCCGGATCTCAAAAGCTCCCGGCAAGAACACCAGAAAATCTCCGCCGTCGTCGTCCTCGGCGCGGAGGGCCCGGCGGATCGCGGCGCTGGCCTGCTCGATCACGGGGCGATCATCGCTCCGCTCGAGGTGCTCGATGCGGATAGGGAAGAGCCGCCCGGGGGAGTCGATGATCGGCGCGTCGCCCAAGAAGCGCGCGACCGCCTGGGTCTCGAGGGTGGCCGACATCACCACGATCTTCAGCTCAGGACGCACCGTCTCCTGGATCTCGCGCAGAAAGGCGATCGAGAGATCGGCGTGGATGGAGCGCTCATGGAACTCATCCAGGATGACCGCCCCGACCCCCTCCAGCGTGGGGTCGCTCTGGAGCCGCCGGGTGAGGAGGCCCTCAGTGAGCACGGCCAGGCGGGTCTTCGAAGAAGTGCGATCTTCGAAGCGGACCTGATAGCCGATCTCGTCCCCGACTCGGCCGCCGCGCTCAGACGCGATGCGGCGCGCCGAAGCCCTGGCCGCGACGCGCCGCGGCTGGAGCATCAGTATCCGCTCCCGGGGCCCGACCAAGTTGGCGTCCAGCATCGCTGGCCCTACCCGCGTGGTCTTACCGGCGCCGGGCGGGGCGCGGACCACGAGGTTTGGGCCCTTCTTCAGCGCGGCCAAGATGCTGGGCAGCACCTCGTCGATCGGCAGCGGTGTTCGGCTCAAGCGGGGCGCATCCTCGGCACAAAGCGCGGGGTAGACAACGCCAATCGCGCGGCATAGCGTCCCGCGCCATGAAATCCCATGTCTTTAGGCTCGCAGCCGCGCTGGCTGCGGGCGCCCCAACCGCCCTCGCCTTCGCGGCGCCTCCCGGTGCCACCCAAGGCGGCGCCAAAGCGACCCCCGATGAGGCCAAGGCCTTCGTCAAGCAGCTCGACACCGACCTCAAGAAGCTCTGGATCGAGTCCTCCCGCACCGAATGGATCAAGAGCAACTTCATCACCGAGGACACCGAGGCCGAGGCCGCGGCGGCCAGCGAGGCCGTCCTGGCCTACACCACCGACGCGATCCTCAAGGCCACCAAGTTCGACGGGCTCAACCTGGACCCCGACACCAAGCGGCAGCTGTACCTCCTCAAGGTGAGCAACACCCTCCCCGCGCCCAGCGATCCGGCCAAGCGCAAGGAGCTGGCGGACATCGCCTCCAAGCTCTCCAGCATCTACGGCAAAGGTAAGTACTGTAGGAAGGACAAGGCCGGAAAAGACGAGTGCAGGGACCTCGGCCAACTATCCAAGGTACTGGCCACCAGCCGCAACTATGACGAGCTCCTCGACGCTTGGCAGGGCTGGCGCACCATCTCCCCCGAGATGAAGCCGATGTACCAGCAGCTGGTCGAGCTCTCCAACCAGGGCGCCAAAGAGATCGGCTACGCCAACGCCGGTGAGCTCTGGCGCGCTGGCTACGACATGAAGCCGGATGAGTTCGCGGCCACCACCGAGAAGCTGTGGAGTCAGGTCCGCCCGCTCTACGAGAAGCTCCACTGCTATACCCGCGGCCGCCTCGTCCAGAAGTACGGTAAGGACAAGGTCCCCCCCGAAGGCCTGATCCCGGCCCACCTCCTGGGCAACATGTGGTCGCAGGAGTGGGCCAAGATCTACGACCTGGCTGAGCCCTACAAGAAGGCCGGCAGCGCCGACGTGAGCAAGGCCCTCCAGGCCAAGATCCTGGGCAAACGCTCGCCCGACAAGATCACCGTGGAGGACGCCCAGGCCATGGTGAAGATCGGCGAGAGCTTCTTCACCTCGATCGGCCTCAACCCGCTGCCCGAGACCTTCTGGAAGCGCTCGCTCTTCGTGCAGCCCAAGGACCGCGACGTGATCTGCCACGCCAGCGCCTGGGACGTGACCTTCTCCAACGACCTCCGCATCAAGATGTGCATCAAGGTCGACGAGGAAGATCTGATCACGATCCACCACGAGCTCGGCCACGACTATTACTTCATGAATTACTACACCAAGCCGGTGCTCTATCAGGCTGGTGCCAACGACGGCTTCCATGAGGCCATCGGCGACGCGCTGGCGCTCAGCGTGACCCCGACGTACCTGAAGCAGCTCGGGGTCATCAAAGAGGTCCCCAAGAATGAGCAGCAGCTGATCAACCTGCAGATGAAGGACGCGCTGGAGAAGATCGCGTTTTTGCCCTTCGGCCTGCTGGTCGATCAGTGGCGCTGGAACGTGTTCTCCGGGAAGATCTCCCCCAAGGACTACAACAAGGCTTGGTGGGAGCTGCGCGCGAAGTATCAAGGCATCGCCGCGCCCACCGCGCGGGGGGAGGAGTTCTTCGACGCCGGCTCGAAGTATCACATCCCGGCCAACGTGCCTTATATGCGCTACTTCCTGGCCCGCATCCTCCAGTTCCAGTTCCACCGCTCGATGTGCAAGATCGCCGGCCACACCGGCCCGCTGCATGAGTGCTCGATCTACGGGAACAAGGCCGCGGGCGAGAAGCTGCGCGCGATGTTGGCGATGGGCGCCAGCAAGCCGTGGCCGGATGCGCTCGAGGCCTTGACCGGCCAGCGTGAGATGGACGCCAGCGCGCTGGTCGACTACTTCGACCCGCTGAATAAGTGGCTGGACAAGGAGCTCAAGGGTCAGAAGTGCGGGTGGTGAGCTCAGGAGCCAACGGGCTCAGGACCCATTGAGCTTCGGGCTCCAGCTCTTGGACAACTCCGCGATCGCGTCCTGCCACATGGACGCGGTCGCGCCATAGTTGTTCTCCACGTAGGGTCGATTGACCCACCGATCGAACATCGCGAAGGTCTCCTCCCGCATCTTCTCCGGCGGCACGACCCCCGCGCAGTACTCGACATAGCGATCAGCCATGTAGCCAGCCCAGCGCGCGATCTCCACCGGATGGCGGAGATCGGTGAGGCCGCTCTCGGACACCGAGCTCGTCCCGAGCGCCTTTTGGAGCTGCGCGAGCGTGCGGGGATCTCGGCCCGCGGCTTCGATCACCTCGCGCGGCACGGAGGCCCGATCGAGCGCGACCACCACGGACGCCCGCAGACTATGCAGCGTATCGTCAGGGACCTTGGGGTCGGAGATCTGGCGGGCCAGCTCCGAGGAGTCCACATAGCGCTTCACGATCGTGGCGATCGCGCCCGGCAGATCGCGGTCGCTGGGATAGACGACCAGCGGGTTGTTGCCGTCGGGCTTGGTGTAGAAGGCGTGCTCGCTCGCCATGGCCAGCAGCTTCTCCGCCATGAGGTCGAACTTCTGCCAGCCCTGGGTGAGCTGAAAGGGATCGACCTCCTGCGCGTCCGCGGGGATCGGCGGGCGGACCTCGTTGCGCGCGCGCTCGCCGGCCTGAAAGGAGGAGTTGTAGAGCTGCTTGGTACCCTGGTCGATGATCGGAATGGCCGCCTTCCAGGCGTCGAGATCGACCCGGGAATAGGGATCCTCGGGGCTCACTTTGAGCAGCTTCTCGACCTTCGAGGACAACGCCTTGCTCGCCTGCTCCAGCTCGGGGCCGACCGGACCATGGGCGCGCTGCGCGGAGATCTCCGCCGCGAGCTCACGAAACTCCCCCGCGGCTTCGATGATTCGCGCGACGTTCAAGGTGCCGCCGGCGCGCGCGTGCTTCAGCAGCGGGTCCACGAGGGCAGCGGAGCTCGTCGAGCGAACCCGGGTGTCGAGCCGCGCCAAGGCGCCCCAGGCCGCGTCGAAGGCGTGATCGAGCGAGGCAGGGGCGGCCAAGCCCGCGGTGCGCTGCTCGGCCGCGGTGACCGCAGAGGCGGCGAGCCACAGCGCCTCCGCGCTCGGCGTCTCCGCACCTTTGGCCATGGCGTCGATGTTCTTGGCGACGGCGCGCAGACGACCGCCGAGCTGGGAGGCGGCGATTGCGACGGACGGGTCCCCGAGCTGCGCGGCGGCTTGAGTGAGGCCCTCGATGAGCGCCGGGGTGACGGAGGGCTGGCTCTGCTTGGGTGAGGGCTTGACCGTACCGTAGTCATCGCCCAGCTCGTGCTGGCCGGCGTCCGGCTTCACCACCGTGAGGTTCGTGGGGAGCAGCGGCCCCGGCGGGGCGTCTGCCACGGAGCGATTGCGGGTCTTGAGGCTCACCGGGCCTCGTATGGCAGGCGGTGTGCCAAGCGCGATTCTAAGAGATTGTGCGCGCAGCGCGCGAGCTGGCGCCCCAGCTGTTGCCTCTTGCAGACAGCCTGGGGACTCCGGCAAGGGCTAGCGGAGGCCGAGCAGGAGGCCGGAGTCGGGCCCTTGCACGTACCCGGGGCTGAGCGCCTCGCGGGTAGTCTGCGTCGCTAGCTCGTGCCGCCCAAGGTCATGGAGCTGGGCGTGCACATACGCAACCAAGCGCCGCAGCTCCTGGTCATCAGGCACCGTAGCACTCCGCACGAACATCGCCGCAGCGTGGTAGAGCTCCCCAGCGTCGAGGCCGACGCTGGTCACGTGCTCTATGGGCTGCTTGTCGAGTCCCGTCAGCACCAGCGCATCCGCCAGGTAGATCAGAGCATGGCCGCAGTTGGTTGGTTGGTGGTACATACGCGCCACGATGGTCGCCGACTCAAACAAGGCGCCGATCGCCTCGGGATAGTTCCCACTGGCGAGGAGGTTCTCGGCGTCTAGGTGCTTCCGATAGGCGTCTGTGAGCCTGCGGTCCTCGAGCGAGGACTTTCCCAAAGCGGTGGCAGGGAAGATGGTCTCAATCGGGCTCGGGCCCTCGCCCTCCGGACGCGCGTGCCATAGCACGTGGGACTCAAGCGACTGCGACTCGGTAAGGAGCTTGGAGAGCTGGGTGAAGAGTCGCTTGGCCTCGTTGCCCTGCTCGGTGAAGTCCGAGCGCGCAAACTGTTCGAGCGGACTTCGTCCCACGGCCTCCAGCAGCTCCCCAAAGCGAGCCTGGAGCTCCGACAGCTCATGAAACAGGTGGCCCTGGTGGACGTTGATGCCGACCTCGGTGAGGCTCCACCGCTCGATCTGGACATCGCGGGAGGCGGTCAACTCCTGCATCTCCTTGTTGGCGTGCTCGAGCCCGCGGATCAGCTTGTTGAAGGACGCGCTGCCGCGATCTTGGGCCCAGTGTTCGACGTCGCGGATCACACCCTGGAGAGACAGCGCCGCCGAGGTAACCATGGCCTTTGCCACGAGGGTGTCGGTCCCATACGAGGCCTTTCGCGGACCGTTGGCGACCTCGAAGAGGCTGCGCTGGAGGGGATCGTCGCTCAGCAGGCCGCTCCTTTTGGCGACCTCCGTCGTCGATGACGCGGGCAGCTCGAGGAGCGGGAGCGTGGATACGGTGCTAGATACAACGGGTTTCATAGCTTCCTCACAGGGCGGCGGCGAGCTGGGAGGCCAGCACGGCAGTGGCGGTCCGGAGGCGGAAGAGCGCGCGCTGGGTGGCCCGCTGGGCGCTCGCGTCCTTTGGCTGCGCGGCGATCAGGGTGGAGACGCCTGTGCTCCCGAGGGCGATCAAGGCTGCGAGCTCGCCGACCTCCTCTGCGCTCAGCGGCGTCTGGCGCGACCGGAGCTCGGCGACCACCGCCTCACAGCCAGCGATAGCGGCGGTCGCGGCCTGGGGATCGCCTGATTCGCACAGACGTTCGGCTTCCTGCTGAGCTCCGCTCCAAGTTGGATTCATGCCTGACCCGTGTGCGAGGGCTATGCCACGCGCCGAGAAAGGGCCGATCGAGGCGGTCGCGGCGCCGTGGGAGGCACCTGCGCTCTACTGGCTACAAGACGCCGCTGCCTCAGTACCGAGGGTGGTGCGCCCGGTGGATCTCGAGCAGCGTAGGCTGGTCGGTGATCGGGAGCTTGGGGATCGTCACCGCGCCCTCCTCATCGGCGCTGATGGTCCCGGTCTTGGTCCCGAAGCGATACACGAGCAGCTCGCCCGGCAGGCAGCGGAAGGCCTGCGTCCGGCGCGGCGTGACCGAGGCGATGATCGGCAGCGGCTTCTCGATCAGGTCCCCGGTCGAGGGGTAGCCGGGCTCCGGTGACGGCTTGCCTGACCCGCGCACCACGTACAGCGGGATCTCAAAGTGCTCGAGGGTGTCGACGATCTTCCGCGCATCCCAGCGGAGCCAGCGGTTCATGGCCCCGGCCACCGCGCCGCTCCAGCCGGTATCGCCAGGGACGGACACCTTGCCGGCGTAGCCCTTGGTGGCGTTGAAGGCGCGCTTGTCCTTGGGCTTGCCGTCGCCGGGGTCGTCGTTGGCGCTGCTCTCGGTGAAGGCCGGGAAGGCCAGATTTCGCCGCAAAAAGGTGGTCGGATCGTGCATCAGCTTCCAGCCGCCGTCCCACCAGTGCTTGCCGAGCACCGGATCGGGCGGGCCGTGACCGCCCTCGTCCCAGACCACGTAGTGTCCGACCTTGAAGCGCTCCATCGCGCGATAGAAGCTCATCTTGGTCAGCTCGCTGGGGAGCACCGCGGCGCCGAAGTGAATGACCGCGTCGTCCTTGCCATGGCGGAGGAAGATGAACTGGTCGCGCGAGTCCGGGACGTCGCGTAGCGCCCGCGTATAGTCCTGCAGATCCCAGGGGCTCTCGGGATCGAAGCTCTTGGGCGGCGGACCCCACAGGCGATTGAGCCGCTTGATGCGACCCGGCCGTTGATGGCGGGGGACGGTCTGCGCCCACTCTGAGTCCACGTAGGCCACGTGCCGGGCGTAGAGGAGCCCCAAGCTCAGGGAGCCCGAGCCGCCCATCGAGGAACCCATCACGTAGACGCGATCCGGATCCGCGCCCGGGAAGGTCTTGAGCACCCAGTCCAAGATGTGGAGTAAGCGCCGCTGCGTATGATTCTCGGGCACCGGCGGACCATAGCCCCACCAATAAGTTGTCTCGGGATCATAGGGGAAGATGCGGAACTCATCGTCGGCGCAACTATCCGTGAGTTGGGCCTCGGCCCCGTGGAGGAAGAGGCGTACCGGCAGCGGTTTGTTCTCCGAGGCGGCCCGGGGCACGCACACGCGGGTCTCATAGGAGCGAGCGGAGAACGGGGGGCCGGAGAGATCTTCGTCGGTGCGCTGCTCGAGCACGATGCGGGCGTGGGCGCGGCCGACCTGGCTGTGGGTCACCACCGGCTCGATCGGGTGCACCGTATCGACGACCTCGATGGTCATCGTCGCGGTCGTGGTGGCCATCCCATCGCTGGCCTTGAGGCGCACGTGCCACTCCTCCCCGCCCTGGATGAAGTCAGGGGTGAACCGGATGCGCCGCGCGCGCTCATCAAAGTGCGCCCCCGGCGGCAAGCCCAGCGCGAACACCCGCAATGGGTCTCCGTCGGGGTCAAACGCTCCGACCGGGACCTCGAGCTCGAACTCCTCGGCGACCAGCTCCCAAGGGGTGACTTGCACGATCGGCGGTTGGTTTTGCACTTCGAGGGGGATGGTCAGCGCGCGGAGCCGCGGCGGGCGATCGATCGTGAATTGGTGGGTACCGCGCCGTGCCACGGTTACGGTGGTGGTCAGGGTCGAGGAGCCGCTGAGGGTCATCGGGACGGGCACGCCGTCGAGCCGCAGCCGGTCCTGGGGCGTGAAGTTCCGCCCATAGATATGGACGACCGTCGCTTTTCCCCCTGGAATGGAGCGCGGAGAGATGCTGGTGACCGCTGGCGGGCCTCCGGCTGGTTTGGGCGAGGCCGAGGCCGGGGCCGCGGAGGCGACCGCTGATGCGCACAGAGCGCCGAGGATCAGCAGCGCGTAGAGCGAAGCGATCGCGCCCGCAGGCGGGTTCATCCCGCCGATGGCGGGCCCAGGCGCACCACCGGTCCGCGCCAACATCGTGCGCACCATGGGAGATTCCGAGGGGACAGGCAAGCGCTCGCCGGGTACGATCAACCCGTGGCGCACGGTGTTTCGACGAGCCGCCTGGTTTGGGCCTTGGCCGTGGGCCTGACCATCGCGGCCGTGTCGACCTCCACCGTCGGCATCGAAGAGCGCTTCGAGGAGGCGACCCGCGCGGTGCTGGGGCCTGGTTTTGCGCAGCGAATGGCCGAGCGTACCCACCTCGGCGCGCCGCCGTGCCGCCGCTGGGTCGACCCGGCAGCGATCTCGAAGACCGAGCTCCAAGGCGCCGCGCGGGCCGTCCTCGAGACGGGCTCGGTGGAGCCGCTCCTGCTCGTGGCGCTGACCCACCGCTGGTCCCTCGAGAGCGAGGCCAAGGCACACGGCGAGCCTGCGGCGGCCGAGGTGCGGCGCGAGGTGCTGGGGCAGCTGTCCTCCATCGATCGCTTCTGGTTTCGGACCGTCGGCCGGCGCCACTTGGAGGCCTTCGCGAGCACCAGCTCGACGGCCGAGACCGCGGTGCTGCGCGCGGCCGAGCGGGCGGAGGTGACCGAGCCCAAGACCTGGCTGGAGGCGACCCGAGCGACCTGGGCGGCCTACCCCTTAGCGACCAGCGACGCCGGCTGGCCGCGGCTCATCGAGGTGCTCACGAGCAGCACAAGTCGAGCCCGGTCGAGGCCTTAGCGAGCCTGGCCCGGCGACCTGCTGGATGTGGGTTCTGCGCTGCGTCGGAGCTTCGCAAGAATTAATGGATCGGGGAGCATCCCTCGTGCGTTACTCGTGATGGGGCGCCACCCCGCACTGCCATGACCATCGCACTGTGGATCTCCCTCGCTACCTTGGTCCTGATCGCGGCCGTCACGCTCAAGCTGACGGTCCGGCTCCTCGCCCCTAAGATCGACAACGGCTGGGACAACGCGATCGGCTACGTCCTGGCCAGCGCGCTTCTCTTCCTCTTCCCGGTGCGGTGGATGAGCGGGGCCGGCTGGCTCTTCTTGTTCGTAGCGCCCCTGTTTTGTTGGACCGTACAGACCCTAACCCTCCGGTGGATCTATCAGGTCGACCTCGGCCGCGCCTGGCTGATCGGGGTGGTCCACGCCCTCTTCCACTCCACCCTCAGCCTCCTGGTCACCTTCTTGGTCGGCATGGTGGTGGCCTACTTCGTCTATGGCCAGATCATCGCCGATCCGGTCCGCGTGATCCTGGTGATCCTCAAGCTCCTCGGCATCAAGCTACCCTTCGGCTCCGACTCAGCATAGCTTCGCCGGGATGAAGGCCCTCCCGCACCGCCTCCCCAAGAACGTAAGGCCCGTCCGCTATAGCGTAGAGCTGAGCTCCGATCCTGGCACCCCGACCTTCTCCGGCAAGGTAGAGACCGAGCTCGAGCTGAGCGGCCCCACCGACGTCATCGAGATGCACTCCCGGGAGCTCACCCTGGAGGGGGCGAGCTTCACCGCCGCCGGCAAGACCGAGCCGCTGACCATCGAGCTGGACCCCTCCCGACAGATCGTGCGCTTTCGGGCCGCCTCCCCGCTCAGCGCCACGCGCGGGCGCCTCAGCGTACGCTTCGCCGGACCGCTGGCCGCCAGCATGCACGGCATCTATCTGGCGACCGACGGCACCGCCCGGGCCATCTGCACCCAGTGCGAGGCCACCGACGCCCGCGCGATCTTCCCCTGCTTCGACGAGCCCGAGTTCAAGGCCGAGATCGAGTGGTCCATCCACACCGCCGACGGTTTGGTCGCGCTGTCCAACGGCCCCTTGGTCGAGCAGAAGCTGGTCGCCGGGAAGCGCCAGTTTCGCTTCGCACCCACCCGCAAGGTATCGAGCTACCTGGCGGCCTTGGCCATCGGGGACTTCGAAGGCAGCGCCGAGCGCGTGGTGGAAGGCATCCCGCTCAAAGTATGGGCCACCAAAGGGAAGGCCGCCCAGACGGAGTTTGGCCTGGATTACACCGCGCGCCTCCTCCCTTGGTACGAGGATTACTTCGCGGTGAAGTATCCTTTTCATAAGTATGACCAGGTAGCGGTCCCCGGCTTCGACGCGGGAGCGATGGAGAATATCGGGCTGGTGCTCTTCCGCCAGAACCTACTCCTGATGGACCCCGGCACCTCCTCGTGGCGGCAGGAGAAGCTCATCGCCAAGGTCATCGCCCATGAGTTCGCGCATATGTGGTTCGGCAACTTGGTCACCATGCGCTGGTGGGACGACCTGTGGCTGAACGAGGCCTTCGCCGAGTGGATGGCCCACAAGGCGGTCAACGCCATGAGCCCGGACTATCGGGTGTGGGAGGACTTCCAGGACGATAAGAACCGCGCCCTGATCGATGATGCCCTGCCCGCTACGCACCCGATTTGGACGCCGGTGGAGACGCCCGACCAAGCGATCGAGATGTTCGACGTCATCACCTACCAAAAAGGCTGCGCGGTGATGCGCATGCTGGAGAATTTCCTGGGTGAGGCGCCGTTTCGAGAGGGCCTGCGCCGTTACATGAAGGCCTACGCCTACGCCAACGCGGCGGGACCCGATCTCTGGCGAGAGTTGGGCGCGGCCTCCGGTCAGCCGGTCGACGCCCTGATGAAGTCCTGGATCGCGGTGGCGGGCTTCCCGATGGTCTCGGTCTCGCTCGAAGGCAACAAGCTCACCGTGTCCCAGCGCCGCTTCTACTCCAGCCCGAGCCGGGCGATGGAGCCGAACGACCAGCTATGGAGCGTGCCGATGGTGGTGCGCTACGAGGACGACGAGGGGATCAAAGTGCATCGCTTCATCGCAGGCGAGCGCGAGTCGACCGCGGTGCTGCCCTCCAAGGGGACGCCGCGCTGGTGCTATCCCAACGCCGAAGAGATCGGCTTTTACCGGGTGCGGCCGGACGTCACGATGCTCTCCAAGCTGCTGGGCGGCGGCCTCGACAAGCTGAGCGCGGTGGAGCAGATGGGCTTGCTCGAAGACCAGTGGGCGCTGGTCCGGAGCGCCCAGAGCACCATCGACACCTTCCTCTCGGTGCTGGAGGCTATGACCGAGACCAACCACGCCAGCGGTCGCGCGCCG
>Ga0268298_10004164_pt1 | contig 14286 bp, 11 predicted proteins | sample WWTPWeurt_MetaG_FD_194462 | JGI IMG/M metagenome (GOLD analysis project Ga0268298, IMG submission 194462) | Activated sludge microbial communities from WWTP in Nijmegen, Gelderland, Netherland - WWTP Weurt | ecosystem: Engineered > WWTP > Aerobic digester > Activated sludge | place... | reverse complement strand
CGAACTGCGCTGCCGGCGAGCAGTGCAGCGGCGGCGGCTGCACCCGCGCGTGCGTCAGCGACACCGACTGTCACCGCGGCGAGGTGTGCGATTTCCTCGGCGTCTGCGCGGCTTCGACGTGCGGGCCGCAGATCGCTTGCGGCGCGGGCCAGACGTGCGAGGCGCTCGTGATCGACGGCGACGCGCGGGAGCCCGCGTTCGTGCAGATCGGCGACGCGGGCGTGTTCTTCTTCGAGCTGCGGTCCGCCATGGGGTCGTCCATCTACCGGGCGACGGCGTCGGATCCCCTTCATTTCAAGGCGGATCCCGAGAGCGCCGTGCTCGTCGCGCCCGCGGGCAAGGCGCGCGTGGGGGCGCCGAGCGCCGTCGTGGACGGGGGCAGCGTGCGGCTCTTCGTCGCCGTCGAGGGCGGCGCGTCGATCGGGCTCGCGCGCTCCGAGGACGCCGGGCGCACCTTCACGTGGGTGACGTCGGAGGCGTTGATCCCCGAGGAAACATGGGAGAACGGCGTCGTCGGCTCCCCTGGGGCGATCGCTCGCGGCGGCGTGACGTACGTGTTCTACGAGGGCGGCGATCACGAAGGGATCGGCCTGGCGAAGCTCGACGGCGACGTGCTGACACGCGCGTCGGAGGCGCCGATCCTGCGGCCCGCGGAGCTCGAGGACGCCACGTTCTGGCGCTCGGTGAAGCAGATCGGCGCGCCGTTCGCCCTCGCGGACGGGGACGCGATCCGGCTCTACGTGACGGCCAACGGCGTCGAGACGGGGGCCGCTGTCACCGCGCAGGGGCAGGTGCCCACGTCGCCGAACGACTCGATCGGCCTCTTCGCCACGGTGGATCTGGAGACCTTCGAGAGGTACCCGGCGGGCCCTGTTTACCGCACGATCGCGGGCCTCTTCGGATCCCTGGGCGAGCGCGAGCCACAGGTCCGATTCACGGCCGACGGCGCCGAGCTCTACTTCGTGTCGACCGACGCCTCCGGCGCCAAATCGTCGGGGCTGTCGCGGGCTTCCACCGCTCGGTGACGGCCTGTGAGCCAATCACCGACCGTCCCGCGTCCGAGCAGCGTGTTTGCCCGAACAACTCACGAGGACTCCGCGCGAGGGTCCCGAGCTTCTCGCCGGAACCTCGCTCGGCTCGCCGCGCGCGCTCTCCTCTGCGGCTCCGCGCTCGCCGCGATCTCGGCGGGAGGCTGCGATCCGCCCGACACGTCGTCGGGGCATGGGGGCGGGGGGGCCGCGACGTCCGGGGGAGGGGGCGCCGGGGGGTGCCTGATGACGCCGAAGCCTTCGTTCTCGCTGCGTGTGCTCGTGTCGGCGGGGGGGCCGTTGCCTCCGGACACGACGGTCAAGGTGCGGTGGAGCGCGGCCGAAGAGCCGCCGTTTCACCTCGATGATCCCGAGACGTGGAGCACGCTGGAGACGGCGAACATCGTGTGTGACGTGGACGCGACGAAGCCGCCGCCCACGGATCTGGACCTGCTCACGTGCTCGCTCTGGACCTCGGGGCCGACGGAGGTGACCGTCTCGGCCAAGGGCTACGTCACGAAAGACCGCACGTTCACCGAGGATCCGAGCACGGACTGCAACCCGGATCCGACGCCCATCGAGATGGAGATGGATCCCGAGACGAAGTGACCGAGCGGGGCGGGGCATTCGAATGCAATGAGTGTGCAAGTGCGGGGCCCCTCCCGTCGCGGAGCGACTTGGGAGGGGCGGACACGCCGAGGAGCGAAGCGACGAAAGCGTGGCCGGGGGTGGGCATCGGATCCCTCCTCGCGTCTCTACGCCTCTTTGAACGCCCTGTTTGAACGCCCTGTTTGAACGCCCTGTTTGAACGCCCTGTTTGAACGCCATCGACGAAAGCGGAGCGTGGCGAGGGAGGCCGCGAGGTGGCGGAGCCCGCCGCGACCGTAGCCGCGCGTAGAGGGCACCGGACACTTCCCCGCGAGCGCGGCAGCCCGCTTTGGGGCGATGCCGTGCTCGCCTACCCGCGGCGGAGGACCGTGCGGGCGCAGCCGCCGCAGCGGCCTCCCTTGCCGCGCGCAGCGTGCCCCGCCCTTGTGCTCAGGGTCCTGGTGCGTGCTGCGGCGTGCCCCGCCCTTGTGCTCAGGGTCCTGGTGCGTGCTGCAGCGTGCCCCGTCCTTGCGCTCAGGGGTTCTGGTGCGTGCTGCACCGTGTGGCGTAGTTCGCCGGGCACGCCTCCGTGCGGAGCCACTCGGTCACGAGCGTGTCGATGGTGGCTTGTTGAGCCTGCGTGGCCTTCGTCTTGACGAGGTCAATCATGTCCTGCATGTGCGCCGCCCCGCCCACGTGCGCCGCGTAGAACTCGGACAGGGCCCCGTCGAGCGCGTCCTGACCGATCACGTCCGCCACGTCCTCGTAGAAACAAGCCCCCTTGATGTACGGGACAAGGGACCAGAGAGGGTCGTTCAGGAGGTCAATCGCGTTGCACGTGTCCGGCAGAGCGACGGTGTTGACGTCCTGTCCCGTGCAGATGAGATCGAGCGAGTCGACGTACGAAGGCCACAAATTGGGGCCGCCGACGCGCTCCAGGCTGTGCGCCGCCATGTACGTCACGGTGCCCTCGGAGAGCATGAAGTCCTCCCAACAGGCGATCCGCACGCCGTCGCCGTACCACCCGTGCGCGGCCTCGTGCGCGTGCACCTCCTCGTTGCCAAAGTCCTCGAAGGCGACGTGCACATAGGGGTGGTGCTCCATCCCTCCGAACGCCCCGGGGCCCCACTTGGCAGAGACGCTGCCGGTCTCTTTGCCGAAAGAATACGGGCCGTAGGTCTTCTCGTAGAAGTCGAAGACGGCCTTGAGATTGGCTGTCCCGGCCGCGGCGTCGGCTTCCTGCCCCGCGAAGAACCACGACGAGATCGAGGTGCCCGCGGTCGTCTTTCCGAGGTCCTGTTTGATGAAGTCCCCCACGGCCACAGCAGGCATGTACGAGGGGGCGTCGCTCGTCGTCGTGGTCGGGTAAACCGCGGTGAGCCCGGGGTCATAGCCCGTGACCGACATGGTGAAGACGGCGCCGTCGTCCGGGTGGGAGTCGCAGGGGAACAGGTTGCTGCAGAAATAAGGCCAGAGGAACGTGACCCCGGAGCTGGGCATCCAGCCGTCGAAGGTGTCGCCCTTCTCCTGGAAGGAATACTTGATGTCAATGGTGGCCGGCTTCGTGCCGTCGGTGACGTGGATCGCGGCCATCCCCTGGTCGACCATGTAGTCGGCGGCGGCGCCCTCGACGAGGACTTCGGATACGGTCAGTCCACCCACCTCGAGGGTGACCTGGCCCGTGGCCTTGGTGGGCCAGGCGACGACCTTGGCCGCGCCCGTGAGATTGCCGAGATCGAGCGCGATGTCGGTGGAGAGGATGTCCTGCGCCTCGGGGGCCTGCGCCGCGCCGCCTGTGCCTCCGGTGGCGCCCCCCGTGCTGCCCGCTGTGCCTCCGGTGGTGGTGCCGCCGGTGGTGCCTCCGGAGCCTCCGGTGCCGCCCGTGGAGGAGGTGCCGGAGTCGCCGCACGCAGGGGCGAGGGTCGCGAGGAGGAGCGAGAGGATCGAAGCCGAAGCCGCTTGTCGTCGATGCGAGGAAGTCATCCGCGACGATTGCCGGCGCCGCGGCGAGGAAGCAAGCCCGACCGAAGGAGGGACTTTGCGGCGTCGGAGAGGCGCTCGCGAAACCACGTGTGCCCCGGGTCGGAGCGCATGCGCTCGTGCCACACGAGGGCCACCGGGACCTTGGGGATGGGCAGCGGGAGATCGAGGACCGCGAGGCCCAGGCGACGCGCGATGCCGGCGGAGAGCTCGCGGGGCGCGGCGAGGAGGTGGTCGCTCTCGGCGACGACGAACGGGGCCACGAGGAAGCTCGGGGCGATCATGCCGATGGTGCGCGTGCGGCCCGCGCGATCGAGGGCTGCGCCGACGATCCCGGGGCCGCTCGATCCGGTGTGGACGACGACGTGCGGGTAGCGAAGCCAGGCGTCGAGGTCCCACGGGCGAGCGGAGAGGACAGGGTGGCCGCGGCGCGCGAGGACGCAGAACGTGACCCGGCCGAGGACGCGGCGCGCGAGGCCCGGGGACGCTTCGTCGGAGGCGGGGGCGAGGACAGCGTCGAAGGCGGAGGCGGCGAGGGCCGCGGGGATGTCGACGCCGGCGGACATGCGGACGTCCAGCCGGACGTGAGGGGCCTCCTTCGCGAGGCTCGCGACGAGGCTCGGGAGGAAGCTCACGACGAGGTCGGGGCACGCGAGCGTGAAGGTGCGCGTGGAGGTCCCGGGGTCGAAGGTGGCCTCGTGCTGGACGACCCTCCGCAGCTCGGCGAGGGCGCGTCCGAGGGGCGCGGCGAGGGCTTCGGCGCGAGGGGTGGGCACCATGGCGCGGCCCGCGCGGACGAGGAGCGGATCGCCGAGGGCCTCGCGGAGCCTCTGGAGGGCGTGGCTCGTGGAGGACTGGGTGAGGCCGAGCCTCTTCGCGGCGCGGGTGACGTTGCGCTCGGCGAGGAGCACGTCGAGGGCCGCGAGGAGGTTCAGGTCGAGCGAGGAGGTATCGATGGCGACCATGGATGAATGAAATACATCGATTGGACGCATGATAGGTCGGGGCCTACGGTCCGGGCATGCGGATCTTCATCACAGGGGCTTCGGGGTTCGTGGGCGGTCACTTGAGCGAGGCGCTCTCCAAGGAGCACGAGGTGCTGGCGCTTTCGCGTTCGGAGAAGAGCGCGCGGGCGGTGGAGCGGTTCGGGGCGAGGGCGGTGCGCGGGGAGCTCGGCGCCGTGCGACCGGACGATCTGCGAGGGGTGGACGCGGTGCTCCACGCGGCGGCCTTCGTCGAGGAGTGGGGGACGCGCGAGCAGTTCTGGGAGGCCAACGTGGTGGGGACCACGCAGCTCCTCGCGGCGGCGAAAGAGGCCGGCGTGAAGCGGTTCGTTCACGTGGGCACGGAGGCCGCCGTGTTCGAGGGGCGCGATCTGGAGGGCATCGACGAGACGCAGCCGTTCCCGGCGAGGCAGCGGTACCTCTATTCGGAGACGAAGGCCGAGGCCGAGCGGCGCGTGCTCGCGGCCAACGGGCCGGGGATGACGACGATCTCGGTGCGCCCGCGGTTCGTGTGGGGGCCGCGCGACACGAGCGTGCTGCCGGCGGTGCTCCGGATGGCGAAGGCGGGGAGCTTCGCGTGGATCGACGGCGGGGCGCGCCGGACGTCGACGACGCACGTCGCGAACCTCGTGGCCGCGCTGTCGCTCGCGCTCGTGAAAGGACGCGGGGGAGAGGCTTATTTCGTGGCGGACGAGGGGGACAGGACCATCCGGGAGTTTCTGACGGCGCTCGTGGGGACGCAGGGCGTGGACCTCGGATCGCGCAGCGTGCCGAGCTTCGTGGCCCGCCCCGCGGCGCGCGCGATCGAGGCGATCTGGAGGCTCTTTGCGATCACGAAGGCCCCGCCGATGACGCGGTTCGCGATCGACATGATGTCGTGCACGGTGACCGTGCGCACCGCGAAGGCGCGCGCGGATCTAGGGTACCTGCCGGTGATCTCGGTGGAGGAAGGCATGCGCGCGATGAGCGGCGATCGCTCGAGCGCGCCGGTCAAGGCGTGAGGCTCGCGCTCGGATCGGCTTGAATCGCAGGGGATCGGGGGCCCCCCGCGGCGCGCGGAGCGGCGAAGCCGCGAGCACGACGCTTGGGGGGCCAGGGGCGCGCGGAGCGCGGCCCGGTGGGGGGCATCGATCAGAAGTCGTGGTTGTGACCCGCGTGGCCGCCTGCGGCCTTCTCCTCTTTCGGACGCTCGGCGATCATCGCCTCGGTCGTGAGCATGAGGCTCGCGACGCTGGCGGCGTTCTGGAGCGCGGAGCGGACGACCTTCACCGGGTCGATGACGCCCATGTCGATGAGGTCGCCGTAGGCGCCGGTCGCGGCGTTGTAGCCGAACGAGCCCTGACCGTCGCGCACCTTCTGGACCACGATCGAGCCCTCGTCGCCCGCGTTCGCCGCGATCTGACGGAGGGGCTCCTCGAGGGCGCGGCGGATGATGCTCACGCCGAACCGCTGCTCCTCGCTGACCTGGAGCTTGTCGAGCGCGCCCTGGGCGCGGATGAGAGCGACGCCGCCGCCGGCGACGATGCCCTCTTCGACGGCCGCGCGGGTCGCGTGGAGGGCGTCCTCGACGCGGGCCTTCTTCTCCTTCATCTCGGTCTCGGTGGCCGCGCCGACCTTGACGACCGCGACGCCGCCGACGAGCTTCGCGAGGCGCTCCTGGAGCTTCTCGCGATCGTAGTCGCTCGTGGTGTTCTCGATCTGGGCGCGGATCTCGGCCTGACGGGCCTTGATCTTGTCCTTCTTGCCGCCGCCGCCGACGATCGTGGTGTTGTCCTTGTCGATGATCACGGTCTTGGCCTTGCCGAGATCGCTGATCGTGACGTTCTCGAGCTTGAGCCCGAGCTCCTCCGCGATGACCTGGCCGTCCGTGAGGATCGAGATGTCCTTGAGCATCTCCTTGCGGCGATCACCGAAGCCCGGCGCCTTGACGGCCGCGCAGTGGAGCGTGCCGCGGAGCTTGTTCACGACGAGCGTCGCGAGCGCCTCGCCCTCGACGTCCTCGGCGATGATGAGGAGCTGCTTCTGCTGCTTCGCGATCGCCTCCAGGACGGGGAGGAGATCCTTCATGTTGGAGATCTTCTTCTCGGAGATGAGGAGGTAGGGCTCCTCCATCGTGCACTTCATCTCCTCGGGGTTCGTGACGAAGTACGGCGAGAGGTAGCCGCGGTCGAACTGCATGCCCTCGACGACGTCGAGCGTGGTGTCGGCGCTCTTGGCCTCCTCGACCGTGATGACGCCCTCCTTGCCGACCTTCTCCATCGCGTCCGCGAGGAGCTTGCCGATGGTGGTGTCGCCGTTGGCGCTGATGGTGCCGACCTGCGCGATCTCCTTCGCGTCCTTGGTCTGCTTGCCGATGCTCTTGAGGAACTCGACGATCGTCTCGACGCCCTTGTCGATGCCGCGCTTGATCTCCATCGGGTTGTGACCCGCGGCGACGAGCTTGGAGCCCTCGCGGTAGATCGCCTGGGCGAGCACCGTGGCGGTCGTGGTACCGTCGCCGGCCACGTCGCTGGTCTTGGACGCGACCTCGCGCACCATCTGCGCGCCCATGTTCTCGAACTTGTTCTCGAGCTCGATCTCCTTCGCGACAGTCACGCCGTCCTTGGTGACCGTCGGCGAGCCGAAGCTCTTCTCGATGACGACGTTGCGCCCCTTGGGGCCGAGCGTGACCTTCACGGCGTCGGCGAGGGCGTTGACGCCCGCGAGGATCATCGCGCGGGCCTGCTCGTTGTAGAGGATTTCTTTGGCAGCCATTTTCTTCGTAACTCCTTAAAAAGCCCTGGTCCGCGCTCAGCCTTCGATCACGCCGAGGATGTCGTCCTCGCGCATGATGAGGTGCTCCTCACCGTCGATCTTCACCTCGGTGCCCGAGTACTTGCCGAAGAGGACGCGGTCGCCCTCCTTGACGTCGAGCTTCTTGACGGTGCCGTCCTCCAGCACCTTGCCGTTGCCCACGGCGACGACGAGGCCCTCGATCGGCTTCTCTTTCGCGGTGTCGGGGATGATGAGGCCTCCCTTGGTGCGCTCCTCCTCCTTCACTCGCTTGATGATCACGCGGTCCTGAAGCGGTCGCATCTTCATGGCTTCGAGCTCCTTACAGACGAATCGTTGAGCGGCGGCGCTCTGGCCGCCTTGACGTGGCGCCCGCGCACACCCCGACCCGACGCGACCGGCCTCCCGAGCCGGGAGGGACGGGTCGCTGATGTCGCTCGGTCGTGGATTGTTGGCACTCGCAGAAGGCGAGTGCTAGCGGGCGGCGGGCACTCTAGTCACCGGTCCCGGACTGTCAAGGCGGGCGGAAAGCCTTGGGTTTCACGCGCTGGCAGCCTGGCCGAACGCTGGCTATAAGTCGCGGGAACTACATAAAATTTGGCCCCCACGAAGTGGCGTGCCGCCCCCGGGGTCCGTTACAAGAGAAGCATGGGCCGGCTCTTTGCCCATGGTGGACGCGGCGCCGGCCCCTCCTCGAAGCCCAGGAGGTTCAAGGTGAGCGCCTCAATCGCCGTTGCCCCGAGCATGACGCACTTCTTCCACGAGGTGGTGAACGACGCCCTGCGTGCCCGTCACGTGGAGACGACCGCCGAGGCCACGGGCTATCTCGTGGGCATCCTCTGCGAGTACGCGCACCCCACGGAGGAGGCGCACTCGACCTTCTCGGAGCCGCTGACGTTCTTGCTGCGCGACGCGCTCGAGGCGCAGGGGCAAGAGCGGCTGCGGAGGCTGCGATCGCTGGGCGACGGGGTCCTCTATGCGATCGGGTTCTTCGGGGAGCACCTGACGCAGCGAGGGGCCGATCGGAAGTACATCGAGCAGGTGGGCGCGTCGGCGTACCAGCACGCGGCGGCGATGATGCGGCTGCGGATGGCGCAGCGCGCGGAGCCGTCGATCTTCTCGGAGATGGCGTCGAAGTTCGAGCGGTTCGCGGCGGTGCTCGGCGACGTGGCCGAGGAGACCATCGGCACGATGGTGCGGGACTCGCGGAGCCTGGTCCGGGTGTACGAGCGGTGGCTGCGGACGGGATCCACGAGGCTGGCGGGGGAGCTCGGGATGCACGGGATCGTCCTCTCGCGCGGCGGATCGAGCTGATGCGCGGCGCCGTCGCACGGACGCTGCCGGCGAGGATCCAGGCGCGCCTCCATCGGACGTACGCGATCGAGGAGGCGCCGCCGGTGGACGCGTTCATCGTCGAAGCCGAGGGGTCCGCTCGGGAGACGGTGCGCGTCCGCGAGGGGGAGGGGGAGCTCGAGGTCGAGGTGGCGCTGCCACGGAGCGTGCTCCTGAGCCCGCGGCCGACGCTGGATGAGCTGTGCCAGGTGGTGGAGGGCGTGAGTCATTTCCTTTACCTGGCGGAGCGGGCGCGACGGGAGCTGCCGGTGACGCAGCTCGAGCTGGAGATCCAGGCCGAGGTCGACAAATACGTGGTGCTCGTGCTCGGGGGCGTGCTGAGCGGGGAGGCTGGTTTTGATGCTTCACGGTCGCGGGCGATGCGCGCGCGGCTGTTCGAAGACGTGGTGTTCGTGCACGCCGAGGGCACCGAGCGCGGAGAGCGGTACAGGGTCGCGAACGACGTGGCGGCGCGCGTCGCGCACGGGATCGAGCGGTCGATCGTGCGCTCGGGGCGCGGGGAGGGGGCGAGGGATTTCCTGCGGAGGTTTTATTCGGCCGGGCAGAGGGAGAAGCTGGAGCTCAGCCGGAAGGGGTGATTGCCAGTCGCGAGAGTGGCAGTCTTGGGACTGGCACTCTCCGAGGTGCCGATTCCGGCGATCGTGGCGCGCGCGTGTCGGTGGCGTGATTTCTCCGTGTTAGCCTGCGGGTGATGGGCTTCGTCTCGTGGCAAGGCGCGGTCGCTGTCACGCTGAGCGTGCTCGTGACGGCGGCCCTGGTGAACAGGTTCGCGCCGCGCAAGAGGCTCCACATCCGGCGGCTCGTGACGCTCGGGCTGCTGTTCCTCATCAGCATCGCGGTCGCCATTTCGCTCGATCAGCTCGGGCAGAAGGGCGCCGGGGAGACGGGTCGCGTGGTGGCCGAGCTGCTCGGGGAGCTCAGCGTCATCAACGTCGGCGCCGTCCTGCTGTTCGATCTCGTGCTGCTGCGGATCGGCATCGATCCCGCGGCCATCGTGACGGACATCGTGATCGGGATCGGGTACGTGGTGGCCTTCATCTCGACCTTGAACCGCTCGGGCGTGGATCTCTCGAAGATCGCCGCGACGAGCGCGGTGGTGACCGGCGTGCTCGCGATCGGGATGCAGGCCACCCTCGGGAACATCATCGGCGGCGTCGCGCTGCAGCTCGACGACTCGATCCACGAAGGGGACTGGATCCAGCTCGAGAACGGGAAGCAGGGGAGGGTGCGCGAGATCCGGTGGCGTCACACCGTGATCGAGACGCGGGACTTCGACACGATCATCATGCCGAACGCATCGCTTTTGTCGGCGAGCATCACGATCCTCGGCAAGCGCGAGGGGAGGATCGCGCCGCACCGGATGTGGGTGCACTTCAACGTAGACTTTCGCTACAGCCCCGCCGACGTGGTCGCGGCGGTGGAGACAGCCCTCCGTGCGGCTCCGATCGAGGGCGTCGCGACGGACCCCGCGCCGAGCTGCATTTGCTACGATTTTGCGCGGGCCGAGAACGACAGCGTGGCCCGATATGCGGTCAGGTATTTTCTGACCGATCTCGCGCGCGACGACCCGACGTCCTCCTTGGTGCGGACGCGCATTTACACGGCGCTCAAGCGATCCGGGTTCCCCCTCGCGGTGCCGGCGGCGCAGATCTTCATGGAGGAGGATGACCTCGCTCGCCGCGAACGGAAGCAGGTCCGCGAGATGGAGAAGCGGCTCACCGCGCTCCGGCAGGTCGAGATCCTGGACTCCCTCACGAAAGAAGAGCTCACGAGCATCGCGGAGGGGCTGCTCTACGCCCCGTTCGCGGCCGGGGAGACGATCACGAAGCAGGGGGCGATCGCCCACTGGCTGTACATTGTGACGCAAGGCACCGCGGAGGTCCGCGTGTCCGGCGACGGCGTCGAGCGCACGGTCGCGAAGGTGGAAGCTCCCGGATTCGTGGGCGAGATGGGCTTGATGACGGGCGAGCCGAGGCTCGCGACGGTCGTCGCGCAGACCCCCGTGGAGTGCTACCGGCTCGACAAGGAGGCGTTCAAGAAGATCATGACCGAGCGGCCAGAGATCGCCGCCGACATCTCCGCGGTGCTCGCGCAGCGCAAGGTGGAGCTGCAGGTGGCGCGCGACGGATGCGACGCGGAGGCGAAGGAGCGGCGCATCGCGGCGGCGAAGACGGAGCTGCTCACGTCAATTCGCCAGTTCTTCGCCTTGGAGACGACGACGTCCTCCAGGCCCCGATAGCTGCTTCGCGGCTTCGTTTCAGGGCGCGGCTGACGGTCGGGTCCGCGCGCTCAGGCGGCCATGCCTTGATCGCGGAAGAAGGCGACAGCGCGCTCGATGGTCTCGACGAGCGGAGTGCAGGGGAGATCGAGCTCCGCGCGAGCCTTGGAGCAGTCGAAGTACGCCGGGCCGAACATGAACTTGGCGCTCTTCACTGTCGCTCGCGGCTCGGCGTGCGTCACGTGCTTGGAGACGAGCTCCAGACCCGCTGTCACCCCGAGGCCGAGCCAGTTGGGGATCGCGATCTTGGGCGCGGGTTTGCCCGCGACACGGCAGACGAGCTCGACGAGCTCGCGGAAGGTCACGTTGTGATTGCCCAGCAGATAGCGCTCGCCGACGCGGCCTTTTGTCTCCGCCGCCACGTGCCCCGCCGCGACATCTTCCACGTCGACCGCACAAAAGCCGCCCGCGGGGAGGCCCGGGAGCTTGCCCGACAGGATCATCAGGATGATGCGACCCGTGGGCGTGGGCGCGAGATCTCGCGGACCAAAAGGGAACGCGGGGTTGACGATCACGACCGGGAGACCGGACTCCGCGAAGCGGACGGCTGTTCGCTCGGACAGGTATTTCGAGAGGATGTAGGGGTTCGCGTCGTCGTAGAGATTGAACTGCACGGTCTCGTCGGCGGGGGCTCCGTCTTCTCGACGACCGACGGCTGCGATGGAGGACGTGTACACGACGCGGGGGACTCGCGCGGTCTTCGCGGCGAGCAAGGAGGCCGTCGTGCCCTCGAGATTGACTCGGTAGAGGTCCGTCGGATCCGGGGTCCAGACCTTGTAAATCGCCGCCAGGTGGTAGAAGGCGCTGCATCCGTCGAGCGCTCGCGCCATCGTCACGTAGTCGCAGACGTCGACCGTGACGCGATCGACCTTTGACGGAGGTAGCTGGTCGAGGTTCGCGGAGTTTGCTCCGGGCTCGAGGAGCGCACGAACCTCCCGGCCGTCCGCGAGAAGGCGGCGCACGACCGCCGAACCGATGAACCCCGTTGCCCCGCTGACGGCGACGATATCGGCCATGGCCGGGACGTAGCAGAAGGCGGCCGGCGCGTTCGCCGAAAATGTGGCGCGAGCCGCGGTCTGAAGGAATCGAAGCGCCTCGATGAGGCCGCGACGTCATCTTCACTTGACCGCGGAGCGTCGCGCGTACTCTCATTCGCGCGCCATGGTGTCCCGTCAAGCTAAGTCCGCACCGCTGGTCCTCGTCGCGGAGGATGAGCCCGCGATGTTGAACCTGGTCACGAATCACCTGCGGGGCCGCGGCTTCCAGGTGATCGAAGCGTCCGACGGCGATGAAGCCTTGGAGCTGTCGCAGAAGCATCGGCCGGCGCTCGTCGTGCTCGACGTGATGATGCCAGGGATGAGCGGCTGGGAAGTGTGCAAGCGCTTGAAGGCCGACAGGGAGAACGTTGGTCGCACGGGCGTGATCATGCTCACCGGCATCGGCGAGAGCCTGAACGACATGACCTCGCCTCTGTTCGCGGCCGACGCGTGGCTCGACAAACCGTTCCAGCTCGATCAGCTCGACGCGAAGATCGACCTCGTGCGCGTGAAGCTGGGGATCGCGGACAGCGCGCCCACAGCGGCGAAGAAGCCGGCGCCCGCGCGCAAGACGGCAGCGAAGAAAGCCGTGGCCAAGAAGCCCGCCGCCAAGAAGGTCGCGCCCAAGGCCATCACGAAGAAGCCCGCCGCCAAGAAGGTCGCGCCCAAGTCCACCAAGAAGGTCGCGCCCAAGGTCTCGAAGAAGCCTGCGGCGAAGAAGACATCCTCGAAGAAGAGCAGCGGCTGAGGTGCGATCGCGCTCCGAGCGGAGCGCGAGAACCCGCCGTTCATGTGAGCCAGGACGGCGTGTGCGGTGGGTGCGCGACGTCCGTCTCGGGGCCTGCTCGTCGCTCAGGAATGAGGGACGCGATGCGGGCGTAAGCCGGCTCGTGCTCGGTTCGTTGCGCTCGCCGACCATGCGCTGCCTCGGTGGCCGTCCGGTTCTTTGAGCGCAGCGGCGAGACGCCGCCGTCGGAACTTTCAAGCGCAGCCCACGTCCACAGGTAGAATGGGCCTCGGAGGAAACGTGAACGCATCTCGTGAACAAGGGCTCTCTCGGATTCGCCGCGCAGCGAACATGGTGGAGCTCAGGATGCGTCTCGCGCGCGTCGTCCGGGTTCTCCCCTTCGTCCTCATCGGCGCGACCCTCGTGGTCGCCGTAACCCTCACGGCGCGCAAGCTGCTCTTCACGCACTTCACGGAGGTCCGCGCGCGCCAGGTGCTCATCGGGACCGCCGTGCTCGCGCTCTTCGCGCTGCTCGCTGCAGCGCTCCGGCGCCTCCCTCCTCGCGCCGGCACCATCGCCCTCGATCGTTCGCATCACCTCTCGGATCGCCTCACCAGCGCGCTCGCCTTCGCGTCGCTGCCCGAGCGCACAGCGATGATGGACGTGGCGATCGATGACGCCGTCGCTCACACCACGAACCTCCGACCGAGCAAGGCCGCGCCGATCCGTCCGCCCTGGGAGCTGCTCGTCTCGCTGTTCCTGCTGCTCCCGCTCGTGGCGATCGCCCTCCTGGAGATCCGGATCGCGGTGCCGGTGGCGACGCCCGTCGCGAAGACGATCGACGCGCCCCCGATGTCACCCGACGACATCGAGCTGTTCAAGGAGGCCGCGCGCGAGCTCGAGAAACAGAACACCTCGCCGGAGATGAAGGCGGCGATCGACAAGTTCAATCAGCTCATCGAAGACCTCGCGAACAAGCGGTTGGATCGAACCGAAGCCTTCCGTCGCATGGAGGAGCTGGAGCGCGACCTGATGAAGGGCGCGGAGGCTGACGCCAAGAAGCTGGAGGAGGAGCTCAAGAACACGGGCATGCAGCTCTCGAAGAGCGATCTCGCCAAGCCCGTGGGCGACGCCCTCCAGAAGAAGGATCTCGAGAAGGCGAAGAAGGAGCTTCACGCGCTCGCCGAGGCCATCAAGGCCGGCAAGAAGATGGACAAGGGCGCGCTCGATCGCCTGAAGAAGGCGATGGAAGAGGCCGCGAAGCAGCGGAAGGACTCGCTCGCCGCCATCAACGAGAAGCGCCAAGAGCTGCGCGACGAGATCCTCAAGAAGAAGGAAGAGAAGAAGAAGAAAGAGGACGCCGACGCCGGCCCGAAGGACGAGGACGAAGAGCAGCTCCTCAAGAACAAGGAGCGGGAGCTGGAGAAGCTGGATCGGGAGGCCGAGCAGCAGGAGCGCGCAGGTCGCCAGCTCGATCGACTCGACCGTGACCTCGCGAAGGCCGCCGCGGATCTGGCCA
>Ga0268298_10004163_pt1 | contig 14286 bp, 15 predicted proteins | sample WWTPWeurt_MetaG_FD_194462 | JGI IMG/M metagenome (GOLD analysis project Ga0268298, IMG submission 194462) | Activated sludge microbial communities from WWTP in Nijmegen, Gelderland, Netherland - WWTP Weurt | ecosystem: Engineered > WWTP > Aerobic digester > Activated sludge | place... | reverse complement strand
CGGTTTGTTGCTGAATACCTGGCAGCATTTCGTGCTGGTGTACAACGGGGCGGAGTTCCTGCTGTACCACAACGGATCGCTGGTGGGCAATACGGGCGCAACCGGAACCATCACCAACGTCGCGGAGGCCCTGTACATCGGCAACCTGTTGTTCGGCACCTACAGTTACTGGATGCAGGGCAGCATCGACGAAGTCAGTCTCTGGAACCGGGCACTCACACCGGCGGAAGTGCGTTGCATCTACCGGAGCTCGGTGGATGTGACCGCGATCGGGCTACAACTGTACTACCAGTTCGACCAGGGCATCGCGGGTGGTAACAACGCCGGCCTGACCACGCTGATCGACGGCATGGGGAACATCAACGGAACGCTGTACAACTTCGCGCTCAACGGCGCGCTCTCCAACTGGGTGGAAGGCGCCGATACACGCATTCCTTTGTCGGCGACCTTGTGCCGGGGCGCTACCTATACCTTCGGTACGCAGACCCTCGACGAGCCGGGTGTTTACACCGAGACCTTCGCCGGCACCTCCGGTTGTGATTCCACGGTAGCACTTACGCTGAGCTGGGCGATCGACACCAGTCTGCAGCAAAGCGGTCCGATGCTGACCGCCAACCAGGCGGGCGTTGCCTACACCTGGGTGGATTGCCAGAACGGTTACACCGCGCTTCCGGGCGAGATCGCGCAATCGTTCATCGCCCTTGCCGACGGCTTCTACGCCGTAGTTCTCGACGACGGCACCTGTGTGGACACCTCCTCCTGTTACGAAGTACTCGTCAGCGGACTCTCCACCACCCTCAACGGCCGCGCCATCACCCTCTTCCCGAACCCCACCAGCGGAACGATCAACCTTTCCACCGCGCTACCCGGCGCGCAGCTTTCTGTTTGTGATCTGCAAGGGCGGGTGGTTTACTCGAACGTGCTGGAAGCGGAGGAGCGCAGTTTCGATTTGACCGGACTCCCGGCGGGTTCGTACCAGGTGGTGATCGTGCAGAAGGGGGAGCGGATGCGGCTGCCGCTGGTCATGCAGTGATTCGGGGCGGTGCGCAAACCGATGAGCCCTGATTTGCAGCGCCGGTGCATAGGGCGGAATGCGCGCCGGAACGGAGCTTGCATTACGCAGCGCTTTGTGTGGCGCTTAACATTCGCCAATCATTTGTATTGGGAAGATTCCGCTATGCAGCAAATAGTACTGCTGCGGCAGTGCTCTACTAACCAGCGCAATCGTCCACTTACAGTAAGTTGAAGCGCTACTATCGTTTAAGGAAGTATTTATCCAAAAAGTCAACTACCAGGTCGAAGTGTTTCAGGGGTTCCGTATGACCGCCGGGGAAAGACCGATGTTCGAAGGGATGGTTGAAGTTGTTCGCGCGGAGGCGGTTGCTCATCTGTTCGGCCATGGCGGTGGACGGGCAGATCTCATCTTCGGTAGCAGACAGGAAAAGCACGGGCCCCTGGATGTTTTCCACTCTGATGGCCGCTTTTTCGACGGAAGCGGTGTCCGTGAGCATGGCTTCAAAGGCTCCCTTCAGGTTGCGCATCAGTAAATGGGGCATGGCCGCTTCGTTGACAGGCACGAACGGCAACTCCTTACCCTGGTAGGTCCAACAGGAGGTGGAGAAATGCCGGGTGTGGCCGGGGAATACGGCGTTGCTCCCGAGGATGCTGACGACGCAATCAATGTCCTCGTAGTAACTGCCCAACAGCAACGCGAGATCGGCGCCCCTCGACCCACCGATGATGGCGATCTTCCTGCCGTCGATCTGTTTGTTCCTCGTCGCCTCTTTGATCGCGCGATAGACGTCCTCGATGGCGATCTTGTTGAGCAGGGAAGAGGTCCCCTTCGCGCCGAAGTATCCCAGGGCCAGGAAGGCATATCCCCTGGCCAGGAATGCATCCCGGGTCTCCTTCCAGCGATCGCTGGTCCAGGCGTTTCCTCCTTCGGAACCTCCCAGCCCGACGATCAGGGGTTGTTTCTTGTTCTTCCCCAGGTAGAGCACGCTTTCAACATTCGGCGTCTCCAGGCTCACCTGGGCCATTGTACTAAGGGAGATCAGCAACCATGCGCACAGAATCAGAAAACGGATGCCGGATCTCCTCGCGTTTGGGATACTCGTAGGGTAGCGGTTCATGGGAAAGGTTCGATTACTTGCGGATCGCGCGGATGATGCTATTGCCGGGATGTCAGACCGGCCGGAGAGGGAGTGTTCCGCTGCTTCATTTAGCTGCGAATTTATCCAATTAAGACACACACAACCGTTTTGTAAAAGCAAGGTTGATTTATGGCGCTTTTGCGTGGTACCGCAGCAGCCGTGCGCATTTCAAACATAAGCACCACTACTGATGATAGACGGAATATTGCCTTCGCACTGCAGCAAATTGCACTGCTGCAACAGCGCGCATTCCGCCACGCAACGACTTTTCAAAAACAAACACAGATTTGCAGCGCCGGTGCAAAGGGTGATGGCTTAACTGACTACATATAAATCACCTTTACACTAATTGACTTGTTTTCTTTTAACTCAAAACTTGCTTTTGAAAAGTTAGGTCTGTTTGTCAAACCAATTGATTGAAAATTTGAGAACCCAATACCTTCTATCGGTAAAATAAATCCTTTGTCTATTTTACCATTTTTGTTTTCATCGTGTAAAATGATAACTGCATATTTTCCTGATGGAATATTTTTAAAAGTAATTGTTGATGAACCATTCACAATTTCGCCCTTTACAATTTTGTAATAGTTTTCATAATCTTCATCAGGAATTGAGCCATCTTTGTTATACAATGCAAATTGAACTACTCCCTTTGCATTCCGCAAATTCTTTACCTCTATTGTTAAGGAATAATTATCTGCATTGGGATTGGAAAATGAATAAAGTGTTAGTGATAACGAAAATGCAATTAGTGTTATGATTGCTATTTTCATTTCAATTATTTTTTACGATTTATTTTTTCTTTCGCTATGTCAACTAAATAATAGACCATAGGCACTAAAAACACAGTCAAAATTAATGAGGAAAGAAGTCCGCCAATGATTACCCAAGCAAGACCATTTTTCCATTCTGCTGCTGTTCCTGTTGCCAATGCAATAGGAAGCATACCAACAACCATTGAAAGCGTTGTCATTAGGATTGGTCGCATACGACCTTTTCCTGCAATGATTAAAGCTTCTTTAAAATGTTTGCCTTCCGTTTTTAATTGATTGGTAAAATCGACAATCAGAATAGCGTTTTTTACCACTAAGCCCATTAGCATAATTAAACCCAATAAGGCGAATAAACTCAAATTGTTTAACGACAAATTCAATGCGAAAAACGCCCCAATTGCTGCAACTGGTATAGAATACAAAACTACAAATGGATAAACAAAACTATCATACAGTGCTACCATAATTAAGTAAATGAGTAAAAATGAAATGAGCAATACCGAACCTAGTGCTCCAAAACTATCATTCTGTCTTTTTATGTCGCTCCCCCAAGTCATTTGTATGCCCTTAGGTAATGGATTTTCTTTGAGATTTGCTACTACTTCATCTGCCACAGTTCCCGAAGGTCTTCCCAAAGCGTCAGAAGTAAGTGTAACTGCTGGTTGTCGGTCTTTTCGTTCTAATAATGAGGGTGAATTGTCTTGCTCTACTTCTGCAAATTGTGAAACTTCAACGGGTAATCCCATTGGATTAATGATGTAAAGTTGTCGGACATTTTCATAATTCTTTCGGCTAAATTCATCTAACCAAATTCTCACTGGATATTCTGTTCCTTTTTCGGTAAGTGTTGCATCGTTATTACCAGTAAACGCTGTTCTTAGGTTCAATCCAACATAAGCGGTCGTTAAACCTAATCGTTGCATTTTATCTTTGTCGGGAATTATTTTGTATTCGGGACTTCCTTCTTCAACTGATAAGCGAACGTTATCCGCACCGGGCATTTTTTCAATAATCGCTTTTAATTCGTTTCCGCTTTTCATCACTTGATTTAAATTGCTTCCGCTCAATGTAATTTCAATAGGTGCTGAACGAGGTATTAAACCTAAAGCTGCCATTGAATAATTTATATTTGGAAATTTTGACTTTAGGTCTTCTCTAAGTTTTTTCATAAATGTTTCGGTCGGCACATTTTTAAGTTCCTTTTTAGATTTTAATTGAATGGTAAATTCTGATTTGTTTGCTGAACCCACGCCAAAACTTCCAATGCCTGTGCTTGGTCCACCAATGTTGCTGAATACCGTTGCTACTTCAGGTTGTTGAATAATGTATGTTTCAATTTTTTGAGCAATTAAATTGTTTTGCTGGATGGAAGTAGATTTATCAAATTCTAATGCCATTCTAAATTTTCCTTGGTCGCCTGTTGAGATTAGTTCTTTACCAATAATACCTTGTTTCATAATGCCTAAAGTCATTACAAAAAGCAACAACACAATTCCTGTGAAAATTAATTTATGGCTTAAAACCCATTCTAATTGTCTGCCATACCAATTGATAAATATTTCTAACTGATGCTCAAACCAAAGCAAGAAACGATTGAAAAAATTGGAGGGTTGTAAATCTTCTTTCTTTCCAATTCGTGAGGCTAACCATGGAGTTAGTGTGAACCCAACGAGCAAACTGGTAAGTGTAGAAGTTATAACAACAACCGAAAATTGTTTGAGCATATCAGCAACAAACACTTGTAGAAAAAGAATAGGCAAGAAAACAACTACATCAACTAAGGTGATAGATAATGCTGAAAACCCAATTTCCATACGACCATCCATTGCAGCCGTTCGCTTATCCTTTCCCATGTCTAAATGCTTTTGTATGTTTTCCAAAACAACAACAGCATCATCCACCAAAATACCAATGATTAAAGACATTGCCAATAAAGTCATCAAGTTTAATGTATAGCCCAAAAGCCACATTACTGCAAATGCTGTAACTAAAGAAGTAGGAATGGCAACAATTACAATTAATGAGTTTCTGAAACTTCTTAGGAATAAAAGCATCACCAATGAAACCAATATTACCGCCAAAATCAAATCAAAAACTACAGAATTAACTGCTGCAATCGTATTGTCGGTGCTGTCGTCAGCAATTATGAATTTCACACCTGCATTTGAATTTTGTTGTTCAATGGATTTGAATTTTTCTCGAACTAATTTTGAAACGTCAACTGCGTTTGCATCACCTTGTTTTTTTAACAGTAAGCCAATTCCATTTTTACCATTATAACGACTGATAGAAGTCGTTTCTTTTATACCATCAATAACATCTGCTATATCTTTTACATAAACTGGACTTCCTAAAACAGGCATCGCTACTTGAACGTTTTTAATGTCTTCTAACGATGTAAATTTTCCAGTTAAACGAACTGAATTACTTTCTTTTTCGGTTTGCACTTTTCCAGCAGGTAAGTCTAAGCTCAAACGATTAATTGCTTCAACAACCTGAACCATTGAAATTTTATATAATTTCAGTTTGTCTTGATTTAATTTTACTTGTATTTCTCTTTCTTCTCCTCCTAAAACTGTAATCTCTGCAACACCTTTTATTTGTTGAATTTGTGGCAGGTAATCATCTTTCATTTTTAGATAAAACTCAGTAGCAGATAAATTACTTGTTGCACTAATTGACATTATAGGCAAATCATTTGGCGAAACTTTGCTCATTACAGGGCTTAAAATATCCTGCGGTAAATCTTTTCGGATATTGTCAATATACCGCTGTGCATCTTGCATTGTTTTGTCTAAATCCGTTCCGTATTTCAGATTGGCAATGATAATAGAAGCATTCGGCAATGATTTTGTAACTAAATAATCTACACCTTCTAAGTTGGATAAAGCATCTTCTATTTTTCGTGAAACGGATGTTTCCACCTCATTTGGTTCAGCCCCAGGATATACTGTTTTAATTACAACTACTGGCTGATTAAAATCGGACATTAACTCATAACTTAAATTTTTATAGCCGATAACTCCTAATAGAGTAAACACGCTGAAAAGCACTATAATCAGCGAAGGTCGTTTAATTGATATTTCTGTGATATTCATTTGTCGCTGATTTTATTTGACAGTTACATTCGCCCCGTCAAAAAGATTTATAAACCCATTAGTTACAATCACATCGCCTTCATTTAATCCACTTGACACAATTGCTTTATTCTGTATCAATTTTGAAATCGTGATATTCTGCAATACAGATTTACTATTTTTAATAAGATAAACTTGTGGTTGATTAGCTGTGCCAACTATTGCTGATGCAGGAATAATAATGCTTTTTTCTTGAGTGTCGTTTTTAAAAATCACTTTGCCAAACATTCCTGATTTTATATTTAAATCCGGTGTATTGTTTACCGAAAACTGAACAGGAAAACTGCTGCCCATATTGGCTTTACTACCTATCATAGTAGCTTTCCCCGTTAATAGAGTTTCAGAATAAGCATCTACTGTTATAGAATAGCTTTGATTTAACTTATATTTGGTTAACTCATTTTCGGGAACATTTACAGTGAATTTCAAATTTGTAATGTCTGTTATTTGAAGTAATGGGACTCCGGGTGCAGCGAATGCTCCTTCTTCACTTAGTTTTGCCGTAACTACACCTTTAAAAGGTGCTTTAATAGTGGTTTTGTTTATTTGTTCAAGTAAAGTGGCTCTTTGCACTTTTGCAGATTTTAACCCTAACTCTGCTTTCTCTAACTGGACACCTTGTATGGCATCTGCTTTAGCCAAAATTGTATAGCGATTTACATCAGCTTCCAAACCTTCTATTTGCACTTCAATAGTTTGCAGTTGTAATTTCAGCAATGAATTATCCAACAGCACTAATGATTGACCTTTGTTTACAACACTTCCAACGTCAACTAAAACTTTATTTATCTTCCCTTGTATTTCGGCACTTATTTTAGTTTCCTTGTTTGGCTCAAATGTTCCTGAATAAGAAAATTCGGCATTCACATTTTCAATTTGTAGTGTGTCTGCCTGAACATTTATAGCTTGTTCTTTATTATATTGATAAACCTTACTTTGTGTAATTTCTTTGTTGTTTTTCAATTTAATTATTACAATAGCAATTATCGCCAACGGTATGATGACGTATAGAACTTTCTTTAGTATTGAAGATTTTGTATTCATTGTTGCTTCTATTTAATTGTTGAAATATTGCCTGTTAGTTTTATTAGCTCTAAATCCGCCTTTAGATATTCAATCACAGCGTTTAAATATGTTTGCTGTGCTTCACGCAAAGCATTATCTGCAAGTAAAACATCTGTTAGGCTTGCAGTTCCTTGTTTTTGTTGAAGGGCAGTTTGCTCATAAATGGTTTTTCCGAGTTCAATTTGTTCTTTTGTTGTTTCTACTGATTTATTAGCCACCATTCTTTGCAGAGTTGCATTTTTAACCTGCATATTATTTTGTTCGGTAAGTAATCCAGATTGAAGTTCATTGTTTTGTAGTTCAAATCTTTTTTGATTGATTTTTCGTTGCGTTACTGTTCCGTTGAACAAGGGGTAGGTTAGCTGAATACCTGCAAAGCCGATCGGGTAGAATTTCAGAAAATCATTTGGTTGTTTGTCATATCCAAATCCTGTTGTGCCATACATTCCAATTAGATTAAGTGAGGGTAAAAATCTTGATTTGTTAAGTGTGCTTAGTTCACTCGACAATAACTGGTTTTGAGTTACAGATATACGAATATCTAAAGTTGAGGAATGAGTAAATTCATTTGAGTTTTGATATTGTATGTTTGGTTCAATCTGTAGATTTAGTTCAATCGAAATACCCATTGCAAATTTTAAAGCATTTAGAACTTGCTCATATTTACTGCTTATATTTTCCTTTTGCGTGGTTAATTGTGATACTTGCAATTTTACATTGCTTACATCTGTTCCTTTGGCAAGCAATTGTTCATTGAGCAGTTGCATATTATTTAATAACCTTTCTGCATTTATAAGATTACTGTCTATGAAAGCTAATTGATGATGAAGTATTTGAGCATTATAATACAGATTGGAAATTTCAAAAAAGATTTGTTCTTCTGATTTTAGATATTGTAATTCGGTCAATTCCGAGACAAATTTTGTCGTTTGAATGGCTCCATACACTTGCGGATTATACAATGGCATTGACAATTGTAAATTGGCGTTGATGTTATGCGGAACACCAAATTGTGCTTCCTTAAACTGTCCTTCAGGTGCTGTTGGATTAAATGTTGATAAAGGCATTAATTGATAAGGAAGATTAGTGAAATACTTATAATCTGCATTGGCTGTTACTTTAGGAATTAAATTAGCTTTTGCTTCCTTCGCTTTTTGCTCACCAATGGAAATATTATTTCTACTCATTTGCAGGTTTTTATTATGAACCTGTGCCGTATCAATACACTGTCGCAGTGTCCAGATTTGGGCTTGAGCTGTATAAACTCCTATTAAAAAGAATAGCAGTAACAACGTGTGTATGTGAATGCTTACTAACTTCATTGGTCAAATTTTTTTACTTGATGAGTATTAATTGGCTTTCAATTGTTCCTTCAACCCAATGCTTTACCATTGGTTCAATGTTTACATAATCACCCGATAATAGATTTTCTTTAATACCTTTTTCGTTTTCAAAAACGACTTCACCTTCTATACAAATCAAAAGTGCAGGAGTTTTGATGATATGTTCCTTTAATATTTCGCCTTTCAATATTCTTATCGCAGTTGCATTGCCCAGTTCACTTTTGAAAAGAGAAATTGCCGAAACAGGTTTTTCTTGTGTATGTAATTCTTTTATGTTCATTGGAAGTATTGATTGAATGTTGTAAATGAAATTTGAATGTATTCAAATAGTTTTGATGCTTCGGTTTCGTCATTAGCTTCTGAAAGTTCCTTTACCATATCAATGTATGGCAATAGCCACTTGTGCAGTTCATCGTGTGCTTTGCCTTTCATTGTGCAATTGGAAGTAAGTAAATCAATGTTGGATTGTAAATATATAGCTAATGATTTGTAATCTTTTTGCTCATCCTTAGCAAAGGAGTTTACATCATTTTCCATATTGCGAATATGAATGAGCATATTGGCATCAACTTTCCATTTTTCTCCATTGTTAAGTTCGATGGTTTGTATTTCAGCGGTGTGCTGATGTTCTTTGTGAGTAACGGATTGCTCTTTTGATTTTTCGTTAGAAGTATTGCCACAACTGAAAAGGAACAAACTGATTACTGGAATTAAAATTGTTATCTTTTTCATAATACCTTTTTTGTTATTGTGAAACATGCAATGATTGCTAATACAAGGGTCACGGAAATCCTAAAAATCATTGCACCGATGGTTTTTGTTTCATAAATACCACCCGAATTGATGTGAATTTTAAGACCGACAAAAGCTGCTATTAGAATAAGTGTTGAAATTCCTAAAAGCGAAGTAGTCCATTTCTTGTTTTTAATAAACCCATAAGCTGCAAAAAGATATAGAATGCTACTGATGAAATTTGACCAAACAACAAACAAAACATAATTGCCCTCTTTGGCTCTAATACCAAACAAATCAAATATTACTGATGTGCTTAGAAACAGCGTAAGTATGCCAAATCCCGATAAGATTGTTGCCAAAAGGTATGGAATGTATTTTTTCATTTCCCCAGCATTTTTAGAAGTCCGTTTAATACATTTTTCCCATCACTTACTAAATTGGATTTGTTACCCGAAAGCTTCCATTTTAAAACAACCATTCGCATACTGCCCATAATAATTGTTGTAATTGTGTCAGCCCCCAATAGTTTTCCAAAAACACCTTCGTTTTGTCCTCTTATAATAAGTGCGTTAATGTTTTTTTGCATTACAGCCATCATTGTTGAAACCTTATCACTTAGTTCTTTATTAAATTGAAATATTCCTTCGGAAAAAATCACGCTAACTATGGCAGGTTTTTGAACAAATGTGTTAAGTTGCGACACAAATATATTTTTCAAAAGTTCGGAAGGTTGTTCTTCATTATCTTCTATTATTAAAGCAAGTCGCTCGTTCATTTCTAAAATAAAATAGGTCAATAGACCAAGCAATATTTCATTTTTACTTTTAAAATGGCGATATAACGCAGCTTCAGATAAACTCAGGTCGGAAGCTAAGTTTTTTATCGTTAATTCCTGTATTCCGAATTTATCAATTCGAAGCGTAGCGGCTTCCATTATTTCTATTTGCCTTTCGGTAAAATCTTTATCTTTCATTGTTTAACTTTAAATTAATAAACGAAAAACCTAACCAAATTACAGAAGCAGTCATTGCAATGGCTCCAATTAAAACTAATGCAGGAGGCAAGCCAAGATACACCTCAGTTAATATTCCTATTGGCATTAATAATCCTGTCAATGCTAACCAAGAAATAGCTTTCACATTTTTGAGTTTGTCTCTGAAATGGATTAAGAGATAACCAATGAGAATATTTAAGAATGCAAACAGGTTACCGTGAACGTGTGCAAGTCTGCTTTCAAAATGTTTCCCGATACTGTATGACTTTACCCATTCTTCTTTACCCGGAGCAAAGTCGCGAAGATAAATTAGGAGAAACCCGTAAGCCATAAAAAGCCCCATTGTCAGGAAGCCTATTGCTATGTTATTCTTACCGTTCATATTGCTTTATTTAGTGTAAGTGAGTATTCGCTCACAAAGATAATTGAATTATTTTTACACTTCCAAGTTTTTATTGATAAACTTTCATTTATGATGAAAATTAACCCGTGTGGTGGATAATTGGCTTTTTTGGGGTTTGCCTGTGTGTCGGCATGTGCGGTGGGGCAAACCCAAAATGTGTCAATGTGGGGAGGCTAAAATTATTTTTTAAAATGTGCGGTGGGGAAAAATTTAAAACCTTGCGTTGGCTTGAGTGTCGGCAAACTGGATTGGGTCTGTGTCGAGTTTCTGCGAAATAGTCAACAAAATATAGGTCTTCCGAAAGTTTGTTTGGAAGTCAAAAGTCTGGTCGTTTTGTTGTCCGCCCGATGGTTGCACGGTCGTCTTTTAGGCTTGCTTATAACGGTTTGGCGCTTGGCGCAGTGGCGGATTTCGGAGCACTAAACTGTCAAAACAGCACAAAAGTTGATGCGAGGTAGGATGTTCAATTATCCACTTCACCCGCCATTGAGCCAAACGCCTGTTAGCGGGTCGGCCTTCATTTTTGTTTATAGTATCCAATTTCATCTCTCATCATTTTTTCCATTTCTTTCCAAAGGTAAATCATTAAAACAGTCCTATTACTGTGTCCAATATTTTCAAGTTGTTTTGCTGTTATGTTAATGTCTTTGGACTGTGAAATATTGTTTAACACAATTTGAAATTCATCACTGTAATCGTTTGCTAGTTGTTTGTATTGTTCAATTTTTGGCAAAAGCTTATCGCTACATACTAATTTTAATTTGTTTAATTCTTGATTCAATATCATCATTGGTTGTACAGATTTTCGTGTAAATTCAATTAGTTCAGCGTTGAAATCAATTAATGCTTTATTTGTTTCTTCTTCGTCACCACTTATGATTTTTGAGAAAAATTCTGTTGTAATTCCGTAAATCATTTTTGGGTCAGTCCGCATATTTTGGCTGATTTCGTCAGCCTTATTCATAAATGCAGAATATACTTCAAATTTATTTTCAAGTGCTTTATCTCTTTTCTGGTTTCTTCTTGTCAGAATGAATTGAACTATGCCCCAAGTCCAACCAAGCAGACCAAGGATAGCAAGAATAATATCTTTAGTTTCTATGCTCATTCTTCTCCAAAATAGTCGCTGTCAATTTTTTTTAGTTCATAAGTCTGCTGTGTCGTGCAACCAAGGTTGTAGTCAATCATCAGTTGAGCCAATTGTTCACCGTTTATGAGAACAATTTTTGTTTCATTTCTCGGTGTGTATTCCAATGCTTCCTTAGTAAAATTAGATGTCGTAATGAAAATTCCTTTTTTTGCTCCTTGTCCGGCAAGTGCACCAACAAATTTTTGAAGTTCAGGTCGTCCAACTACGTTTCCTGGTCTCCAACGCTTAGCTTGAATATAAATAATGTCAAGTCCGAGTTTATCTTCTTTTATTGTCCCGTCAATTCCTTCGTCACCGCTTTTTCCCATTGCTTTTCCTGCGTCTTTTATTGAACCACCGTATCCCATTTTCACTAATAGCTCGACTACAAGTCGCTCGAAAAAAGCAGGAGAAAGGTCTACAACTTTGTTAAGAAGTTCTGACGCTAACGATTTTCTTATTCGTTGATATGCTTTGTCTAAGCTCTCTTCGGGTGTCTGCTCATAATTTTCAATAATTGTCGTTTCGTCTTCTTCTGTTTCGTTGTTGTTTCTCGAAGCATTTTGAAACTCCAAAAATGTAGGAAACTGTCTTAAATACTTTGCGTCAACTCGGCCCGGATTTTTCGCTAAAGTCTGTCTGCCAAGTTCGGTAATTACAAATGTTGCTCGCTTTGGAGAGTCAAGAAGTCCTGCCTTCTTTAGATAAGTCTTAGCCCAACCAACTCTGTTGTCAAAAATAGCTTGGTTGCCACTTGCCAAAAGTTCTTTTCTTTCTTTGTCTGTTACTTCAAATTCAATAGCCAAACTTTCAATCAAGTCTCTGTATTTGTGTTCTTGTCCGTCCGAAACAAGCTTGAGTAATGGAAGCATTAAGGATTGGTAGTCTGGTATCATGCTTTTTCTGTTTGTGGTCTATATGGAAATTCTTTTTGGCATTTTTCCCAAAATGTATCTCCGTTTACTTCGGGTAAATGTTCTTTAAAAAAATTAATCGTTTCTTCCTTCATAGTTTCGATGGCTCCTAAAAACTTGTCGTAAAAAAACAAATGTTGTTCGGTTGCCGAACGTCCCTTATTCATTGCAAAAAAAATGTCGCTTGGATGATAATGGTAGTTGCATCCACTCGGATAGTTACCAATAAATTTTGGATATCGTGTCAGGTTTCTGAATTTGCTGTAATGTGTCTTGAAGTGAGAGAAACAAATCATATCTGTCACAACTGTCAGAAATAGAGCTACTGCAAATAATTCTTTACCGTCCTTGTCCAAAAAGTTTAAATGGTCAAAAGGAGGAGTTAGTCTTTCAAATTGAATTGAAAAAGTCTGTTTGTTTTGAGCGTCTTCGTGAAACTTACTCGCATCAGGAATTGTCGAGAAGAATCGATTTATGTCGTCTCGAAATTTAGAGTTGTAATATGTTTTGAAGTTTGTCATTTATTTTCTGTGTCGTCTTTTAGGCAGCCCGCTAACTCCCCAATAGCCGAAGGTTTACTTCGTTTTAATTCTCTCAAATCTTTGAATTTACTCGAATATACAAATAATCAGTCATATTGGCGAAATGCGTGTTATTGATTCCCTAGGTCGCGGCTTATATGCCGGATGAGGCTAATTTTCGAAGCCTAAAAGCAAGTTTTAATAGCCAAATTTAATCTGAAAAGATGAAAACGGTTTTAATTGTACCTGTCGTATTAACGTCATTTAGATATGCCCAATCCTACAGCATCACTCCGGCCAATACCGGTTCGGCAACAAATCCGAAAACTCCTCCAAAATCATCAGCGTACCCAACTTTTCGTCAGGATTCCCTGAAACCGTGGTTTCGTTATCGCCAACGCGGAGGAGAAGTTCCAGCGTCCGTCCTTCCTCCCGTGCGGAGGTCCATTCGGTGAAGCGGTAGAGGGTGTCGTTGCGGGTGAATTCGAGGGAGTGTTCGGTGAGGCCTTCGTTTTCGATGCCGCCGTTGCGGCGGTAGCCACGGAAGGTGAAGGCGTTCCAGCTTGTTGAGTCGGCCAGGGCCGGGTACTGCCAACGAAGGGTGTCGTGCCGGTAGTAGTGTGCTTGTAAATAGCGGTCGTCCTTCGCTTTTTTGAGGATCCATTTTTCGTCGCCGGGACTTTGCTCGAAGATGAACAGGATGGTATCCGCTTCCGGGCCGTTGGCCTGCGCGCTCAGCCGGAGGACCGGGAGCAATAATATGGGCAAGAAGAGCAGGAGGCGTTTCACGACGGTCTTGTCAAGGTAAGCCAATTTTGGGCAATGCTTAACTTTGGGGCATGGTCCACCGCCTCTTGCTTTTCTTCCTGTTCGTCGGCTTCTCCCTTCGCACCACGGCGCAAACGCCGGATGCCGAGGGCAGCCTGGTCAAATGGATGACGCTCCAGGAGGCGCTCGAGAAGAACAGCAAGCAGCCGCGACCGATCATCCTCGATTTCTATACCGACTGGTGCGGCTGGTGCAAGCACATGATGAAGACCACCTACGCCAATCCGGGCATCGCGCAGTACATCAACACCAACTTCTACCCGGCCAAGTTCAACGCCGAGGGAAAGGACA
>Ga0268298_10004162_pt1 | contig 14288 bp, 12 predicted proteins | sample WWTPWeurt_MetaG_FD_194462 | JGI IMG/M metagenome (GOLD analysis project Ga0268298, IMG submission 194462) | Activated sludge microbial communities from WWTP in Nijmegen, Gelderland, Netherland - WWTP Weurt | ecosystem: Engineered > WWTP > Aerobic digester > Activated sludge | place... | reverse complement strand
TCGAGGTGGCGGAGCAGGCGGGGGCGGCCGTGCGGTTCGATCCGAAGATCGGGTATGCGGTGAGCTGCGATGATCGGGGGCGCGCCGCCGAAGGGGTGTGGGCAGCGGGGGAGTGCACGGGGATGCTCTTTGATCCGGGAGCGATCAGCCTCGCGGCGGAGCGGACAGCGGAGGACGTGATCGGGAGCCTCTGATTTGGAATACGTTCTGTGTCAGAACGTCACTTGCCCGCTGTTCAGATTGACGAGCATGTTGCGGGGGAGGGAGCCGTTGAGATCGATGGGGTAGTTGTTCTCTTCGATGCCGAACGTGCGCGTCGCGGTGACGTTGGCCATCCCGTGGACGCTGTAGTTGACCTGGGGGCTGAAGATCGTCTCGGCGAGGACGGGGGGGATCATGAGCCACGGCAGCGTGGTGGGGACGTGCACCTGGGTCGCTCGGCCGGACGGGAGCCAGAGATCGGGGTGGATGACGATGGGAGGGAGGTTGTATTTGCCGGCGAACTGGGTCTCGGCGGTGACGTCGCGGAGCTTGATGTCGAAGCTGTTGGGGTTCTGGATCTCGATCACGACGTCGAGCACGGGGCCCGCGAGCGACGCGCCGAGGAGGTCGGCGTGGTGCAGGCGCACCGTCGGACTCTGGACGCAGGCTGTCGTGGCGAGGAGGGCGGCGCCTGCGAGGAGCGACAGCGCGGGGACAGGGTTGGGCATGCCCGCAAGATACGATGGCTCGGGGGCCGCGGCCCACAGGAGGCACGAACGGCCCGCAAGGAATCGGGGCAGGGGGAAGGGCGAAGCCCGTGCGTGCAGCCTGGACGAGACGTTGGATGGGGGGTCCCGGCGCAGCCGGGGGGAAGGGCGAAGCCCTTCCCAAGCTAGTCAAGACGCTTTGGCGGCTTTGACTTGCTTCACGAGCTCGGGGACGGCCTGGAAGAGATCGGCCACGAGGCCGTAGTCGGCCACCTGGAAGATCGGGGCGTCGGCGTCCTTGTTGATCGCGACGATGACCTTGGAGTTCTTCATTCCGGCGAGGTGCTGGATCGCGCCGGAGATGCCGATCGCGAAGTAGAGCGGGGGAGCGACGACCTTGCCCGTCTGGCCGACCTGGAGATCGCTCGGGGCGTAGCCCGCGTCGCACGCCGCGCGGCTCGCGCCGAGGGCCGCGCCGAGGGTGTCGGCGAGCGGATCGAGGATGTCGTTGAAGCGCTCCTTGAGGGCGCGACCACCAGCGACGACGACCTTCGCCTCGGTGAGCTCGGGGCGCTCGCTCTTCACCTGATCGAAGGAGACGAACTCGAGGCGCGAGGCCCCGGCGCCGGGCGCGACGACGGCGACGCTCTCGACCGCGGAGGCGCCGCCCGAGGGCTCGGCCGCGGCGAACGCGCTCTGGCGGACGCTCACGATCTGGATCGGGGTGTTGATCGCGACGACGCCGAACGCGTTGCCCGCGAACATGGGGCGCTTGTACTTGAGGCCGCCGTCCGTGAGGACGTCGGTGACGTCGGAGGCGTAGCCCGCGTCGAGCTTGCCCGCGACGCGCGCGAGGAGATCCTTGCCGTAGGCGCTCGCGGTGCCGACGACGACCGCGTAGCCCTTCGCCACGGCGGCCACCGTCGGGGCGTAGCGCTCCGCCACGTAGTTCTTGAGGGACGCGTCGTCGGCGACGAGGACTTTGTCCGCGCCGAGCGCCTTCGCTTCGTCGACCGCGCCCGCGAGATCGGAGCCGATGACGAGGATGGAGTAGGTGCCGCCCAGGGCTTGCGCCGCTGTGCGAGCGAACGTGACCGCCGAGTGCGTGGTCTTCTTGAGCTTGCCTTCGGCGGCTTCGGCCACGACGAGAACGTTTGCCATTGTCGGTTCTCCCTGCTCCTACAGCGCTTTCGCTTCGTTCTTGAGGCGGTTCACGAGGTCGGTCACGTCCTTCACCTTGATGCCGGCCTTGCGAGCGGGCGGCGCCTGGAAGGCGTGGTACGTGACCTTGAGGCCTTGATCTGCCGCGAGATCGGCGAGCTTGACCTCGGCGAGGGGCTTCTTCTTCGCGGCCATGATCGCGGGCAGCGCGGCGAAGCGGACGCCGTCGTTGTACTTGAACGCGGGCGCGGTCTTCATCGAGTAGACGCTCGTCGGCGCGACGATGCGAAGGTCCACCGTGACGATCGCGGGGAGCTTGGCGCGCAGCGTGATGACGCCGCCGTCGACCTCGCGGCCGACGAGCACGGCGCCCGCCTCTTCCTTGAGCGTCGCGGCGAAGGTCGCCATCGGCCAGTCGAGCAGCTCCGCGAGGATCTGGCCGACCTGGTTCGAGTCGCCGTCGACCGCCTGCTTGCCCATGACGACGAGATCGGGCTTCTCTCGCTCGACGAGCGTCTTGAGCGCGCGCGCGACGAGCGAGCCGTCGAGCTTGTCGTCGGTGGTGTCGACGCGGATCGCGCGATCGGCTCCGGTGGCGAGCGCCGCGCGGAGCGTCGTCTCTGTCTCCTTCGGGCCGAAGGTCACGACGACGACTTCACCGGCGCGGACCTTGGGCGTCTTGCCGTCCTCGGTGAGGCGGAGCGCGGCTTCGAGCGCGTATTCGTCGAACGGATTCGGCTTCCACTCGAGGCCGGTCGTCTCGATCGTCGCCCCGGAGGCCGGGATCTTCACTTTGTTGGCGTTGTCCGGGTCGGCAACGCGCTTGAGCGGGACGAGAATCTTCACGGACGTCTCCTTGCGTTGCGCCTCGGCGATGCACCGAAAACCGAACGGCCGAGGGCGCCCGCGGTGTGGCAGCGTTACGTGATTGCGTCAACGGATCCTGCGCCGCGCGTCAAGGTTGCGCGGAGGCTGTGCAGGGGCGCGGCGCCGAGGGGCGAGACAGAGGCGCGAGAGAGCACACTGCGTCGGGACTCCGTCCCCCAGCGGCGGCCGCAGCGTCGGGACTCCGTCCCCCAGCGGTGGCCGCGCGCAAGAAGATGCGACGCACGTCCGTGCTCGCTTGCTCTTGCTTCGCCGCTCGACCCGGTGGACCATGGTGGAAATCAAGAACTCCCGTTCGGCCGTCGGTTCGGCCGAGGGGGAAGTGACGAGGATGGAGGGTTCATGACATTCGGGACTTCCGCGCTTCAGCGAGAAAACGGTCGCCAAGGTCAACCATCGGCGCCCGCCAGCATCGGATCAGCCGTCCTGCGCGCGACGCCTGATTCTCTTTCCCGCGCGCAGATGGGTTCACAGACAGCTCCAGCGACGGCGCTCGGGGTGGGACCACAGGGGATGCAGGCCGTCGGCGGAGCACGTCCTCTCGGGCCGTACGCGGCGCCCGTGAACGCCGCGCTTCGCCCGCGCCTGCCGACCCCGGAGCGCTCTTCGTCGGCGCCTCTGGTGACATGGATCGGGCCGATGGAAGTGATGATGGAGGGCTGCCGGTACAGGCTCGTTCCGGCGGACGCGTCGGCGAATCACACGGGGGGCGCAGGCTCGGCAGGGGGCACGGTCGAGCCGCTCACGCCGCGCGAGACGCAGATCGCGAGGCTCGTCGCCGACGGCCTCGTGAACAAGGAGATCGCGACGAAGCTCTCGATCAGCGAGTGGACGGTGTCGACGCACATGCGGCGCATCTTCGCGAAGCTGGGCGTCGAGACGCGGGCCGCGATGGTGCTGCGGTGCTTCGGCGCGAAGCAGTGACCCGCGCGGCCGACGACGGGGGGCGCAGCCCCGACGCTGCGTGACGACGGGCGGGCCGGCTCCCTCGCCGGCCCCCTTCACTCGATCTTGAGCAGCTCCTTCACCTTCGCGATCACCTGCGGAGCCTGGATCGGCTTCGTGATGTAGGCGTTCGCGCCGAGCTGAAGCGCGCGCTGGCGATCCTCCTGCGAGCCCTCGGTCGTGATGATGATGATCGGGGTCTCCTTGTGGAGCGGATCGCTGCGGACGCGACGGACGAGCTTGAGCCCATCCATGATCGGCATGTTGATGTCCGTGATGATCACGTCGTACTTCATCGACGCGAGCTTCCGGAGGCCGTCGACGCCGTCGTCGGCCTCGGTGACGCGGAGGTTCTTCACGCGCGCCAGCGCGAAGACCAAGAGCTGCCGCATCATGGGCGAGTCTTCGACGATCAAGCAGGAGTATTCCGCAGCCATCGATCAGTCCTCCGCCGCGAGGAACGCCTGCACGCCGGGGACTTTCCTCCCGGCGTCGGCGAACAGGCGGGCATTGACGAGCGCCGGGGCGGCCTGCGCTCCCAGCAGCTTGAAGAGCTCGTTGTCCACGTTGATGAACTCTGTCTTCTGCGACAGCGTCCCGAAGATGGCGATGATGCCGACCGTCCGTCCGTCGAGGTGCATCGGGACGATGGCAGCGGGATCCGCGAAGGAGCCCTTGGATGTGTCCGCGGCCCCGCCGAGCACCAGCCTCCCGGAGCGGAAGGCGTCGGCCAGCGGGCCCTCGGTGAGCGGGACGCGCGCGATCTGATCGGGGCTCACGCCCTCGCTCGCGATCGCGCACAGCTCGGATTTGTCGTCGGACGCGAGGTACACCGCGAACTCGGCGGCGCCGACGAACTGCGCGAGGAGCTCCTTCAGGTTGCGGATGCACGAGCGCACCGTGCGCGCCGAGTGGAGCTGCGTCGCCGCCACGTAGAGGTTCGCGAGGTTCGCGAGCTCGCTCTCGATCTCGTGGTAGTCGACGTCGATCCGCGTCGTGTCGGCCTGGACGCGCGCGTGGCGCGCGAGGAGCTCCTGCTTCTCGCGCTCGAGCTCGTCGATCTTGCGGAGCAGGTCGCGGATCGCCGCGTCGGACGCGAGGTGCGCGACGAGCTTCCCGTTCTCGGACTCGAGATCGCTCACCTTGTCGCGGAGGCGCTCGTTCTCTCGGAGGAGCTCCTCGGTGAGCTGAGCGCCCTTGCGGAAGAACTGCTGGATGAACGCGTCGCGCTCTTTTTTCAGGTCGTCGACCGGCACGTCGGTTTGGTCACGCCCGCCTTTGTCTGCCATAGGTCTGTCGCAGCTACCGGTTTTACCAGGCGTCTCTGGGTGCGCGCGGCCCCATCGAGACCGACCGCGAGCGCCGCGGCCGACGATGAGGGCTCGAACGAATGCCGCGCTCCCCGGAGGCTAACACGCCCGCGCCGTGGGACGGAAGCGAAGGACGGCGACCGGCCACATCCGCGGAGCGCGCCGGTCCCGAAGCCTCGCGGGGAGCGCCCTCATCGCTCGTCCGATTCGAGCTTGCGAGCGAGCTTCACGTACCGGCGCAGGCGGCCTGTCACGAGGTGCGGAGCCTTGCGCATCGCCGCGACGTTGCGGGCGCCGACGAGGAGCATCGCCGCGCGGAGCTCCGACTCGACCTCCTGGAGGAAGCGCGTCGCGCCGGCCTTGCCGCCGGCCATGTACGCCTTGAGCACCGGCCGCGCGAGGCCCGCCGCGTGCGCCCCGAGCGCGAGCGCCTTCGCCACGTCGAGCCCGCTCGACACGCCGCCCGTCGCGATGATCGTCTTGAAGCGAGGCTTCGTGCGGCGCGCGATCGCCACGGAGGCGGCCGTCGGGACGCCCCAATCGCGGAAGGCCTCGCCCAGGGTGCGAGCGTCGGCCTCGGCGCGGGCGGTCTCGACCGCGACCCACGATGTGCCTCCTGCGCCGGAGACGTCGACGTGCCGGATGCCGCTCTTCGCGAGGCGCGCGGCGGTGCTCGGGCCGATGCCGCAGCCTGTCTCCTTGACGACGATGGGCCACGGGAGCTCTCGCACGAGGCGCTCGAGCGTGGTGAGGATGCCCTCGAAGTCGCGGTCGCCGCCGGGCTGGATGATCTCCATCGCCGGGTTCAAGTGGACGCACATCGCGTCGGCGCCGACCCTGGCGGAGAGCTCCGCGAGGGCCTCGGTCGGGAGCGATCGCGCCTGGACAGCGCCGATGTTGCCGAGGACGAGCGTGCTCGGCGCGACGTCGCGCACGGAGTAGGTGGGGCTCTTCTCCTCGACGAGCAGCATCGCGCGCTGGCTCCCGAGGCCGAACCCGTAGCCGCGCTCCTCGGCGATCTCGGCGAGCGCGAGGTTGATCTCGCGGGCGCGCTCGGTGCCCCCGGTCATCGCCGCGATGAGGATCGGAGCCCGCAGGCGCTTGTCGAGGAGCACGACCGAGGTGTCGACGGCGTCGAGCGACAGCTCGGGGAGAGCGTCGTGCATCAGCTCGACGTCCTCGAAGAGCGTGGTCTTGTCTCGAAACCCGACGTCTCCGGTGGCGCACAGCTCGATGTGATCCGCCTTCCGCTGAGCGATCGGCAGGGAGTCGTTCGACATGGGGCCGTCATAGGTGGCCTGTGCACGCGAGGCAACGGGCGGGACGCTCCGAGCGCTCGCGCACGAGGTTGGCGCCCGGGGTCGGCTCTTTTATGCTCAGGCTCATGGAGCTCCCCGGCGAAACCCAGATTCGTTGGCTCTTCCGATCGACCGCCCGCCTCCTCGCCGCCGGAGCGGAGCCGGTCCGCGGGCTCGTGTTGCCCACGGGCGACTATTTTCCGGATGCGTTCGACGGCACGCCGAAGGCGGTCGCGGCCCTGTGCGCGCGCATTCAAGAGCACGCGGGCCTCTCGGACATCCCGACCGAGGTGAGCATCGCGGCGCCCGACGGCACCGTGCAGAAGGCGAGCTGCGGGAGCGGCGCGTGCGGCGGCGGAGGCGAAGGCTTCGACACGAAGCTCGATCGCGTGCGGCGTCACCCGGACGGCTCGTACGCGATCGGCGTCGGCGCGGGCGAGGTGCGGAACGCGACCGCGCTCACGACGGCCCTCACGCGCGCGATCTCGCTGATCTTCCTCGTCGAGTCCGGCGCGATCGAGGCGACGCTGCCCCGCGACGCGGAGGCGACGACCGATCTCGCGGCCACGCTCCTGGGCTTCGGCGTGCTGATGGCCAACGGGTCGCACATCTACATGAAGGGGTGCAGCGGCGTGCAGGTGCACTCGGCGACGAAGATGAGCGTGGAGGAGCTGGGGCTCGCGCTCGCGCTCTTCTGCGCGCTCCATGACATCCCTGATCGCGTCGCGGAGAAGCACCTGGAGACGTCGCCGCGCGAGGCCTTCGACGAGGGCGCGGTGTGGATCGCGTCGAACCGCAAGCTCGTGAAGATGCTCCGCGCGGATCCGACGGCGATCGAAGACGATCGCTACTCGCTCGGCGAGGCGAGGAGCTGGCTCGCCCGCGCGCTCGGCATCGGGAAGAAGAAGCAGGTCACGCCCGAGGAGGAGCTCGCGCAGATCGAGAAATGGGTGCAGAGCCCCAAGGTCAAGAAGGCGGTCGATCCGGCGAAGGCCGCGCGCCTCGCCGAGATCCGCGCGTTCATGGAAGAGAACGCAGAGAGCTGAAGGGGTCGTGCCCCTCCCTGAGCGCGTGAAACGCGCGATTTGGGAGGGGCGGCCGGCGCGCAGCGGCGGCCGGGGGTGGGCAGCTTTCCTTGGGCGTTCCGTCGATCTTCGCGGCGCGCTAGAAGGCCCCACATGGCCGGCACGCTCTGGGACAAGGGAGGCGTCTCCGACGCCGAGATGATGCGCTACACGGCGCGCGATGACTTCAGGCTCGATCAGCGCCTGTTGCCCTTCGACATCGCCGCGACAGCCGCGCACGTGCGAGGGCTGGGGCGCGTCGGCGTGCTCGACGCATCCGAGGCAGTGAGGCTCACCGACGCGCTCGAGAGCCTCGCCGAGGACGTGCGCGCGGGGAGGTTCGTGCTCACCGAGCGCGACGAGGACGGGCACACGGCGATCGAGATGCGGCTCCAGGAGCGGCTCGGCGATCTCGGCAAGAAGGTGCACGCCGGGCGCAGCCGCAACGATCAGGTGCTCGTCGCGATGCGCCTCTACGAGAAGGACGCGCTGCTCTCCATCGGCGACGCCTGCGCGGCGGCGGCGGACGCGCTGCTCGCCCTCGCCGCGCGCGAGGAGGCGACGCCGATGCCGGGGTACACGCACCTCCAGCGCGCGGTGCCCTCGTCGCTCGGCTACTGGGCCGCGGCCATCGCCGAGGGGCTCACCGACGCGATGGAGTCGATCGCCTCGGCGCGGAGGCTCGTCGATCGATCGCCGCTCGGCGGGGCCGCGGGGTTCGGCGTCAACCTGCCGCTCGATCGCTCCGGCGTGGCCGACGATCTCGGCTTCGCGGGCGTCGCGGTGAACCCCCTCGCCTCCCAGTCGTCGCGCGGGATCGTGGAGGCGATGGTGCTCTCCGCGTGCTGGAGCGCGTCCGCGATCGTGCGGCGATTCGCCTGGGATCTGAGCCTCTTCACGATGAGCGAGCTCGGCTTCGTGAAGCTCGACGACGCGCTCACCACGGGCTCGTCGATCATGCCGCAGAAGCGCAACCCCGACGTGATCGAGCTGATGCGAGGCGCGTGCTCGGTGGTGCAGGGCGCGCTCTCCGAGGTGCAGTCCATCGTCGCGCTGCCCTCGGGCTACCACCGCGATCTCCAGCTCACGAAGGGGCCGACGATGCGCGCGATCGACGAGACGCTCGCGACCGTGCGCCTCGTGCCTCGCGTGCTCGCGGGGATGACGTTCCACCGCGATCGAATGGTCGCCGCGGTGACGCCCGAGTGCTTCGCGACCGATCGCGCAGTGGAGCTCACGGCATCGGGGATGCCCTTCCGAGACGCGTACAAAAAGGTGGCCGCAGAGATTGCCGAGCTGTCCCAAGGAGACGCGTCCGCGAGCCTCCGCGCGAGGACCTCCTACGGATCGCCGGGCCGCCTCGCGCTCGAGGACATCGCCGCCCGCCTGGGATCGCTCCGCGCGGCCTTACGGGCGGCTTGACGAGGGCGAGCGCGAAGAGGATACAAGGCGACATGTCCGCCGCCGGTTCGCCCACCTTCGAGCGCGTGGCCCTCGACGATGCGCAGGATGCGCACGGGGGCGACAAGCACGGCATCGATCGCTTGCGGGAGCGGCTGCACGCCTACATGGAGAAGAAGGGGCTGCGATCCACCGCGCAGCGACGCCTGATCATCGACTCCTTCTTCGAGGGCTCGTCGCACATGACGATCGAGGATCTCCTCGCGGAGGTGCGCACCCGCGAGCCGAGCATCGGGTACGCGACGGTGTACCGCACGCTCAAGCTCCTCGCGGAGTGCGGCGTCGCCTCGGAGCGCCACTTCGGCGACGGGCCGAGCCGCTACGAGCTGGCCGACGAGGCGTCCACGCACCACGACCACCTCATCTGCACGTCGTGCCGCCGCATCATCGAGTTCGAAGAGCCCCGGATCGAAGCCATCCAGGACGAGATCGCCGCGCGCCACGGCTTCGAGGTGCACTCGCACAAGCACGAGATGTACGGCCTGTGCGCGACGTGCCGGGCCTCGGACGGCGCGAAGGAAAAGGGCCCGGGGCCCCGCGCGCCGCGCACGCCCACGGCCTGAAAAGGTGATTGTCGCGCTGCGAGCGAGTTCGGCTAAGCTCGCCCGGTGCGCCGCTCCCGCTCGCTCGTCGACCTCTTCGCCTCTCACACCCTCGGGACCAGCCTGATCGCCGGAGCGCTCGCGAGCGCGGCGATCGGCGCGGGGGTCGCGAGCGCCGCCGCCGATCCGCCGGACGTGCTGCCGCTCGCGGACGTGAAGCCCGGCATGAAGGGCTACGGCCTCACGGTGTTCCAGGGCACGACCCCAGAGAAGTTCGACGTCGAGATCATCAGCGTCCTCAAGAACTTCCGACCCAACCAGGATCTCATCCTGATCAAGACGCCGAACCACCCGCGCCTCGACGCCGCGCGCGTCGTCGCCGGCATGAGCGGGAGCCCCATCTACCTCAACGGCAAGATGATCGGAGCGTACGCCTACGGCTGGATCGCGGGCTCCGAGCCGATCGCGGGCGTGACCCCGATCAAGAGCATGCTCGACGAGCTCGCGCGCCCCATCCCCAAGTCGATCGTCCCCGTGGGCGGCGCTCCCCTCCCCGCGGCCGAAGGCGCGAAGCCGCACGCCACCGAAGAGGCGACGGGTCAAGCGAGCCCGAGCGCCGCCCCCGCCAGCGCCACCGCCGCCGTCACGCCCGCCAACAAGACCCCGCGCATGTACGTCGGGAGCATCGACTCGTACGACCTCAAGGCGCACGCCAAGCAGGTCGCCGCGAAGAGCTCGACGGCGCTCGCGGCGCCCGAGGGCCTCGGCCTCTCCCGCGCGTCCACGCCGATGCTCCTCGGCGGCATGTCAGCGGGCGCGGTGAAGCTCACGAGCGATCTCCTCGGCCCGGCGGGCTTCGACACCGTGCAGGCAGGCGGCGGCGGATCCGGCGCCCCTGCCGCGGACGCGCCCACCAAGTTCGTCGATGGCGGCGCGATCGGCGTGCAGCTCATCCGCGGGGACATGTCGGCGATGGGCCTCGGCACCGTCACGCGCGTCTCGGGCGACAAGCTCGTGGCGTTCGGTCACCCGATGATGAACGGCGGCGTCGAGAGCTTCCCCACGGCGATCGGCAAGGTCCACTGGATCCTCGCGAGCTACCAGCGCAGCTTCAAGCTCGGCGAGGCCGCTCGGCCGATGGGCGCCCTCGTGAACGATCGGCAAGCCGCGATCGTGGTCGACTCGGCCGCGAAGGCGCCGGTGATCCCGCTCTCCCTCAAGATCGAGGGCGTCGACGGCGCGCCCAAGACGACGTGGAACATGGAGATCACCCACGACAAGTTCATGACCCCGACGTTCACCGCGATCGCGCTCGGCAACGCCGTCGAGACGACGACCTCCGAGCGGCGCGACATGACGTGGCGCGCGACGAGCAAGCTCAAGATCGCCAAGTACGGCACGCTGACGTTCGAGGATTTCGGCGCGGGCGACGGCGGGCAGCCTGGCCCCGAGGACTTCGTCCGCGGCCGCCTCGTGCGCGCGATCGGCGCCCTCATGAACAACCCGTGGGAGGAGGTGAAGGTCGAGGGCATCGAGACGTCGATGCGCGTCACCTTCGAGCGCGAGGTCGCCGTGATGAAGGGCGTGAAGCTGCTCGACGCGGAGGTCGACGCGGGCGAGCCCGTGCGCGTCGAGATCTCGCTCTTGCCGCACGAAGGGAAGATGGAGACCAAGACGATCTCGATCCCCACGACGGCCGAGATGGCGGGCCGCGACATCGACATCGACATCTCGCCCGGCTACGAGGTCGACCGCCCGCAGCCCTCGCCGAACAGCGTCGCCGAGCTCGTGAGCGTGCTGCCCAACCAGGTCTTCGACGGCGAGAGCCTCGTCGTCACGATCCGACAAAAAGAGGCGGGCGCTTCGTACGGCGGACAGATGGCCTCGCGCCTCCCGGCCGGCGCCATCGACACGCTCCGCACCTCCAGCGACTCCGACGGCCCCGAGGTGTTCGCCTCCAACACGTACCAGGTCGTGCCGATGAAGCGCTTCATCGTCGGCCGCGACTTCGTTCGCGTGAAGGTCCGACAGATCCTCAAGTGACAGGGCCCGCTGCTCCTCCATTGCCTCTCACCCCTGAATCCCCAGCGTTCGCATGACCTCCAAGAACCTCCTCCGCCCGCTCGCCCCAGCCGCACTCTTCGCGTTCGCCGCGCTCACCGCCTCCCCGGCGCACGCGGTCGGCACGCGCACGTTCCAGCTCGACTCGCTCGACGATTTCAAGGGCGGCGACTTCACCGGCACGAGCGTCGACTCCAACGGCAACCTCCGCGCGGGCCTCGCGCTCGGCGCGATCCCGATCGCCGACGCGCAGAGCGTCTGGAGCAACGTCGTCCTCGGCGACGGCACCGTCCTGCTCGGCACGGGCAACGAGGGCAAGATCTACAAGGTCGCGAACGGGCAGGTCTCCGTGGCCGCGACGACCGGTCAGATGGCCGCGAGCGCGATGGTGACCGCGTGGGGCGGCGACGTGATCGTGGGCACCTTCCCGGAGGGCAAGCTCTTCAAGATCGCGGGCGGGAAGGGCGACGGAAAGGAAGCCGCGAAGCTCGTGGATCTCCCCGGCGCCGAGGACATCTGGTCGCTCGCCTACGACGAGAAGGCCAAGGTCGTGTACGCGGCCACCGGCCCCGAGGGGAAGGTCTTCCGCGTCGACGCACAGGGCAAGGCGCAGGTCTACTTCGACAGCGACGAGCCCCACATCTGGTCGCTCGCCCTCGACGCGAAGGGCGCGCTCTACGCGGGATCCAGCGGCAAGGCGCTGCTCTACAAGATCGAAGCCGCGGGCCGCGCCACCATCGTCCACGACTTCGACGCCGACGACGTGCGCTCGATCGCGCTCGGCGGCGACGGCTCTGTCTTCGCGATCGCCAACAAATACTCCGAGGCCTTCGCGCCCCCGAAGCGCAACAAAACGGGCCTCAGCGGGCCCTCGGGATCCAAGCCTGGACGCCCCGGAAAGGGCCAGCTCGTCCGCTTCGGCAAGGACGGGATCGCCGAGAAGATGCTCGATGACAGCGACACCCACTACGTGACGCTCGCGATCGGCGACGACGGCAACCCCTACGTCGGCACAGGCGCCGAGGGCCGCGTCTACACGGTCGACAACAACCACCTCTCGCGCCTCGTCGCGGACACCGAGGAGCGGCAGGTCGGCGCGATCGTGATGAGCGGCAAGAAGAAGTACATCGCGACGAGCGATCCCGTCGCCTACCACGAGGTCAAGGGCACGGGCGGCGCGGACGCCGTGTGGACGAGCAAGGTGCTCGACGCGGGCCTGCGCGCGACGTTCGGCCGCCTCACGTGGCGCGCCGAAGGGACCGCCGAGATCGAGACGCGCACGGGCGCCACCGAAACGCCCGACTCGACCTGGAGCAAATGGTCGAACGCGCTCACCACGCCGGGCGACGTGTCGAGCCCGCCCGGTCGCTACGTCCAGATGCGCGCGCGCTTCGGCAAGGATCCCAAGGCCGTCGTGCGCGAGGTCGTGCTGAGCTTCGTCACCGACAACGCCCGCGCGATCGTCACCAGCATCGACGCCACAGCGAAGAACCAGCCGCGCGGCCCGCTCAAGACGGGCGTGCAAGCGTCCGGCTCCGACGTGCCCAAGGCGCAGCCCACGATCTCGATCTCGTGGAAGACAGACAACCCGGATCAGGACGAGCTGCGCTACCGCCTCTACTACCGCCTCGACTCGGAGACCACGTGGCGCACGCTCCTCAAGCCCGCCGAGAAGCTCATGAAGGCGAGCTATGAGTGGGACGTCGCGGCCATGCCGGAGGGCGTCTATCGCATCAAGGTGGACGCCTCCGACGAGATGGCCAACCCGCCGGACAAGGTCACCTCGCACAGCCTCGAGTCGGCGAGCGTCCTCGTCGACACGACCGCCCCCGTCTTCAAGGCCCTCGCGATCTCCGGCCGCCAGATCACCGGCCAGATCGTGGACGGCATCGGCCCCATCGCGCGCATCGAGGTGTCGATCGCCGGCTCCGACGAGTGGCGCCCGCTCGCCCCGAAGGACGGCGTCTTCGATGAGGCCGACGAGACGTTCGACGCGAGCATCGCGGCCCTCGTGCCCGCCGGCTCGCACATCCTGGCCGTCCGCGCCTACGATTCCGCAGGAAACGTCGTGATCCGCGACGTGGAAGCGAAATAGTCCTTTCCTCTTGACAGCCGCCGTCTCTTCTCGGCTGCGTCGGCCCCTCCCGCGCGTCTCGCGCTCCGACCCCCGGACCCGCAGATCGCGTCGCCTTGGCACCGCGCCACGACACCGGCGTCATGGCGAGCGCGCGCGCCGGTCGCTCGCTTCCATCGCGCGGCCCCTCCGACCCCGGAGCGCTGCCCCCTTTCGCGCAGGAACGCGCTCGATCGCGCCGCAGGATCCCGCGCGAATTCGCCGCGGCACGATCCGTGAATTGTCGGTAATGCCATGTTCCCCGCGCGCACTGCTAGGCTGAGCAAAGAGCGCTTCATGGCTTCGATCTCCGCCTCCCGCTCCTGGCTCCTCGCCCTCTTCGCCGCGAGCAACACGGCCGCATGCGTCGGTTTCGGTCTCGCCAGCGACGGCGCCGGCGGCGCGGGCGGCAACGGCAGCGGCGGGTACAGCGCGGGCGGCGGCGGCAGCATCGACTACGACGCGGGCACCGGCGGCACATCGACGGGCGACTACGCCTACCTCTGCGGCCCTGGCTCGTGCGACGTCGCGAGGAAGGCGGCGATCTCGAGCTGCGAAGCGGGCGGCGCGGGCGGCTCCATGGGCGGCAGCGGCGGCTCCACGGGCGGCGCGGGCGGTTCAACAGCGACCGGAGGCGCGGGCGGCTCCACGATGACCGGCACAGGCGGCGCGGGCGGCTTCACGATGACCGGCACAGGCGGCGCGGGCGGCTCCACGGCGACGGCCGGCGCTGGTGGCTCCACGATGACCGACACAGGC
>Ga0268298_10004161_pt1 | contig 14298 bp, 19 predicted proteins | sample WWTPWeurt_MetaG_FD_194462 | JGI IMG/M metagenome (GOLD analysis project Ga0268298, IMG submission 194462) | Activated sludge microbial communities from WWTP in Nijmegen, Gelderland, Netherland - WWTP Weurt | ecosystem: Engineered > WWTP > Aerobic digester > Activated sludge | place... | reverse complement strand
TAGCAGTCACGGCAGTCGGGGTGCCACTGACGACCCCTGTTGTGGTGTTGAGTGCCAGCCCCGCAGGAAGGGCTGGGTTCACGCTGTAGGACACCACCGCGCCGCCACCGCTGGACGGAGTGTTCGGAGTGATCGCCACCCCGTTGGTGTAGACCGCTGGATTGGTGCTGTAGGTCAGCCCCGTCGGCGCTACGACTGCCGCATTGACCGTGATGGTCAGGCTGGCTGTGGTGCTGCCAGCCGTATTAGTCGCTGTCACGGTGTAACTGGCCGTAGCAGTCACGGCAGTCGGGGTGCCACTGACGACCCCTGTTGTGGTGTTGAGTGCCAGCCCCGCAGGAAGGGCTGGGTTCACGCTGTAGGACACCACCGCGCCGCCACCGCTGGACGGAGTGTTCGGCGTGATCGCCACCCCGTTGGTGTAGACCGCTGGATTGGTGCTGTAGGTCAGCCCGGTCGGCGCTACGACTGCCGCATTGACCGTGATGGTCAGGCTGGCTGTGGTGCTGCCAGCCGTATTAGTCGCTGTCACGGTGTAACTGGCCGTAGCAGTCACGGCAGTCGGGGTGCCACTGACGACCCCTGTTGTGGTGTTGAGTGCCAGCCCCGCAGGAAGGGCTGGGTTCACGCTGTAGGACACCACCGCGCCGCCACCGCTGGACGGAGTGTTCGGAGTGATCGCCACCCCGTTGGTGTAGACCGCTGGATTGGTGCTGTAGGTCAGCCCCGTCGGCGCTACGACTGCCGCATTGACCGTGATGGTCAGGCTGGCTGTGGTGCTGCCAGCCGTATTAGTCGCTGTCACGGTGTAACTGGCCGTAGCAGTCACTGCCGTTGGTGTCCCACTAACAACGCCAGTGGCGGTGTTGAGGACCAGGCCAGCCGGAAGGGGTGGGCTCACACTGTAGGAGGCCACAGCCCCGCCACTACTGGACGGAGTGTTCGGCGTGATCGCCACCCCATTGGTGTAGACCGCCGGGTTGGTGCTGTAGGTCAGCCCGGTCGGCGCTACGACCGCCGCATTGACCGTGATGGTCAGGCTGGCGGTGGTGCTGCCAGCCGTATTAGTCGCCGTCACGGTGTAACTGGCCGTAGCAGTCACGGCAGTCGGGGTGCCACTGACGACCCCTGTTGTGGTGTTGAGTGCCAGCCCCGCAGGAAGGGTTGGACTCACGCCGTAGGACACCACGGCGCCGCCACCGCTGGACGGAGTGTTCGGCGTGATCGCCACCCCGTTGGTGTAGACCGCTGGGTTGGTGCTGTAGGTCAGCCCTGTCGGGGCCGCAACTGCCGCATTGACCGTGATGGCCAGGCTGGCTGTGGTGCTGCCGCCCGCATTGGTTGCGGTCACGGTGTAGCTGCCCGTGGCCGTCACTGCCGTTGGTGTCCCACTAACAACGCCAGTGGCGGTGTTGAGGACCAGGCCGGCCGGAAGGGGTGGGCTCACACTGTAGGAGGCCACAGCCCCGCCACTACTGGACGGAGTGTTCGGCGTGATCGCCACCCCGTTGGTGTAGACCGCTGGGTTGGTGCTGTAGGTCAGCCCGGTCGGGGCTTGGATCGATGGAGGTGTGGGTGCAGAGCCACCCCCTCCACCACCGCCGCACCCCATAGCAAGAATGATCCCCACCGCGAAGGAAAGACTGAAATGCCGGATTGATCGCATGAGAACTCCGGGGGGATAGCTGACTAATTTGTCGATTTTATCTATGGTGGCATGAGCCTAGTTTGAGATCCATCACATCTCCTAGGCATGCTTGGCCATCCCGCATCCATTGTCGTCGATACCAGCGTTCGGCTGAACCAGTGGGATTAGACCAATCCATCCTTTTTAAGGGTTTCAGCCCATTTCTCCACGGCTGATTTGGCTTCATTGGGAGTGTCAAAACTGCCCAATTCTTCTATGTCCGTTTGGGCAGGGCCCCAGGGGCAATTTCGCCCGCGAGCGTTCCATTTCCCATCAACAGTTTTTGCAATTCCGCCTACAGAGTTCTCACCCACGAAATAACCGTGTATTTCAGTGAATTTTCGGGAAGCTGATGGGTCCTTTTGATCTTTGGTCACGTCTTTCCATTTTCCTACAACCATTTCATCTCCCGCTAGAGCCAGTTATGCCGTGAAATTTTCCCCTCCGCTTTCCGCTCTGTCGATCGATCCATAGGTGAGGAGACTTCCATGTTCATGATCTTAGACCTGCGCGAGTGCGAATACTTGAAGGATAAAACAGAAAAGTCGGTAGTTCGCCGACCGACCGAGTGGATCGCCAAGAACTACGCCAGAAGATACGCCAAGGAGGGGCGTCGACCAGAACGTCATTTTGTTATCGAAAGGATCCCCAAAGGTTCAAGGTTGTAGGGTCAGCATTGTCGAATTCCCCTGAGAGGTTTGTCATCGAAGGGGGTGTCCTCCGCTGCGGCCTTCGGCCTCCGCTCCGGTCACCCCCTTCGGTATCACCTCATCGATGGGGAAAGTTAATTGTCGTTGTTAGTGAAATCTAGTTGACGCCGGGGACTGCCACCGACTGCATCACCCTCAAGGTGAATGTCAGCACTTACGACGAATTCTGCGGGCTTGAGACCGATTGGGCCGAGGTCGTCATCACTCGGGAACTCGCCGTCCGAATCCGCGACCTGCACAAGGCGGTGAAGGCTGTGGACGCCAAGGCCATCGAAGTATGGGACTACTCGCCTGAGTTCCACCTGGACGAAGACCCCACGCTCGAATGCGAGATCCTGGTGGTCACGGCCAGTTCCTTCCACTGGCGGGCCTGCCATAAGCACGGGCGGGGTGTGCATGTGGAGACGGACTCCTTCCCGGTGGAGAGCCTGGATGACCTGGAGGCCTGGGGCCATCTGCACGACAACCGGCACTACAAGATCGAAGACGAAGAGGACGGGGAGGTGGAGGCGTGAGCACCATCAATGACCTCCTCGCTCGGGTCCATGACCTCGAGGGCCAGCTTGAAGCTCTGCGGAGCCAACCGGCCCCGGAACGGTTCAAGGCCACCCTGCTGGAGTACGACCACCCGGAACGGCCAGGCCGGGAGGTGGTGATCGACTGCTCCGACGGTGCGATCACCCTCCACTTCCAGGGGTATGGCACCCGGACCATGGCGGAGGGACACGGGGAGCCGCTGATGGTCGAGTTCTATGAGGGGGAGTTGCGGGTCGTGGCCTGGGCCGACATCAGCCAGGAAGACCCGTCCCACACCATCAGCCTGGAACCCGCCAGGGAGTGCCTGCGCGTCGAGTAGCCTCAGACCTTCGAGGTGAGACTGCCCTGGACCCGGGCGATGTCGGCGGCGAGCTGCCTCTGCTTCTGGAGGGCTTCGTCCGGCACGAACATATCCAGCAAGACCTTCGCGGACCCGAGCGCCTGGCCGAACTCGGCCGAGAGCAGGTACTGGGCCTCCTCGGGCTTGAGCACGCGGATGGCCTCAGTACGCCCCGCTGGGGAGGCCAGGAGGGCTTGAAGAAGGCCCACGGCCCACATGATCCGTTCCTTGGAATGCGGAAGGCGATTTTCCGAATGGAGCGGCCCTACACCGTCCTCGGTGGACGGCTTCTCCAGGGTCTCCCCGAAGTCGGAGACGATCTGAAAGGCGTCCTGGAGGGTTTCCTGGAGCTTTTGGCTCGACGGGTCGAGGGGCTTGGCCCCGCCGATCATGCTCTTCAAGGTGTCGAGAAAACCCATGGAACCGCCTTCAGGTGACAACTGCCCATGCGGCCAGCATGGCTGCGCTCATCTCCAAGGGCAACCCGCGGTGCCCGTCTAAGCCCCTCGCCGACGGAATAGGCAGGGAACTGCACTGGATTCTGGAGTCCTCAAGAGGGGGATGACATGAGCTTCGACGACTTCGACGGCGGCTGCGAATTCGAGCCCTATGACGGCGACGACCTGGAGGCCCTGGGCCAGCAGGAGTCCTGGGAGCACTCCCGTGGCGAGGTGGAGTCCGACGAGGACGAGTTCACCGAGGCGGATCGCCTGGAGCCGGACACGATCTTCGATCTGGAGGCCTGACCGGCCCATTTTGCGGATTTCCGCAAAACAAGAGCACCTGACGGCCTGGCCGCCGGGGGCTGCAGTCCAGTGATCCCTCGGCGAGGAAAGCATCAGTGGCAGGTCCGAAGACTGGGAGCTCACAAGGAGGTTCCCCATGTCCCGACGCCCCAAGATGACCCCCACCGAACGGCTGTTCATTGGTGCCTATCCTGGTGGCCTGGTCTTCGCTGACCGGGGCCGTGAGAAGGGCGGGGATTACGCTCGCCTCGCCTTCATGCCTTACGACACGCTCGTGGCGAAGGTCGAGACGGACTGCCCGAAGGAGCTGCGGCCCCTGATCGAGGAGACCTTGACGAGGATGCAGGCTCGCAAGGGAGAGGCCTTCGAGGTTTCGACCTGCGGCCAGACCGTCCTGCTCGGGCCCCGCTGATGTCGGCACGGGCGGTGAGGCTCTACCGCAAGCACACGGTCGCGGAACTGGTGGCCCTGCAGGAAGCGATCACGAGCGATCCGGCCAGCCGAAACACCAAGCAGAACTCCATCTACCTCTACGAGCCCAAAGCGAGGAAGAAGCTGAACGACATCGCGAGGGCGATCACCTACCACCTCAAAGACACCCGGGAGGACGAGGGCAGTCCCGTGTCCACCGAGGGTTACAGCGGTCGGCAGAGCAAGCGCAGGTAGGAGGGGCGGATGCTCCGCACCTGGTGGAACGCATACCCAAAGGTTTCCCTCGCCGAGGCCTCAATCCCGTTCTGGGTTGGTCTTCTGGAAGCCGGAAGGAGAACGCAATGACCCAGTGGGCCTGGCAAGAACCCGGATTCTTCAAGCACTACGGCCCGGTCACCGCACCGAGCCTGGACGCAGCCAAGGCTGAGATCCGCAAGCGGCTAGGCGTGAAGCGCCTTCCCCACGGCATCCAGGTCTGGGACCTCAGTGAACGGCCCATGGATCGGTGGCGCGTGGTGGAGAACTGATGAAACCGGTGGTGAATCCCCGCGCAGTGGACGCCTTCCTCGAGCTCTTCCTGGGCGGGGCAGGTGAGCACTACCCCATCGTCGGGCCCAAGGGTCGGCGTGCGGTGAGCTTCGCGTCGGGGTCCAACTGCCTGCCGGAGATCCGTGGGTTCGTCGCTCTGGGCATCCCCCCGGGTGCTGCCGCTGACCAGCTCGTGCACAAGAAGGGCACCTTCGCCGCGGCCGTGGACGAGATCGCCCGCCTCGCCGGGACCGGGATGCCATGCTTCCTGGACTCGGGTGCCTTCGGAGAATCCGAATCCGGCATGCTGATCACGGACGAGGAATGGAACCACCGCCTGAACCTCTACCTGCATCTGGCCCAGATCCTCGGGCCTCAGCTCTATGTGGTCGCCCCCGACAAGGTGAGGGACCAGGCCGGGACATGTGATCGCCTGCGGCAGTTCGCCATGCAGGTTCGGGAGGTGGCCGAGGCCGGTGCCCAGATCCTCATGCCCCTGCAGCCGGGCGCCATGGCCCCAGATGAGTCGCTTGCCGCTGCCCAGGAGATCCTGGGGCTAACCCTCATCCCCGCCTTCCCCATGCGGATGGTGAAGGGACAGCCGATCACCGAGGCGGCCACCGTGCAGGCCTTCGTGCGCTCCATGCGTCCCGTGAAGATCCACCTGCTCGGCATGGGAGCTGCCAACAAGAAGACCCAGGCGCTCCTGGATTCCCTCTGGGACATCCAACCGGAGCTATTCATCAACCAGGATTCGATGCTGCTGAAGTCCCGGATGGGGACCGAGGAAGAGCCCCGGAAGTTCGACCAGACCATGGACGAGTCCCTGGGGTTCTGCCGCGAGCAGTACTTCGCTGACGCGGAGGCTTTCGGGACCAGCTGGCAGTACACCGACGAGATCGGTCTCCCCACCCAGTGGATGGGCCCGGCCCTGCGCCTGAAGGTGGCCGTGCTGGCACGCCTCGAGGAGGCTGAGACCGCGGCCTTCGTGAAGGACCCCACGGAGTTCCTGAACTCGGAGTGGGAGCCAGGGGTCCAGCACTGGGAGAACTACATGCTCACCCTGGAGGTGGAGAAGGCCTACGCGGAATGCGTCGAGGAACGCACCGCGGGGGTCCGCCGGACCTGGGGGATCTTCGAGGCCTTCAAGGATCACCCGGCCGCCTGGCAGTTCCCGGCAGCCGGCGAGAAGTGGCGCCAGGCCATCGAGGCCCAGGACCAGTCGATCCTTGCGGATTGGCGCGAGTCCATGGCCCGGCCCTACCCCTACAAGTCCCTCCAGGACTGGAAGAGGGCCGAGAAGGAGCAGGCCGAGTGGGCCAAGGGCGAGATCGCCCGGCGCAAGGCCGAGCGGAAGGTGAAGCGGGAGACGAAACAGTCCACCAGGCGCCCAGTTCCACAGGCACCCCAACGCATGGAGGCAGCGTGCTGATCATCGTTCCCTGCGGCGCCAAGAAGCGCACGACCCCGAGCCCCGCCCGCGAACTCTACATCGGGGCCATGTTCTCCATGACCTGGAGAGCGGCCGAGGCCCTGAAGGCACGGCACGGAGGCAGGGTCCTGATCCTCAGCGGCCTCCACGGCCTGGTGGATCCGGAGACCGTTCTCGCACCCTACGAGATGAGGATGGGAATGCCCGGGTCGGTCCAGCCGGGGACCCTGCGGGCACAAGCCGAAGCATTTCGGACGGACGCAGCCGAGGTGATCGTCCTGGGTGGGAAGGATTACGCGAAGGCGGCCATCACCGTCTGGCCCCACGCGCAGACCCCTCTGGTGGGCCTGAGTGGGATCGGCTACCAGCGGGGAGCCCTCTCGAAAATCATCACGGCAACGGACCAAGCGTTGCCATAGGGGGCCGAAGCGCGAGGAACGTTCCTCTCCGCGCAAAACAGCCGCAGACGCGCAGTTCCAGCGATTACGCGACTCGACAATAGAAGGGTCACTTCCAAGGACCCCCATGGAATTCAGCCCATCCAATGAACCCAAGAAGACCCCCGGCGCGAAGCCCGAGGAGTCGTCTGCCAGTGCCGCCCCAAAGTTGGACGCCCACGCGAGCTTCGACGCGCCTGTCCGGGCCAAGGCTCCCAATGGGCCGTCCTACGATGAGGCAAGAGATCGGGTGTTCCTCGGCGAGGAGGTGGATGTATTCGGTGCCCGGGACACGGCCTATGCCTGGCACGGCGGGCAGTACAGCCCCTTGTATTCCTTCGCCAGCACGAATGCGACGGTCCATGACGAGGACCACCGCGCCCAACTCGAGGGCGAGATTGGCGAGGCCATCAACTTTGTGACCGTCCGGCCGGAGGAAGACTACTACTTCAAGACCGCGGGCCGAACCAAGGCTGACGAACTGGATGCCCTCGACAACTTACTGCGGACGGTGAAGGCGCTCCCGGTGAAGAACCCGGCGCAGCCCGAAGTCGCCGACCTGAGTGAAACCTTTCAGCCGGTTGGGACCTACCGTTGGCAGGCGACCAGCTCCACCAATGTGGTCACTCCTCTTTACGGCCACAGCCATATCTATGGAGTCCGGGACCTGCCACCCGAGATCGGGGATGACCCATCACTGCAGCAAGCCCTCACGAAAGCACCTGGTGGGGGCCTGGCCTGGATCAATGTCCGCCGTGATGACCTGAAGATGTTTGAGGAACGGGAGAACGGCATTCTCGACACCCGCGAGCAGCCGGACGGCTTTTTTCTGGCCGTAAACCGCAGCCGGCATGACGGCTACGATCTGAAACTGGTCACTGGCCCTGGCAGGGAGCCGGAGACCTACTGGAACGCGACCTGGGATGACGCCCAGAAGTCCATGGACGCCATGGCTGCGGACTACAAGCGGATCGTCCTCCAGGTCGGCGGGGAAGCTCGGATCGACCGTGACCTTACCGCACTCAAAGCCAAGTCCCCGCGCGAGGTTCTGGACCAGGTGAACTACCACCTGCATACCCGTGGCGAGGGCCAGATCAAGCAGTTCCACTACACCGAAGGCGAGATGGATGCGCTGCGCGGCCTCGGCATCGGGGAATCGCTGTCCACCGAGGAGTGGAAGGCCGTGCGGACGACCAAGGGCGACCTCGAGGAGGCCATCGACGCGGTGAACGAGAAGCTGCCGGAGGGCGTGTCGATTTTCTTCGATAGTGAAAGTTTCTACGCCAAGGAGCCATCGCTCTACATCAAGGACGAGAAGCAACCGCCCGTCCCCGGCCTGGAGATGGCCCTGGGCCGGGTGAGCGTCAGTCTGGAGACAAGCCCCCCGGCTGTGATCGTCCAGAACGACCAGGACGAATCCCTCCTCCTCCAGGGTGACGACGAGATCGCCACCGTCCGGCACAGCCTCCACTGGGACCACATGGACACCTTCGATAACGGCTGGAAGGTCGTTATCGAAAACCCTGGATACACCTTTCCGAGCGAGGAGGACTGATGCCTGAACATGATGCGTCTCTGTCGCCGGGGACCCCTCCCTTTGCAGAGATTCAGTGGAACATCACTCGTGCACCCGCGCCCCGGGATCCCAACATCGAGAAGGACCTGCTATTCGCTTCGGTTTCCCACCTGGTGGACCAATCACCCAAGGCCCAGGTCACGGAGAGTCCGGATCTTGGCAGTGCCCACGACTATCTGCACGGAATTCAACCCGATGCCATGAAAGTCAGCCTGGAGCCTTCCGAACGCATGAAGGCTTTCAATAGCACGACGGGTAGTATTCTGGCCGAAGCATATACATCCTTCCCTGAGATGACGACCGTGATACCACTCACGCATGGGCGCCAAGCCGGGGTGGATCCGGATTTTTTTCGCGCTAATCTTCGATGGCTGGAATCCGAGGGATTCATCAAGTTCAATGCCCCGGAAGGGAAGGCATCGGCGCCACAAAGCGACCATTTCACCTACACGCTCACCAGCAAGGGTCTTGGCGTGATGACCTCAACACCATCTTCTCTCGCGGCGCATCAGGATCTTGGGGCTGCCATGGTTGAGGCCGTGAAGAAGGGCGCCAAGGATTCACTCGGTGACCTGGCGAAAGAAGCGATACGGCAAGGGGTCGGGTTCGCCACCCGGATGGCCCTCGAACACCTCCCCCAGCACCTTCGTTAGGAGGCTCTATGGAACCCGTTCGCCTTCTCCCACCCGCGCCTCAACCAGTGGAGCAAAAGGTTCATCCCGAGGCCCCAAGACCACCACAGTTCGGGGCCCATGCGGAACTGGTCGAGCCTCTTCGGGCGGCCATTCCCGTACTCCCCTCCTTCGAGCCGGAGACCCCTGTGGGTCACCTCCACCCTGAAGAACAGCTCATGCGGGACGCGATGCGGGAGAGCGGGGGTCTGCTCCCCTACGACTCCGACAGCAGCCTGGAAGACCGGGCCCTCAAGATCCACGCGGAGCACGCGCGGGCGATCACCCTGATGGTCACCACAGCCATCAAGGGGATTCCCGGGATCCAGGTGGAAGGCTCCCTCAGCAGGATCATGCAGAAGGGCCGGGAGTGGACCGCCACGGGGCTGGCCGTCACCCTGCCAGACAATCTAGAGCGGAAATGGCACCTCAGCTTCGAGGGCACCCAGACCTACCGGGGCGGGGCCTACTCGGGTCCCAAGCTGGCCGGTGAGGGAGCTAACTACACGCTGACCGCTGAGGACAGGGCCACCGGCCTCGTGATCAGCAAATCCGCCTGGGACGAAGAGAAACGCTCCACGGTCATCGGCCTCGATTCCCAGCACTGGGTCCGGCAGCTCAACGAGAAGGCCAAGGAATACGAGGAGGATGCGGAATGACCGGACTGGGAGCTCTCATCACACCCCTCACCAGGAGCTTGGCCGCGGGGCTGTTCCGCGGGACATATGACCCCTCGCCGAGGGCACACGAGTGTGAATGCACGAAGCACTCAGGGCGCACGCGCACCTGGGGGGACAACTTGATGAAGGTGATCCGAAATCTTGACCAGCTCTGCACCTACACCCGGGCCAAGGAGAAGACCCTCGAAGCTCTGGCGCGGAAGGTTTACCGCGACACCATCAGTGGGGCCACCCTGTCGGGCATCGCTCCGGGCACCAAGGAGATCGGGAAGCGCAAGGCCCACATCCGGGTCTGGGGCTCTCTCTCGCTCCTGGGCTTGGTGATCCACACCATCAGCATCAATGGCCGCCGAGTTTTCAACTTCGGACGGTTCAGCGGTGACATGACAAAGCGGGAAGGGGTCGTGGACAAGACGGTGCCCAAGGAAGTCCTCGACTACCTCTGGGCCGAGCGGAACTCCCTCACCTACCGCACCAGCGTTGACGCCCAGAAGGCGCTCATCGCCTGCCGCGCGCGGGGCGGGAACGGGAAGGGCTTCACCGTCCGCCAAGTCCGCAACGGGCTGGCCGTGTCCTTTGACCTCGATCTGCCGATGTCCCTCACCCACCAGGGCGGGGTTGCCCTCGCGGCCATCGTCGAGGGCACCGAGAAGACCACCGAGACCCTTGAACTGCTCTTCCCCTTCACCACGGATCGGTGGGAGGAGGCAGTGGAGCGGATCGAAGCCCAGGCCCAGGCCATCCGGATGGAAGTCCACGCGATCTGCCCGAACTGCCAAGGCTTGCCGGTGGCGATCTGATGAAGTGGTTCTGGATCCTGTTCGCCACAGGGCTTGAGGTCATCGGGGACTACTTCCTCAAGAGGTGGCCCCTGTCGAGCGCCTAGAAGGACGCGATCCTGGGCTTCTCCATGTTCTTAGGTTGTTGGCAGGACATCCCCGTGCCCAAGCGGGGCCCATTGGGGCCGGTGCGCACTTAATCGTCGCGGGACCCGGGGCCTGAGGGGTCAGTCAGTAGCTCGGAGATGTGGACTCTATGCTTGATCCAAAGCTAGGATTAGGTATATCAACCAGAAGGTCCTTTTATACCTAGGGGGAGCAATGACAGAAGCAGCCCGTAGTAGGTCGCTTAGACCAGTGAAACCGAGGGAAACCACATCGCCTAGATGCTATGCCTTGGTAACGAGCCTCCTGATTCTGATGGTCACCCTTGCCTGTGAGCGCAAGGGGGGAAACCAATCCGCCCTATCGAAAGCAGATACACCGACCGCACGGTTGGCCGAGACTTGGGTTCCTGTTTTGAAGGGCAATCATTATGTTTTCATAGACAATCAGGGCCAGGAAAAACTCTCACTGGGGCCCGAATTGAAAGACTTGGGGGAGTTCTCCGATGGCCTGGCGAAGTTCTCCATTGAGTACAAAGACCCAGATCCCAGTATTCCCGAGGATTACAAGAGCAGAACCAAGGACGGTTTTTTGGATTCCACAGGGAAAATTGTAATCAAACCAACTTTTGATTCGGCTAGTAAGTTTAGGGAAGGCTTTTCGGAAATTGTATTGAATATGGCGAATAGATATAACCTTGGCGCCGGGACAGTAAGTGGCGAGATTAATTTCATCGACACCACTGGGAATATGATTTGTGCTAAGAACTTCGAGGCGAAGGACGGCGACGGCCAATTCAGTGAGGGGTTGGCTCCGGTGGTCACAGAGAATGGATGGGGGTTTGTAAACACGCAGGGGAAAGTTGTAATCCCTCCACGATATACACTCGTCGGTGGATTCTCCTGTGGACTTGCTCCTGTCGCAGTTTCCACCAAGGGTAGATTCGTATCAAAGTGGGGGTACATCGACAAAAACGGGGCCTTCATCATACCTCCTGGATATGACGACGCTCTAGCCTACTCAGATGGACTTTGTATGGTGGACCGTAACGGAAAAGTGAGCTTTCTTGACTCAACCGGGAAAACCGTATTGTCAAAGTTGGATCGACAAAAATTGAACCCCGACTCAAAGGGATTCTCTGAGGGAATGCTTGCATACACCATAGGGCAGGGTTTCGGTTACATAGGTCAAGATGGAAAGGTTAAGATTTCTGGTCCCTATCAACGAGCTAGCGATTTTGTTGGGGGCTATGCTGTTGTTGTCCCAGAGGGTAAAAAAGAAACGCATGTAATTGATAAAACGGGGAAAACCATTGTCGGTGGTGCGTTCACTAGGATCAGCATCCACCCTCAGGCTGGGATGTTTATCTGCTACGGAACCGACCGAATCGACGGCCCAGTGACAGCAATGAACCTATCTGGGAAGCCGATTTGGACGAATCGGTGAATGAACATGAAAACGAAATCCCGACAAGCACCAAGGCTCATCTCATCCGTGGCCGGCGCCATTTGTGTACTAATTCACTTCGCCTGCAAACCAACGCCATCTGATATTGCAACCTTGGCCTTAAAGGGGGACGAGGTTCGGATATTGAAAATTCTTGATCGAGTGGACGAACAATTTGCTCCCCCGGATAGGATTCCAATCATCAACGCTTGTATCGAGGCAGGCACCAAGCCTTCGTTCCGAGATCTTAGACAGAGGGTTCAAAGTCTGCATTTGGAATCGAAACTCCCTCCTGAATCCGAGAGATTGTTGTTGATCGAATATGCAAAGAACCCGCAGCAAACCGATTTATCAAACGAGTATCTTCGTCTCTATTTCGACAATGAACAATTCAACTCAAGGGCCGAAGTATCCAAATTTATCAAAGCAGTAACCCCGCCACATGCGATATCCAATTCTTATATCCAATTACTGGAAACCAGACTTAAGACCGGAGATTATTCCGGACTATTACGCCTCACCATTGCGTATTCAAATATAAGTGCACGACCGATAAGTTCTACAGACTTTGAGCGTGTCCAATCCTTGGTAACCAGGAGTGACGAATTTGCGACCGCCTCCAAGGAACTTGTGGATGGTGAACGGGAACTAACCGAGATACAAGACAAGGTTCACCAGGCAAGGGATCGCATCCGCGAAATCCAGCTAAACGAACCGAAAGGTAATCGCATTGTGGCACGCGTCCTCAACAAAATTCGTCCACCACTTGGGTATGAGATTGCCCTTGAGAATGGGGTCCATGCAGTGCTTTATTCGTTCCGATCCCTTCAGTTTCAAGCGGTCTATGCCTTCCTGGTCGATCGAATCGGTGATGAGGCTATTGAACTGAGGCCAGAGTTTGGCGGCGGACTCGTTAATATGCCAAAGCTAATCGAGGTCGAAAAAACTGACTGGCTTAAATCGTTAGAAGAGGCTAAACGAAACTCCGCTAACCACGCTGGTTGGGTTAACTCAACTGCGCGAATGGTCAAGTTTCGTGAGACCCGAGTAACCGAATCCCGGTTGGCCTTCCAGAAGGCTTTGGGTGGGATGAATGATTTCGTTAAGGAACTTCGTGAATCGTTATGACAACCATATGGGGGGCAGGTCGCTTTACGCCTGCCATAAGGTGGGCGCGAAGGAGGCCAGGGGCTTCCTGGAGGCCTTAAACCCGTGAGCTAGGGCATCATGGGGGGCACCGAAAGGACCCTCATGGGCCGGAAGTGGATCGACACAGTTGGGCCCCAGGATGCCGAGGACCGGGTGGAGGGCTACTGGACCCAGATGAGCGCCGATGTCCAGAACGATGGATTTTGGTACGACCAGATCAGGGAGTACCGCAAGGACCCGGATCGTAGGCTCGCAGCGGCCCTGAACGAGCTGCCCCTGCCTGCGGCTTTCCGTGAGTCGGCTATAGCCATCCGGTCCCTGATCCGCGCCAAGAGGAAGGCGAAGGAACCCTATACCTCCCACCTGGCGTTCCTGTACTGGCTCGCCGCGGTCGAGTCACTGATGCTTCCCTATGCAACTCGGCTGCAGCAGCCCGGGTTCAATGTCATGGAGTCCATACCGGGTGACCGGATCAAGGGGCTCCAGTTTGAATACCGGACCCTTGGCTACAAGCGTCTCGAATTGCTGGGGGTCACGGACCACAAGTGGCTGGTCGAGGCCTGGGGGGAACCCGAGGCCCACGCGACCCTGAACGAGCAGCAGCAAAACCTTTGGTGCGAATTCGAGGATCGGCTCATAGAGAAGGAACGGAAGCATCGCGTCAAGTTCGACAGGGAGATCCGCGCCCTCCTGCGCCCCGAGCCTCCCGCGAAACCAGCCAAGCCCAAAGGCCTGCTCGCAAGACTGTTCAGTTGGCTTTGACCGGCGGCGCCGGCCAGATCCCTCGGCGAGGGCCAGCTCCCTAACCTCCGACCAGACTGGAAGGACCGAAGGAGGCCGTATGGCTGGAGATGTGATTCTGACCCAGGAGCAGGCCCAGCAGATCCGCGAGGCCCTGGGCACCGCCGTGGAGCGGTAGTGTCCTTTCGGCAGGCGTGCGTGAACCAGTAGGCTGAGGGCCGGTAGGCTCATGGGTCGCTGGAGAACACCCATGGCCCAACCCAGGAAGGAACTCTCCGTGGAGGATTTGGCTCCGCTGCGGA
>Ga0268298_10004160_pt1 | contig 14300 bp, 9 predicted proteins | sample WWTPWeurt_MetaG_FD_194462 | JGI IMG/M metagenome (GOLD analysis project Ga0268298, IMG submission 194462) | Activated sludge microbial communities from WWTP in Nijmegen, Gelderland, Netherland - WWTP Weurt | ecosystem: Engineered > WWTP > Aerobic digester > Activated sludge | place: Netherlands... | reverse complement strand
CCTGTCGGTGCACGAATGGCAGGCCAAGTTCGGCGGCTGGATGCACGTCAACAGCCCGCAGGCGCTGCTCGACGCCACGATCTATTTCGACTTCCGCCCGATCTATGGCGATGAGGCGCTGGCCGACCAGTTGCGCGAGTGGGTGTTGAAGCGCGTGCCCGGGGAAAGCCTGTTCCTGCGCTTCATGGCGGCCAACGCGGTGCAGATCGAGCCGCCGATCGGCTTCATCCGCGAGTTCACCTTCGACAAGAACCCGGATTTTCCCCACACCCTCGACCTCAAGGCCAGCGGCGCGCGCCTGTTCGTCGATGTCGCGCGCATCCTGGCGCTGGCCCATGGCGTCAGCGAGACCGGGACCGCGCAGCGCCTGCGCGCGGTGGCCGCGCGCGGCAAGCTCGGCGGCGAGGACGTCAACGCGGCGATCGAGAGCTTCTTCTTCATCCAGCAACTGCGCCTGAAGAACCAGCAGGGCGATGTCGACGAGGGTGCCGCCAACCGCGTCGACCCTGACCACCTCAACGACCTCAACCGGCTGGTGCTGCGCGAGGCCTTCAAGCAGGCCAAGCGGCTCCAGTCCCGCCTGCAACTGGATTACCGGCTCTGATGAACGTCACCTCGGTTCCCCTGCGCACCCCGCTGCTCCGCGGCGAGCGGCGCCTGCGCATCGCCCTGGCCGGCCTGCCGGGCGGCGGCAAGACCACGCTGTTCGAGGCCGTGTCGAGCACCGCGCCGCACACCGGCGAGCTGACCGGCACCCGCCGCGTGTATCGCGAATGCACGGTGCAGATCGGCTTCGACGAGGCCAGCGTGGTCGACCTGCCGAGCATCCATTCGCTGCACCACCTGGAGGGCGACGACCTGTCGGCGCTGAAGTACCTGCTGTGGGGGGACGACCGCCCGCCGGTATCGGTGCACGAGCAGTCCGGCCCGCCGGCGCCCTTCGCGCCTCCCGACCTGATCATCCAGGTGGTGGACGCCACCAGCCTCCAGGGCCACCTCGAACTGACGCTGGAACTGAGCCAGCTGGGCCGGCCCATCGTGCTCGCGCTGAACCACATGGACGAGGCGCGCCGGAAGGGGCTCTACATCAACACCCGGGCGCTGGAACAGCTGCTCGGCGTGCCGGTGGTGCCGACGGTCGCCCTGATGGGGCAGGGCATCGCCGAGCTCTTCGCCGCCGCTGTGAACGCGGCGCGCGAGGCCACCTGCCCGGTGCCGCAGCCGCCCAGCCCGCACATCGCCGACAGCCTGCGGGCGCTCACGGCGGCGATGAACCGCCCGGAGATCCACGCCGCGTTCCGTGTCCCGCACCCGCTGCTGCTGATGCAGTTCGCCGCCGACGACCGCTTCGTCGAGGACGAACTGGCCCAGCATTTCCCGCAGCTGCTGCCCGAGTTCCGCCGCCTGCGCGATGCCGCCGGGCTGGAACTGCCGCGGCCGCTGGCGGACGAACTGCACGCCGACCGCCACCACCGCGCGGCGACCCTGGTCGAGGCGGCGATGCGCATGGGCGCGCCGTCGCCCAGGCACGGCCGGCAGGCATGGCGCTACTGGCTGGACGAACTGTTCCTCCATCCGCAATGGGGCCTGATCGGCAGCCTCGCGGTGTTCGCCGCGGTCCTGTTCGTGGTGTTCGAGATCAGCGGCTGGATCGACTCCATGACCACCGCGCGTCTGGCCGAGGCGTTCGCCGACTGGCAGCCGAAGGACACCTCCGGCGTGGTCGGTCGCGCCGTTCTCGACGGCATGATCGGCCTGGTCGGCATCGTGGTGCCCTACATGGTGCCGCTGGTGATGCTGCTGGTGGCGCTGGAACAGGCCGGCCTGATGCACCGCATCGCCTTCGTGGTCGACCGCGGCTTCCACCAGATCGGCCTGCACGGCGGCGTGGCCGTGCCCTTCCTGCTCGGACTGGGCTGCAACGTGCCGGCGATTTCCGGCGCGGCCAAGGCCACCAGCGGCCGCGAGCGCGTGATCGCCTCGGTGCTGATCTCCTTCGTCCCCTGCTCGGCGCGCTCGGCCATCATCCTCGCCATCGCGGGCAAGTACCTCGGCGCCGGCGGCGTCTTCGCCATTTTCGCCATGACCCTGGTCATCATCGGCGTCATGGGGCGCCTGATGTCGCGCGGCGACCGCGAACTCGGCCCGGGCCAGGTCCAGGAAATCCCCCCCTACGCACTGCCGACCTGGCGCGTGATGCTGGCCGAGACCTGGGACCGCACCAGCGACATCTTGACCATCGTCACCCCGCTCCTGGTGGGCGGCAGCGTGGTGCTGGCGCTGCTTGCCCATGTCGGCGCCGACCGCCTGGTGAACCTGGCGCTGACCCCGGTGACCGTTTGGTGGCTGGGCCTGCCGCTGGCGCTCGGGGTTCCGCTGCTGTTCGGCGTGCTGCGCAAGGAGCTCTCGCTGCTGATGATCTACCAGGCGCTGGGAACCCAGGACATCGGCACCATGCTCGATTGGGTGCAGATTGCGACACTGCTGCTGTTTCTGACCTTCTACGTCCCCTGCGTGTCGACCTTCGCGGTGATGCTGAAGACGCTGGGGCGGCGCGATGCCTGGTTCTCGGTCTCGGTCTCGGTCGGCGTCGCCCTGCTGATCGCCCTGGCCGCGCGCGCGGTGCTGGGCGGGGCGCAGGCGCTCGCCGGCTGACCGTGGGACCAAGCATCCGGCATTCGGCGCTGCGGTCCGGCGGCCTCGAATGATGGTAACTTAACGCTTTTGGCAACCGCGTACCGCGAGACACCCGACATGCAGGCATTCGATTTCGACAGCGCGATCACGATGCACCGCTCGTGGAAGATGAAGTTCCACCTTGCCATCGACTCGATCCGCGACAGGAACTACGACACGCAGCCGCTCGGGGATGACGCCAAATGCCCGCTCGGCCAGTGGCTGGCGGCCAATGCCGGCGAACTCGGGGCCTTCGAATCGGCGCAGCGGCTGAAGGAGACGCACCAGGATTTCCACCGCCGCTCGGAACAGATCGCCGACGACATCAGGAACGGCCGGATCGTGCGGCTGGACGACAGCGCGATCGTCGAGTTCGGCATCCTGTCGGAGAAGATCGAAGCCTTGCTGCGGCGCCTGGAGACAGACGTCCGCCAGGGGGCATAAACCTTCAACCCGGGGCATCACGCACCGACGACCATCGAATCGGCCATACGAGGCACCATGAACAAAGAGATCATCTACATCCGGACCGAAAAGGGCGAGCGTTCGCTGGCCGACCGGTCCGAGCTTCCCCCAGGCCTCGACAAGATACTGGAGGTCATCGACGGCAAGTCCGCCCTGGCCGAACTGGTCGGGCGGCTCGACAGCGCCTCGGCCGCCATGATCGACGTCGGCCTGGCGGCCCTGGTCGAGAACGACATGATCCGCGACGCCTCCGAGGTCCCGGCGGCGGGTTCGTCCGCTGCCCTCGCCGAGGAGCATGCGCGCATAGCCCAGGAGTTGCGCGACAAGATCCGCGACCGGCGCAAGGGCGACCGCTCGCGTTCCTCGCCGGCGGTCGACGCCTGGTACAAGGCGCGGCGCGAGGCGGAGGAGCGGGCCCGGCGCGAAGCCGAGGAGCGCGCCAGGCACCAGGCCGAGGAACTCGCCAAGCGTACCGCGGCGGAGTTGGCGCGGCGGGAAGCGGAGGAACAGGCGCGGCAGGCCGCGGTGGAGCAGGCGCGGCGCGCCGGCGAGGAGGCCAAGCGCGCGGCGGAGGAGCAGGCCAGGCGCGCGGCCGAGGAGCAGGCCCGGCGCGCGGCGGCGGAAGAAGCCCGGCGCAAGGACGAGGAGCGCGCGCGCCAGGAAGCCGAGGAACAGGCGCGCCGCGATGCCGAGCGTGCGCGCAAGGAGGCCGAGGCGAACGCCGAGCGCGCACGCCAGGAAGCCGAGGAGAAAGCCTGGCGCGCCGCCGAGGCGGAGGCCAAGGCGGCGGAAGAAGCGGCGGTGCAGGAGACCGACGAGCGCGCCCGGCAGCGCGCCGAGGTGCAGGCCCGCCTGATGGCGGAAGAGAAGGCCTGGCTCGAAGCGGAGGAAAAGACGCGGCGCGAGGAAGAGGCCGCCAGGCAGCAGGAGGCTACGCAGTCGGGGGGGGGCGCCGGCACGGCCCGCACCGGGCGGCCGCTCAACCTCGTCAAGCTGGGCGGCATCGGCGGCGGAGCGTTGCTGGTGGCCGGCCTCGCGGCGATCCACGTGATTTCCTTCGACGGCCAGATTCCGCAGTTCGAGCAGGCGCTGGGCGGCCAGTTCCAGCAGCCGGTCAAGATCAAGGCGCTCCACGTTGCCCTGGTGCCGACGCCGCACCTGCGCTTCGAAGGCGTCTCGATCGGCGCCGCGGGGCAGATCCAGGTGCCGACGGTCAAGGCCGCCGGCGCGCTGGGCAGCCTGTTCGGCGACAGGAAGTCGTTCAAGGGCATCGAGCTCAACGCACCGGTGATATCGGAGGAAGGCCTCGGCTGGATCCTGTTCGGCCAGCGCCAGGCGCGCGACGTGCCGTTCGGCGACGTCAGCGCGGTGGGTACCAGCCTGGATTCGAAGCGGGTTGCGCTGCCGGCCTTCGACGCCAAAATCCAGTTCGACGAAAGCGGCGCCTGGAAATCCATTTCCCTCGCCACCGCAGACAAGAACCTGGAAGCGCAACTGGTGGCCAAGGGGGCGGCCGCCGAGGTCGAGATCCGGGCCCGTTCGTTCAAGATCCCCTTCGGTTCCGCGCTGACCCTGGAGGACTTCGCCGCCAACGGCAAGGCGGACAAGGGCGGGCTCACCCTGTCCGAATTCAAGGGCTTCCTTTTCGGCGGCATGCTGGGCGGCAACGCCCGGCTGACGTGGGGCGACGCGTGGACCCTGAGCGGCGAGGCCACCGCGCGCCAGATCGACACGGCGCGTCTGATTCCGGACCTGATGAGCAGCGCCCGCCTCGAAGGCAAGGCGAACTACGCGATGCAGTCCACCGATGCGACCCGGCTTTTCGACTCGGCCCGCGTCGAGGGCGCGTTCGCCATCCCGCGCGGCACGCTGCTCGGCGTCGACCTCGGCAGCGTACTGCAGGGGGGCGCGATCCGCGGCGAGACCAAGTTCTCCGAACTGGCCGGCAGCTTCGTGCACGAACAGGGCACGACGCAGTTGCGGCAGGTGCGACTGAGCCAGGGCAACATGTCCGCCAGCGGCAGCGTCGACGTCGATCCCGAGAGGAAGATCCGCGGCCGCGTCGCGGCGGAACTCCGGCTGACGACCGAAATGCGCCGCAGCTCGCTCACGTTCTCGGGCACGCCGTCGAAGCTCGAATGGCAGCGCTGACCGGCTGGAGCCGCCGCCCGACCCTCCATCCCGGGCAGTCCGCCCGGATCAACGCAGAAGGAAGCCCATGAATCCGCAAAACGGCTACGACATCGAAGACATCACCGTCGGCATGAGCGCCGGGATCGCCAAGACCATCACCGACGCGGACATCGTCATGTTCGCCGGCGTCTCGATGGATTCGAACGCCGTGCACATGGACGAGGAGTTCGGCCGCAGCACCATGTTCGGCGGCCGCATCGCCCACGGCATGCTTTCTGCCAGCCTGATCTCGGCGGTGCTCGGCAACCGCCTGCCGGGCGCCGGCGTGATCTACATGAGCCAGTCGCTGCGCTTCCGCGCGCCGGTGCGTCCGGGCGACACGGTACACGCAAAGGTGGTGGTCAAGGAGGTCATCGCCGAGAAGTGCCGCGTGGTGCTCGACACGGTCTGCACCGTCGGCGACAAGGTGGTGATCGACGGCGAGGCGATGGTGATGGCCACCTCGCGCGCCAAGCGCGAAGCCGCCGGCAAGTAGCGGCGGTCCCTCCGGTGGAACCCGCGCCCGATTCGCTTCAGGCGGCGGTCGATGCCGTCATGGCCGGCCGCCACGCGGTGCGGGCTTTCCTGCCGCGGGAAGTGCCGCGCGAGGCCATCGCCGACATCCTCGCGATCGCCCGCCGGGCGCCTTCGGGCACCAACCTGCAGCCCTGGCGGGTGCATGTTCTCACCGGGGCGACGCTGCGCTGCCTGGTCGGCGCCGTGTGCGCCGCCTACGACGCCGACGAGCCCGGGCACGAGCCCGAATACGACTACTATCCGGCCGAATTCTTCGAGCCCTACCTGGCGCGCCGGCGCAAGATCGGCTGGGACCTCTACGGCCTGCTCGGCATCGCCAAGGGGGACGCCGTGCGCATGAAGGCGCAGATGCGGCGCAATTTCGAGTTCTTCGGCGCCCCCGCCGGGCTGATCGTCAGCATCGACCGGCGCATGGGACGGGGCGGCTGGCTCGACTACGGCATGTTCCTTCAGGACGTCATGCTGGCGGCGCGCGCCCGCGGCCTCGATACCTGCCCGCAGGTGGCCTGGCTGCCCTACCACCGCATCGTCGGGTCGATCCTCGGCTTCGGCCCGCAGGAACAGCTGGTGTGCGGCATGGCGCTGGGCCATGCCGATCCGGCGGCGGTCGAGAACGGCCTGCGCACCGAGCGCGCCGGGCTGGCGGAATTCGCCGTGTTCCATGACTGAGGACGGCTGCTCCGGGCGCCAGCGCATCGACAAGTGGCTGTGGGCCGCGCGCTTCTTCAAGACGCGCAGCCTGGCCGCCGCCGCGGTCGACGGCAACCGGGTCAAGTGGAACGGCCAGCAGGTCAAGCCGGCGCGCGAGATCCAGGCCGGGGACGAGCTCGACATTGTCGCCGGGGAACTGCGCTGGACCGTCGTCGTGCGCGGGCTCAACGGCCAGCGCCGCCCGGCCGCGGAAGCCCGCCTGCTTTACGAGGAGACGGCGGACAGCGTGGTGCGCCGCGAGCGTCAACAGGAGATCCGCCGCCTCGCGCCCATGCCCGGTGCCGATCTCAAGGGGCGGCCGACCAAGAAGGCCGGCCGGCTGATCCGCGGGTTCAACGAGTGAGGCTCATCCGCTGAGCCGGTCGCGGGTGATACTCTTGGCATCGACGGAAAATCGGGTATGAGCGGCATGGAAATCGGCATTGCACTGGTGGTGGGTCTCCTGATCGGCGGCGGGTTGGTCGCCGCGGTCTTCGGCGCGCGCCTGAAGGAGGCGCAGGCGCGGCTGGCGCTGCATGAGGCGGAACTGGCGGCGCTGCGCGCCCGAGAATCGGTGCTGGCGGTGCGTTGCGCCCAGCTCGAAACCGAGCGCGACAAGGAGCGCGCCCTGTTCGCCGAGCGCCAGGCCATGCTCGAAGCCGCACGCGACAGCTTCGCCGACGCCTTCAAGGTGATCTCCGCCGACGCCCTGGCGAAGAACAACCAGTCCTTCCTCGAACTGGCCCGCGCCACGCTGGAAGCCCAGCAGACGGCCGCGCTGGCCGCCGCGAAGACCGACCTCGACAAGCGCCAGCTGGCGATCGGCGAACTGGTGGCACCGGTGAAGACCTCGCTGGAAAAGTTCGAGTTGCAGATACAGGGCATCGAAAAGTCGCGCGTCGACGCCTACGCCACGCTGAGCGAGCAGGTGCGCGCCATGGCCGAGGCGCAGGGCGCCCTGCGCCAGGAGACCGGCAACCTGGTCAAGGCCTTGCGTGCGCCGCAGACGCGAGGGCGCTGGGGCGAGATCCAGTTGAAACGCGTGGTCGAGATGGCCGGCATGCTCGACCACTGCGATTTCTTCGAGCAGGAAAGCACCAACACCGAGGACGGCCACCTGCGCCCGGACCTGGTGGTCAAGCTGCCGGGCGGCAAGAACATCGTGGTCGATGCCAAGGCGCCGCTCGCCGCCTACCTGGAAGCGCTCGAAGCGCCGGACGACGAGGAGAAGAAACGCAAGCTCGCCGACCATGCGCGGCAGGTGCGCGACCACCTGAAGAAGCTCGGGCAGAAGTCCTACTGGGAGCAGTTCCAGCCTTCGCCGGATTTCGTCGTGCTGTTCCTGCCCGGCGAGATGTTCTACTCGGCGGCGCTGGAAGCCGACCCGTCGCTGATCGAAGCCGGCGTTGATGCGCGGGTGATCCTCGCCACGCCGACCACGCTGATCGCGCTGCTGCGCGCCGTGGCCTACGGCTGGACGCAGCAGGCCCTGACCGAGAACGCCGAGCGCATCCGCCAGCTCGGGCGCGAACTCTACGACCGCATCGCCACCGTGGCCGAGCACTGGAGCCGCGTCGGCAAGAACCTGGGCGAGGCGGTCGGCGCCTATAACAAATCGGTGGCCTCGATGGAAACCCGAGTCCTCGTCTCGGCGCGCAAGTTCCGCGAGCTCAAGGCGGCCGGCGAGGACAGGGACATCGCCGACCTCGGTCCGGTCGAGGCGCTGCCGCGCGAGGCGCAGGCCGCGGAATTGCTGCCGCGTGATGCGGGTGGCTCACGCCATGAGCCTTGAGGTCGGCAGACTGCACTCCATTCAACCGGAGGCCGTCACATGTACATCGACCAGATATTCGCGCAGCACCCCATCCACCCCGCCGATCTTGCGGTGTTCCTCGTCACCACGATCCTCTGCGCCCTCGGCGCGCTGATGCTGCCGCTGGCGGGCTAGCCTTTTGATCCGTTCCGACCTGCCTTGCGTGGCTCTGTCCGACCTGCCCGGCGGCCCGGAGTCGGTGGTGCTCTGCGCCACGGCGCGGCTGGCGCTCGACCTGCGCCGCGCGCATGGCGACGCGCAGGCGGCGCGCGGCGCCGCGAGCTGGAGCGCCCTGCAGAGCGCCACGCCGGCGCAGTGGCTGGACCACCTCACGTCGACGGCGCTGCTGCGCGGCGAGATCCCGCCGGCCAGCGTGCCGGGCAGCTTCCTCTCCTGGCCGCAGGAGCGCAGCCTCTGGGAGCAGGCCATCGCCGCGGACGCCGGCGCGGCGGCCGACCTGTTCGACCGCGAAGGCATGGCGCTGGCGGCCATGGAGGCGGCCAGCTTGCAGCGCGCGTGGCGCATCGAGGTGGCCGCGGCCCTGCATACCGGCGAATACGGCGCCTTCCTGAGCTGGCAGGAGAGCGTGCGCCGCGGCTGCCGGGAAGGCGGCTGGAGCACGGCAGACGAGGCGCTGGCGTGGCGCATCGCCTGCGTCGAGCGCGGCATCGGCGGCTTGCCGGCGCGGCTCGGCATCGCCGGCTTCCTCGCGCCGGATCCCCTGGTTTCGCGCCTGCTGGCGGCGCTGGGGGCGCGCGGTGTGGACCTGTTCCAGCTCGACTTCGGCCGCGAAGCCGCCTGCGCGGCGCGTGGAGTGGAGCTGCCGGATGCGGCGGCCGAATGCGCCGCGGCGGCGGCCTGGGTGCGCGACCGGCTCGCCGCCGATGGCGCGGTGCGGCTGCGCATCGCGGTGGCCGACCTGCCGGCGCGGCGGCGCCAGCTCGAATCGGCGCTGGAAGAGGCCCTGCATCCCGACGCGGTCGGCGCCGGCTGGGCCGCGCTGGAACGCGCCTACGCCTTCGCTGGCGGCGAGCCGCTGGCGGCGCAGCCGCTGGTCGACGTCGCGCTGCGCCTGCTGCAGGTCGGCGTGCATTCGCGGCGCGTCGCGCAGGCCGGCTTCGGCGCCTTGCTGCGCGGCGGCGGCTGGTCGGCCGACATCGACGAGGCCGATGCGCGGGCCCGGATCGAGGCCGCCCTGCGCGAGCGCCTGCCGCCCGAGGCCAGCCTCGAACGCCTGCAGCGCACCGTCGCCCGCCTGGCCGGTGGGCTGCGCGCGCCACGCCTGACGGCAGATCTGGAGGCGTCGCTCGACGCGCTGCGCGCCGCGCCGCGACGCCAGGTGCCTTCGCTCTGGGGCGGCACCTTCGCGCGCCTGCTCGATGCGCTGGGCTGGCCCGGGCAGCGCTCCCTGCTGCCGGCCGAGGCGGCGGCCTGCGATGAACTGCGCGCCGTGCTGGGCGGCCTGCAGGCGCTGGACGCCGTGCTGGGGCGCGTCGATGCCGGCGAAGCCCTGCGCCAGTTGCAGCGGCAATGCCGCGACCATTCCTTCGCGCCGGGACGGCGCGGCGTCGCGCGGGTCGAGGTGTGCAGCCTCGCTGACGCCCTGGCCGGGCCGGTCGACGGCCTCTGGGTCATGGGCCTCAACGAGGGCGCCTGGCCCCCCGCGCCGCGGCCGAACCCGCTGCTGCCGGCGGAACTGCAGCGCCGCGCCGGCGTCCCGGCGGCGCGCGCCGACAGCCTCGCGGCCGAGGCGCAGGGCCTCCAGGCGCTGTGGTGCGCATGCGCCGGCGAGGCAGTGTTTTCCTGGGCGCAGCGCGAAGGCGAGCGACCCTTGCGCGCCAGTCCGCTGCTGGCCGGGCTGCCCCGCGCCGGCGCGCCGGCAGCGGCGGCGTCGCTCCCGTGGCGGCCCGGCGAACTGGAATCCCTGGCGGACGCCAAGGCGCCGCCGCTGGCGCCCGGCGAGCAGTTGCGCGGCGGCACGGCGCTGCTCGCGGCGCAGGCGGCCTGTCCGGCCTGGGCCTTCCACCAGTTCCGGCTCGGCGCGGTGGCACTGGCAGAACCGGTCTTCGGGCTCGACGCCCTTGCGCGCGGTTCGCTGCTGCATGCGGCGCTGGAAGCCTTCTGGCGCGGCCGCGGGCTGGCCGAACTGATCGCGCTGGATGGCGGGCAGCGCGCGGCGGAGATCCGGCGCGTGGTGGCGCAAGCCCTGGACGGGTTCGACCGCCGCGCGCCCGAACCCCTGGCGCCGCGCCTGCGGCAACTGGAGGATGAGCGCCTGCAGGCCCTGCTGGCGGTCTGGCTCGACCTCGAAGCGCGGCGCGCGCCCTTCCGCGTCGAGGCCTGCGAGGAAGCCCATGCGCTCGACATCGAGGGGCTGCCGGTGCGCGTCGTGGTCGACCGTGTCGACCGGCTCGACGATGGGCGCCTGGCGGTGATCGACTACAAGAGCGGGCGCAACGTTTCCGCGGACAGCTGGGCCGACGCGCGCATCGGCGAGCCGCAACTGCCGATCTACGCCGCGCTGGCCTTTCCCGACCGCGAGGTGGCGGCCGTGGCGCTGGCCCGCGTCACCAGTGACGCGCCGGCCTTCCTCGGTGTGGCTCAAGGCGAGGGCCTGCTGCCCGAACTGAAATCCCTCGACCAGCAGCGCAAACGCTACGCCGAGGACGAATTCCCCGACTGGAATGCCCTGCGCCGGCTCTGGGCGGAACGCATTACCGAATTGGCGCACGAGGTGCGCGACGGCGCGGCGGCCGTCGTGTTCGACGACGAAAAGCGGCTCGAGCATTGTGACGCGCGGCCGCTGCTGCGCGTGGCAGAGCGTCGGCGGCAGTGGGAGGACGGGCAATGAAGCTTGCCGGCGACCTGCTGCGCGAGGACGATGAAAACCGCCGCCGGGCGCTGGACCTCGAATCCTTCGTGGTCGAGGCGCCGGCCGGCGCGGGCAAGACCGAATTGCTCACCCAGCGCTACCTGCGGCTGCTGGCGACGGTGGACGACCCGGAGGAGATCGTCGCCATCACCTTCACCAACAAGGCCGCCGGCGAGATGCGCAGCCGCATCGCCGAGAGCCTGGAACGGGCGCTGGCCGGCGAGGTACCCGCGGCGGCGCACAAGCGCATCACCTTCGACCTGGCGCGGGCCGCGCTGGCGCGGTCGGACGCGCTGGGCTGGCGGATCGAAGCCCAGCCCGGGCGGCTGCGCCTGACCACCATCGATGCCCTGTGCGGCAGCCTGGCGCGGCAGATGCCGCTGCTGTCGCGCTTCGGCACGCAGCCCGCGGTGGCCGACGAGGCGCGGCGGCATTACGAGGAGGCCGCGCGGCGCGCGCTGGACCACCTCGAAGCGCGCGGCGAGGACGAACGGGAGCATGCCGAGGCGGTGGCCGCGGCGCTGGCCCATCTCGACAACGACGCCCAGCGCCTGGTCCGCCTGCTGGCCGACATGCTGGCTCGGCGCGAGCAGTGGAGCGTGATCGCGGCGCTGGACGATCCCGAATCGGCGATCGGCGACGCCCTGCGCGAGATGGTCGGCGAAGATCTGGCACGCGTGGCGCGGACCCTCGACGCGGTCTGGCAGGCGCCGTGGATGCCGCTGGCGCGCTTCGCCGCGGACAACCTGGGCGAGGCCGAGTTGCGGGACTGGAACTCGCCGCTGGCCGCCGACCCGGCCGTACTGCCGCGCTGGCGCGCGCTGGCGGATTTCCTGCTGACGCAGAAGGACGAGCCGCGCAAGATCGTGACGGTGAAGAACGGCTTTCCCGCCGGCAAGGAAGGCAAGGCGCAGAAGGACGCGATGCTGGCGGCGCTGGAAGGGCTGGCGCCGGGCGCGGTCGCCGCGCTGCGCCGCCTGCGCGAGCTGCCGGCGCCGGAGCGCGGCCACGACGACCTGGTGCGCGCGCTGGCGCGGCTGATGAAACTCGCCGCGGCCGAACTGTGGCTGGTGTTCCGCGAAAGCGGCGAGGTGGACTTCGGCGAACTGGCGGCGCGCGCCATCGCCGCGCTGGGCGACGAGATGGATCCGACGGAGCTCGGCCTGCGCCTCGACTATCGCATCCGCCACCTGCTGGTCGACGAGTTCCAGGACACCAGTCCGACCCAGATCGAGCTGCTGCGGCGGCTGACGGCGGGCTGGCTGCCGGGCGACGGGCGCACGCTGTTCGCGGTGGGCGACCCGATGCAGTCGATCTACCGTTTCCGCAAGGCCGAGGTCGGGCTCTTCCTGCGCGTCGCCGGGGACGGCATCGGCGCGCTGCGGCCGGTGCGGCTGCGCCTGTCGCGCAACAACCGCTCTTGTCCGCAGATCGTGGACTGGATCAATGCGCATTTCCCGGCGGTGTTCCCCGCGGCGGACGATCCGCTGCGTGGCGAGATCGCCTACCGCGAGTTCGCCGCCACGCGCGAGTCCCTGCCGCAAGCCGGCGTCGCCGTGCATCCGGTGGCGGCGGGCGAGGGCGCGGACGCGGCGCGGGCCGAGGCCGCGGCGGTCGTCGCCATCATCGAAGCGGAATGGCGCGAGGACCCGTCGCGCCAGATCGCGGTGCTGGTGCGGGCGCGCGACCACCTGTCGGAACTGGTCGCGGCGGTGCGCCGCCATGCCGCCGGCTGGCGCTTCTCGGCGGTGGAGATCGAGCCGCTTGCCGGCCGCCAGGCCGTGCAGGACCTGATCTCGCTGACGCGCGCGCTGCACCACCGCGCCGACCGCGTGCACTGGCTGGCGATCCTGCGCGCACCCTGGTGCGGGCTGACGCTGGCCGACCTGCACGCGCTGGCGGGGGACGACCACGAAGCCACGGTCTGGTCGCTGCTCAACGACGAGGCGCGGCTCGCGCGCCTCTCGGGCGACGGCCGCGCGCGGCTGCGGCACCTGCGCGCGGCGCTGGGCGAGGCGCTGGCGGGCGAGGGCCGGCAGCGCCGGCGGCGCTGGGTGGAAGACGCCTGGAAGAAGCTCGGCGGTCCGGACGGGCTCGCCGATGCCGCCGCCCTGGCCGACGCGCGGGCCTTCCTCGATCGCCTCGACGCGCTGGATGCGGCCGGGCGCTTCGACCTCGACCGCCTCGAAGACGACATGGGCCGGCTCTACGCGACGCCGGACGCGCAGGCGGACGGCCGCCTGCAACTGATGACGATCCACAAGTCCAAGGGTCTGGAGTTCGACACCGTGATCCTTCCCGGCCTGCATCGCATCGGCAAGGCCGGAGACGCGCCGCTGCTGGCGTGGGACAGCTTCCCGCTGGCCTCCGGCGAGCGCCTCGTGGCGGCGCCGGTGAACCGGCGCGGCGCCCGCGCGCCGGGCGAGCCGACGGCCTACGACTTCCTGCAGCGCATGGAGCGCGAGCGCAGCCGCAACGAGGATGTCCGCGTGCTCTACGTCGCCGTCACGCGCGCCATGCGCCGCCTGCACCTGGTCGGCGCCGCCGCGCGGGATGCCGCCGGGGCGCCGGTCGCGCCGGCCAATTCGGCACTGGCCCGGCTGTGGCCGGCGCTGGCGGCAGACTTCGCCGCGGCCGCCGGGGCGCCGCCGCTGGCGGCGATCGAGCCGGGCGGCGAACTGGCCCATTTCGTGCCGGCGCTGCGGCGCCTGCGGCGACCGGCGACGCCCCCGCACTGGCAGGCGCCGGCCATGCCGGCCGCGCCGTTGCTGGCGCCGGAGGATACTGCCGACACCCTGGCCGCGGCGGTGGGGACCCTGGTCCATGCCGTGCTGGAAGTGGTCGCCGGCGATCCGGAGGCGTGGTCGGCACGGACGATCGGCGAGCGCCAGGCGGGATTCGAGCGCTGGCTGGCGAGCCGCGGCTGGGCGCCGGCCGACGCGCGCAGCGGGGCCGCGCGCGCGGCGCACATGCTGGCGACGACGCTGGCCAGCGACGACGGGCGGTGGGTGCTGGCCCGGCGCGCCGGGGCTGCGGCCGAAGTGGCCCTGGCCAGACCCGGCACGGCGGGCGTCG
>Ga0268298_10004159_pt1 | contig 14300 bp, 9 predicted proteins | sample WWTPWeurt_MetaG_FD_194462 | JGI IMG/M metagenome (GOLD analysis project Ga0268298, IMG submission 194462) | Activated sludge microbial communities from WWTP in Nijmegen, Gelderland, Netherland - WWTP Weurt | ecosystem: Engineered > WWTP > Aerobic digester > Activated sludge | place: Netherlands... | reverse complement strand
TGGTTGGGGCGGCTTTCTGAAGGGGGAGTCCGGGAAGGACTCCGCTGCGCGGACCTACATGAAGCAGGCAAGTCAGAGGGGCCTTTCCGCGATGTGGGGACGCGGCGAAGATCGGGTTGTCGGCCTAAACGGACGTTCGACCGGTGCGGTGTTAAGGGCTGCAATGCTCCGGTCACTTGCCGATCAGCCGGACGGCCCGCAGGCTGGCAGCATCCCGAATTGACGAACGCGTACTCCCGCCAGAAATCGGCGGCTCAACGGTTCGGCGATGGCTAGATGACAGTTGATCGGCAAGTATGTAGAGCGCGCGGAACCTCGCTCTCTCGTACTGACGACCGCATGTTGGAATTAATGACGCGCTACTTACAAACTCCCTACTGAGCCCATCCACGTTTCGTCATTCCAATCCCCATAGTCGGTTTCACGCGTCCGAACGTGCGCTCTCCAAAACTGGTGGATTCGCATGCCGTCGACGTTAATCAGTCGCTGGACAGCATCGCCATCGAGTGCAAGAGCCACTCCCCCGCCGCCGCCCATTTTTTTCGAGTGCATCGGCCTCCAATTCCAGTTCCAATAGCGCAGTTCGCCGACCGTATCGCCTGAAAGCAGCAGGTCTGCTCCTCCGCGTCGAGGTATGGCGATTAGCGGTGCATCCGAGCTGTGATTTGCAGGCAAGCATGGCATGCGACCAACCAGATCAGAGTGCAGGTATCCGACAAAATAATCGAACAGGGATAGCAGTAAGGGCCGAACATTTCCACCTGTCGCTGTTGGAAAGGCCCCCGCGTCTTCAAACCGATCGACTCGGAGAGCCAGATCCGTAGCTCTAGGGACGATTACGCGCCCAGGGAGCCAATCATGCAGATGAAAGACACTTTGACAGTCAACGGCGTCTTCGGAGGCGAGGATGGAGACAATTTCGAGCTCTCCTTGGTACCGAGAGTCACTCTGCGCCGGTAGGTTGAGGTGAAGCAGAACTCTATTCTCGTTCCGATTCACTTCTTCTAAAGCCAAGGCGGCCAAGGCGCCAGCTTCAGTAGCATTGCTCGGTCTCGCGTTGTGCAGGCTCCTCGCCCAAATAGGTGTTTGACCCGGGAGCATTGGAAGCAGACTCACGTCTGCCGGCGATGCGTGTCTTGCCTCAGCCTGTGCCACGGGTACAGGCATTTCCCACTGGTCACACGCGAGAGCAAGCGTCCTTAGAAATGCAGACCTGGCGAAGTGGCCACGTCGAGCGATGAAGTGTCCGGCCTCCCCCCGACCGTGGCTGTCACCGAAGTAGCTGAAGTGACCGTCATAGCCACCACCGTTTCGCTCGATCTGCCGCTCGAACTCGTATGTCCAATGCCTAAGAAATGGCTTGCGCGAGCGCCTCTCCAGATGCTCCATGCGGTTCTTTAGAATGGGCGGAACGATCGTCCCAGCACAAAGTTCATCCGTGAGCTCGGGGCTTCGATACATCGCCGGGGCCTCGCCCGAGTGAGACTTGAGCCACGAATGCACCAAGACGGGCGTTCCAAGTGCTCGTCCGATGAATACATCGGACAGCACGGAAGGAGCATCGATTGCGGCCCGCAGTTCGGCCGCTGAAAGTATGGAGGACCCACGCGCGAGGACTACGATTGCGAGGCCCTCCAGCACCTCGGATTCAAGCTTGAGAGAGCGCAGCCACCGCAACAGAGCCCACCAGGTTGTCTGCGCCGACGATTCGGTTGCCAGCGCATTGGCCACTTGGTGAATCACTTGAAGCTTTGCCATCGGTATGGGCAGGCGCAGCCGGGACAACGCGACATCGGAAAGCGTCACGCCGGTCATAATGTCGCTCTTCCTAGCCAATCAGGACTTGTCAGCGGCTGATCGGCAAAGTCCTCTATAGTCGCGTTGACCATTACTTCGACCACCGTCTTCGCCGTAGCCACCTCATCTACCGCCAGCAGAAAGAGGACCAGTCGATAGTGCGGGATCAAGAGGGAGCCTCTTCGCCCAGCTTCCATGGGTTTGGTGGTTTCTGCAATGAACTGCCTCCACCTCGCCTTGTAATGGCACGCGAAGGTGGAAAAGCGCTGTAGGGCATCGGCCTGATCGTAGTACTCATCCCAGCCCCGCCGATGTATTTGTGCGGCGACGAGCCACCTGTAAGCCCGCCCTTTACCCTCGAGCTGTAGGCTGACGTCGAAGGCCAGATCGAGGACGTCGGCTATGCCGCTCGGGATGTTTCCCTCCGAGAGGAATGGTTCGAGACTCCGCAGTAGTTCCATCCCGCATTTTTGCTCGAGCCAGTATTGGAACCATGCCCGCACGATCTTGCGTTCGGCGACATAGGCGTTTCGCGTGCGAAGCTCCTCGATCAGGCTCCGAATGGTCGTAGGGGGATAGTCGGATACCTCGATATTGGGACCGTCCTCGGAGGGATAATTTCGCTCTGGCCGAGCCTGTCCAAAATCCTCAAGGGGCAAACCAAAACGTTCTGCGTTGGAAACGATGATGGCTGCGGCCAACGCGTCTCCCGCATCGGCACGCTTTCGAAGTGATCCGATGCCGTGACTATCCCAAACGGCAGATGTTACGAGCGGCATGGCGGGGTCGTCGAGTGACTCCGTCGCCAGCAACTCCGAGAAGACAAGATCTGCCGTGTACCACTCGGATGCCATAAGCCAGTGGTTGTAGAAGGCTGCGAACGTCTCGGGAGTCAGCGCGATTATTAGCCTTGCAAGGTCTGAGGGGCGCGCGCCCGCGTCCTCGGTCATGTCTTCTATGCATACGACGATGGGAATCAAGCGCCGCAACATGTCCGAGGCAAATGTGCGGTCTCTCGAAGAGATCGCTTCGACCGCGTCGATCACGAACCCGATGGTTGGATCCTTGCGCCAGCCATAACCGATCACGCACGACAGCGATTTCCGCAGCAATACATTCGCTTGCTCATCAAGTCGGAATGTGGTCGCAAGTTGGCAGAGTTCTAGGTAGCCAGCCGTTCTATCGTTGAAGGGACTGATAGAGGTCTCGATCTTCCTTCTCCGGAAGTCGATCTCTTCGCTAATCAGATCGCGGTCCAGGAGGTCGAAGCCAGCACCTGCATAGTGGTTGCACCAGTCTGAAGGCACAAAGTGATGCGACAGCGTGGCGCGAGCCCATTCGGAAGATGGAACCTTGGTCAGTCCAGATCGCAAGGAAGTCAACAAGAAGAGGTCGCCGGATATCTCGGTAAGCGCGTTTCGGAATGGAATGTAGTCTGTCGCCGCCTCATAGCCTTCTGGGGCTTGAATAGCATCCAAAAAACGAAATGGAAACGCAAACGCCGGAATCTCGCGGCGCGCAAGCTGAGAACCTACGGAGTTAGCCAGTACTATCACCTGCTGCGCGGCGGTCGATAGCCAGGCGCGATTCTTGTAGTGCGGCGTCGGGCCTGTAACGGGCGCCCCGCGCTGAGACATGCATCGAGCTACTATCGAGAAAAAGAGACGGTGTAGATACCTTTGGACAGCCTCTCGCGGGATCTCGGCGTGACGATCCACATCAAGTGACGCGTCGTAGTCGTTGCAATCGCGCTGCTCGAGGGAACCGCCTTGGTAGAGCAAACGCCAACACCATGACATCGGGTGCTTGGAGAATCTCACGAACTCGGGCCAGTCGTGAAGCTTGGCGCAAAGAGCGCCTGCCAAGCGCAAGCATGCCAGTTCAAGTTCGCATCGCTGAGCTAGCGACATCGGCTTGCACACGAATTTCATCAGCAGCGCCAAGTCCGCGCCCTTGGAAAGCTCGCGAAGGAATAGTCTGAGCAACTCCGTGGCGTCCGTCCCGCCCAGGTCTCTTGTGATCGCCAGAATCCTGTCCGGCTCGTATTGTCTAGCTCCAGCAGCGAGTTCCAAGAAACTCTCTGCGGCTAATCTGAGTGCGGTGCGGTCGTAGGCGCCGACACGAATTCGATCGTTGATTCGCCGACGCATCAGTTCCATGCATTCTTCCGCGTCGGCCCTCCGTTCTGCGAGCAAGTACTGCCTGCCCAGCAAGTGAAGTCGGCCGACACTGGCGTTTTGCGAACCCGCGGCCAGAGCCTTCAGTGGATACTCGTCTTCAGTCAACTGAAGGGCGCATTCATGCAACGAGTCGTAATCGTCGAGTTGGAACTCTGGGCCGTTGTGCAGACGGGTCTTGAGCCAACGAACCTGAATTGCCTTGGCGAAGATCCCGTTCTCGAATGCGACCTCCTCTGCAGCCGTGAGAATCTCCTCCGTCTGATCTCGGGGATATGCGGATGCCAAACTCTCGATAACCCAGTTCTTGTCGGGCGCATCCAGGAGGTTTCGAGTGTCCCCTGTCCGTGCCTCATACAACCACAGCCACCCCCACCGATGGAATGCTGGTGCTTGCGCTCGAAGCCACTCGACCACGTTCGGCAGCAGGAGGCGTATTCGCTCGTCGTGCTCGGGGTCGTCGCGGACAAACGCGTAAACGCTTCCGTGGAATGCAACTTGTCCCGCTTCGGTATTGTGAAGTAAGTGTCCGATTGCAGAGCTCAAGTCGCCAGCGCCGGTTTTTAGACACCTTTCGAGACCCAGCGCTGGCCATATAAAGCCGGCGTCGGCTAGCAAGTGCAGGGCATCCCTCGCGGTATGCGGCAACCGCTGCCAAAGCATGGCGTAGTACTTCTTGATGTCCCCGTCTGGCGCCCACGTGTTCGAGTCAATCACTGATGGCTCGAGGACGCGATGCTGCCGGATGAGTGCTTCGAAGCAGTAGGTCAACACTAGCGGATGGCTTCCAGTGACCCGTTGAAAGGCGGTTGCCAGCGTTACCAAGGCGTCTGTTTCCGACTCATCCCGGTTTGGCGTCTCGAATCTCTCGGCCTCGTACTGAGCTCGCAACCAGCTCTTAATGGCCACCAGCGACATTCTGGGAAGCTCGATCCAAGCGGCCGAGTCAATGAAGCGATTGAAGTGGGACGGAAGTTGCTGCTCCGAGACTTTCTGGGTTCCGATGATGAGCGCGACGTTGTCCGGAACCGGAAGCAGGGCCGTGAAGAGGCTGTCCAGAGGACGTTTGTCTCGATCGTTCTCTCGCCAGACATGATCCAACCCATCAATGACGACGACGAATCGCTTCCCTTCGGTAGCATAGCCGCGGGCACAGGCTTCGATCCAGGTGCGCAAGTGCTCAGCGCGATCCGGAAGGCCGCCGACGTGAGAGAAGTGTTGAACTTCCATCTGTGCGATGAGCGAATTCGCGACGCTGGCTAGCGTGAAGCGATCGGATCTATCGCCTAGATCCAGGAAGTAGTGGTGACGAATGAAGGGAACTTTGCTGTGTTCAAGCTCCCTGCAAACGTAGCTGAGAAAGGTGCTCTTTCCCTGCCCTGGAGATCCCCAAAGTACGACCGCACTTGAGCTTCCGAGGGAGTGGAGGAACTCAGTGGCAAACTCGGCATCAGGAGGCTGATACCCATCGGGAACCCGAAATGATTGTTCGAGGGGTCTTGGTCGCCGAATGTTGAGAGTACCCCGAACGAGGTCGAGCGAAAGTTGCCCCCGAGGAGGGGGGAAGTTGCGTCGCACAGCCCAGTCGATTGCCTCTCTGAACAATGACAGCCAACCTGAGCGATCTGTGTGGCGCGGAACAAAGCGGTCGACAAGGGTCCTTTCAAGTGCTATCGCCCCTTGGTAACTGTGACGAAACTCGAACTGTTCAAAAAACGCTTCAGCTCTGTCTGCGCTACCGAGCTGATAGAGAAGTTCGGTTCGAACGGTTGGATCGACGCAGCTCAGCTTCACCCGGCGGGTAGCCGCATCCATTGAGGCTTCGAAGTCGCGACTCGGAATTCGGTTTGTTATGACGGCAGCCGTATGGATGCGCTCAAGGCCCACGCCGAACAGGGAATCGCACCACTTCTGAAGAAGGGATCGACCCGCGGGCTTGTGGGCAAGAAGCCAGTTCCACGTCAATGCGTTGCTGCTGTCGTCCGCGTCAACAGTGAACTTCACCTGAAAGAGGACAAAGGTATTGTCCCGGCGCAGGGCCACGACATCGTCGAGTCCCTGAGGAACCTCGTCGTGATCTGATTCAAACTGGACCCATTCGAACAGGTCTGGATCCTCGAGCCAGTCACATAGAAGGTTCAGTCCCACGAGGTTCTGGTACACGTATCCGCTTAGCGGGATGGCAGAGCGCTTGATGCGGTTGTAGAGTTCCGTCATTGCTGTGCGAAATTGGCGTTAGTTCGGCAGTTAGCGCGGTCATGGCCGTGTCAAGTGAGGTCATTAGAACATGACGGGCGGAACGAGTATGCGCTGCAAATTCGTCACTCGCATTGACCGCCGAGGGCGGCGACCGTGATGTGCGTTATGGCCAAAGTCGTGACCAGGCATTTGCCGCGCGAGACAACAGCCAACACAGGCGACAGGCGGTCTTGTTGTCTACGTTAAGCTGCGACGGCTCACGTGTAACTCGTCGACCCGCTGCTTCCCTCGCAGCCGCCGTCATCCGAGCTTCGCCAGCGTCGGAGATAGGGCGGGGGTTTGCCTTCGTCGGATAGAGAAGCGGCCGTTCGTGGCCTCCCAAGGCTGAACGTCGGGTAAGGGACATATCGCGGTCCGATTCCGGGTGATGGGTCAACAGCCGCTTCGGCCGAGGCTCTGCCATTGACGAAAGCTGAAGCGCAGATCCGTGTTAATGAGCTGCACCCCCCATCCCCTGATACACACTCAGCCCCGCCCCAAAGTAGTTCTCGTAAATATGGGCGTACGTCTTCGCCCGCTTCTCCTTCTTCAGCTCCGGCGTGTAAGCCCCCGGCAGCCTGATATAGAAGTCCCGAATCGTCCGCTCGACATCCGCCTTGGTCCGGGTCTTCAGCTTCCAGTCCAGCACCAGCTTCTCGGCCTTCAGCTTGGCGAGCATGTCCTTCGCCACCTTCTTCACCTCGTCCTTCTCCTTCTCGGTCAGCTCCGGTTCGGGCTGCGTCAGGAGGTCGAAGATGGCCAGTTCTTCCTCGCTCAGGTTCTCGCGGGTGGCCCGCTGTTCCTCCTGGGTGAGGTTCTGGGCGAAGTGCATCAGCTCCTTGAAGAAGGCCTCCAGGTTGTGGCTGGATGAGTTGTAGGACTCGATCAGCTTCTGGAACTTCTCCAGGAAGTCGATCCGGCCCTTGTTCTCGCGGACCATCGTGTCGAGCTTCTTCTCGATCTGTCCCTTCAGCTTCTCGGTCTCGGTGGCCTTCCTGCCGTCCTCGAACTTTTTCTGGAGGGCGGCGAAGTCGATCTGCGACAGGTCGATCAGGGCCTCGGCTGCCGGTCGCGCGCCGATGCGGTAGCCCTCGGTGGCGATGGCGTCGTCGAGCAGGGCATCCAGGTCGTTCATCACCCCGGCGATGTCGGGTGGCGGACGCAGGGCCTTGATCATCGCCCCGAGATAGGCGACCAGCACCGAGGTCGGCGCGTGGGCGTTGGCTTCCGCGTCGGGGAGGATGGCCTTGAAGGTCCGGGCGACCTGACCGGCGAGCAGCAGGTAGGCCTTGGTCTTGTCCTCCCCGGCTTCGAGGATCACGTCCATGGCCTTCTGCAGGGCTTCCAGGCGCTGTGCGGGCGGGGTGTTCACGATCCCGCTCAGGTCGATCCCGAAGCGGGTGCACAAGGATTGCGCGTCTCGCAGCAGCCCTTCGAGTTGCTCGACCAGCGCCGCCTTGTCCTTGATCGGCAGCTGCCCGGGCTGGTTGGGCTTGGCGTAGATGCGCAGGGCGTCCTGGAGGTTACGGAAGATGCCCACGTAATCGACGATGAGGCCGGCGGTCTTGCCCGGTGCGACGCGGTTCGCCCTGGCGATGGTCTGCATCAGGGTGTGGTTACGCATCGGCTTGTCGAGGTAGAGCGTGGAGCAGGTCGGCACGTCGAAGCCGGTGATCCACATCGCGCAGACGAAGACCAGCCGCAGTTGGCCATCGGGATCCTTGAACTGCTCGTCCAGGTGCTCGCCGACCATGCGCTGGCGGTGCGGGACGATGTCGAGGCCCTTTTCCTTCAGCTCCTCGATCTCGTTCTGCGACTGCGACACCACCACGGCCATGTCGGTGGTCTGCATGACCATGATCTTGTCGGCGAGCGTCTCCTTGGCGTCCCCGCTGGCGGTCTTGCGTTGCGCTTCCAGCTCGGCCAGATGCTTCTTCCAGTGCGTCTGCACCTTGTCGTACATCCGCACCGCCGTGGCCTTGTCGATGCAGACCATCATGGCCTTGCCCCGGTAGCCGCGACCGAGGAAGTGCTTGACCAGATCGGCGGCGATGGTCTCCAGGCGGTCGTCGCGGGTGATCAGGTGGTATTCGCGGGCGAACTCCCGCTCGAGCTTCTTCTCCTGCTCCTCGTCGAGCTCCGCCTCTTCCAGCAGACGCTCGATGTCGTGGTTCAGGTTGTCGTTGATGATCTGCAGCTCGGGGCTGCGGTTCTCGTAGTACAGCGGCACCGTGGCCCCGTCCTCGATGGAGCGGGCGAAGTCGTACACCGACACGTAGTCGCCGAACACCTCGCGGGTGCGCTCTTCCTCCCCGGCAATCAGCGGGGTGCCGGTGAAGCCGAGGAAGGCGGCATTGGGCAGGGCGTTGCGCATGTTGAGCGCGAACACGTCGTACTGGCTGCGGTGCGCCTCGTCGGTGATGACGATGATGTCGTCCCGCTCGGAGATCTTCGGGTAGGCCTCGCCCTTGTCGGTGCGGAATTTCTGGATCAGGCTGAAGACGTAGCGGTGGTCCTCGCGCAGCAACTGCTTGAGGTTCTCGGCGCTGGTGGCCTGCACCTCGGCGCCGGTGATCGCCCCGGTGGCGGTGAAGGTCTTGTAGATCTGGTCGTCGAGCTCGGCCCGGTCGGTGACCATCACGAAGGTCCACTTGCCGGGGAGCTTCCTCAGCACCTTCTGGGTGAAGAACACCATCGACAGGCTCTTGCCGCTGCCCTGGGTGTGCCAGAACACGCCGAGCTTCTTCGCCGCCTCGCGGTCGCCGGATTCGCGCAGCTTCACCATCTGCGTGATGGCCTTGTTCACGCCGAGGTACTGGTGGTTCTTGGCCACCTTCTTGATCAGCCCGCCCCGCGCCGTCTCGAACACGGTGAAGTTCTCGACGAGGTCGAGCAGCCGCCGCTTGTCGCACAGGCCCCGGATCGCGGTCTCCAGCGAGGTCGAACCCGCCTCGGTCTCGTCGTCGATCCGCCGCCACTCGAAGAAGTGTTCCCACGGGCTGGTCAGTGTCCCCACGCGGGTCTGCGAACCGTTCGACAGGATGATGAAGGCGTTGGGGTGGAACAGTTGCGGGATGCTCTGGCCCTTGTAGTCCTTCAGGTTGTCGTCGTAGGCCGACTTCAGCGGCACATGCGGCCCCTTCAGCTCGACGAAGACGAGCGGGATGCCATTGACGAAGCCGAGCAGATCGCAGCGGCGCTTGTACATCTCGCCCGACACCCACATCTGCTGGGCGAGGAAGAAGTCGTTGTTGTCCGGGGCGGTCCAGTCGATCACCGACAGCTCGACCGTCTGCGGGTTGCCGTCGTCGTCGGTGATCTCCACCTTCACCCGGTCGCGCAGCTGCTTGTAGAAGGCCTGGTTGGCGTTCACCGGGATCTGCTTGGAGCGGTCCTCGGAGAGCTGCTCGATGGCCTGTTCGTAGGCGGTGGCCGGGTAGCCGGGATTGATGCGCTCCAGCGCCCGCCGCAAGCGCGGCACCAGGATGACCTCGGCGGACGACTTGCGGCCTTCGGTGCCGTCGACGCCGAAGGTTTCGTCGTAGAGGTTGGCGACCTCCCACCCCAGGGAAGCGAAACAGTCCATCGCGGGCAACTCGACGAGAACGAGTTCGCCGTAGGTGGCGGTGACTTCGCGGGCGGTGAGGAGGGTGGTCATGGTTATTTGCGTGGCTGTTTCAGGCGTCGCCAAGCTCGACGATCGACTCTCCTGCGTGCAGCAGCGCGATGGCATCGACGAACAGCCGCTCGAAGACTTCCCGAAGGCGACGGTTGGTGAGGTTGCCGCAGGTCACCCAAAGTAGTCGGGGCGGTACGCCACGCTGTGCGATCAGCTCGATGAAGTCACTATCCTTGCTGATCACCACGACATCGCCTGTTGCCCGCGCCCGCTCGAAGATCTCCAGATCCTCTGCGTCGCGCAGGCCGAGAAACCGCATCGAGCTCGCCTCGACCCCGAATCGCTCGGTCAACCAGGGCGCCAGACTTGGCGGCAGTTGCGCATCGACCCAGAAGATCACGCCGCCAGCCTCGCGATGCCGGCCCGCTTGGCGGCAAAGTGCAGGCTTGCGCGGATGTCCGCAGGCTCGAGGTCAGGGAAATCGGCGAGGATTTCATCCTGCTCGACGCCCTGAGCGAGCATTTCGAGCACGTCCGCCACACGGATTCTCATGCCACGGATGCAGGGCTGACCACCGCATTGGCGCGGGTTGAAGGTGATGCGGTGTTCGAGGTCGGTGTTCATGCGTCAGCACTCCTTGCCGGAAGATCTGAAAAAGTCTGTGCCACTTCGACCCTGCACTGTTCATGCACCCGCGCCGGCGACAGGCCCAGGCCATTGGGCCAGCACAGGGCGCCGGCGTCGATGAAGGCACGGCCAAAATACGCCGGATCGCGCAGCGCTTCCAGCAATGGGCTGGCGCGCTGCAGCAGCGTCCTGCCCTCGAACACGCCCCGGCGGCCGTCGGAGAAGCGCAGCCGGAGCTGGAAGTCGCTCGCGGGTTCGATGTGCACGAGCTTGATCATGCTGTGCCCTGCATGTTCCGGGCAGGATCGCACGGTGTCGCGGTCGGGTCGCTGCGCAGATACAGGGTATCCGGGCTGAAGTCCTGCCCGCCCGGCCATTCCACATGACCGCCCACGACGCGAACCCGGTCGAAGTAATCGGGGTCGCGAAGCTGCGTGAAAATGCCTTTGTCCAGATAGGCGGAAGCGTCGAAGAGCCGCTGCTCGCCGTTGCTGAAGCCGAGCAGCAACCTGGCCTGGGGAAGGGGTTTGACGGTGGCGATGCGCGGTGACATGGACAGACTCCTCACTTCAACGGGTCGATTCTGAACAACTCTCGACATGGAAATGCGGCTCGTGATGACGATCGGTATCGAAGAAGTACATGCGGATGATCAGGCCGAAAAACATCGAGATGACGGGCATGTCGATATCTCCTCACACGGTCGGTTCGGACAGGGTGGAGACGTCGAGCTCGCCGGAGATCAGCTTGGGGAGCAGGAGGTCGCGGGTGACGCGGAGGTTGGCGTTCTTCCGCTTCAGGGTCTCGCTCAAATCCAGCATCGGTGCGACGACAGCGTGGAATTGGTCTGCGACTTCTTCCTCGGGGATGAGGAAAGGTGCTGCCTCGAATGTGGAGGCTGTTACGGCTGGGTAGGCTGCCCCAGTCGCGTGGTTCGTGAGGAAGCCAACGAAATCATCCGTCGTTACCGCGAAGTAGAGGTACGAGTACGGCACGGACTTGGCCGAGAGCACAGCGAACCCCGTTGAAGCAATCAGTGCGGGCTCTGGTTGAAGAATCAACGCGTAGGATCGGCGGTTCGGTCTCACGCACGACCAAATGACATCTCCATGCCCAACAACCCGTCTCGCTCGGCCAGGTGCTTCAGAGAACCTGTATGGCTGCTTTTGAGTAATCGCGCCGGGTACCACCGACGCGATGTCAATGTAGAGAATCTCGAGTGGAGCATCAGCGGGACGGATCGATCTTGCGTTGATTGCAGCGGCTTCACCAAGCGAGCCGACACGCCACCCCTCCGGGATCAACCCCAACTCCGACGCCACCTTCTGCACCTGGTCATGCCCCGGAAAACGGAAGCGGACAAACCACTCCTCGTAGATTCTCCGGGCCATTTCCTCAAGGATGGCGATCCGTCGCGTGTTGTTTTCGATCAGGTCATCGTAGGCGGACAGGATGGAGGCGATGTGGCGCTGGGTCGCCAATGGATACAGCGGAAGTAGCACTTCACGAAGTTCGCTCTGCTTTATTCCCGCAACGGTAGCGCCCGTGGCACGGGCATTCAGCCTCGCCTGGACCAACGGACTCTGTAACGCAAAGCATAGGTAACGCTGGTCAATCTTCTGATTGTCCCCACGCAACAGAATGACCCGCTGGGCAAGCGCCACCTTTTCAGTGGTCTTCAGAATCGCAACCTCGCCAAGTGGAGCTTCTGTCGTGATCAAAACATCCCATTGACGTGGCAACCCCCTACGCATCCACTCGTCGTAGTAACCCTCAGCAATGTATTCGTGATCGTTGCCGAGGATGCGGCCTCCCTTGAGCACCTTGGCCGTAATCAGTGGGATACCCGCATCTGTCTTCGGCGGCGTCTTGCCCCTGTAGTCGATCAGGGTGCCGAGCAGATCGTTAAGCTTGACGTCTTGATAACTCACGTCACCCGCTCCAAAAGCGCACCTACATTCGCGGAGATCGCCAGCTCAAGCTCAGAAGCATCCGCATTGAGTTTTTCCAATTCTTCCTGAAGTGCTTCGAGTCGTTCTGAGAAGTCGAAATCGTCAGCCCCCCGATCAGCCACCCCCACATACCGCCCCGGATTCAAACTCCAACCCTGCGCCTCGATCTCCGCCAGCGTCGCCACCTTGCACACCCCGGGGATGTCCCGATAGCCCCCTTCCGGGAATTGCTGCTGGAGCATCTCCTGGCTTCCCGCCTCGGTCTCGACCGCCTCACCGCGCCACAACCGCACGATGTTGGCCAGGAACTCGACCTGCTCGGGGAGGAAGTCGCGGATCGCCCGGCTGACCTGCCGGTAGGTGGCGCGCGCATCGATGAACAGCACCTCGTCCTTGCGCTCGCCCTTGGTCTTCGCCCTGTCGAAGAACCACAGGGTGCACGGCAGGGTGACGGTGTAGAAGAAGTTGGAGCCGACCGAGACGATCACATCCACGCCGCCGGTCTGGATCAGCTTCTTGCGGATCTCCAGCTCGGTGCCGCGCGCATCGCCCGCCGAGTTGGCCATGACGAAACCGGCACGGCCGCGCTCGTTCAGCGCGGTGTAGAAGTGCTGGATCCACAGGTAGTTGGCGTTGTCGGTAGTCGGGATGCCGAACGGGAAGCGGGGGTCGTCCCTCACCCGCTCCTTGTCCACGCCCGAGACGTTGAACGGCGGATTCGCCATCACGAAGTCGAACCTGCCGGTGTTGCCGACGACGGCCTTGTGCGGGTCTTCGTAGTAGGTGTTCGATTCGCGGATGTCGCCCGAGAGGCCATGCACCGCGAGGTTCATCTTGGCGAGCTTGACGGTGTCGTTGGCCTTCTCGGTGCCGAACACGGTCAGCTCCTCGGCGGCCCGTTTCTGGTGGCGGGTGACGAACTGGGCGCTCTGCACGAACATGCCGCCCGAGCCGCAGGCGGGGTCGAAGATCTTGCCGTGGAAGGGTTCGATGATCTCGACGATGAGCTTGACGATGCTGGTCGGGGTGTAGAACACGCCGCCCTTCTGGCCTTCGGCCAGGGCGAACTTGCCGAGGAAGTATTCGTAGATCTTGCCGAAGGCGTCGCCCTCGACTTCGCCCAGCCCGTTGAGCACCCGCAGCAGCTCGACCAGCACGGTGTTGGGGAGCCGCCCGTAGGAGCGCGGCAGCACGCCCTTGAGCTCCTCGTTCTCGGCCTCGACCGCTGCCATGGCTTCGTTGACCGCCTTGCCCAGATCCTGGCCCTCCGCGAGGTCGAGCAGGTAGGAGAAGCGGGCGTTGTCGGGCAGAAAAAGCGCGCCTTCGGCCTGATAGTCGATCTTCTCGATCTCGGCGGCGTCGAGCCCGCTGTCGATCATCCGCGCCTCGGCCTCGTGGAATTTCTTCTCCGCGTAGCGCAGGAAGATCAGGCCGAGGACGGGGTTGGAGAACTCCGAGGGCTTCAGGCCGGTGTTGGCCCAGAGTTGGTCTGCTGCTGCCCACAGGCGGGTTTCGAGCTGGTTGAGGTCGAGGGACATTTCTCAGGAGTGATCGGTGGTGGTCGCAGACAGACGGATTGTAGCGTTCGTGGGGAACGTACATGTCATTGAGGTGATCGCGCGTACGCCCGGGAGCCCTGTCAGGGCAAGCCTTCCCGTCGGTAACAGCTAAGAGAAAAGGGCGGGGAACCCTGCCGGATTCGCCCGCCCTTCTTGGCCGTCTGCCAATAATTGGCTAGCCATTTGCCAGTTTATGGTCGCTTCTTGTAGGTTCTCAAATACGGTGAAATGGTTCCACCGACAGCGGCGCCGGAAATTTCACCCTTCAATGAGATCCCTCCACCAACTGATTCTCGAATACGGTGAAAGGATACTGATTTTTTCGCAGAAA
>Ga0268298_10004158_pt1 | contig 14301 bp, 10 predicted proteins | sample WWTPWeurt_MetaG_FD_194462 | JGI IMG/M metagenome (GOLD analysis project Ga0268298, IMG submission 194462) | Activated sludge microbial communities from WWTP in Nijmegen, Gelderland, Netherland - WWTP Weurt | ecosystem: Engineered > WWTP > Aerobic digester > Activated sludge | place... | reverse complement strand
CCGGGCTTGAGCGTCACGAAGGCCTTGGGCACCTCGCCCCACTTCGGGTCGGGCACGGCGATGACGGCGCACTCCATCACGGCCGGATGGGAGACCAGGGCCTGCTCCACCTCGATGGTCGAGATGTTCTCGCCGCCGGAGATGATGATGTCCTTGGCCCGGTCGCGCAGCTCGATGGCGCCGTCCGCGTGTTGGACCCCGAGATCCCCGGAGTGGAACCAGCCGCCGTGGAAGGCCCTCGCCGTGGATTCCGGATCCTCGAAGTAGCCGGTCATCACGACATTGCCACGCATGACCACTTCGCCCATGGTCATGCCATCCCGGGGCACGTCGTTCATGTCCTGGTCGACGATGCGCACCTCGCCCGCGCAGACGTTGGGCATGCCCTGGCGGGCCCGGAGCTCCGCCTGCTTCGCCGGGGCCAGCGCCTCCTGCCCGGGGGCCGGCACGTTGATGGTGAAGGGCCCATAGACCTCCGTGAGGCCGTACACGTGGTCGAGCTGGAAGTTCAGCTCCGCCATGCGGGCGATGAGCGTCGGGGAGGGCGGGGCGCCCGCCGTGAAGAGCCGCACGGGCCGCTTGAGGCGGTGGGCGGCCGGGTCGGTCACGAGCATGGTGCAGACCGTCGGGGCCGCGCAGAAGTGGGTGACGCCGCCGTCGAAGAGCTGCCAGGTGGGCCCTGGCTCGATCTTGGGAATGCAGATGCTCTCCGCGCCCACCGCAGCCAGGCCCCAGGTGAAGCACCAGCCGTTGCAGTGGAACATCGGCAGGGTCCAGAGGTACTGGGATTCGGCCTGCACCCGGTGGTCGAGCACCATGGCCAGCGCGTTCAGGTAGGCGCCCCGGTGGTGGTAGACCACGCCCTTGGGTCGGCCGGTGGTGCCGGAGGTGTAGTTGATGGTGATGGGCTCATCCTCGTTCGCCAGCCAGGGTTCCACTGGGGCTTCGGAGCCGCTCTGGAGCAGGGCCTCGAACTCGGGTCCGAGCACAGTTCGGGGGACCGCAGGCGGCACGCTGGCCAGCTGGGGCTGCAGCTCTGGCGACACGAAGACCCGGCTGGCCCCGCTGTGGCCCACGATGTAGGCGATCTCCTCCGGGTTCAAGCGGGTGTTGATCGCCACCAGGATGCCTCCCGCCAGCGGGACCGCGAAATGAGCCAGCAGCAGCGGCTCGGAGTTGAAGGCGAGGAAGGCCACGCGGTCGCCTTTCTGAAGGCCGTCCGCCCGCAGCGCCGAGGCGAAGCGCCGCGCCCGGGCGCGGAATTCCCGCCAGGTGTAGCCTGAGTCGCCATCCGTGACGGCCGGCCGTTCCGCGAACACCTCGCCCGCCCGCTCGAGCAGGAAGATGGGGGAAAGTTCCTGGCGGTTGGGCTGGGTTCCCGGAGGCAGTGAAGGGGAGGGCTGCATAGGAGGCCTCATGCCGAGCCAATCCCTAGGATGGATTGGCGTTGGGTTGCAGGGGAGTTGATAGCCACAATGCCACAGCCCCGGTCCGGGTCCCATCCCTCAGTGCGGGAACGGCGGTGTCGAGAGGGAATTCGCGACACCACTCGCCGGTTCAAATCCTGCTGCCCTCCGCCAGTCTCGCCGACTCACCCGATCCTGATTTGAACTCGGTCCCCCCGCGCGGTCCCCGGTCTGCTCCGGACGCGACATTCAGTCGCGTCCTCCACACCCCACTCGCAGGTTCAAATCCTGCTGACTGTTGCGGGCGTACGCGAAAACCGGAGCACCCGGCTCCGGTCATCGTTCGTTTGGTAGTGCAGTGAATCCTTGGGACTGACCGCCGGCCAGGAAATTCCCATTTCAGGGAATTTTGCAGGGATTTCGCTCATTTCAGGGGCTACGGGCACAGGAACTGAACCTATAAGGTGAATCCCAGCCTGTGTTTCGGCGCCTTCAAAGCCCACATTCCCTGTACGTCCGAACAGGGAATTTGGAGGCCGGATCAGGGAATGTCGGGAAATGAACGAACCCCGCCATTCGTGAGGTGGAGCGGGAGACGGTTGCCAAGAAGGCCCTGGAGGGCGAAGGGTGGGTAGTCGAGGACACGAGTCTTGGGAACCCCTTCGACCTACTTGCGCGGTGCTCTGGCGGTGAGATGCACGTGGAGGTGAAGGGCTCGAAAGGTCTCACTCGAACTTCAGAGCCGTCTATTGGAGGCCAGGAAACGATAGGTTCTTTAAGCCTAGGCTAAACCTCGTCGCACTCCCTTTCGGCGGTCGCCAGGTCACGAACGATGCACTGGACTTCAACCTCCACCTGATGGTTCGAGGTCTGATCCGCCATTTTGCCGTGCTCGCCGAACCAGAGGCCCTGGGTATCCACCTGGTCCCCACTGTGGATCCGGCCGGGCTTCTTGAAATCCACCACCATGTAATCCTCAGTCTCACAGGCGATGACTGCGGCCGTTTTTTCTTCGTTGACGTGGACGATCACACCTTTCATGGGTGCCTCCGAAGGCTATGGGACGGGTTGGCTCAACAAGGATTTTCTTTGGAATGGCGCTGGGAGGTGGCCGAGGCTGCGTAAGCGGGACCTTCAGGCATGGATCGCCGCCAGCGGGTCGTCGCGAGAACGGTCAGGAGGCCGATCCCCCGTTGACCTTTCCCGGCGGCGTGACGGTCTTGGGCACCACCGAGTGCCCTGGCTGGTTCGAGCCGCCTCCCAGCACCTTGTAGAGGGTCACCAGGCTGCCGGAGTTGGCCTGGCGAAGGGAGATCAGCCCCTGTTGGGCGGCGTACATGGAGCGCTGCGCATCCAGCACGCCCAGGTAGCCATCTATGCCGGCCGAATAGCGGGCGTTGGCGAGCCGGTAGGTGGATTCCGTGGCCCGGGTGAGGGATTCCTGGGCGGCCACCTGGTCATCGAGGGTCCCTCGCAAGGCGAGCACGTCGGCCACTTCGCGGAAGGCCGTTTGGATAGCCTTTTCATACTGAGCCAGGTAGAGGTCGCGATCCGCATTGGCCACTTTGAGGTTGGCCATGCGCGTGCCCCCATCGAAAATCGGAAGGACGATTTGGGGTGAGAAGGACCAGGTATCAGAGCCAGTCTTAAACAGCCCGTTGAGTTCACTACCCATGGTGCCCAGGCCGGTTGTGAGCGAGATGCGTGGGAAGAAGGCCGCGCGTGCGGCACCGATGTTGGCGTTGGCCGCCCTGAGCTGGTTTTCGGCCATGCGGATGTCGGGGCGCTGGGTCAGCACCTCCGAAGAAATCCCCGGCGTGATGTCATGCAGCGCGGTCGCCTTGCCGAGGGTTTCGGGCAGCAGCTCCGCCGGAACCGTCACGCCGACCAAGAGGTTGAGGGCGTTCTGGTCCATGGCGACGGTGCGGGTGTAGCGGGCCAGGTCGCTCTTTGCCGTGTCCACGCCGATCTGGGCGCGGCGCGCGTCTATCTCTGAAGAGGCCCCCACTTCGAATCGGCGCTGGATGAGCTTGTAGGAGGCCTCCTGGCTCAGGAGGGTATCCTGGGCAAGCTTCAGCCGTTCACGATCGGCGGCCAGGGTGAGGTACACGTTGGCCACCTCGGCGAGTAGCGAGGTTTGCGCAGCGTCCCGGGCCTGTTCTGTGGCCAGGTACTGCTCCAAGGCCCGGTTCTTCAGGCTGCGCACCCGTCCGAAGAAATCCAGCTCCCAGGCCGTGATCCCCACGGTGACCGCATCTTGCTCTGCGACGATGGCCTGTCCGGTGCCGGATACGCTGGCGGGCAGGCGCTGCTTGAGCCCCTGGCCGACGGCGTTCACGGATGGGAGCAGCTCGGCCCTCTGGATTCGGTAGTAAGCCCTGGCCTTTTCCGTGTTCAGGGCGGCGATCCGAAGGTCCCGGTTGTGTTGCAGGGCGAGGCCGAGCACTTTTCTAAGCCCTGGATCCACATAGAAGTCCTGCCATGCGAGGCCTGTGGCCGCTGGTCCGGAGGGATCCGTGGTCGCGGTCTTGTAGGCGGGGCCTTCGGGCCAGGCCTTTGAGACGGGCGATTCCGGTACCCGGTACCTTGGCGCCATGGACACGCAACCCACCAAGAAGAAGGTCAGGGGAAGGATGGACCACGCTTTGGGCGACATCATGGCTGCCCCTCCTTGGGATCAGCAGCTTCTGCGGGTGCAGGCTCCTGGGCTTTTTTCTTGAACAGCTGGCTCACTAGAACAAACGACAGGGGAATGTAGAAGATGGCGATGAAGGTGGCGGACAGCATGCCGCCGACGACGCCGGTACCGATGGCGTTCTGCGCGGCCGCGCCGGCCCCGGTGCTGATGGCCATTGGGAGTACGCCAAAGGTGAAGGCCAGTGAGGTCATCAGGATGGGGCGCAGGCGGAGGCGTGAGGCTTCCAGCGCCGCGTCGAGGAGGCCTACACCCTGAGCCATTTGCTCTTGGGCGAACTGGACGATTAGGATGGCATTTTTCGCCGTGAGGCCCAAGGTGGTCAGCAGGCCGATCTGGAAGTAGACATCGCTGGATAGCCCCCGGCCCCAGGTGGCAAGGACAGCGCCGAAGACGCCCAGCGGGAGGACGAGCAGCACGGAGAAGGGAATGCTCCAGCTCTCGTAGAGGGCCGCCAGGCAGAGGAAGATCACCAGGATGGAGACGGCGTAGAGGGCTGGAGCCTGCGCGCCCGACTGGCGTTCCTGGTAGGAGAGTCCGGTCCATTCGAACCCGATTCCGGGCGGAAGTTTGGAAGCGATGTCTTCCATGGCGAGCATGGCCTCTCCGGTGCTCTTGCCCCGGGCGGGCTCACCCTGGATGTTTACCGATGGGAAGCTGTTGTAGCGCTGAAGGTTGGGAGATCCGTAGCTCCACTCGCCCGTGGAGAAGGCGGAGAAGGGGACCATGGCGCCCTTGGTGTTGCGGACGTACAGCTTGTCCAGGTCCTCTAGCTGCATGCGGAAGGGGGCATCGGCTTGCATGTAGACGCGCTTGACCCGGCCGCGGTTGATGAAGTCGTTCACGTAGGAGCCGCCCCAGGCACTGGCGAGGGTATCGCTGATGGCCGGAAGGGGCACACCCAGCGCGCCGGCGCGGTCCTGGTTCAACCGGACGTTGTATTCGGGCTGGTCATCCAGGCCATTCGGGCGCACGGCCTTGAGGGCGGGATTCTGGGCGGCCATGCCCAGGAGCTGGTTCCGGGCCTCCATGAGCTTGCCGTGGCCGACGCCCCCGCGGTCCTGAAGCTGGAAATCGAAACCTGTGGCGTTACCCAATTCCAAAATGGCAGGGGGCGCGAAGGCAAACACCATGGCATCCCGGCGCGTGGAGAAGGCGCGCATGGCCCGGCTCACGACGGACTCCGCCTTCAGCTCGGAGCGGTTCCGGAGGTGCCAGTCCTTCAGCTTGATGAAGGCCATGCCATTGTTCTGGCCGCGGCCCGCCACGCTGAAGCCGGCGACCGTCATGCAGGATTGCACGGCGTCCTTCTGATCCACCTGGAAGTGCTGTTGTACTTCCGTCATGACCTTCTGGGTTTGCTCCATGGTGGAGCCGGCGGGCAGTTGGACGATGGTCATGAGAATGCCCTGGTCTTCTTCCGGCAAGAAGGAGGTGGGCATCCGCATGAACAACACGCCCATGCCGATCACGATCAGGCCGTAGATGGCGCCGTAGCGGAGCCATTTGGACAGCACGCGACCGAGCTGGGCCACAAAGATCGCATTGATCTTGTTGTAGAACCGGTCGAACCAGAGGAAGAAGGGGCGCGTGACCTTCCACCCCGTTTCGGCGGCCTCATGCCCTTTTTGGACGGGCTTTAGGAAGCTGACGCAGAGCGAAGGCGTGAGCACCAGGGCCACCACCACGGACAGCATCATGGCGGTGATGAGGGTGAAGGAGAACTGGCGGAAGATGATGCCCGTAGATCCGCCGAAGAAGGCCATGGGGCCGAAAACCGCGGACAGCACCAGGCCGATGCCCACCAGGGCGCCAGTGATCTGGCCCATGGATTTGCGGGTGGCCTCCAGAGGGGAGAGCCCCTCTTCGTGCATGATGCGTTCGACGTTCTCGACCACCACGATGGCGTCGTCCACCAGCAGGCCGATGGCGAGCACCATGGCGAACATGGTGAGCATGTTGATGGACATGCCGACGTACTGAAGGATGGCAAAGGTGCCCAGCAGCACCACCGGGACGGCGATGGTCGGAATGAGGGTGGCCCGGAAGTTTCCGAGGAAGAGCAGCATGACCAGGAAGACGAGGACCACGGCCTCGATGAGGGTTTTGATCACCTCCGCGATGGCCACGGACACGAAGGGCGTGGTCTCGTAGGGGTAGTCCACTTGGACGCCTGCTGGGAAAAACGGCGACAGCTCATTCAGCTTTGCCTTGATGAGGTTAGAAGTGTCCAGCGCGTTGGCGCCGGAGGCGAGGCGGATGAGCATGCCGGCCGCCGGGTTTCCGTTCAACCGAGTGTCGCTTTCGTAGGACTCGGTGCCTAGCTCGGTGCGGGCCACATCGCGCAAGCGAATGGTAGAGCCGTCGGGGTTGGTACGCAGGGGGATGGCGCCGAACTGTTCCGGCGTCTGCAGGAGCTCCTGCACATTCACGGTCACGTTCAGCTGCTGGCCCTTGATGGCAGGAAGGCCGCCCGCCTGACCGGCGGAGATCTGCGCGTTGTAGGCCTTCACGGCCTGGCGGATGTCGTCCGGGGTGATGTGGTAGCCGACCATGCGGTCCGGGTTCAGCCAGATGCGCATGGCGTATTGCGTGCCGAAGGACATGACTTCGCCCACGCCCTCCACCCGACTGATGACGTTCTCCACGTTCGAAGCCAGGTAGTCGCGGAGGTCCTCGGCATTCATGCTTCCATCCGTCGAGGTGATGGAAAGGATCATGAAGATGTTCTTCGTGGACTTGGTCACGCTGATGCCCATCTGCTGGACGACCTGGGGCATCAGAGGCTTGGCCAGTTCCAGCTTGTTCTGGACCTTGGCCCAGGCGGCATCGGGATCAGTGCCGGGCTGGAAGGTGAGCGTGACGCTGCCGTGGCCTGCAGAGTCACTTGTGGCGGACATGTAGAGCAGCCGGTCCAGCCCGGTCATCTTCTGCTCGATGATCTGGGTGACGGTGTTCTCGACGGTCTTGGCGGAGGCGCCCGGGTAGAAGGCATCCACCGAGATGGCCGGCGGGGCCACAGGCGGGTACTGGGAAATCGGCAAGGTTTTGATTGCCAGAAGGCCCGCCAGCATCATGACGATGGCCACCACCCAGGCGAAAATAGGCCTATCAATGAAGAAATTGACCATTGGGTGGCTCCTCTACTTCGCGGCGACGGGGGCAGGCTTCGCCCCGAAAGGCACGACCTTCACGGCCACGCCTGGTCGGACCTTCTGGAGGCCCTCCACAATCACCCGGTCTCCAGCCCGCAGTCCTTCCGTGATGAGCCACCGGGAGCCGATGGCGCGATCCACGGTGAGGGTACGTTGCTCAACCTTGTCGGAGCCATCCACGACCAGGGCGATGGCGTTGCCCTTGGGATCGCGGGTGACGCCTTGCTGGGGCACCAGGATGGCCTGCTCGGCCACCCCTTCTTCGACGATGGCGCGGACATACATGCCTGGCAGCAGGATGTGGCGCGGATTGGGGAAGACCATGCGGAGGGTCTGCGAGCCTGTGCTCGGATCCACTGTGACGTCCGAGAACTTTAAGATGCCTGGCTGCGCATAGGGGGTTCCATCTTCCAGGAGCAGTTTCACCTTGGCCTGGTCGGTGCTTCCCTTGATTCGGTTGGCGGCGAGGTTCCGCTGGATTCCCAGCAGGATGGCGCTTGACTGAGGAGAATCCACATAGACCTGATCCAGCTGCTGGATCGTTGTGAACGCGGGACCTTGGTAGGCCGTGGCCAGTGCACCCGGAGTCACGTTGGACTTGCCAATGCGTCCCGAAATGGGCGCAACGATGCGCGTGTAGGCCAGGTTGATCCGAGCAGTTTCGAGCCCAGCCTTCAAGGCCTGAACCTCTGCCTCGACCTGCTTGAGGGCGGCGACGGCATCATCGTAGTCTTGCTGCCCCACGGCGTTGACGGTGAGGAGTTCCTTGAAGCGCTCAGCGCGCTTCCGGATGGCGGGAAGGTTCGCTTCCACTCGGGCAAGCGAGGCAGAAGCCGTGTCGTAGGCGGCCTGGTAGGGCTTTGGGTCTATCTGGTACAGGACATCGCCCTCCTTCACATCGCTTCCTTCGGTGAAGAACCGCTTCTGGACGATGCCATTCACCTGCGGATGGACTTCAGCCATGAGGTAGGCCGAGGTCCGACCCGGCAGTTCGGCCGTGACCGCTGCTCGCTCGGATTGCAGGGTCACCACAGCCACCTCCGGGGTGGCCTTTACTTGTTCCTTCTTGTTGCACCCGGTCATCGACCCGACCGCCACAAGAACCCCTAGGAAGGGAATTGTTCCACCTCGGTACTGGTATTTCATTTCAATGCTCCATGATTGGATTGGGAGAGGGTTTGAGTGGTGGCGGGAGGCTTCCGTCATAGTTCTCGTTTGGCGTGGCGATGCGTAAGCCACAGGGATCAATTGGAAGGCAATGCCTCTCGGAGCCTTTCATGCCGCCCAAGGCCGCTGAATACAAAGTCCGTCAGCCGATCTGACATCACCTCGATAGATAGATTGGGATCCGCGGAGGTCCAAACCAGGCCGTTAATTTCGGCCATCAAGGCATGGCACACACAACATCCCTGGAGGGTGATTCCCCAGAAGTCAATGTCTGCTGCCGATATGTCCGGCCGGATCGCCCGGATGCATTCGCGGATTTCACAGATGGAGTGCGCCATCTTCTCGCGAAGCAAATCCTTGACCTCGTCCTTCGGTGATTGGAGCTCGCTTAAGAACAGGCGCACAGCTGCATTCCGCAGGGGGTCCGAAGATTTGAAATGGGCATCCACCTCAGTGAGAATCCTTCGGATGAGAGAGTTGAGTTTCTTTTTGGTGCCCTCTTCGGACGTGTCAGAAAAGTCGAGATCCGATGGCCAGCCTTCAGCTGGCCTCGTTGTAAACCGGGTCAGTAAATGCTGGACGACCACTCGGTACAGCCCCTCCTTGTTCTTGAAGTAGTAGGAAATAAGGGATGAATTCTTACCGGCCATGGACGCGACTAGCCGGATGGAAGTGGCGTCGTACCCGTACTTTGCAAAGCATGCTAGGCCTGCCTCGATCAAGGACTTGCGAGTGTCGACTGCTGTGGAAATTGGGATGGCGGTCATGTGGCGCCCTTGATTAGGTCGAACGACCAAGCAATAGAATTGGTTGTTCGATCGATTCATGCAAGAGATTTTTAAATATTTATTATAGTTCATATTATAATCATATAAATAATTATAATATGAACTATAATAAAATTAATCTGAAGTATTGACATAGGTCAATCGTCCTATTAATTTGTAAGATGTTCATTGATCAAAAGATCGATGGATGGAACCTGGTGCGTTCCAGGTTTCTTCCCCCTACTTGTTCACGCCCGAATCGGGCACCAGGAGGTTTAAATGAAATTGAGCTTACGGTTAGCTCTTTGTCTGACCGGCGCCGCATTGGCCAGTGGCCAAATCAACGCCCAGGACATCAAATTCGGCCTTCAGGGCACGATTGCCTATCCCACGAGCGATCTCGGCGACAAGGGACTGCTGGACAACTCCCTTGGCTATGGGCTTGGCGCTCACATGGTGATCGGCTTCCCCGGCGGCCACGCCGTCATCCCGCGGCTCGACTACACCTATTTCGAGAAGACCAGTCCCACCCGCAAGGTCCAGACGCTCTTACTTGGAGCTGATTACAATTACTACTTCTCAAAGCAAGTCAATAAGGGCTGCTATGTGGGTGCGGGCGCCGGGTTCAGCATGGCCAAGTTCGAAATGGACCTGCCCGGGATGAACGATAGCGACACTCCGAACACCGTCTACGGCTCGGTTTCTGCGGGCTATATGTTCACACCGAACATGGGTGCCGAACTTCGGTACACCTACGCAAAGTACGAACCGGAACTTTTCGGGACGAAGCCAGAAATTGCTTCACCGGTGATTAACGCCACATTCATCTATCGATTCTGAACCAGGAGTGCGTCGCTCTCCGTTCATATCTCTCCAAAACCAGGGGGCCGGGATTGCCCGGCCCTCTGGCTTCGGAAGCGGGCATCCATGGGCCCTCCTCCGCGCTCGAGCATCAATTCGGCCTCGGCTTGTTCGTTTCACCGCCCTCGCCGTCCTGCTGGTGGTCCTAGGCGTGCCTTCCGCCCGGTCCCAGGAAGTGTCCATCGGCCTGGGGCGCCTGCATGGTATCGGTTACGAAGATATGACTTATTCATGGCAAGTCCATTACCTTCGGCCGATCAACGAAGGTTGGGCCGGAAGCATCGGTTGGTTGAATGAAGGGCACATCCCGGATCATCATCGCGATGGTCCCTACATCCAGGGCTGGCGTCTACATCGGATGAAGGGGAATGACCTCCGCCTAGGCCTGGGGATAGGCGCGTATCGATTCTTTGATACTACGACGGAAGGGGGAGCTGGTTTGGCCTTTCAGAATCACCATGGGATCAAATCCCTATTTAGCCTTTCAGCTCAATACCCATTTCCGGGAGGAGGTGTAGAGGCCTTCGTCCGGATCAATCGAACCTTCGGCCCTGGCCAACCTCAGACCCAGGCACTCCTGGTTGGGGTCAGCATTCCCTTCAAACCCCGCGATCCAGGGACAAGGCGGGTCTCACCGACCCCTATGGATCACCGGCAGAGGCGATCCGATCCGGATAACGAACTGACAATCTTTCTCGGCCGAACGATCCTCAATAGTTTCGAGAGCGAGGCCACCGAGTTGTTGGGTGCGACGGCCCTTGAATATCGGCGCAGACTGGAAGGCCATTTTGATCTGTCGGTTGGTTATTTCGATGAGGGTGGGCTGGATTCAGTGAGACGTGATGGGATTGCGGCCCAGGTCTGGCTCTCGCAGCGGTCGGCGGATGGCCGTTGGTTGATCGGCTTCGGGGCAGGTCCCTATTTCAGCCGCGACTTTCCGGAAGAGGAGCGCCGAGACGCAGGATCCTCTGTCACCATCCGTACTAGCACGCGATATTCGATGGTGGTGGGTCGTCACATCTGGGGCCATTGGGCCGGGCGCCTGCAATGGAACCGAACTCTTACGCGGTACCACCGCGACACCGATGTACTGATGATGGGTCTGACCTACCAATGGTGATGAAATTTGGAGTCATTTCCGGAGCGAGGGATATGATGCACTGCTTAGAGAAAGAGGCTATGGCCCTATTCGCTGACGCTGGTGGTTACCAACCCATGCAGGCAGAAATCCACGAGCAGTTCCGCTTCCTGAAAGTGTGTCCCGAACTGGGGGTAGTCTCCCCAGACCACCTTGCTAAGGCCTACCATCATCCCATGGCCTACCGCTTGCCCAGTGATTGTGATGCCAATAAAAGCGACTTGAGCCTCATTGAAATCGGGGCGAATAACTCGAATGCACTCTCTGATCACATTGGTAATTGGGCTGAGGTGTTGTTTCATGATTGGCTGGAGGCAAGGGCGAGGGGACTGGAATTCCTGCAACCAAAGGCGTGCTTTGTAGTCCTGGAACGGACTAGCGGACGTTTCGTTTGGAACCGCTTCCTGGTACATCAGGTGGATCTGTTCCCGCAGGAGTCGAATAGCCCCCTGACGGTCACGCGGAACCCTGTCAGCTAGATCTGGGGGGGTTGCAGCCACATGTACGCTGGATTCAAAGATATGCTTGAATACCTCCAGGTAGAGGCCTTCCTTGTTCCGGAAGTAATGAGAAAGCAGCGAAAGGGGTCTGCCTGCGCTTTCTGCTACTCTCCGCATGCTTGTGCCATCGAATCCGTGGTTGGCAAAGCACGCCAAGGCGGCTTGGAGCAAAGCAGTACGAGTGTCTTGGAGTGTCGTTTCCATTGTGAAACCCAGCATATCAATGTTTGGATCATAACTGTCTGGCCAAATGGTCCAATCTCTCCTGCCGGCGGCGCCTCCGAATCGATATGGGGGAGATTTTGATTCGAAATGGGACAATATTTCAGTGTCTTGCACTGGCCTTCACGGCTCCTCTTCTGGCGGAAGTGGAGTCACCTTGGCCCGATCCGGGTCCTCCTTCCACACGTGATCTCTTTCCTTTGAATCTGGTCCCATTGACCTATCGCCCTGTTGGTGCGAACACGATTGGAAAGGGAGAGTGGCGCTTCTCGTTCCAAGTGACCCGCTCGAATACCTTTGAGTTCTCGGATCTGATCAAGGATCGTCTTGGAAGGGATAGCTCAGGGAGAATTTCTGTGGACCAGGCAGGTACGGAGCAATTCGCCCGTTCCTTGCCCAACGAACCGCTGGTCTACTTCTTTGACGGTGAGATCCAGCGGACTGAGTTCAGCCTCCGGTACGGGGTGACGCAAAATACCGATATGGCATTTACCCTTGGTTGGCAAAGCATCGGCGGTGGCTTCCTGGATGGACTGATCGAAGATTTCCACAAACTTGGTTTTGAACAGACGGGGCGAAACGCCATTGCACAGAACCAGCTCACGACCGCCATCATCCAGAAGGGCCAGGTGATCTATTTCTCTCAGACCCCGGTCCGATATCGTCCTGTGGACCCTGTGTTGGCACTCATCCACCGATTTTACGAAGATTCCAATTTGTCCCTCAGTTTTCTTGGAGCCTTGCAACTTCCATTGACCACGTTCGTGGGGCAGTTCCGTTCCAACTGGAACTCGAGTGCAGGTCTGGTCCTTCAATGGCGGCCCACACACAGCCAGGTCATCAATGGGGGCGCCGCCTATCTCCGCCGTGGCATGAGAGGCGGCAATGGCCTGAATCCGTTCCTCATCAAGGATCAGATCGCTGGCCACCTTGGGTGGGAGTGGCAAGGATGGCGCAGGGTTCGTCCATTTCTCGTCCTCGTTTACCACGATGGGCTCACCTCCCAGGGCCCCGGGGCAACCCTCGACAAGCCCTCGGTGAATCACGATTTAGGCGTGCATATCCGCTTGAGTGAGCGCGTCGCATTGACATTCAGCTATATCAACAACATCACGCATAATGAGAACACCTCAGACATGGGCCTTGCACTGCGACTCACAATGAGGTCTACGACAAGTAAATAGATTAATCGACTAGGATGATTATTTACTTTAATCCGTCCGTATGTGACAGGAAAGACAGTAGCAAGGAGTAACTTGGTTGCTTCATTGTGATGGGCGGTTGTGACGCTCGCCTCCGGAACCACCGCCCAGCCTAGCGACACCACCCAATAAACCTAGATTCCACACAGATACCGGGCTAATCATGGGGGAACTAATAACGGGCTCACAAGTCGCTGACGAATCTACGCCTGGGACTTGTCCCTAATCGGTAAGCTTCCCTCACTCCTGCCGCCGGAGATACTGGATGAAGGGACCAAGGGCCGTCTTGATCGCGACGAGATTCTTCTGCGGGTATTGGATGGACGAGTACAGGGCCTGCGGGATGCACTCGCATTCCTCGCGCAGACTGGTACCGCGCGCCGTCAGGTGCACCATTACCTTCCGCTCATCTTCCTTCGAGCGCAGCCTCGTTACATGCCCTAGCGATTCCAGGCGCTTTACCAGCGGGGTCAGAGTATTGCTGTTCAGCGCGGCGAGTTCGCCAATCCGGGAAATGGAAGAGGGGCCTTCCTGCCAGAGGATCAGCAGGACGACGTACTGGGGATAACACGGGGGCTTTTTCATGCCCACGCCCGTGAGTGCGTTCCTCCAGGAAAGGTGGCGGCTGCTGCTTCGGTGTGTGCCCGCGTGCGCATGTGAGGCTGGCGAACTGGCATCCCCGTGAACTGGTGCCCGTGTGCCGTGCCACTGAATGCCGCGCTGGTGCTGGGTTTCCTGCGCAGGATGTCACCCGCGTGCAGGTGTGCCTGGGCGCAGAAAGCCCCCGGATGAACGGGGGCGAAGACATTATTTCTATCGTGTGTTCCAGCGGCTGCCAGCACGGATGAGGCTCAAAGCCGCTGCCTGACTGGGGATGGACCTGTGTGGAAGCCTTACCAGGGCAACTTCCCGTCAACCATGTAGGGGCTGGGTTCGTCATCATCCGTGCCCTTATGACGTCCTCCCCACTTCTATACCAAGAATGGTGAGAGTCCTGGGTTAAGGGTTGTCTCGCTGGGATTCGCGGAGGGAGGGTGAAGGAGAACTGGCGGAAGATGATGCCCGTGGATCCGCCGAAGAAGGCCATGGGACCGAAGACCGCCGACAGCACCAGGCCGATGCCCACCAGGGCGCCAGTGATCTGGCCCATGGATTTGCGGGTGGCCTCCAGGGGGGAGAGCCCCTCTT
>Ga0268298_10004157_pt1 | contig 14307 bp, 11 predicted proteins | sample WWTPWeurt_MetaG_FD_194462 | JGI IMG/M metagenome (GOLD analysis project Ga0268298, IMG submission 194462) | Activated sludge microbial communities from WWTP in Nijmegen, Gelderland, Netherland - WWTP Weurt | ecosystem: Engineered > WWTP > Aerobic digester > Activated sludge | place... | reverse complement strand
CGCGTACCTCTGGAATCCGGATCGCACGACCGTGACTCGCATTCGCACGCGAGGAAAGATGCTCGGACTGTTTGCTGATCTGGTGTTTGAAGAGGAGATTGTTCCGCTGCAGCCTGGAGATCGCATTCTCATCCCAACGGACGGAATTCTGGAGTGCGAAAACCAGGCCGGTAGACTTTTCGAGGAAGAGGGAATCGAAAGAGTGATTTCCGCGCATGCGGCGGCGCCGGATCTGATTGTTCGCCTTGAAACCGCGCTTCGGGCCTGGACTGGTCTTCGCCCCGGAGACGATCAAACGGCTCTTCTTGTGGATTTGAAACAGACTTTGCAAGAATGATTTGACCATAAGGCCACATTCAAGACTCTGGCCCTTCACGGAGTTGTAGCTCAGTTGGTTAGAGCGCCGGTCTGTCACACCGGAGGCCGCGGGTTCAAGTCCCGTCAGCTCCGCACATCCGCTTTCATTCCTTCCCACGCGTGCATCTCGTCCGGTCACAAACGCGGACGTCCCTGTCCGAGTTTGTGACGCTTCGCCCTCCGTGGCTACGCGGCGGACGGACGCACGCGTGGGAAGTGCAAACGGATTCGAGCGCGGAGCTCCTTTTTCGGAATAGAACGCGCGGCACGTCCATGCGCCGAGCGCTGCGCCGGCAACCGCGTGTTGCTTGCAGAGCAGGACCCGGGTCAGATCGTGCGACGGAGTGAGATTTGGTGCATTTTGGAAAAGTGACGCTTCGCCCTCCGTGGCTTGTTTTTTTCTGTACCTGAAAGCCGGGCCTTTTTGAACCTGGGCTTCGTGGCCCATCAAACATTGTATTCCAGCCATGCTTCTGCTCCTGTAATCCAACAGACGATCATTGACCGTTATGCGGAATTGTTCCTTCATAACCCGGCGGACTATATCAAACACAACGGAAACAACTGGTTCACAGTGAAGGGCAATGCAACACCGGCGGTGCTGGCCGCGCATCTACGACATGAGATTGTGATTGGCCTCTCTCCACTCAAAGATGGAACCATCCGCTGGCTTGCCCTGGACTTCGATGCACACAACGGAGAGAGCTATTCAGAAATCAGTGCCGATCTTTTGGCGATCGTAGCCGCACTGCGTCGAGCCGGGATTCAGTGTCATCCAGAGGCGTCGGGTCGCGGCTTTCATGTTTGGATATTCTTCGCCGTCCCGGTTCGTCCCAATTTTATTCCGGCGTTGAAGCAGTTCGTCGGAAATCGCTGTGAAGTGTATGCCGGCAAGACGCGGATTCGCATTCCGATGGGTGTCTATCAGAAAGACAGATCGCGCTTCTGCGGCTTCCTCGATCATTCACTCACTGAGATACCGGACCAGTTTGAGTATCTAAAGAACATCAAACCAACGAAACCTGATCAGATTGTCGCATTGAATCATTTGCCACCGCAAGGACCGGCTGCCGTAAAAACAAAAATCACGGTTCATTCATGGTATCGCAACAAGCCCGCGACTGCGACTCCGAAGAAAGATGGCAGGCAAGTCGACCGCGAAAATTTACTGTTTCACTTTGAGATTCAACCCTTCATCAATAACAGATTTTCGAGCGTCCCCAACCTCAAGCACAGGCTCGTTCTCTATCTGGGTTTTGCTCTCCAACTAACGGCAAAGGAGACGGTGAACCTTCGTGTGCGTGATCTTTCGGAAAATGGAAGCGAGCTGAAAGTTGCGGCCCCGCGGTGCAAAGCAAAGACCTATCTTATTACTGATTGGGCTGCGTCGATTTTCCGCGGTCTCTCTGAAGGCAAGGCGCCAAATGTTCTTGTTTTTCAAGAAGGGCGGAAGAATTTTAGAGAGCGGTCTGTTCAGAAGATTCTTCAGAGATTTTTCGAAAGCACGTTGCGGGGGTGATTCATCCACTGCTTAACCCGAACTTTTCTGCAATCCGAGCGAGTCTCTTGTCTGAGCTCACGAACCTTTCCAAAGTGCTTCCTGATTCCAGCGCGCATGCGAGTTGAAGACAATCGAGAGTTTTCATCTGGTGTTGTTTTAAGATGGAAAGAGCTCTTTGTTCGACGGGGTCTGAAAATGCTATCACGCGCATTCGCTGGCTCTCTAGGTCGAACCAGTCATAGAGCTGTTCGGCATCTGTGACACCGATCGCATGATCGGTTTGTAAGCGATTTAGTGCTGAATAGAATTCCACTCGCGTATGAAACGCGACTATCACTTCGCTCGCGGATTCATAAAGTTGCGCTGCGAGTTCCCACCCATTCTGGCGCAAGGCCACGAGTGCCAGTGCAGATGTGTCAAAGAAACGGATCACGCGTTGTAGCGATCGTCCTCGATGATTTTGACGATATCGACGGGCTTGAGCAAATTCACTTTTGGCGGCAGCGTATATCTCGCTCTGTCAGATACGTTCATATCCAGCGACGTAGTGCTTGCAGCAAGGAACTGGCCAAACTGCAATGCATGCTGGCTCCAGTTTCGCCCATCTTCCAAAAGTTGTTCCTGCACCCTTGCCAGTTCACTTTGCATCATTGAGTCTCTTTTCAAGAATTCCGATTGCTTCCTTTAGTTCAGTGACCTCATTTCTGAGGCGTCCTTTCTCCGATTCGCTCTCTGTTAACTTTGTGAGTAAATCCTTGTTGGTTGCGGCCATTCGATCTGCGTCGGCTTTCAGTACTGCGTAAGCTTTTTGAACCTGATGCAGCATTGCAATTACACGCTCGCGATCTTCGGCGATGGCGCGGAGGCGTTCCCCGGTCCAATGCAGGGTCTTTTCCAGGTTATTCTTCTCTGTGTATTGGAGCAAGTTCCCGAGCAGGCTTCCGACCGCTACCAGACCTGACCAGTCCACCTCTTTGTCTTCTTCGTACGCCATATGCCCAGGTACAAAATGAAAGCATGAAGATGGTTTGGCCATCGTTATTTTGCACTGCGGAAGCACGCGCCGGGTTCCGTGCGCCTTCTTCCCTAAAAACCTTGCACGCTGGATGCCCTCACTCACGTTCAGATGGAAATGCCCATCAAAAAATCAGAACTGTATTCATCCATCTGGCAGAGCTGCGATGAACTCCGCGGCGGCATGGATGCAAGCCAGTACAAAGACTATGTTCTGGTATTGCTCTTCATCAAATACATCAGCGATAAATACAGCGGCGGGGCATTCGAACCAATCAAGATCCCGAAGGGCGCCAGCTTCAAGGACATGGTCGCTCTCAAGGGCAAAAGCGACATTGGAGACAAGATCAATACGCAGATCATCGGGCCTCTGGGAAAGGCAAACAATCTGTCAGACATGCCAGACTTCAACTCAGAGAAGCTTGGAAGCGGAAAGGAGAAAGTAGAAAGGCTAGGAAATCTCATTTCCATATTTCAGAATCCTGCTCTTGATTTCTCCGGGAACCGCGCAGAGGGAGATGACTTGCTGGGGGATGCGTATGAGTACCTCATGCGGCACTTCGCAACGGAGAGCGGAAAGAGCAAAGGACAGTTTTACACGCCCGCAGAAGTGAGTCGTGTGATTGCCCAGGTCATTGGAATAGGAGAAGCGAAAACAACTGCATCCACTACTGTCTATGATCCAACTTGCGGATCCGGGTCGTTGTTGCTTAAAGTGGCAGACGAAGCCCGCACAAAAGTAACGTTATACGGTCAGGAAAAAGACGTGGCCACGTCGAGTCTCGCGCGGATGAATATGATCCTGCATGATAATCCGGAAGCGTTGATTGAAAACGGAAACACCCTGGCAGATCCAAAATTCAAAGAAAAAGAAGCACTCAAAGCCTTTGACTATGTAGTTGCAAATCCACCGTTCTCTGATAAGCGCTGGAGCACGGGCGTGGATACGGAGAAGGATCCGTTTGGTAGATTTGAAACATTCGGAGTGCCCCCTGGAAAGCAGGGCGATTACGCCTACCTCCTTCACATTGTGCGTTCTCTCAAGAAGAACGGGAAGGGTGCGTGCATTCTGCCTCATGGAGTATTGTTTCGCGGAAACGCGGAAGCGGAGATCCGCAAGAATCTGGTGAAGCACGGCTATGTCAAAGGCATCATTGGGCTGCCTGCGAACTTGTTTTACGGCACTGGAATTCCTGCATGCATTATTGTTCTGGATAAAGAAGAAGCTCCCGCTCGCAAAGGGATCTTCATGATCGATGCGAGTGCAGGCTATCTGAAAGATGGAAACAAGAATCGTCTTCGCGCGCGAGACATTCACAAAATCGTAGATGTCTTCAAGAACCTGCAGGAAGTTCCAAAATACGCACGCATGGTTTCTCTCGCGGAGATTGAAAAGAATGAGTTCAATCTGAATTTGCCCAGATATATTGATTCGCAGGAAGCGGAGGATTTGCAGGACATAGAAGGGCATCTGCGCGGCGGAATTCCTGCGCGCGATGTGGATGCCCTTTCCTCTTACTGGAAGATTTGTCCCGGACTCCGGAAAACTCTCTTTAAAGAGAATCGACCGGGCTATGTGGACCTATCTGTAGAAAAGTCTGCCATCAAGTCTGCGATCTTTGATCATCCTGAGTTCAGCGCGTTCATTCAAAAAATGAATTCGCATTTTCAGACCTGGAAAGAGAAAAATACAGCGCATCTGAAGAAACTTAAATCCGGCTTTCATCCTAAAGAACTGATTGCCTCTCTTTCTGAGGAGCTGCTTTCGCATTACGAGGGTCAGCCTCTGATCGATCCATATTCTGTGTATCAGCATCTCATGGACTACTGGTCAGAGACCATGCAGGACGATGGTTACATGATCTCTGCAGACGGCTGGACGGCACAGACGCAGCGAGTACTCGTCAAAGACAAAAGCGGAAAAGAAAAAGACAAAGGCTGGGTCTGTGACTTGATTCCAAAAGAACTCGTGGTTCATCGATTCTTCGCAAAAGAGCGCGAAACCATCTCCACAATGGAAAGTGAAGCGGAAGGCCTGGCCGCGCAAATTCAGGAACTGGAAGAGGAGCAGACCGGAGAAGACGGCGCTTTTTCTGAATTGGAGAAAGTGAACCGCGCATCCGTCGCGGCTCGATTGAAAGAGATCGCGGGAGAGGCGGACTCTAAAGAAGAAATCCAGGCGCTTGAAACCTGGACAAAGCTCAACACTCAGGAAGCGGAGCTCCGCCGGAAGATTAAGGAACTAGAAACAGAACTGGACGATCTTGCGTACAAGAAATATCCCAAACTCACAGAATCTGAAGTCAAGACACTGGTAGTGGAGGACAAATGGATGGCGGCTCTGGATGCACAAGTCCACGGGGAGATGGATAGAATCAGTCAGACTCTCACACAGAGAGTGAAAGAACTGGCGGAACGTTATACGACCACTCTACCTGAAATCACAAAGACCGTGGCGGACCTGGAGAAAAAGGTAAGCGCGCATCTAGCGAAGATGGGTTTTGCATGGAACTGAAGCCAAGATACAAGCACACGGAAGTCGGTGTGATTCCGGAAGAGTGGGAGCTAGTCAAGCTGCGCTCCCTTTGCCCAAAATCCGCGTACGGGCCCAGGTTTAGTTCCACGCTGTATAGCGCGCACGGCAACGTCGGGACGTTGCGCACAACTGACATGGATGATTCTGGGAAAATTTCCTACGAGACAATCCCTTTTGCGCACCTGGATGAAAATCTGTTCAAAGCGCACTTCTTAGAAGACGGCGCATTCGTTGTGACTCGGAGTGGCACCTGCGGCATCGCGGCCATTTTTCACAAGATTGAGCGACCCGTTGTTGCCGGCGCTTTTTTGATCCGATTCCAGTTCAATGACACGGTGCACAGATCATTTCTTAAAGACATGCTCAATTCGACGCGCGGCAGACGGCTCACTGATAGCCTGATCGCCGGCGGTGTTCAGAAAAATCTGTCAGGCACGGGATTTTTGAATCTTAAGATCCCCCTCCCGCCCTTTCCAGAACAAAAGGCAATCGCAGAAGCGTTAGGCGACGTTGACGCGCTCATTGAATCTCTGGAACAACTCATCGCAAAGAAGAAGCAGATCAAGCAGGGCGCCATGCAGGAATTGCTGACGGGGAAGAGGCGATTGCCGGGGTTCAGTGGAGAGTGGGAAGAGAAGAAGTTGGGGGATGTATGTGAGATTACTACCGGTCGCAAGGATGTTAATCAAGGAAATCCAAATGGCATTTTCCCCTTTTTCACATGTTCACGAGTGCACACGTTCAGCGATTCCTATTCATTCGACACTGAGGCTATCTTGATCGCGGGCAACGGCGATGTCGGGAATTTGAACTACTTTGCCGGGAAGTTTGAGGCCTACCAACGAACTTACGTTCTTCGCGAATTCAGTGTACCAGTCTCATACTTGTGGCACCACCTCAGTGCCTTCCTTGCCCCTGCGCTTGGCCTTGATAAGGTTGGCTCCTCAATTCCATATATAAAAAGAGAAAATCTCATTGGTTTCACGTATTTGTCTCCACGTCTAGCCGCCGAATCATCCGCCATCGCCACCGTTCTCTCAGAAATGGATTCGGAAATCTCAGCAGTGGAACAAAAGCTTTCCAAAACGCGTGCCGTCAAACAGGGCATGATGCAGGAATTGCTGACTGGCAGGATTAGACTGGTATGACAAGTTCAATCCTGAAACTCACGGCTGACTGTGGAGGAAAAGACGCCTGCGGCGCCTTTTCCAATGTTCTTACGCGCGCGCGAAATTTGACGTTATGCGATCACTCGGGGTGCAGGGGTGGACGTTACGCGAGCTTGCCCCTGCTCGCTCCGGGGCTCCGGGGGGAGTCGAAACCCCCCGGCGATGGGGTTCCAGGGGCCGGTCGCTCCGGTCCCTGGTTCATGATGCAGGAATTGCTCACTGGCAGGATTCGCCTGCTATGACAAGTTCAATCCTGAAATTCACGACTGACTGTGGAGGAAAAGACGCCTGAGGCGCCTTTCCCAATATTCTTATGCGCGCGAAAATCTAACGTTATGCGATCACCTGGAGCAAAGAGACAACTATGAAGAATTACTATCGAGTGATGGCCGGGAAAGGAAGTTCTCTTGCAGAAGAATGTTTCCAGCAGGGATTTGTGGGAGTAGATTACGGAGTGGCCGTGGATCTCACCGGTAAATTCCCAGATGACTGGCGGCAGTTCAATCGCGAGTTCATTCCTGTCTACTTGCAGAGTCATCCGGAGAAAACCAGGATCGCTGCCGGCTCAGCCTGCGGAGCTCTCTGGACTCTGGGGAGGGGCATGCAAAAGGGCGATGTTGTCTTTGTTCCGGACGGGGAAGGCAGCTATCATGTGGGCGAAGTCACGAGCGACTATCAGTATCAGGCGGGAAAAAATCTCCCGCATAGAAGGCAGGTTCGATGGTATCCAGAGATGGTGCGGCGTGATGCTACAAGCCCGCAAATGCAGGGATCAACTCGCTCCACAGGAACCATTGTAGACATCACTGGCTACGCAAATGAACTCGAGAAACTTCTTTCCGGAAAGGGACCCGCTGTTTTGGTTTCTACAGATGAGACTGTAGAGAATCCTTCCGCCTTCGCTCTCGAAAAGCATCTGGAGGATTTTCTCGTGGCCAACTGGAAGCAGACAGAGCTTGGAAAGAATTATGATATTTACGAAGAAGATGGGGAACTTACAGGACAACAGTACCAGACAGACACTGGGCCCATTGACATTCTGGCCATCAGCAAGGACAAAACGGATTTGCTTGTCGTTGAATTGAAAAAGGGCAGAGCCAGTGACGTGGTCGTAGGGCAGACTCTGCGTTATATGGGCTATGTTCAGGATGAGCTGCGCGAACCGAACCAAAAAGTCTCTGGCATTATCATAGCTCTGGAAGATGACCCCAAACTGAAACGGGCTCTGGCAATGACGCCTGCGATTCAGTTCTTTCGATATGAAGTGAGCTTCAAGCTGCGCAAGGCGTGAAATGACCTCTCTCAACACCAAAGAGCGCGCCACGCAGAATCGCATCATTCAGCTTTTTAAGAATTCTCTGGGCTACGCGTACCTGGGCAACTGGGAAGAGCGCGAAGGCAATAGCAACATTGAAGAAGAGCATTTAGCTCGCTGGCTTGCAAAGAGAGGCTTTCAAAAAGAACACATCAGCTCTGCTATTTACAAACTCAAAACGGAAGCGCACAATCCCAATCGACCGCTGGTTCACAACAACATGGCTGTTTACAGCATGCTCGTCTACGGCGTGGATGTGAAACTGGATGCTACAAAGAATACGGAGCAGGTACCGCTCATTGACTGGGAGAATCCGGATCAAAACGATTTTGCAATTGCAGAGGAAGTCAGCCTGCATGGAGCCGCAGAGAGGCGACCGGACCTGGTGCTCTACATCAATGGAATTGCAGTCTGTGTGATCGAACTCAAGCGCGGAAGTGTGAATGTTACCAATGGAATCGCACAGCTTCTATCCAATCAAAAGCCGGAGTTCAATGCGTGGTTTTTTAGCACAGTTCAGTATGTCTTCGCGGGCAACGATTCAGAAGGGCTCAGATACGGCACAATTGAAACAGAGGCAAAGTACTTCCTCACCTGGAAAGAAGACGAATCAGAAAACGATCTTTACAAACTGGACAAGTATCTGTTGAAGATGTGCGGGAAGGAGAGGTTGCTCGATCTCATCCACAACTTCGTGCTCTTTGATGGAGGAAAGAAAAAGGTGCCGCGTGTGCATCAGTACTTCGCCATCAAGGCTGCACAGAAAAACGTTCGCGCACGTACGGGCGGAATCATCTGGCACACGCAGGGAAGTGGCAAAAGCATTGTGATGATTCTTCTTTCTCGCTGGATTCTTGCAAACAATCCAGATGCGCGAATCGCAGTCATCACGGACAGAGATGAGCTGGACAAACAAATGGACAGAAACTTCAAGAATGCAGGAGAGACCATTCACAAAGCGCGAAGCGGCCGCGATCTCTTGACTCAACTGGCAAAACCAAGTCCGCGTTTGATTTGTTCTTTGATTCATAAATTCGGCAACAAGGATGCAGAGGATTTGGATCAGCTTCTAAAAGATCTCCATGCAAAACCTCCAAAGACATCCGGCGAAATCTTTGTGTTCGTAGACGAATGCCACAGAACGCAAAGCGGACACTTGCATAAACTCATGAAGGCCATTCTTCCCAATGCAGTATTCATTGGATTCACAGGTACACCTCTGCTCAAGAAAGACGCTGCCACTACTCTCGAGGTCTTTGGAAAATACATTCACACCTACAAATTCAACGAAGCAGTCCAGGATCAGGTGGTTCTCGATCTTGTTTATGAAGCGCGCGACGTAGACCAGAGGCTGACATCCGTGGAAAAGGTGGACTACTGGTTTGAAGAATCTTCCAGGCGTTTGAAGAACAAATGGCAGCTCGATGAACTGAAGCATACCTGGGGCACCATGCAGAAACTGCTCAGTTCCAGATCGCGCATGGACAAGATCATCGGTGACATTGAATTTGATTTCAAAACCCGTCCACGTCTTGCCGGCGATCGTGGCAATGCGATTCTTGTAGCTTCCAGCATCTATGAAGCATGCAAGTACTACTCTCTCCTGCAACAGACTACTTTCAAGACTCGATGTGCCGTGATTACATCCTACAATCCGCAGACCAAAGATATTTCAGAAGAGGACATGGGCGCAAACACAGAGACGGACAAAGAATTCATTTATCACACATACACTGGAATTCTGGAAGATGTTGTTGCCAGACCCGGCAAGTCGAAAACAGAAACGTACGAAGATCAGGCTCGCAATGCATTCGTAGATGAACCTGCGCGCATGAAGCTCCTGGTCGTAGTGGATAAACTGCTGACCGGTTTTGACGCGCCGTCCTGTTCGTTTTTGTACATAGATAAATCCATGCAGGATCATGGCCTGTTCCAGGCGATTTGTCGCACGAATCGTTTGGATGGTGAAGATAAGCAGTTTGGGTATATAGTGGATTATAAGGATCTTTTTAAAAGGGTCAAGCACGCACTTTCCGTGTATACTTCCGAATTGGATCATACCGCGCCAGGTGCAGAGCCTGAAATCATGCTCAAAGACAGACTCGCCACTGCACGCGAGAAGTTGGAAGACGCCCGGCAGAAATATTCAATTCTTTGCGAACCTGTGAAACCGCCCAGGGACTACCTGGACTACCAGCGCTATTTTTGCGGGAACACAGAAATACCTTCCGACCTGGAAGCACGCGAAGGTTATCGTATGGAATTGTACAAAAGCGTTGCGGTTCTTGTTCGCTGTTATGCGAATCTGGATACGGAGCTTGAGGACGCAGGTTACACTAAGAATCAGGCGGAGCAAATCAAGCAGGAAGTGAAGGAAGCAGTGGCGCTTCGCGAAAAGATTCGAATGGCAGCAGATGAGTTTTTGGATCTGAAGCCTTTCGAAGCAGACATGCGCCGCCTTATAGACAACTACATTCAGGCGGATGATCCGCGACCTATTTCACCTTTCGGGAATCTCGGTTTGCTAGACATCATCGTCAAGCTCGGGATTGCAGAGGCAATCTCCGGGCATCTGGGCGATTTCAAAGGGAATAAGGAAGCTATCGCAGAAACGATTGAAAACAATGTGCGAAAGAAGATCATCAAGGAACATCTCAATGATCCAAATTTCTATGAGAAGATGTCTGAGCTTCTAAGCGAAATCATTGCAAATCGAAAAGCAAAAGCCCTGGACTACGAAGAGTATCTCAAGAAAATCGCGAAGCTGATTCAGACAATGCAGGCGGGCAAGACGGCTGAAGTACCAAAAACCTTGGATACAAAAGGGAAGATCGCACTTTACAACAACCTCAAGCAGGATGAAGCGCTCGCACTTGCAATTGACGCGAAGGTTCGTGACGTACGTCCTGATGACTGGCGCGGAGTGGTTCCTCGCGAACAGATCATCAAGAAAGGTCTTTTTGAAATTCTGGGAAATGAGGAAGAAGTGAACAGGATCTTTCAAATCATAGAACAACATACAGAGTACTGATGGTATCTACAATTACACTCGGCGACATTGTGGTTCAAGTGACGCGCAAGGACATCAAGAATGTTCATTTGAGCGTTTATCCTCCACACGGGAGTGTTCGCATAGCGGCGCCCCGCAGAATGAATCTGGATACAATCCGTCTTTTTGCAATCGCGAAACTGGCCTGGATCAAGAAGCAACAGCGTAGTTTGCGTGCGCAAAATCGGGAAACTCCGCGTGAATTCCTGGAACGCGAAAGCCACTATGTGTGGGGAAAGCGTTATCTCTTAAAAATCGTAGAAGAATCAGGAAGTCCATGTATCAAAACAAAAGGCAAAAGTTTAATTCTGCGAATCAAACCCGGCTCCTCCGAATCGCGCAGAGACAGTGCCCTCTCGGACTGGTACCGAGAGCAGGTGCGCGAAGAGTCTGCGCTGCTGCTTGCAAAATGGGAAAAGAGAATTGGGGTTAAAGTGAAGAGGGTCTATGTGCAGCACATGAAGACAAAGTGGGGTAGCTGCAATCGCCAAACCGGGTCCATTCGGCTGAACACAGAGCTTGCCAAAAAACCGCCGGAATGTCTGGAATACATCCTTGTGCACGAGCTAATCCATTTTCTAGAACGGAATCATGGGGAACGATTCGTCGCTTTGATGAATCAGCACATTCCCGGCTGGAGAGTGTATCGCAATCGGCTCAATCGACTGCCGCTGAGACATGAGCAGTGGAGCTATTGAACCACAACCGTTCGCCATCGCACACCCCACCCCTTTCAAAACCGCATCGTCAAAGCACCTACAACAGCTACTCCCGGTTTTTTCCCTGGTTCCGTGTAATCAGGTCCTGCGCTGAACTGCGCGTCGATGGTTCCTGGATCTTTTCTATTCTCTACTATCAGCAGACCATTCTCCCAGGCGATGCCGTTGTAGATGATGTGAACCACTTGCACGCAGTAGAACGTCGCCAGGGCTGCGAGCGCTCCGTTGTACTGATCGAGTTTGTGCTGGTATACTGTGATTGCCTTTGCGTTTGAGTACAACCCGTACGCCATCCTCATTTCGAAGCCAGGAAGGACGGGCGTCGCAGACAGAATGAAATTGCTCTGCGCCTCTCTATGATTTTCGCGAACTGCACTGAGCGCTCTTCTATGCGTCTCGTATACAGCTGCGACGAATCCCGCTGTGCCCGCCACGTATGCTGCTCCGAATACTGGTCTGTCCAGGTAGAAGTGTCCCCATCCAGGCAGAACGAGCGATCGCCAGGCAAAATCCCAGTAAGAGATGGGTTCATCTGCAGGCTTCTCCATCTGTCCTTTTTTTACGAGTTCGCGAAGTGCCGCAGCGCGCTCTGAGGCGGCTCGCGCGTCTGCTTCTTTCTCTGCACGGATTTTTGCTTCGAGTTCATCTTCGCGTCGTTTGCGCTCAGCGGTTTCTCTGAGTTGTCGCACGCGCTCCCATTCCAGGGCTGCTGCTGCGTCCTTCGCGCGTCGCGCATCGAGTGCCTGTGCCTTTTGTTCCGGCGTAAAAGAAACGTACTGAATCCTAACGAGCTCTGCTTTGGGGATGCTTCGCATTCCCTGCGCCGTGTTTACGAACACTGTCATTGAATCCTGTCCGGTCACGCGTCCGCTCAGAGTGGAACCATTCTTCAAAAGAATTTCCTCTGCGCGGGCAGGCGAAAGCGCGATGAGCAGGATGGCGACTGCGCATGCTTTCCGAAACACAACTTGCGGGATCATTTGCTACGGTCCCGAGACGCATCGAACGTTATACGCATTTGTCTTGCCACTGGAATCCACAATCCCGTCACCCAGATAGATCTGCCAATTGCTAGTACCCGCGGCCGGGTTCCAGGTCGTGGAGCTGTGATAATTACTAATCGCGGGAGTAGATGGAAATGCCGTGCCATTTATCTTTACGCTCGCCGATGTAGTGGTATCGATGAGAGTTTTCAATTCCTGAATGTTCGGCAGTCGCCAGGATTTTCCAGCAAGACCAAGGCTGTTGCAATAGGTCATGGCAGGTGTCAGTGTGGCCGTGGTTGCCGCTCCCGAACACGTTGTGTCGTTGTTCTGCCCCATACTGCATTTCTGCCAGATCAGTCCTGAGCCATTGTCTTTGATTGTGCCATCTCCATTGTCTGTGTAATTGTAAGTCGGATTGGCAGGAGATCCGGATATACAACGAACGTTATACGCATTCGTCTTCAGGTTGCCGCCAAAAAATCCGGTGAAGAAATTCAAGGTCCATACCTTGGTTGCGCTCGGCTGGTAGGCAGTGGAAGTCCAATACATGCTCGACACAGTCGCCGGGAATGCAGCGGCGAATGACCAGGGCGCCGCCGACGCGTCATGATCGACTAACGTTTCGAATTCCATTCTTGTAGGAACTCTCCATGTTTTGATGCCGGCATATCCGTTTCCGGAGTTCGCAGAGTTCAGAGCATTGCATCCCCACGTAGGATCCGAGTCTGCATTCGCCCATGTCAACGTCTGAGCTGTTCCTGTGGCGCATGCAGCTCCGCTCAAGCCTTGCGAACAGGATTTCCAGACCAGTCCCGTGGCATTGTCCGTAGTAGTGTAATCCGAAGTGTAAATCGCATGCGCTGCAGGTCCTGTAAAACTTCGAGCAACTCCTAGCTGCAATTCGCCGTCCTGCTTTGTGCCGGTGCAGGAAATCACAGTGCCCACCTGATCATAGCAGAGCGCCTGTCCTGTTTTCAGTGTGGAATATCCAAACACACCGCTGGCTACAGAACTGTCAGGCATCCCTGATTTTGTGCCGATTGCCTGGATTGTTTTTCCCGCGGCACTCCAGATATGAAACGGCGTGGAGTACAGTGTCGCACTGGACGATGGAAGGCTGCCATCATCCGTGAAATAGATTTTCGCGCCAGTAGTTGCAGTCGTTATGCTGATGGTCTGCGCACTGGAATAATATGCCGCGGCAGGGTTGAATGCAGGAGTGGCGACCCTCCATCCTATCGCGAGGCTTGCTGCAAGCGCTTCCGTATTCTGCGAGGTATCAAAGACACTCGGCTCAAGCCGCATGCAAGAAGCCGCAGTACATACAAGCAAGACTGCACTTGTTGAAGCGAAAACTTTAGAACAATGAGAAGTAACGCCTTTCATCAAGATTCCCCGGAGGTCCACTTGTTTATGTTCTGCATGCACAGCCAGAGATTAAAGAACGAGAACACCCCCTGAACAGGGGGTTTGTATCATCGTCTATGCGAAGCGTCAAGAGTACGCAGATCGCCTAACGTGCGCGGCGAAGATATTTTAGGGTTGCTCTCAAAAAACAATCGAACCAATCAATCCGATGCCGCATGCAGAGGTCCCATTGCCGGTTGTGCTCTTCGTATCGATGACAGTCATAGCGCCTGAAGTCGAGTCGACGGAAAGAG
>Ga0268298_10004156_pt1 | contig 14311 bp, 19 predicted proteins | sample WWTPWeurt_MetaG_FD_194462 | JGI IMG/M metagenome (GOLD analysis project Ga0268298, IMG submission 194462) | Activated sludge microbial communities from WWTP in Nijmegen, Gelderland, Netherland - WWTP Weurt | ecosystem: Engineered > WWTP > Aerobic digester > Activated sludge | place... | reverse complement strand
CTGCACCACGCCGTGACCTTGAACATCCGCGGCAATTCGTACCGCCTCAAGGAAAAACTCAAGTCCGGACTCGTCCGGTCATTCGACGACGAATCTCAACCGGGTGGGGAAATTTGAATTACCACACCGGGGAAAATTCGGTTGCCCTTGACAGGGCAATGCGGGGAGACCGCCTCAGCTGCCAGAATTGGAAGGTGGGCCGTTGTTTTGCCCTGCTCTGGCCCCATTGCCATCAAATCAAGCATCGCATCGGGGGCTCCGGGGGGTGTTGCCACTGCTCAGGGCTTCCCCTCGCGGCGCAGCGCCTCCAGCAGCGCGGTGACATTCGGCTCCCGTTCAAGGGTCTGTTGCACGTCATCGACAAGGCCTGCCAAGGCCGGATCGTTGAGGACATCGGAGCCGAACTGCCATGCCAGAACATTTTCGACAAACGCCTTGATTGCCTTTCTGTTCCTCTCGGGATCGTCAGGATCGACGGCCTGCAGGGCATCCGCGATCCGGCTGCGGAGGGCGGCGGTGGTAGGGCGCCCGGAAACTTCTCCCGGTCGGGCTTCCCGGGACCTCGGCGGAGCGTGTTCTTCGGATCGGCCGGCGCCTTCGGAAACGAGGCGCTTTCTGATCATCTCGGCCAGACCATCGAGCGGTTTGATCGGGTCCATGGTCAATCGTCAGCTTCAACGAATACGAATCGATGCGTCGCGGGACGCGCTCTGTGCCCACAGCACGGGAAGGGAACGGCACGGGGCGTCATCGGACGTGAGGACGACTCTGGCGTTGTGGAATGATTTCAAATCTTTCCCCTATTCGGGTTGATCGGAATTTTGGTAAGCGTTCAGCCAGACGTGTCCGGTGCCCTCGCCGTTTGCTACGACCGAATTCTGGCCTGACTCCGGTATCCGGGCCAGAAGGTTTTGCATGTCCCGACCCAGGTCGTCACTGATGTCCTTGGAACTGAGGCCCGCTTGAAGGGCCCTTCGGGCATCATCGTAGCGCTCTTCAACGAGGGCTTCGAGGCCATCGCGGAAGAGGCGCAAGGCGTGGCCATCAGGTAGCACATCGAGCCCAAGCCAGGTGGCGTGTGACTCGGCGGGCCTAGACTGGGTCATTTGCAACAGCCCAAGTTGGAAGCGGGCCACATGGAGCACGGGATTCAGGGCGATCGCCCGCGACATTTCGGCCTCTGCCCGGTCGTACAGCCCAATCTGGGCGTGCTCCGCGCCAAGCATGTAGGCGATGCGTGCATCTTCGGGGTAATGGGCGGCGCCCTCCTTGAGGTAGCCGAGCGCTGCACCGTGGTCGCCACGGCGGACCGCCTCGATGGCCAAGTGTAGATATTCTTCGTGGTCGAAGGGGGGAGCGATAGAAGTCATGGGCGGTCCTTTTGGAAGATTTTGGCTCAATAGTCGGTACGGAGCAGTTGCAATTGGTCGTAATGCTCGCGCATGCGCCGCAGGGCGCGGTGGTGGATTTGCGAAACCCGTCCTTTGCTGACCCCCATATTGGCGGCAATTTGATCAAAGCGGACGTGCAGATAGTAGTGGTCCCGGATCACCGCTTGTTCCTGGTTTGGCAAGGTCTCGACCAGGGTTTCCAGGGTTCGGGCAAGATCTTTCAGTTCCCTGCTGCGGTAGATGTTATGTTCATAGGCTCGCTCCTCCGCCTGGTACATGCGAGAGTCTTCGAGCATAAATCCAATGGCCGTGCCGATGGCCAGGTCGACAAGGCGCAGAAAAGGGTCTGTTTCTTCGGCGGTCACGCCGGACAGTAGTTCCTGCAATCGTTCTTCCCGCAGGCGCGTGCGGGCCGCAATCTGTTGCTGCTTTTCGCAGTATTTTTCGATCCCGTTTAGGATGGCACCCCGGATACGGTGGCCGGCGTAGGTCTTGAAACTGGCTTCGCGCTCCGGATCGAAGCGGTCCACCGCCTCGACAAGTCCAACGAGAGCGTACTGGTGGAATTCGTCGAATTCGATTTCCAGAATCTGACGGTCGGCATAGAGCTTCGCCGCGTGCATGCGGGCAAGATCGGCGTGGCAAGCGATCAGGGTTTCGCGATCCCCGGGGTCCCGGTTCCGGACAAAACGCTGCCATACGGACCGTTCATCGTCGAAGACGGCATCCATGACCGGGGCTCAATAGAAACTGCCCATCAACGATCGAACGACAAGGTTCCAGCCGTCGATCAGGATGAACATGAGCACTTTGAGGGGCAGGGAAATCATCACCGGCGGCACCATCATCATGCCCAGGGACGTCAAGACGCTGGCGATGATGATGTCGATGAGCAGAAAGGGCAGGAAGATCATGAAGCCGATCTGGAAAGCCGTCCTCAGTTCGCTGAGCATGAAGGCGGGAATGAGTTGCACGGCGCTGACGTCTTCTATGGTCTCCGGCTGCTGTCCTTTCGAAAGCTCGACCATCAACGCCAGGTCGGGCTCTCGGGTCTGCCGCACCATGAACTCCCGAATCGGCTGGTATCCCTCGCGGAGCGCCGCTTCGGGCGACAGGCGGTTCTGCTGGAAAGGCTGCCAGGCTTTTTCGTCAACCTGCGACCACACCGGCATCATGGAAAACAGCGTCAGGAAAAGGGCGATGCTGATCAGCGCAGCATTGGGAGGTGTATCCTGCATGCCGATAGCATGCCTCAGCATGGATAGGACGATGATGACGCGCAGGAAGGAAGTGGTCGCGATCAGCAGCGTCGGAATGAGGCTTAGTGCGGTCAGCAGAATAAGAATTCGGATGGCCGAGGAAATCTCTCCCGGTTTTCCCGCTCCCTGTCTGACCGCGTCGGAAAGCTCGCGAACGACGGGATCTCCAGCGGCATAGCTGGACGAGCACAGTCCTAGTATTCCGAGAACTGCCAGCAGCGCCAGCGGTCCCCGGCGCCAAGCGCTGCGGTAGACGACTAGTTCAGCCATCGCTTATTCCAGACCGCCGGCGGTGGGATGCGCACTTAAGTTTGGGTCCAGTTGGACAAGCTTGTCGCCGCATTGAGCGATCCAGAATTCATGGCCGTCAAAACGGACCCGGTAGAGGGTGCTGCGCTGGTTCAAGCGCAAGCGGTCGACGACCTTTAGGCTCGCCGGACTTTCCGGGGGGGCGCTTGCGGATATCTCGATTGCCGGTCGGCGCAGCAATCCGCCCAAGGCGACCGGGACGGTCAGTTTCAAGGATATTCAAATCATCGATAGAGCCAAATAACCCATGCAAGACGAGAATTCTTTAAAAGCCACCGGAAGCCCTGCTGCCCAGATCGTCAATTTGCAGGAATTGCCCGCCGCAGCTGCGGCCGGACCATGCCTATTGGATGGGAATCTATCGATCATCTCCGGCGTCAAAGTCAAGATTGAAGTGGTGGTTGGTTCCGCCGAAATGTCCGTGGGAGAACTATTCGACCTCAAGGGGGGGGCCCTGGTCGAACTCGATCAATTGCGCGATGCCCCGCTTGCCCTGCGGCTTGACGGACGCACAATCGCCCACGGTACGCTCGTGGTTGTGGGGGACTCCTTTGGAATTCGAATTTCGCAGGTCCTTCCCGTCGCCTCAACGGTGCAAGCGAAATGAGCTTGCGTCTCCGGCACCTCCTTTTGCTCGGCGCAGTCTGTGTCAACTTCGAGTACGCAAGCGGCCAGGAAGGGGCACCCCCCACGCCGAGTCAGCGGGCGATACCTTACAAGACCGACGTCACACCCATGGAGGCGCAAGGTGTACGCGTGACGCTGGTCCTCGCCGGCTTGCTGCTCGCCGCCGCCTTCGGACTCTACGTTCTGAGAAAGAAGCGTCCACACCTTGGCGGAATTGAATCAAGGGATGCGACCCTGGCGTTATCATCGGTCGATACAAGATAGCCGGCATCGTCGATCTGAAACTGGCCGGCGCGAGTGTAGAAGGTTTCGCCATCCTTCCGCAGAACGAAAAAGCCATTGCCGTCGATGGCGGCGTTGAGATCGTTACCCGTCTGGCGGAATTCGCCCTGGGAAAAATTGGGGATGGTGGCTCCGGATGCCACTCCGCTGCCCTGGGCATAAGGCGACCCCTGCTGATCTGTCGTGCCCGAATACTGGTAGCGGTAGAAAAGATCGACAAATTCAAGCTGCGAACCCTTAAAGCCAGGGGTATTCAGGTTTGCGACATTGTTGCTGATGCTAGTCAGACCGTCTGAAAAACTGATGAGGCCGGACATGCCGATGTAAATGGAATCAAGCACGGGGGTCTCCTAGCGAACGACGGTGATTTGCGACAAGCGGACTCCGGTCAGCAGTTCGCCGTCGGCGGTGGAAATGGTCAGATTGGGTTGCCCGTCCGCGAAAGTAAGGGACATGATGGTGCCGATACGCGGACCTGTCGTGGTTTCGACTTGGACGCTCTTGCCGATCAGGCCGATGGACTGGGTAGCTGCCTGGATGCTGAGGAGGCTGTCGACCCTGTCGTTGAGTTGCGATGTCTGGGCCAAGGCAGAAAATTGGGCCATTTGGGCCAGAAATTGCTGATTATCCATGGGTTTCAAGGGGTCTTGAAATTTCAGCTGCGCCAACAGGATTCGCAGGAACTGCTCCTGACCCAAGGTGGATTGTTGTAGATCGATGGCCTGAGCGGCATTGCTGGTTTACCCTGGCCCGTGTTGCCTGGCGCTGGTGACGTACCTAAGGCGTTGGGAGGCGGTGGCGATCGATCAACGTAAGTCATGGGAGCGTCCTCGGAAGGTGATTCTGGCAATTTCCTGATCGTCGGCTCGCCGGAAATCGACGCGGCGCTGCTCCGCCAGCGCCCTCCCGAGGCGACGCTCGGCCAAACGTTCCAAGACGCGCATTTCTTCAAACGCCTTAAGGACGCAGCGATGGGCGTTGTCTCGTTGCGCCACTACTCGCTCGAAGGCGGCTAGGGAGGTCCGCGTTATTTCTTGCAAATACTCCAGGTAACGCCTGCCTTCGACCATTTCAACCGGATCGAGGCGGGACTTGCCTTGTTCGGCTTCACGGATTTCTGCAAGCAGGCGACGTTCGCCCTCTTGCGCGGCAAGCAGCTTTTCCTGCTCCGTCTGGAGAATTCTTTCGAGGCGCGCCAAGTCTTGGCGATAGAGTTCGAGCTCTTCCGACTTGATTGCGACGAGCCGCGAAACAGTGTTGCGCGCGGGCATTTCGTTCATGATTTGTTTCCTCCTTGAGTTTCGCTTCGACCGCAAAAACGTGCACCAAAATGATCGCCACCAGTTCGTAGAGGTTTGGCGAAATTTCCGAATCCATCGGTAAGCGGAACAAGCTGCTTAGTAGTCCTTTGTCTTTGACGACGCGATGGCTCGACCGAGATTTCAGGAATTCACGCTCGATATGGCTCGCAATCGGGCCGACCCCCTTCAGCACAACTCGGGGAAGTGGCTGTCCCGGTTCATACGAAAGTCCCACGACACGGCGAGGCGAACCGGTGCCCATCACAGCGCAACCTGCAGACTGTCCTGGGCAAGGACGTGTTCGACGATAGAGTGCGCGGGACCCGGCGGCCGATCATGCCGATATTGGGAGCCTTCCATGAGCCACCCATGCAGTTGCAAAGCCTCGGCAAGTGCCCGCGAGTAATCTTGCAGGGAGTCGAGCAACGTGCGGCGATTCGACGAAAAAGCGATTTCCACCCGGTTATCGAGCGTTGTCGCGTCCACGTCCAGCTCTCCTTGCTCTGTGGTCAAGGAAAAATGAATACGTTTCGATCGCACTCCCCCGTGATCCGCGGGTAGGTGATCGAAGAGCGCAAGATCGAATTCGAGCAGGCGCCCGCCGACGACCACCGGCAGCGTTCGAAAGCGGTGCTGCAAGCGTGCGCCGGTCTGAATATTGAGCGCTGCGCTGAGAATTGGAGATGGCAGGAACTCCCGATCGGAATCCGTCGATTGACGGGCATCGTCCCCAGCGGCACCCGACGCTTCCCTTGAGAATCTGCCCCAAGGTGAGGTTGTCCGCCCAAGCATCTCCGCCGGAAAACGACGCGAGACGCGCTTCGCCCGCGCCGAGGCCGGGAAGGGTGGAAAGCGTTGAGGGATCAAGCTTCATGCTTTCACCACGCCAAAGGAGCGTAGATTTATCGTGGCGGGAACTTCGGACATTGACAGGATCGCGAGATGCGGAAGCACCCGCTCCGTGATACTGCGCAGATGGCGTCGCAATTCTGGCGCACATAGCAGAACCGGTGCCGTGTTGCTCTTCATCATTTGCTCGACTTGACCAGCAAGGCGCCCGATGACCATTTCCGCAAACTTTGGCTCTAGCAGCAGGCGAGCCCGCTCGTCCGCTGCCTGAATGCTTCCAGCAATCTTTTGCTCGATTCCTGGATCGAGCGTGATGACGGGCAGGTCTCCGGCGCTGGAGGCCAGCGCCTGACAGATCGCCGGACCGAGGCGTTGGCGGACGACTTCCGTCAATCGATCGGCATCCTTACTGCTGCGGCCCGCGTCTGCCAAGACTTCTAGAATCGCCTCCAGGTGCCTCACTGAAACCTTCTCTCGCAGCAGGTTTTGCAAGACTTTCTGCACTTCCACCAGAGAGAGGACACCGGGGATCAATTCCTCGACCAGTCCAGCGTTTTGTTCCCTGACCCGATCAACCAGAGCTACTGCGGCGGCGCGGGTCAGCAGATTGGCTGCATTCCGGCGCAATACCTCGGTCAGATGCGTTACGAAAACCGTCAAGGGATCGACAAGGGTAAATCCCGCTGCCCGAGCAGTTGCCTTCTGGCTCTCGTCAATCCAGATTGCCGGGAGACCATAGGTGGGATCCTTGGTTTCGATACCAGTCAGATTGCCCCGGGTACCGGTGGGATGGATGGCCAGCATCCGATCCGGAACGAGTTCGGCGCTGCCTGCGCCGACTCCGAATATGGCAATTTCGTAGGACAGTGGCGCTAGACGCTTTTCATCCCTGATACGCACCTTCGGGAGGATCATTCCCGCCTCTAGGGCATGTTGTTTGCGGAAGGCGGAGATACGCTCCCGCAGACCGGAATCCTCGTCATTGACCAGGGCGATGAGATTTTGGCCCACCCGAACCTCGATCGGGTGAACTTCCAGCAGACTTTCCAGACTCTCCGCGTCAGCCCCCCTGGGGGATTCTTCTCCCTGTTGATTGCCGCTGGGCAACTTGGCGGCATGTTTGATCGTGAAGGCCAGCGCTCCCAGGATTGCGGAAATTATGACGACCGGTAGGAGGGGAATTCCGGGCAGAAATCCGATGCCGAAAAGCGACACCGCAACCAGCGCCATGGCTTTGGGAAAGGCGCCCAGCTGCCCTAGGATTTCTCGGCTCAAGTGTGTATCGGTGCCTGAACGAGTGACGATGATGCCAGTTCCGACTGAGATGACCAGGGCTGGGACCTGGGTCACAATGCCATCACCGATGGTCAATAGGGTAAAGGTCTGAGCCGCTTCCGGCCAGGGCATGCCGAGTTGGATAACTCCTACAGCCAAGCCACCGAATATATCGATCAGCAGGATCACAATGCCAGCGATGGCATCGCCCTTCACGAACTTGCTGGCGCCGTCCATGGCGCCGTAGAAGTTAGCTTCCTTTTCGATATTTTTGCGCCGTCGCTGGGCCTCTGCCTGATCGATGAATCCCATGTTGAGGTCCGCATCGATACTCATTTGCTGGCCCGGCATGCTGTCTAGGGTGAAGCGTGCGGCAACTTCCGCCACCCGCTGCGCTCCGCTGGTCACCACGACATACTGGACCACAACTAGAATGAGGAATACGACCATGCCAATTACATAGTTCCCCTGCACGACGAACGAGCCGATCGCGCCGATCACTCTTCCCGCGTCGGCATTGCCGAGTATCAGGCGCGTGGCGGCGATATTGAGCGAGAGCCGAAAGAGGGTCGCGATCAGTAGAAGTGACGGATAGGTGGAGAATTCGACCGGTTTCTCGACATAGAAGGTCATCAGCAAGAGAAGCAAGGCGAAGCTGAGATTGAGGAGCAGGAGAAAATCCAGCGCCCGCGGGGGGATCGGTGCGAAAAGGACGACCAGGATGCCAATCATGCCGAACACGAGAAGCATGTCCGCATTGAGGCCCATGATCTGGCGCAAAGTCCGAATCATGCTGGCAACTCCTTGCCCGGTGGCGTTTTAAGCGCATAGACCCAAACCAGGATACGCGCGAGGGTGCCGTAGTGCTCTGCCGGAACGAGATGATCCAGGGGTACCTTGTGAAACAGCGCACGCGCCAAGGGACGATTCTCGACTACCGGAACCCGATGTCGACGGGCAATCTCGCGCATACGCGCGGCGAGGAACCCTGCACCCTTGGCGATGACCAACGGAGCGTCAATGCGCTCCCGATCATACTTGATGGCGATGGCAAGTCGCACCGGGTTAGTGATGAGCACGTCCGCGTCCTTGACCCGTCCGAGACTGCGGGCTCGCTTGACCGCTTCCCTCTGGAGTTCGCGCAAACGCGATTTGACCCGCGGATCGCCCTCTCGACGCTTGATTTCGTCACGAACCTCACGACGGCTCATGCGCATGCGTTTCGCGAAATCCCATCGACTGTACGTCGCATCTAGGAGCGTAACCAATGACAGGGCGACGAGAAGCCGGACAAGCAGAGTGCTGGCTTGGGGAAGGATGACCCTGCCGATATTCAGGGGAGCCATATTCATGCTCTCCAAGAGCGCCGGCAACGCCGCCTGCACAGCAAAGAAAAACACCGTTCCGAGAAGGGCGAACTTGAGCACCGTTTTCACCGATTCGACCACCAGTCGCAGAGAAAATATGCGCTGGAAGCCGGATACCGGATTGACGCGGCCAAAGTCCGGCTTAAGCGGGAAAAACGAAAACACCGGACCTGTCTGGAAAAAGTTCGCCAGTGCGGCAATTGCGCCTATCGTGGCGAACAGCGGCGCGAGGATGGCAATAGATTCGCTAAAGAGACGGACAACGAGAGCTGCTATGTCGTCGAATTCGAACGACGTCTGGTGCGCATTGGAAAGAATTGCGCCAAAGAGGCGCATTTCATCGGACACAATACGGTTGCCCCAGAAGTGCAACACCGCCGCACCCGCCATGAGGATCCCCAGTGTATTGACGTCCAGGCTCTTCGGCACGCTTCCTCGCTTGCGAGCCTCGTCGAGCTTGAAGGGTGTCGCCGCCTCGCTGCGGTTTTGGTCTTGTTCCGCCATTTACCCGAACACCCTGGACCAGCCCTCAAACAGGGCGGCGAAAATCCTATGGACGACGCCTCCGGCAAAGGGAATGGAAATTGCCAGCATTGCTAGGCCCAAAAGCGATTTCAGTGCCAACGACATCACGAAAACGTTCATCTGGGGCAAGGTGCGCGACATAAATGCCAGACCGATATCTACCAGAAACAGGCAGAGCACTACCGGTGCGACCAGGATCATTCCAAATGAAAAACTGGTTCCGAACTGGGCGATCAGCGCTCGCAGATCAAGCGCGGAGATACCTGCTCCGGGAGGAAATTTCGCCAGGGAGAGGCTCAATAAGCGAAGCAAGGCCAAGTGGCCGTCGAGGGAGAAGAAGAATATCGTGGCCAACATCGACAGGAGCGTGCCCAGTAGAGGAGCGTTATTACGCGTTGCGAGATCGACGAGACCAGCGATCCCGAAACCAATCTGGAAATCGAGCAGTCGGCCAGCAAACTGAAATGCGCTGAAAGCAGCAAACAATCCGGCTGCAATTGCGGCGCCTACGATGACCTCGTGAAAGACCGAAGCGCCCAGGGAAACCGGATCATGGCCGACAATCGGCGTTGCGGGCGCGCCCACCAAACCCGCCGCCAGAGTCACGATCAGGATGAATCTCGGAACCGCCGGGACAGGTATTCCCGAAAACGGCAGGGCGGCGATGAACAATACGCCGACCCGAACGGAGACCAATAGAACGCCTAGCGCCCAGGGAGCAAACGAACCCATCGTCATGGTCATAGATATGCCGGAATGCTTGCGATGACGGATGCCGAATAATTGACAAGCTTCTTCAACATCCATGGCCCAAAAAAAGCTAGGACCAATACCACCGTCAATATCTTAGGGATGAACGAGAGGGAAACTTCCTGAATCTGTGTGACGACCTGGAATATGCTGATCAAGATGCCCACCAGCATCGTGATGATCAGCAGCGGCGCGGTAATCAGCACGCCTGCCCAAAGCATGCGCGAGACCAACTGCAGGGCGGCATCCCCAGTCACTTCTCCTGTCCCCCGTGAGTCGATACTTCCGATCGACATCCGCCAGCCCGAAATGGTATGCCGGCTAATTGTACTTATGACCTTGGTAATATGCCACGGAGTTCGCGGTCACGCCCCGTAGGTGGATTGACTATACCGATCAGGTAACTCGGATGTCAATATATCCAAAGCAATAGGATCGAGTTTAGGGGATTGCGTGGAAATTCAGATTCCTGGCCACGTCAATGTCGACTCCCCCTCATCACGCGAGGGGAGCTAGCGGCGATGTCTGCTTGCCACACGCCCAAGCATCTCGAGCAGGCTCCCTCCGGCCGGTGCTTTGCCCTGGCGTAACGCGGATTCGAGAACGTGCATCGCTGCATCTGCCCGGCCCTCTTGCCGGAGGCGCACGATCTGCCCATAGTGCGCCGACATCGACCCGGGATCCAATCGCCGTGCGGTTTTTGACAATTTTTCGGCTGCCTCCCACTCACCGCGCATTGCCGCGACGGCTGCCAGTCCCCCATGGGTCTCGCCGAAGTTTTCATCGATTTCGAGGGCCCGCTTGAAACTGGCTTCGGCGGCATCGATGTCGCCGAGAAGCAGATGAATCCACGCCAGGACATGCCAAGTTCCGATGTGTCCGGGCATGTACCTCGCCGCCTGATCGAGCTTGCTGCGGGCGGCCTCCAGATTGAACTCGAGCAGGTCGGCCAATCCTAGATTGAGCCATGCCCTGCCATTGCGTGGGTCGACATCTACAGCCCTTAGCAAAAACTCGCGCGCGTCCCGCGATTTTTCCGCGCCGAGTGCCGCACCGCCTGCAGCAAGCAAGGCATCTGGGTTGTCCGGTGCGCAAGCTAGCGCGCGCCGTGCCCATTCCCCCGCTTGAGCTAGATCGTTGCTATCGAAATAGAGAAGACTCAGCATTCCTGAAACGTCACCTTCATCCGGATGGGCCGCGAGGTACTGCTTCGCCAGGGCGACGGCTTCTTCCAGTTCGCCCAGGTAGTGGTGGCAGCGGATCAGAAGCCGCACGACCAACGGGTAAGATGTCTCTTCGCCATGGAGCGCAACGAGCAATTCCTTGGCCTCGGCGAAACGACCCAAGCGAACCAGGGCAAATGCCCGGTTGAAGCGAATTGCAGGATCATACTGGCCCAATGCAAGCAATTGCTCGGTGATCCCCAGGGCCTCATCGGCGCTTCCCTCCGCCAAGGCCACCGACGACAGGCGCAAACAGAAACAAGGGTCTCCCGGCCGAAGTTCGAGCCCGTGCCGAAGGGCGTTTCGCGCGGCCAGAAAATCTCCGCAGGCCAGGGCAAGATCTGCCACATCAGTCAGCAGGGGGAGGTTGTCCGGGTCCTGATCGAGAAAAGCCTGCAATCGAGCAAGACGGGTGGACTGAGCGTCGGATTGCTCAGGGGGTACGGAAGGGAGCGGCATGACGATACGGCGAGAATGGCGACGCGCTAGCCTAATGGATCGATGCGGCCGGCGCAATTTGTTTGCATAGACTGGTCCAGAGAAACGAGGGGAAAATGCCGCTAGCGGAAGGGCTGAGAGGAATTTACCTTTCCTGGCTGCCGAGGCTCACCTTATTGCTGGAGCATGAACTGATGCCGGTCGTGTGGTAACGGAAGGCTAGCTCAAGAGCGTCGCCTCGGAATCCTCTGGCAAACCCTAAGTCAGAAGTTCGTTGCGGTGACTTCGGGAAATTCGGCTGGAATTCCGGAAAGTCCGTGGTTTTATAAAAACAATTCCCCCGACGTTGGCGCCACAGGCTTACGCGGCCGCCCCGCCCTGGGCGTTGGCGCGGTAGCTCGACCAACGATACTCCGCCGGATTCGCCGCCATCGACGCACGCACCGGGTTCAACTCGATATAGCGCTGGCAGCCGAGCAGATAATCCTCTTCCTGGATCAAGCAGGAGCGGAATCGCCCCTCCCACAAGGTGCTGGGCCGGCGATAGGTACGATTCACATACTGCACATAACGCTGCCCCAGGGCCTTCATCCGAGCCCCCGGCCCATCACGGCCAGCGGAGGAAAGCAGCAGACGCACTTGATTCGTCATCAGCATATGGGCGTGTATCGCACAGCCCGTCTTGTCGGCGTATTCCTTCAGCCAATCCGAATAAAAGGCGCAATCTTCCCCGGCGACGAAGCAGATCTGACGAGCATTGCCCCGCTGGATGATATGCATAGGGACATGGAGGAGGATGACGCGGGGGCGGCGTGGCATGGGCTGAATCCGGCGGAGAAAATCAGTCGGTCTAGCCGGAAATTCTGGTCGTTCACTCTTTTGTCATTTATTGCTGCCATGGATCGAACAATTCAAGTCCCTTGATGTGTACAAAGTCCTTGCCATTCCGAGTTGCCAGCAACATCCCGTTGGCAACGGCGATCGCGGCAATCTGCCCATCCTCAACACCGATAGGGCGCCCCAAGCGTGATCGGGAGGCCACGATGCGCGCGTAATGAGTTGCCGCCTGTTCATCAAAAGACAGGCAGCGTCCGGCGAAGTCATCTCCAAACATTGCATGGGCGGCATGTTGCAAGCCCTCCTTGCGCTGCCCATCGGGCAACAAGGCAATCCCCAGTTCAATTTCAGCGCGAGTAACGGCCGATATCCAAACCTGATTCGATGGCTGCGCATCGAGCCAGGCGACCACGTGCGCACTCGGTACCGGCCGCATGAACTCCGACAGCACATTGGTATCGAGCAAAATCATTCGGAATCATCCCAGTCGGGCGGCGTGCGTGGGAGGCTTCTGGGAGGCACAGGCAGCTCGCCGGCGACGCCGCTGAAGCGCTCGACCAGGCGCTGGCCCAAGCCCGTGGAAGAGGCGGGCTTTGCCAACGCCGCGCGCAGAATGCTACGAACCTCCTCTTCCATCGATTGACCATGACGCGCAGCCTGCACCCGGAGGCTGGATTTCAGGTCGTTATCAAGATTGCGGATGGTCAGTGTGGCCATGCCAGCCCCCTTTGGATTGAAAGCAATGAATGCAGTGTAGTCATTGCTTGCGCGGCTGACAAGCTCGCCCTTGACGCCTGAAGTAGCTCAATAGCCTAGTATCCCGTTGTTCCTCTGGGAGCGCTCAAGGCCGAAGGTGAGACTGCGCGAAAAGGGCGCTGACAGCAAACAACTGTGGTCTGTCTCGCATTATTTTGCCACTTTCCTATGCACGAAGAATCCTGCGGTCAACCGGGAAATTCTGTCGAAATCCCCCGCGCTGGAATATTCATGTCGGCTGTCTGAGCGGGGGGCAATTTCCTATTCACACCGACCCCTTATCGCTGCTTATCGCTGTGGGTGAAAATCCCCAGAAGGTATTCTCTTTACTGAAATATCCGCCGCCGACTGAAGTCGCCTTGCGACTCGTTGCCCAGTTCTTGGGTCGGAATGAAGGAGCCGAAGCAATCTCCCAACTGGCTGATTGTGTGGCGGCGAATCCGAAACCTTTCGTCGGCCAGTTTCTGAGCTCCAGATCGCGGCTCGCGACGTCGAAAGAACCATTGCCTGGCTGCACAACTTCCGCAGACTGCACATTCGCTTCGAGCGCCTGCCTATCATTCACGAAGCCTTCATCTCGATCGCCTGCTGCTTGATCTGCTGGCGGACCCTCAGAAATGATTAGCCGTCATTTTGTTACCGGTTCTTAGTGCCATTCTGATCTGTTTCCCATTATTTGCACATAATTATTGCTACTTTCCTCTGCACGAAGAAATCTGCGGTCAACCGGGAAATTCTGTCGAAACCCCCGTCGCTGGAATCTTCGTGTCGGCAGTGTCAGCGAGGGGAAATTTCCTATTCACTCCGACCCCTTATCATCATATGCTATCTTTCAACAAGCAATTCAGATGAGGGGGTTAGAGTGGTGACTCTTGCGTTACCAATGTTGCTCGCAATGGAATTCCCGGAACGATTGACCGCACTGCGCAAAGCGCGCTCAGCGTCAGCGCCGATATGCTGGTATTCGACGAGAAGGAACGTGGCCCCGGTGAGGAACTGCGCTACCAGTTCGAGACAGTTTCGCGCCTCTCCGAGTACGAACAGGCCGTCGTACGTGAATTACTCGATGCCGTGATCGTCAAGAATCAGGTGGCCGGTGCGCTGGCTCGTGTCGGCTCCCCC
>Ga0268298_10004155_pt1 | contig 14314 bp, 11 predicted proteins | sample WWTPWeurt_MetaG_FD_194462 | JGI IMG/M metagenome (GOLD analysis project Ga0268298, IMG submission 194462) | Activated sludge microbial communities from WWTP in Nijmegen, Gelderland, Netherland - WWTP Weurt | ecosystem: Engineered > WWTP > Aerobic digester > Activated sludge | place... | reverse complement strand
GCGTGCCCCACCCGGCCGACCGTCCCCATCCTACGCCGGCATCCCCGGCCCGCCCCGCCCCGACGATGCCCACCCACCCGCCCGAGCGCCGATGAGCAGGGACCGATCGTACCACGTTGCCACCCTCGTCGCCGCCGGATGACGATCTGGATCGATGCCGACGCCGCGCCGCGCGAGGTCAAGGAGCTCGTCTTCCGTGCGGCGAAGCGCCTGGCGGTGCCCGCGGTGCTGGTGGCCAACCAGCGGCTGCAGCTCCCGCCGGGCAACCCGCAGGTGACGGCGGTGTGGGTGGATGGCGGCGCTGACGTGGCCGACCAGTACATCGCCGACCACGCCCTGGTCGGGGACCTGGTCGTCACCCAGGATATCCCCCTCGCGGCGCTCCTGGTGCCGCGCGGCATCCCGGTGCTCGATCCGCGCGGCGAGGAACACACCATGGAGACCATCGGCGAGCGGCTGTCGGTGCGGAACTTCATGGAGCAGGCGCGGACGGCGGGGATGGTCACCGGCGGTCCCGCGCCGTATGACGCGCGGGCGCGCCAGGCCTTCGCCGCCGCGCTCGACCGGGTGCTGACCCGGCTGCTCCGGGCCCGGCCGCCGGGCTGAGGCTCAGTCGCCGAACAGCGAGAGGGCGTCGCTCAGCCGCGCGCCCTCGATGCCAAGCAGCCGGCGCTTGAGCACCGCGCCGCCGTGGGCGGAGAAGCCCACCATGGCGTTGCCGGCGCCGAGCACCCGGTGGCAGGGCACCACGAGCGGCCAGGGGTTGTGGCCGAGGGCCTGGCCCACCGCGCGCGCTGAGCCCGGCGCGCCCAGCCGGGTGGCGATCTCGCCGTAGGTCAGCGTCTGGCCCGGCGCGATGCCTCGCGTCACTTCGTAGACCCGCTGGTGGAAGTGCGGCACGCCCTCCGGGTCGAGCGGGATCCACGAGAGATCGCGCCGGTCCCCGGCGAGGAGCGCGCAGAGGTCCGCGATGGCCTGGGCCATCTCCGCGGTCGGTGCCGCCTCGACCGCGCCCGGCGCCCGCCGCCGCAGCCGGTCCCGGGTGGCGGCCTCCGCGGCTTCGGGGAGCTGCACCGCGACCAGCCCGCGCGCATTCCACGCCAGGCCCGCGCGGCCGATGGCGGTCTCGAACAGGGTGTAGTGGGTCATGCCCTCTACATAGCGTGGCGCGCCCCGCTTCTCAACGGTCCTGAAACCGGCCCATGGCCGGGCGCGGCGCCGACCCCCAGATTCCGGACGGTTTCCCGTTTCCCGTTTCCCGTTTCCCGTTTCCCGTTTCCCGTTTCCCGTTTCCCCGACCCCCATGGCCGACGCCCCGAAGAAGAAGATCACCCGCAAGCGGGTGAAGACGATCGAGCCCCGCGGGCTCACCGCCCGGCAGGTGGCCGGCGGAGAGCCGCCCAAGGCGGTCCAGGCGCTGGCGGAGCACATCGCCGAAGACGGTGGCACCGTCCTCGGCGCATACCGTGAGCCCCTCGGCGGGCAGTGGCAGGTGCTCGCCGCGCTGCCTATCGAGATCCTCGAGCCCACCCCGTACCAGCGGGACCGCTCCGAGACCCACGTCGCCCGCCTCGCCGACGCCATCGACCGGCTGGGCCGCTTCATGGACCCGGTCATCGCGGTCCGGAGCGCCCCGGGGAAGTACTGGACCCCGAACGGCAACCACCGTCTCGGGGCCATGCTCGCGCTGGGCGCCCGCGCCCTGGTGGCGCTGGTGGTGCCCGAGCCCGAGGTGGCGCACCGCATCCTCGTGCTCAACTGCGAGAAGGCCCACAACGTCCGCGAGCGCGCCCTCGAGGTGATCCGCCTGGCGGAGGCGCTGGCCCAGCTCGACGACCGCGCCGAGAAGAGCTACGAGACCGAGTTCGAGGAACCCTCGCTGCTCACCCTGGGCTGCTGCTACCAGCAGAACGGCCGCTTCTCGGGCGGCGCCTACCATCCCGTGCTCAAGCGCTGCGAGGCGTTCCTGGGCAGCAGGCTCTCCCACGCCCTCGCCACCCGGCGGGCCCGGGCGGAGCGGCTGCTGGAGCTCGACGCCGCGGTGGTCGAGGCGGTGCAGGGGCTCAAGGCGCGCGGCTTCGAGAGCCCTTACCTCAAGGCGTTTGTGCTGGCGCGGCTCAACCCGCTCCGCTTCACGCTCAAGCGCGGCCAGAAGGCCGACTTCGACGAAACCATCGCCAGGATGCTGGCCGGCGCACGGAAGTTCGACGCGGGCAAGGTGAAGGCCGACCAGGTGGCCCGGGCCGGCGGGGCCCCGGAGGGGGCCGACTAGCGTTCTCCCCTTGCGCTTCTACAGGAGTGGCCCTAACGTCTCCTGTAGAAGCCCGAGAGGAGACCGATGTCCGACGACCGCCTGGAGCTGCCCCAGGGCACGCTCGACCTGCTGATCCTCAAGGCCCTGTCGCTGGGAGCCCAGCATGGCTGGGCCATCTCCGAGCGCCTGCACCAGGTCTCCCGCGCCACCCTCCAGGTGCCGCAGGGGTCGCTGTATCCCGCGCTGCACCGGCTGGAACGGCGGGGCTGGATCGCCGCCCACTGGGACGCTTCCGACAACAATCGCCGCGCCAAGTACTACGAACTCACCCGCGACGGCCGCCGCCAGCTCAAGGTGGAGGCCGCCGAGTGGCGACGCCTCACCGTGGCGGTGGACCTCGTGCTGGGGATGGGCTGACCGGTGTGGGCCCGGCTGTGGAGCGAAGCGCGCTATCGCGCCCGCGCGGTCTTCCGCCGCGAGGCGCTGGAGCGGGAGCTCGACGAGGAGCTGCGCTTCCACCTGGAGCAGGAGGCGGCCCGCCACCGCGCCGCGGGGCTTCCCGCGGCCGAGGCAATGCGCCAGGCCCGGCTGGCCTTCGGGGGCCTGGAGGTGGTCAAGGAGCAGACCCGCGACGGCCGCGGCGTCCGCTGGCTGGAACGGGCGGGCCAGGACCTCCGCTACGCCGTGCGCGCGCTCCGGCGCACCCCCGGCTTCACCGTCGCGGTGATCGCCACGCTGGGGCTCGGCGTCGGGATCAACGCGGCGATGTTCGGCATCGTGGACCGGCTGCTCTTCCGCGCGCCACCCCTGCTGCGCGACCCTGCCCGGGTACACCGGGTCTACCTCCAGTGGCACAACCGGAACGGGCTGGCCACCGGCGCGATGATGGGGTACGCCAGCTACCTCGACTTCCGGCGCGCCACCACCCAGTTCGATGCCCTGGCGGGATACAGCGTGCGGTCCCTCCCGGTCGGCTCCGGTCCGGCGAGCGCGGAGCTGCCGGTCGGCGTGATCTCGGCAACGCTCTTCGACTTCTTCGACGCCGCGCCGGTGCTCGGGCGGTTCTTCACCGCGGCGGAGGATACGGTGCCGCTCGGTGCCCAGGTGGCGGTGCTGAGCCATGGCTTCTGGCAGGCCCGCTACGGGGGGCGCCCGGACGCGCTCGGGCAGGTGCTGCGGGTCGGGACCGCCGCGTACACGATCATCGGTGTCGCCCCGCGGGGCTTCGAGGGGATCAGCGACGAGGGCCCGCCCGCCCTCTTCATCCCGATCACCGCCTACGCGGGCGTCTTTCGCGCCGGGCCCAACGTGGCCAACTACTACACCCGCTACAATTGGAGCTGGATGCAGCTGGTGGTGCGCCGGAAGCCCGGCGTCACCCGGGCCGCGGCGGAGGCGGACCTGAGCCGGGCCCAGCGGCAGAGCTATGAGGCCCAGCGGGCCATCAGCCCCGGGATGACCGCCCCGGAGATCGCCCGGCCGGCGGCACTCGCGGGCCCGGTGCAGGCCGAGCGGGGCCCCAACCAGAGCACCGTGACCCGGGTGGCCACCTGGGTGAGCGGGGTGGCGCTGATCGTGCTCCTCATCGCCTGCGCCAACGTGGCCAACCTCATGCTCGCGCGCGCAGTCCGCCGCCGCCGCGAGATCGCGGTACGGCTCGCGCTCGGCGTGAGCCGCGGCCGGTTGTTCGGGCAGCTGCTCACCGAGAGCCTGCTCCTCGCCGGCGCCGGCGCGGTGGTCGGCCTGCTGCTGGCCCGCACCGGCGGGGCCCTCCTGCGCGCGCTGTTCCTGCCCGCGAACGTCGCGGCGGGGACCCTCGCCGATCCGCGCACCGCGGCGTTCGTCCTGGCCGTCGCGGCACTCGCCGGCGGCCTGACCGGGCTGGCGCCCCTGCTCCAGGCCCGTCGCACCGACCTGGTCGAGGCGCTCAAGTCCGGCGCCCGGGACGGCGGCTACCGGCGCTCCCGCCTCCGCACCGGCCTGCTGGCGCTCCAGGCTGCCCTGTCCGTGGTGCTGCTGGTCGGCGCCGCGCTGTTCGTGCAGAGCCTCCGCAACGTCCGCGCGCTCCGCCTCGGGTACGACGTCGATCCGGTGGTGTACATCTACCCTGAGCAGCGCGGGGCCCGGCTCGCCGACGCCGAGGCCGCGGCGCTGCGGTTGCGGCTGCTCGAGTCCGCCCGCGCGGTGCCCGGGGTCGAGTCGGCCGCGCTGGGCCTGACGGTGCCGTTCTGGGATACCTGGAACGACAACCTCTTCGTGGCGGGGATCGACTCGGTGGAGCGGCTGGGGAGCTTCACCATCCAGGCCGGCTCGCCGGAGTTCTTCGCCACCCTCGGCACCCGCATCCTCCGGGGCCGCGGCTTCACCGCGGAGGACCGCGCCGGGGCGCCGCTCGTGGCGGTGGTGAGCCAGGCGATGGCCGGCACGCTCTGGCCCGGCCGCGAGGCCCTCGGGGAGTGCTTCCGGATCGGCGCGGACACGGTCCCCTGCACCACCGTCGTGGGCATTGCCGAGGACATCCACCAGAACAGCGTCACCACCGACCGGGGCCTGAGCTACTACCTCCCGATCGCGCAGTTCCACCCCGAGGCGGCGGTCATCTTTGCCCGGGGGCGGGGGCATGGCCGCGAGGTGCGGGAGCTGCTCCGCCAGACCCTGCAGCCCGAGATGCCCGGCGAGGGCTACGTCAACGTGACCCCGCTGCGCGACATCGTGGATCCCGAGCTCCGCTCCTGGCAGCTCGGGGCCACCATGTTCGTGGCCCTCGGCGGACTGGCACTGGTGCTCGCGGCGGTCGGCCTCTACGGGGTGATGGCCTACGACGTGGCCCAGCGCGCCCACGAGCTCGGGGTGCGGATGGCGCTCGGCGCGCGGGCGCCGGACGTGGTACGGATGGTGGTGGGTGACGGGATGCGGATCGCCGTCGCCGGGGTGGCGGTGGGGAGCCTCATCGCCCTCTGGTCGGGGCGGTGGCTGGCGCCGCTCCTGTTCGAGCAGTCCCCCGCCGATCCCGTGGTGTTCGGCGTCGTCGCCGGGGTCCTGCTGCTGGTGGCGACCATGGCCAGCGCCATCCCGGCGCTGCGCGCCACGCGGGTCAGCCCCACCGTGGCGCTCCGCACGGAGTAGCGCGCCCGCTCAGCTCGAGTGGTCGTGGATGATCTGCCACCCCGCCGCGGTGTGCTCCCAGATGGTGGTGAAGCGGCAGGTGTAGTCGGGCTTGCCACCGCCGGTGAGGATGCACTGGCCGGTCAGCATGGCATGGTCGCGGCCCAGCATGGTGACCACCAGGTGGTCGAAGGCGAGCTGCTGCGCCGGCTGGCCGCCGGCCCAGAACCCCCGCTCCAGCAGTCCCCGGATCACCGCGCGGCCCACGATCGGGCCGTTCTTCCCCATCATCGCCGCCGAGTCGGTGTAGAGCGCCACGTGGCTGTCGAGGTCGCCGCGGTTCCAGGCCGCGGCCGACGCGTCCATGGCCCGCAGCAGCTCGGTGCGTGGCCCCGCGGGCGGTGGCGCGCTGGCGGGAGCGGCGCCGTGGCAGGCGGCCAGGGACAGGGCCAGGAGGAGCGTGGAGGCCAGGCGACGCATGCGATCTCCGGATGGGGGAACGGGCGGGAACGGGAGCCCGGCCTGTACGGCACCCGGACGGGGCGGGTTTCCCGCGTTCCAGCCTTCACCATGACCGGGCGGGAAACGACTCGCCGCCGGCCCTCTCGCGAGGGCCGGCGGCGAGGACGCGGGTCCGGGCGCGTCAGGGAACGGTGACGGTCTGCGTGGTGCTGTGGGTGGCCCCGCCGTTGTCGGTCACGGTGAGCGTGAGCGCCAGGGTCCGCGCCGACGGGAAGGTGCGGCTGAACGACGCCGCGGTGGCGACGGTGGTGCCGTTGGCGAGCTTCCAGCTGTAGCCCGTGATGGTGCCGTCGGGGTCGGTCGAGCCGGTCCCGTTGAAGGTGCAGGCGTGCGCCGTGGTGCAGCTCCAGGTGAAGCTGGCCACCGGCGGCTGGTTGGTGCCGCCGCCCGTGACCGTCACGGTCTTCGTGACGCTGCTGGTGGCGCCATTGTTGTCCGTCACGGTCAGCGTCAGCGCAAAGGTGCGCGCCGACGGGAAGGTGCGGCTGAACGAGGCCGCGGTGGAGACGGTGGTGCCGGAGGACATCTTCCAGGTGTAGCCGGTGATGGTGCCATCCGGGTCGGTCGAGCCGGTCCCGTTGAAGCTGCAGGCAAGCCCGGTGCAGCTCCAGGTGAAGCTGGCCACCGGCGGCTGGTTGGTCGGGGGCGTGACGCTCGGGATGACCGACTTGGCCAGCGCGCCACGGGTCTTGTCGAAGGTCCGCCCGCCGAGGGTGACCTTCTCGACCAGGAACTCGATGGAGCCCACGCCACAGGGGCCGCGATCGCTGAAGCTCACCACCCCGGCGGCATTGGTGGTGCCGGTGACGGCGTGGCTGGTCCAGTAATCGTCCATGAAGCGGCCGTTTACCACCGCGCTGGCCAGGGGGGCGCCGTTCTCGTCGGTGACCGTCACCGACGCGCTGGCCTGGTTGTACATGCTGCCGCCCTGGAAGCAGGAGCCGGGATTGCCCGGGTCCTGCACGAACTGCGCGGTGAGCGTGGCCGTGGCCAGGAGGCAACTGGCGCCGCACGGGGAGGCCGGGGTGAGCCGCACCAGCCGCGGGCTGGTCCCGAAGTACACCGAGGCGAGCATCTGGCCGCTCGCGTTGAGCGGGCCGCCGCCGCCGACGCCCCGGGCGCCGTACGCCGGGGAGATCAGGCCGAGGATGCCCTGCGCCAGGCCGGTGGGGCCGCCGGCCACGACGCCGGTGCTGCTCACGGTGCCGGTGATGTCGAGCGCGTCGTTGATGCCGCCGACGCCATAGCCGGTCAGGTGGCCGGTGGGGATGCCCGAGAGCTGCTGCCACGCGCCGCCGCGCGGCAGGCGGTACAGGTAGACCAGGTTCTGGCTGCCGCTGGTGATCAGGAACCGGGCCTGGTCGCCGTTGTCATTGATGGCCGAGGCGCCGCGGCTGGCGCCGAAGAAGCCGGCCGGGGGCGCGGGGAGCGGCGTGAAGCTGGCGGGATTGCCCAGCTGGTACCAGCCGGTCGCGGTGCTCACCGCGCCGCCGGGGCTCATCCCCTCGGGGATGTCGTTCGGGTAGCCCTGGGTGGCCAGGTTGACCATCCCGGTCGACGCCGACCACAGGTAGGGCGCGGCCGCGGTGGGAATCGCGCCGCCGGTGGAGGACCAGCCCACCACGCGGCCCTGCTCGTCGATGCCGGCGGTGGTGGTGGTGGACATCCCCGGGAGGGCGCCCAGGTCCTGCACGGTGTAGCCGGCCCCGCTCGGCGTCCACACCGCCGCGCGGGTGTTCACGCCGGGAATGCCGGCCACGCCCGCGATCACCCCCTGGTTGTTGATCGAGCCGGGGTAGATGCCCGACAGCCCGGGCACCGCCGGCAGCACGATCCGGGTCCCGCCCCGCCAGGCCACCGTCTCCTGGGGCGGCAGGCAGAAGGGCCCGCAGCCGGTGTCGAGGTACGAGGTGCCGATGACGTCGCCGGCGTTGTTCATGTCCGCCCCGGTGGCGGCGGTGGCGATGAACTCGACGGCGTACATGCCGGCCACGGCCGAGGCGCGGACGGCCTCCGGGGCGCCGATCGTGGGCTCCAGCCGATCCGCGTCGCAGCCGGCGGTCAGCAGGGCGGCGGCCAGCAGCGCGCCGCGGAGGAGTGTGGAACGGTGGGTCATGACAACTCCTGGCTCAGGGGATGCCGGCGCGCCTTCCGTGCCGCGCCGGCGGAGGGTCAGCGCACTCGGATGGTGAGGGTGTTGGAGGTGGCCGTCGCGCCCCGCGCGTCGGTCACCCGCGCCCGCACGGTGAAGGTGCCGGCCCGGGTGTAGGTACGGGTGACGGCCACGCTTCCGGCGGTGGCAAGGCTGCCGGTGGTGGTGCCGGTGCCCCAGGAAACGGTGTAGGGCCACGGACCGTCCCCGGCGTCGGGGTCCGCCAGCGTCAGGGTGATCCGGGCGGCCTGACCTACGCGGATGCTGGTCGGGCCGGCGGCGGCCAGCGTCACGGCGGGCGGGGTGTTCGGGCCGCCACCGACGGGCGCCACCGTCCACATCACCGCGTGCACCCCCTGACCCGCGGGGAAGTACGCCTCGCCGACCACGGCGCCCTGGTTGTTGATGCCGCGCGCCACCGAGGCGTTCACCGCCGCGTTCGGCCAGGGGTCGAGGGGGATGTGCTGGCCCTGCTTCCACAGCGCCCCGGTGGTGCCCACCGTCCCGACCACGTCGCCGCTGTCGTTGATCTCGCTGACCACGCTGGCCAGCCGGGCGGGCATCGGGAGCGCGCTCACCACCCCGTGCTTCCAGACCACCGGGGTGCCGCCGTTGCTGAGGCCCGCCACGTCGCCCCGCGTGTTGATCGACCGCCCCACCGACTGCAGGAACGGGCCCGGCAGGTCGGGCAGCACGGTGAAGGTCCCGTTGGTCCACACGAAGGCGTACTGCCGGGCGCCGGTGCCGCCGGCGGTGCCGGTGCCCGTGACCTGCCCGGCGTCATTGATGTCGTACGCCATCGAGTAGTTGCCGCCGGGGATCACGCCGATGTCCTGGAACAGGAGCCCGTTCCGCCAGATGCCGGCATGCTGGTAGGCCGGGACCGTCCCGCCCCCGCCGGTGCCGCCCCCCGCCACGTCGCCGGCGGCGTTGAGGCCGTTGGCGGCCGCGCCCGAGGCGGTGGTGCCCGGCAGCGGCTGCAGCTTGACGGCCGTGCCGTTGTCCCAGAACACGCCGTAGGCAATCGTCGAGTTCTGCCTGGCGAATCCCACCAGCTGGCGGCGTTCGTTGAGCTGGGTGGCGGTGGTGACCGCCGAGCCCGGCTGCGGCAGGGTGTCGACGATGACCCCGTTCTGCCAGATCACCCGGCGGTTGACGCCACTCGCGTCACTGGCGAGGCCGACCACCTCGCCGAGGTTGTTGATGTCGTACGCCGAGGAGAAGGTGCCGCCGGGCAGCATGCCCAGGTCGGTGATCGTGACCTGCCAGTTCCCCACGACGCGGGTGACCGAGTTGGCCGTGCCCGCCAGCTCGGCGCTGGTCGGCGCGAGGGCCGCGGGCGCCGAGCCATCCGCGCAGGCGACAAGGGCAAGGAGGCCGGCAATGCCGAGCCGGGGGAAGAGCCGACAATGCATGGTGCTGCTCCAGGAGGTGAAGTCGATCGGGGTCGGGCGCGTGCATCCGACGGGGTGCCGGGTGGGGCCACAAACTACCAGCATATTGATGTGCGATTGATGAACGTGCCGTGAGTACGTCAGCCGCTCGCCCGGCGGCCTCATGCAGCGCCACGCAACACCCGCAGCGAAACGGGACGGACCCATGGCGCGGGCCCGGAGGCCACGCCGGTGGTCGGCGTGGCGTGCCCCGGAAGCGCAGCATCCGGGCCGCGGCGCGCCCGGCAGGTGGTGGGGAGCTAAGTCGTGCGGTGGGAGGCGATTGCGCGGGGAAGGCGGGGCTCCGGGCCCGTGCGGCCTGTCGCGCAACGGTACAGGCTGGAATGTTGTAGATTGTCGGCGTTCATCTTCCTCCTGCGGAGCACCCGGATGCACATCCTCGTGACCGGCGGCGCCGGTTTCATCGGCAGCCACACCACGGTCGAACTGCTCAAGGCCGGCCACGACGTGGTCCTGCTCGACAACTTCAGCAACAGCAAGCCCGAGGCGCTCCGCCGCACCGAGGAGCTGGCGGGCCGGCCCTTCACCTTCCACCAGGTGGACCTGCTCGACGCCCCGGCCGTCGACGAGGTCTTCCGCCGCCACCCGGTCGACGCGGTGATCCACTTCGCCGCCTTCAAGGCCGTCGGCGAGTCCGTGGCCCAGCCGCTTAAGTACTACCACAACAACGTGAGCGGGACGATCGTGCTGTGTGAGGCGATGGTGCGGCACGGCGTGAAGACGATGGTCTTCTCCTCCTCCGCCACCGTCTACGGCGACCCCGCCGAGGTGCCCGTCACCGAGGAGATGCCGCTCTCCGCCGTGAATCCGTACGGCAACACCAAGCTCATCATGGAGCAGGTGTTCCGGGACCTCTACCGCGCCGACCCCAGCTGGAACATCGCGCTGCTGCGGTACTTCAACCCGGTCGGCGCCCACCCCAGCGGCCGCATCGGCGAGGACCCCAACGGGATCCCCAACAATCTCTTTCCCTACATCACGCAGGTGGCGGTGGGGAAGCTGGCGGAGCTCCGGGTCTTCGGCGGCGACTACCCGACGCCCGACGGCACCGGGGTGCGCGACTACATCCACGTCGTGGACCTGGCCCGCGGCCACCTGCAGGCGCTCGAGGCGCTCAAGGGCCGGACCGGCTGCGTGGCGTACAACCTCGGCACCGGGCGCGGCCACAGCGTGCTCGAGGCCATCGAGGCCTTCAAGCGCGCCAGCGGCCGGCCCATCCCCTACCGCATCGTGGAGCGCCGCCCCGGCGACGCCGCCACCAGCTTCTGCGACCCGTCCAAGGCGCTGCGTGAGCTGGGCTGGAAGACGACCCTCGACCTCGACGACATCTGCCGCGACGCCTGGCGCTGGCAGTCGCAGAACCCCGCCGGCTTCCCCGAGGGCTGACCCCGGCTCGCGGGCCTACTCCCGCGGCCGCCACAGGAACCGGCGCGGCTCCCGGCGGAAGGCCTCCCGCAGCGCGGTGGCGAGCCGGCGGCGGTCGTCGGCGCTCAGGTCGCGGGCGCGGGCCGCAGTGCGCAGCGCCAGGGCAAACGACACCCCGAGGTTGCACGCGGCGATCAGCAGGATCGCGAGCCCGCCCCACGCCACGTCGGCCCAGTGGAAGGCCGCCGTCCCGTAGAGCGACACCGCCGCGAGCGTCAGCGACGCCGCCTGCAGCGTCACGTGCCGCACCTCGAGCGGGATCCCCATGAACCGCGCGAACAGCACCGGCACGAAGCCCAGCAGCAGCCCCAGCGCCAGGTAGCCGACGATGCCGCTCAGGTGCTGCGCCGCCAGCCGCCCGAGCCGCGCCGCGCCGCCGGGGCCGAGGGCGGCCCGGAGCCCATGGTGCGCCGCCAGCGCCTCGGGGAGGCCGCGGTACGCGCTCCAGTTCGCGGCCCACCCCGCCGCGAGGCTCGCCAGCCACAGGAACCCGCCGGTGAGGATCGCGAAGGGAATGGTGAAGGACAGGAACGGGTGCACGCCGTGCACCGAGTGCAGGGCGGTCTCCTCCGCGAGGACCGGCCCGCCGGTGAGCCAGCCGATCACGATCGCCACCAGCGCGGAGGCGGGGATGGTGGCAAAGACATTCCCGATCGTCGCCGCCACCTGCGAGCGGGTGATGCCCGCCACCAGGTCCACCTGGCGCTCCACGTCCTCCCGCGTGCCCAGCGCCGCCGCGAGCGCCGCGCCCGTCATCGCCGGCTGCTTCGAGGCCAGCGTGAAGTACGCGAACTGCATCACGATGAAGCTGGCGCTGTAGTTGAGCGCCGCCGCCAGCCCCTGCACCAGGGGCGCCAGCGGGGCCGCGGCCACCACGTACTTGAGCATCGCGGTGAGCGCGGTGATCGCCCCGCCGCCGGCCGCCGAACGCCCGGTGGCGTCCCACTCGGCCACGTCCCGCGCCACGTAGTGCTCGCCGGTCTCGGCGGTGTGCTCGGTGACCTTGAGCGCCAGCCGCTTGAGCGTCTGGTGCGCCAGGGAGCGCACCCCGCGCTGCCGGAAGCTGCCGCGCGCCAGCTCGTGGGCCAGCAGCCGGCCCTCCGCGTGGCCGGTGAGCACCAGCGTGAGCTCCTCCAGCCGGGCCAGCAGCGCCTCGAGCAGCTCCAGCCGGAACAGCACGTCGGTCGACACGCCCCGGACCTCGAGCGTCCGGTGGGCCGCGGCCAGGGCGGCCCCGCACGCGGCGCGCGTCTCCTCGAGGGCGGCGGCCGCCGCGGTCCCGGGCGCGGCCACCAGCGCATCGACCTGCGTCGGCAGCCGGAGGAAGGGGGACCCGCCATCCGCGGCGTCCGCATCCAGGCTCAGCAGCTCGCGGGTGAGCCCCAGCGCCGCCGCGCGATAGGCCAGCAGCCGCGCCGCATCGCCGATCGCGGCGTCCGGGATGGCCACCAGCGCGGCCCACGGCGCCACCAGGTCCGGCGGCAGCGCCTCGAGCCACCCCGCGTCCTCCTCCCCGAGCCCCAGCCGGCTCAGCAGCACGAAGAGGTCGTCCGTGGGCTCGAGGCGCGGCACCAGGCGGTCCACCAGCCGCTCGAAGGTCTCCTTGATGAGCGTGCCATGCACCGGCAGCCCGGTCTCCGCCAGCAGCCGCACCGCGGAGCGATGGGACCACACCTCGCGCAGCTTGGCGCGCACCCGCTCCGCCCGCGGGTGTCCGTCGAGGGTCTCGGCAAGCAGTTGCAGTCGGCGGGTGCGCGGGACCTCGTTCCCCGTCGGCCGGGGCGAGGCCTCGAGCAGCCAGCGCAGCAGCGCCTCGAGGGTGGTGGTGCCCGGGTCGGCCAGGAAGGCGTCGAGCAGCCGGAGGGCGGCCTGGTTGGGCGGGAGGGGCGGCATGCCGGGCAACTTAGCCGCCCCGGGCGCGCCGGGAAGCTGCTACGGGTACTGCCCCTTGAGGGCGGGCGCCGCCGTGAGCCGCGCGGTGAACACCGCGGCCAGCGGCGCGTTGTCCTGCACCCGCATGTTGGTGTCGTGCGCGGGATCGTCGTCGTTGGGCCAGCCCTCGTTCCACCACGAGAACCCGATCACTGCCGGCCACCGCCCGCCGAGCAGGTCGGCCAGGGCGCTGTCGGCCCAGGCGGCCTGGCTGCCGAGCGGGTTGTCCCGGGTCACGCCGAACTCCGCCACGATCACCGGCTTGGCCGGCGCCAGCGCCACCAGGCGCGCGTAGGTCGCGTCCATGCCGTCGCGGAAGCGCGGCCACTCGCCGTCCTGCGGGGTCTGCGCGCCGTAGACGCTGACTGCGAGCCAGGTGACGTACGCATCGCCGGGGTAGTACGCCTCGAACCGGTTCCACGCCGCGGCGGGATAGTCGCCATCGTTCACGTGGAACACCCACCCCACGTTGCGGGCCCCCTCCTCCCGCGCCAGGTCGATGATGTGCCGATACGCGTCGCGGAACCGCTCCGGGCCATCCGGCGCCGTGGGGTCGCCGTAGCCGGTGAGGGTGCCGCCGCCGAACCACTTCCCGTTCCAGCCGAACCACTCGCCGTTCATCTCGGTGCCGTACTCGGCCAGGATGGGCGTGCCAGCCGTGCGCGCCGCGCGGGCCCAGCGGCGGAGGTCCGCGTCGACGTCGCCCGCGATGATCCGGTCGGGGGTGAACAGCGGCTCGGCCAGGTCCTGCTCCGTGCTGCTCCGCAGCATCAGGCGGATGTACGGGACCTTGCCCTGACCCGCGATCCACGCCACCTCCGCCCCGGGAAAGGCGCGACCCTCGCCCCACTCGTGCGAGAAGTACACCCACGCCGCCGGCAGGCCCGCCGCCCCTTCGTACTCGGCCAGGCGCGCGGGGGTGATGGTGTTCTCCAGCCCGCTGGTGTCGCCGGGAAAGACGCCGTGGTAGCGGGCGCCGGCGGCGGGCGCGGGGAAGGAGTCGGCGGGTGGGAGGGGCGGCGTCTCACGGGTCGAGTCACAGGCGACCACGCAGGCGCACAGCAGCAGGAGGTGTCGCATGCGCCCCAATGTGGCACCGGTGGCGGGGGGCGCCGGGTGACGCCCCTCACCCCGGGCCCGGGCGGGGCTCAGCGCCCGCCCGCCGGCAGGTACTTCACCAGGTACTCCGTCAGGCGGCTGAACAGGTGCAGCGTCGTCCCCTCGCCCTCGAAGATGCCGTGAGTGCGGTTGGGGTAGGAGAGCAGCTTGAACTGCTTGTTGGCCGCCACCAGCGCGTTGATCAGCCGTTCGGTGCCCTGGTAGTGCACGTTGTCGTCGCCGGTGCCGTGCACCACCAGCAGGTTGCCGCGCAGCCGGTCGGCGAAGGTCACCGGCGAGGACAGGCGGTAGTCCTCCGCGTTGGGGCCCGGCAGCCCCATGTACCGCTCCTGGTAGATCGTGTCGTAGAGG
>Ga0268298_10004153_pt1 | contig 14316 bp, 5 predicted proteins | sample WWTPWeurt_MetaG_FD_194462 | JGI IMG/M metagenome (GOLD analysis project Ga0268298, IMG submission 194462) | Activated sludge microbial communities from WWTP in Nijmegen, Gelderland, Netherland - WWTP Weurt | ecosystem: Engineered > WWTP > Aerobic digester > Activated sludge | place: Netherlands... | reverse complement strand
CGATGAGATCCTCATCTACACTGTCCAAGATGGCGATACGGTCTTCGGCATTGCTGAAAAGTTCGGCCTGCAGCCCGAGACAGTTTTATGGGGTAATTACAACATCCTCTTGGACGATCCTCATTCTCTCAAGCCCGGCCAGGAATTGAACATTCTGCCGGTGGATGGCGTGTACTGGGAGTGGCTTGGCGGCATCCCCTTTGGCGAATGGGCCGCGTTCTACGGGGTTGACGCCGCAGAGATCATTGAATTTCCCGGCAACAACATTGACGCGAATACGGTCGGGGATTTCAACAATGCGAACATCCGCGCCGGGACATGGCTCATCATCCCCGGCGGAAAGCGCGACTTCGTCAGCTGGAGTGCGCCATTGGGCGTGACGCGCGAAAACCCCGCTTCGGCCCGCGTACTTGGGGAGGGCGCCTGCGACCCGGTCAGCGGCGGCGCTGTGGGCTACGGCTACTTCGTCTATCCGACCAACAAGCATTACCTATCGGGCTTTGATTATTCAACCAAGACCAACCACCTTGGCATTGACCTGGCAGGCAATGAAGGTGAAGCCGTCTACACCTCGGATGCGGGCGTGATCGTGTACGCCGGTTGGAACGATTACGGCTATGGCAACATGGTCATGGTCGATCATGGCAATGGCTTCCAATCCCTGTATGCTCATTTGAGCGCGCTCAATGTCGGATGTGGTCAGAGCGTGGGACAGGGTGAGGTGATTGGCGCAGTCGGTTCCACGGGGCGGTCTTCCGGGCCACATTTGCACTTTGAGATCATGGCCGGGATGAAGGTTAACCCCTGGGATTATTTGCCGCCACCCTAATCCTTGTCAAAGCAGCGAGGCTATACTATAATCCCGCTCGCTTGGAGGGGCGCATAGCTCAGTTGGTTAGAGCGCTACTATCACACAGTAGAGGTCTGGGGTTCGAGTCCCTATGCGCCCACACGAAAAAACCGCCGATATCGGCGGTTTTTTCGTTGGATTGTTACATTTTCACTCTTAAAGTACATGAACTATTGACTTTTACTCCAATTTCCTTAGAATGGACTAATATCATCGTATTAAGGCATTGTCTTATACAAGTGTTTTCATTATGTAGGTGTTCTTTTATTATTGTTGCAGGAGGCATAAATGCACTCTTTTTTAGAAATTATTTTGAATGACATAACTTTGCACAAGGGGCAACTATGATCTCCATCTCAAGCAAAATCCAAAACAACATAAAATCCTTTTCGCTGGTCGCGGAGAAATTGCGCTGGGTGGTTATTGCAGTGATCAGCTTGATGTTATTCTGGACGGAAGTCATTGAGTTCATTCAACTGTCCTTTTTAAACCAACCGCTTCACATCCTTGAACTGGTCATCTATGCCATTCTCATCATAGGAACGGGCCTATTCCTTGAATTGTTCGTTCGAGCCAATCGTGAATATAAACGGGTGGCCCGGATCCTGGAGTACAAGCATAGCCTGAGTCTGGACTTGATATTAAGTGATGGTTGGGATACCTTAATCCAAAAGCTGGTCGAACTTCCCGCAAAAATAACCGAGGTCGAAGAAGCGTACCTGCTATTGAGCAACCCGGTCTCCAACACCTTTGAGACTGCAGGGCATTGGGTAAAGGATGAAACGGTCCGGCCCATGGAAGTTTGGGATCCCAAGGCTGCCTGTCAGGGGTGCCTGGCGAAATCCAATAACAGACCCGGAGATCTTCACCTCTGCGACAATCGCAACCGGTATTATTTTAACGGATACTGTTTGGGGATCAACAATTGCAACCTGCCGAATACCGTTCTTAAGTTCCGAGTCAAGCCGGGATATAAATTGACCCGGGACGAGCAGGAGATCTTCAATCACATCAGCGACGAGATCGCCATTGCCATCCTGGCAATTCAGGATCGCAAACGGCTGAGCGAAGCCCGGTCGGCGCAGGTGGCACTGGCCGAGCGACGCATGGTATCGGCTTTTGTACATGACCACCTGGGTCAAAACCTGGGGTACTTGCACATGAAATTGGACCAGCTGGAGCGAAACGAGACCATCAGCAAATCGGAGAAGATCAAATCTGAGGTGACGCGCCTGCGCGAAGCGGCGAACGAATCGTATGAGATCGTCCGCGACATCCTCCAAAAATTGCAGCCGGAGACCATTCCCAACCTGGCTAACTTATTGAAGGAACATGCAGTACGAGTCTCAAGGACAGCGCATTTTGACCTGCGTTTTGAAAACCAGGGAGATCAAAAAACGTTACCCCCCCAGGCACAGCAGTTGGTGTTCAATATTTTCCATGAGATCCTTAGCAATGTGGAACGCCACTCAAGGGCAAGCGAAGTGGTGGTCCTCATCCAATGGCGGGATTCTGAACTTGAACTTTCAGTGGCTGATAATGGGATAGGATTCAACCCGGATACAACGCCCAAAGAAGGACATTACGGTCTTGAGATCATGCGTGAACGCGTTACGACCTTAAGGGGTAAGATCGCGCTCGCTTCGTCGCCAAAAGTAGGTACGGCTATTTCCATTACTGCTCCCACGGTATGAATAAAGGAATTCAAATGAAAAATTTTTCCAGTCCTCAAAGTATCTTGATCGTTGATGATCATGTGTTGTTTCGGGAAGGGCTGATCAGCATCCTCCAGTCCACCGACGAATATCAAGTTGTGGACTCGGCAGGGACTGTGAAAGAGGGCATTGAGAAGGCCCTCCATCACAAACCGGATATCATCCTCATGGATTACACCCTGCCGGACGGAACGGGATTGGAAGCAACCTCATCCATCCTGAATGCGCTGCCGGACTGCAAGATCGTCTTCCTTACCATCTATGAAACGGATGAAACTGTATTGGCTGCGGTGCGCACTGGCGCCAAAGGATATGTGCTGAAAAATATTACCGGTCCCTCCCTGCTGGCAAGTCTGAATGCCTTGAACGACGGCGAACTAGCCATCTCACGCAAGATGATGAGCCGCGCGCTGGAAATTTCCAGCACCAATATGCGGACGACTCCCGATGTAACCTCAAAAAAACTCAGCCAAAGGGAGATCGAGATCCTGAAAGAATTGGAGAGCGGCGCATCCAATTATGAGATCGCCAATAAATTATATCTCTCCGAAAATACCATCAAACATCATATCCATAGTATCCTGAGCAAGCTGGGGGCTGAAAATCGGCGAGAAGCGATCGCCATGGCGCGAAAGACCGGCATCACAAGAAGAGACGATTTCGTGCAATAAAATGAGGAGCGGGGGTTAACCCTCCAGAGTTAATCCAAACGTAAAAAGGGCTATCCGAAATGGATAGCCCTTTTTTTACCCCAAAATAGGACAACTTTTATCATGTTTTCTTATATCCTATTAAGTATTCAATCAGGTCAGGACCACCTGCTCTATCACGTTTAATCTCAACGAAAGAAAGAGGTAAAGATGACCCAGCAATCAGCAAAAGTTCCCTTGCAAGATCGCGCCAGATTTGGGCGGGCCTTTCTGCGGTTCGCCATTCTGATACTGTTGCTTGCAGGCCAGGCACCGCTCGCCAACCCGACGGTGCTGGCCATGCCAGCAGCAGCATTGACGAATCACATGGATTTGGTCGTTCTGGATGCGAGCAATTCATCCCCCATCCCGGAATATAAATATCTCATCAATGTAGACAATACCGGCGACCCGCTTCAGGCGCGGAACGACGGCTGCTCCCCGGAAAATCCCGGGTATCCGGATTCATGCGACTGGCCTTCCATTCGCGCAGTACCCGGCGCCGCACCGATCTTCACCCAGGGCAATCAGGACGACTTTAACGGTAACACCCTGAGCGGCCTGGTCCTGCCAGACGGCAAATACCTGATCAGTGTCATGGCAAACGGATATAAGATCGGCGGTGTTCACTTTACCATACCAATGGACGATGCCAACAGTGTGACCGTTTCTTTGCAGCCGCATCCGCTTCCAACAGCGACGATGCGCATCAAAGTTTTTGAAGACAACGCCTCGGTCAATGGGCAGATGGATACCGATGAACATGGCCTGGCTGGATTCCATGTTGTCATCAACGACATTCTCGGCCAGGTATCCACCGATATCTTTGGCAACCCGCTTTGCACCACGTACGACGCGAACGGTGATCCCACCGGACTGAACCTGGATGGTTGTCTCATCAGTGATGCGAACGGCGACCTGGCCATCCCAAATCTGGGACCGAACCGCTTTGATGTATCGGTCGTCCCGCCCACCGGCACAGACTGGACTGAAACCACCACACTCGAAGGTTCCCCCAGTTGGGATACTTGGCTGGCCGAGGGATCCAATGGGTTGGATAATGAATTTGTCGTCGCGGGTGAACCTTTCCCGTGGACAATCTTCGGTTTTACCCGACCCACGGATAATCTCAACTCCGGCGCAACTGGCGGTATTTCCGGCACATTGATCTCCGCATCGGTCTACCTGCCACAGCAAGGTGCGCTGCCCTACTTTGGCGACATATGGAGCGGGTTCAACGGGACCAAGGTCAACGGTCCGATCACAGATGGTTGGGTTGCGCTTTCCGATCTCCAAAGCGGAGATCAGGCTGTTTATGTAGCCAAGGCAAACCCGGACGGAACCTTTGCCATCAATAATGTCCCCGATGGAAATTATTTGTTCACATGGTGGGATACAAACCTGAACTACATTCTCGATTGGATCCAGGTCACGGTCTCGAACGGACAAATGACCGACATTGGCACTCCCATGTTGACCGGATGGTTCACCAAGGTTGATGGATATGTCTTCAACGACATAAACAGCAACGGCAAACGCGATCCTGGCGAACCCGGCATTCCCGATTATCTCGTGGTGCTCAAAGACCGCGAGAACAGCGAGATCGATCGCATGTCCATCTCTGCCACCACCGATGCGAACGGTTACTACGTCTTCGAGAAAGCCTACCCCATGGGCTCATGGATGATCCTCGAAGCCTACACCGACCGTTATTACACAACCGGCATAACCTATCAGGTTGAGAACCAGCCGGAAGAGACCACCGTTCTTGGCGCGGGCGTGGATGTTGGTGTTCTACCCATCCTTGGCCAGGGCGGGCGGCTGGATTGGGGTGTGCATCCCTATGCCCCGGGCACAAATGGCGGCATTGTGGGAACGGTCTTCTATGACACCACCCGCAATGAACTTGATCCACGCTACCAGGCTGTGGAAGGCTGGGCGCCCGGTATTCCCGGCGTTCTCGTGACCCTTTCCAGGCCCATTGATTGCGGTACGACCACTGCGCCCTGTGACCCCACCGAAATGTATGAACTGGCGCCCGATGGTTCCATCGCCAAAGATATGACGGCGGGCGGCGTAGCGTGCGGCACCACAGGCGCACCATGCGACTCGACCGGAACCTGGGAATTGGACGGGTCCGGCAATTATGCGGTTGGCCCGGTGGTCAGCACCGCGATCACAGAGACTTGGGAACAACCCACGGATTGTGTCGCCCGCGATGCACATGGAAACGTGCTGGCCTATCCTACCGACCAGGCTGTCCTGCCTCCTGACCCAACCGGCAAGCGCTGTCTGGAAGGGCCGGTGATGGGAACTCAATTCCAGAGCGGATTCGCCTCACTGGATGGCAACTACGGCTTCGATACAGTCTATTCCGGCTTCGGCACCGATCTTGAACCGACCGGTACAGAGATTCCTGCCGGTGATTATCTTGTAGAAGTGATCGCCCCGGAGGATAGCCTCGGACGCCCGCAGTATCAAGTCGTTCGCGAAGAGGATATCAACATCTTCGGCGGCGACGAATTCGTGCCTGCGGTTCCTCCCCCGGCCTGTGCGGGTCCCAACCATGTAGTGGATGTGGCCGGTGTCGGCGCAGATGGACCGGACGCCGTCGATAATCCCTCTTATCTCGAAGCAGGCGGAAGTCCGTACGAAGGCATGGACAAGCCGCTGTGCAACGTCAAACTTGTGACCCTTGGGAACGGCAAGTCTGTTGCCCCGGGCTTCACCTATTTCACCGATGTTCCGATCCCGGGACGTTGGAAGGGCTACATCATTGATGACTTGACCGTTTCCACCAACCCGATCGACATCAACTTTGGTGAGAAAGCGGGCATCCCGCTTTCCCCGATCGGCATCTATGATTTCACCAATACGATGGTGGCATCCATGGTCTCCGACCCGAACGGCGTGTTCGAGATCCTGCTGCCTTCCACCTATTCGATCAACTGCCCAACTCCCTCCGGCGTGTGCCCGAACATATATTACATGCTCGGTAATGATCCCAATCTTGCCGGATACAACCCGCAGTATCGCACCATCGGTGCAAGTTTCGAAGTCTATCCCGGCTTATTATTACCCTCGGATCTTGCTCCCACACAGATCGTACCGGGTGTACTGGCAGCTGGGACCCTCTTCAGCTCACCACCGCAGTGTTCGCTGGATACAGCCAACCCGCAGATCTTCGCAGTATCTCGGCCATACGCCAGCCTGACCACCCCAGCCGCCAGCATCACTATCACAGGGCTTGGGTTCGGCGTTCAAGGCGCGGGAAGTTTCGTTGCGCTGGATGGAACCGCCATGCCGGTCTCATCGTGGAACGATACGAGCATTACTTTTACAGTCCCATCCACCACCCCGCAAGGACCGCATCAGTTATCGGTACGAGCCGGAAACGGAAAGACGACCGTCAACGGCCTGACCTTCCATGTTATCGGCTCGACCTATAACCCGCGCATCTTCGAGGTAGGTCCAGGCCACACCTATGCCACCATTCAGGCGGCAGTCAACGCGGCCTCGGCTGCTTCGAACGATCGTGGACGGCTGGTGGTGGTGTACCCATCCGCCAGCGGCATGTACCTTGAAAACGTGGTGATCTATAGGTCGCTCAAATTACAGGGTGTCGGCCCAGGCGGTTCTTATCCCAATGGGACGAAGGTCGCAGGGTCGGTCATTGATGGACGCGGCGTGACCGGCGACACCCAATACGCCACGGACTGGCAGAACCTGGTGGCTGGTCTGGCATGGAGCGGCAATCAGACCGTTTACGAAGGCCCGGTCATTTATGTGTTCGCGCAGGATGGTGAATACACCAACACCACCGCGCGCCGCGCAGGTATTGACGGGTTTACCATCCAGGGCGGCGACCAGCAAACCTTCCCGAACGAGACCGGCGCTGCCGGTGAGCCGATCGCCATCCAAGGCGGTGGAGTCTTTGTCAACGGCTACGCCCGCTACCTGCAGATCACAAACAACATTATGCAAAGCAATGGCGGCGCATACGGCGGCGCGATCCGTCTTGGCACACCCAACCTGCCCGGTGCAGATAACGACAGCCAGAACGATTTCATCCGTATCGCCAATAACCGTGTGCTGGCAAACGGCGGCACGAATCTGGCAGGCGGTATCGGCATCTTCTCCGGCGCACAAGGCTATGAAGTTGCGAACAACGACATTTGCGGAAACTTCTCGTCGGAATACGGTGGCGGCATCAGCCACTATGGTTTGAGCCCCAACAGCAGCATCCATCACAACCGCATTTACTTTAACCGCTCCTACGATGAAGGCGGCGGTATCTTCATCGGCGGTGAGCTTCCAGCGGACCCGAATCAGCTCTCGACCGGTGCAGGCGCTGTGAATGTGTATGCCAACCTCATCCAGAACAACCTTGCAAACGATGATGGCGGCGGCATCCGCTTCTTGATGGCAGGCGTGTTCACATACAACGTGTACAACAACATCATTGCCAACAATATTTCTTCCCACGAGGGTGGCGGTGTGGCATTGGATGATGCACCGATCGTCCGCTTCTTCAATAACACGGTGATGAAGAACATCACCACCGCCACTGCCATGACCAGCAACGGTTCGCCCGCACCTGCAGGGTTGGCCTCCACCCGCAACAGCAACCTGCTGCAGGCCACTCTGCCCGGCGGATCTCCGGTCTTCAGCAACCCGGTGTTGTTCAATAACATCTTCTGGGAAAACCGTGCTGGAACCTTTGTAGGAAATACTGTGGCGGGCATCGGCCTGACAGGCGATCCGAACCCGGTCAATTACTGGGACCTTGGCGTGGCAGATGGAAGCGGCAATCTTTCTCCGACCAATTCCATTTTACAAACCACGCTGGGAACCATTACATCGCCCACCAACTATTTGGTCGATCCTGCTGTGGTTTCCACGTATGACACGACCGTGCGCGTCCTGCCGTGGAGGGGAAACCCTCGCTTCGTGGACATCCTCATGGTCACGACCGATGCAACGCCGAACCTGCTGGGCGACTATCACATCCAGGGCACATCCCCGGCGATCAATGTCGGCGCGGCTTCCAAATCTGGTGTCAATGCACCGACCTTGGACTTCGACAACGAAGGCCGTCCTTCGGATGGCGGATATGAGATCGGCGCGGATGAGACTCCAACTCGCGCAGACCTTTCCATCACCAAGACCGATAATTTGACGACCGTTACTACCGGCACACAGATCCGCTATACCATTGTGGCCACGAACAGCGGCCCCAACGCTGTCACCGGAGCCACTATTACGGATGTTTTCCCAACTCCATCTCCGCTATCAGGGACGATCAACTGGACTTGTGCAACCGCTGGCGGCGCGACCTGCGGCGGTTCCTCCAGCGGCAGCGGCAACATCAACCGCACGGTCAATATGCCGGTGGGCAGCACAGTCACTTTCACCACTACGAGCGGCAGCGTTGCTTCGAATGCATCCGGGAGCCTGGTGAACACTGCCAGCGTGGCAGTCCCGGCTGGAGTGCAGGACCAGAACCTCGGCAACAATACCGCCACTGATACCGACACGATCATCACATCGGCCAACCTCTCCATCACTAAGACCGATGGCGTGACCGGCATCTCCGCGGGCGGCAGAGTGACCTACACGATCGTTGTAACCAACAATGGACCTCAATCTGTCAGCGGCGCGACGGTGAACGATACGTTCTCGGCTTCGTACAGCAATGTCACCTGGACATGCAGTGCCACGAACGGCTCAAGTTGCGGAGCGACGAGCGGCAGCGGGAACAACCTGAATACCACCGTCAGCCTGCTGAATGGTGGTCAGGCCACCTTCACTGCCATTGCCACGGTTGCTACCAGCGCTTCTGGCACTCTAACCAACACAGCTACTGTGGCCGTTCCGCCCAACACCACTGACTCCAATCCGGCGAACAACACGGCAACGGATACAGACAACGTCCTTGCAGCCTCGACCCTGCCCACGCTCGGGATTTTGGACAACTTCAACCGCGCAAATTCTGGCACGCTTGGTTCGAATTGGAGTCAGCTTGTGATCTTTGGTAATGCCTCGATCCGGGTCAATAACAACCAGGCCCAAGCGCTTCTGCTGGGCAGCGCCATCTGGAACAATCCAAACACGGGCTTTGGCAACCGCCAGGGAGCAGCCTTTACCTTTGTCAATGCTCCAAGGGCCAATGGGGTTATGCCAAGCCTGATCCTGAAGGGTACTGGAGGTTCGTCCAACACACCGGCTAATTTCATCCGTGTGTCGTACCAGAACACCACCAACCTGGTGACCGTCGCAACGACCACCAACAGCGGCGGTACGATGACGAACCGCGCTTCCTTCAACGTGACCCTGGCAGCCAATGACACCCTCAGCGCCACCGCACTCAACAATGGGACCGTAAGCATCTTCAAGAACGGAGTCTTCGTCGGCAGCGTCACCATCCCCACCAGCGGTGCAGGTGCGTGGACGCAGGGTACGGGCGGAGGCCGAATCGGCATCCAACTCCCCACCGGCCAGCGCGTGGATAATTTCCGCGGAGCGACCCTCCCATAGGTTGAATCGAATCATGGCCGGGGTTGGGCTGCGACCTGACCCCGGCACACTCGCAATACGAGGAGAACCATTATGAAAAAGAACATGTTATCGAGTCGCTTAAGCCGGCGTGATTTTCTCAAAGTTGCCGGCGCCGGGTTACTCGTCACAGGCGGAGCAGGTGTCTTGAAAAAATTCCTGCTGCCTGAAATGAGCGCGTTGGCACAAGCGACCCCTCCCAATAAGATCTTTGCCGCAACGGACGGCTGGATCCATTTACCTCCAAGCCCGATCTACCCACCTTTCCACCCGGATGATCTCAGCCCTGACCCGATGTTTACTACCTATATCTTTGGCTTCCGTGACGTCACTGGTCAGACCGATGCGCAGATCTTAAATCAGAAGATGAAAGCGCAGCATTCCGCGCCGTTATTCTGGCTCAACGAAGGAGAGGAGTTCAAACTTGAACTTCGTAACCTTGGTTTGCAAATGCGCCCAGACCTGACCGATGCGCACACAGTTCACTTTCATGGATTCAAGAATGCCATCCCCTTCTTCGATGGCGAGCCATCCTCCTCGGTTTCCGTACCGATGAACCGGGCATTCACCTATGTCTATCGTCCGCACGATCCGGGAACATACATGTTCCATTGCCATGTGGAGGATGTGGAACATGTGCATATGGGTATGAACGGCTTGGTATATGTCCGCCCTGCACAGGGTGACAAATTTGTTTACAACGATGGTGACGGCTCAACCGGTTTTGACCGCGAGTTCGCCATGCACCTAAGCGAGGTCTGGTTCGAATCGCATTGGGCGGATTCACACATCCAACTGCCCGAATGGAGCGATTACAAGCCGGACTATTCACTCCTGAACGGCCGTGTCTATCCGGACACCATCGCACCCAATGGCATGGGTTATGACAGCAACGGCGATTTGATCCCGCCGTCCAGCCATCCCGAACTTCAATACCAGCCGATCTCTTCACTCGTCACTTGCAATGCAGGTGACCGCGTGCTATTGCGCTTCTCCAATCTTGGATTTATGCAGGCTTCGATGACTCTCGAGGGTATCCCGATGCGAGTGGTTGGTAAAGATGCGACCCTGCTTCGTAACGGCTCAACCGACCTGAGCTATATGACGAACACGATCACCATCGGCGCCGGGGAAAGCTATGATGCCATCTTCACCGCCCCACCCCACTCCGGCGGCAGCGGTGCGGATGTGTACCTGCTTTACAACCGCAACTTCAACCGGTCTCACTCCCAGGGCAGTTTTGGGGACGGCCAGCAAATGACCGAAGTCCGCGTATACCCCGGAACACTGTCAGCTCAGACTGACCCGAACACCTAGCCAGGCATGGTCAAAAAGGAGAACCTCATGCGCAAGCATTCCCCCTTGAAACTTTCAAAACTGGCCATCGTCTTGATGATCGCGGTGGTCATTCTCGCGGCTACACCCTCGCAATCCCAAAAGGCTGCCGCCCAGGGTCCTCAAAACGATGGGATGGTCTGTACCACCGGACCAAGTTTTTCCCTCACCTCCCACTCGGGTTATATCGGCACACCGGATGGAAACGTTGTGTACATGTGGGGCCTTTCCAGCGGAGCCGATGATTTCCAATATCCCGGCCCGGTCTTATGTGTCAATCAGGGCGATACAGTCACCATCGTCCTGCATAACACCTTGAATCGAGCCATTTCACTCATCTTCCCCGGTCAGGATAATGTCCTCGCCGATGGGCAGCCGGATGGCCCTGTATTCAGCGGAACGACCTTGAGTTCATTGGCCAAAACCGCAGCGGCCAACAATGGCGCTGTGACCTACAGTTTCGTTGCGAACCGGCCCGGCACTTTCGTCTACCAAAGCGGAACGGACCCAGCTATTCAGGTGCCGATGGGCTTGTTTGGTGCCATCGTCGTCCGGCCTGCAAGCCACTCAAATTGGATGTTCGATCGGGCAGAGACCGCCTTCAACCCAGACCGGGAATACATCGCCCTGCTTTCAGAGATTGATCCCATTCTCAGTCAGAGGATGGAATCCGGGCTGTCCTTCAATTCCCGTAACTATCACCCGCGCTACTGGATGATCAACGGCCGTGGCTTCCCCGATACCATTGCGCCGAACTACGCATCGTGGCTGCCAGGTCAGCCGTATGGCGCTCTGGCAATTATCGAACCGTGGCATGAAACTGACAACCCACTGCCCGCCGCGATCCGCTACTTGAGCGTGGGCAGCATGGATTATCCCTTCCACCCGCATGGAAACAATGTGCGGATCGTGGGACGCGACGGCATGCCATTGGAAGGCGCAGCCCTGGAAGACCTGGCTTATGACAAATATTCGATCCCGGTCGGACCTGGCCAAACCTGGGATGCCCTCTTTACCTGGCACGACCCTGAGGCCTATAACTCCAATTCAAACCCCGTCACGGTAACCTTCCCGAACATCATGGACATGTTCTTTGGCCCGTTCTTCAGCGGCGCGCCGTACCTCGGCGAACAGGGAGCCATCCCCGTGGGAACCACATCCCAGAACCAATGCGGTGAGTACTACCACATCGCACACAACCATGCCCTGTATCAAATTACCTCCTGGGGCGTGCCCATGACGGGTATGGCGACCTACACGCGCATCAACCCGCCCGGCGGCTGCCAGTAGCAGGCAGTTGAATTGGCAATGAGGAGATTGATTATGAACACGAACACATTGCATCGATTTCGATTGACACTGCTGGCATTGAGCGTGATCCTTGCGGTCTGCGTTGCAGCCCTTCACCCCCAACTGGCCTACGCGCTGCCCGCAACCACCTGCACGGAAGCCAGCGGCATTCGCACATGCGACCTATGGGCAAAGGCTGGGACCCTCACATTACCCGGAAGTGTCACCGCCAACATCTGGGGCTATGCAGCAGACAGCATCAGCCCCGCCGGAATTCCCGGCCCGATGTTGATCATGAATCAAGGTGAGACGCTTCAGGTCGTCCTGCACAATGGGTTGACTGAAGCCACGTCCCTGACCGTCCCTGGTGCTTATGGCTCTGCCGACAGAACCGGTGTTGCAGCCGGTGGGTCAAAAACATATACCTATGCAGGGCTTCAACCGGGAACCTATCTCTACCAGGCCGGGCCAACCGCCAACGGGCAGCGCCAGGTGGCGATGGGCATGCACGGGGTTTTGATCGTAAGACCGGCAGGGGCTCCGCTCGAAGCGTATGGACCCGCTTCCGCCTTCGACAATGAAGCGGTGCTCGTCATGAGCGAGATCGACATCAATTTGAACGCCAACCCCACCGGCTTCGATATGCATGATTTCAATCCGAGATATTTCCTGTTCAATGGGCAGGCTTATCCGAACACGGTTGCGATCGATACGGTTGCAAATCAAAAGGTTCTTCTGCGCCTGGTCAATGCCGGTCTGCAGAACCATTCGGTGGGCGTTCTGGGCCTGCGCTATCTGGTGCTCGCCACGGACGGCAAGCCTTTCGACCAACCGCACTATGCCGTGGCCGAGACTCTCAGCGCCGGTCAGACAGCGGATGTGCTGGTTCAGGTCCCCGTGGACGCGCCGCAGAATATGAAATATGCTGTCTACGACTCGAGCCTGCGCCTCATCAACAATGGTGCAGCTTTCGGCGGGATGTTGACCTTCATGAACATTGCAGAAATCCCCTCCGGCACCGATACGACCGGCCCGGCCATGAGTGGATTATCGCTCTCGCCCAACCCGTCCAATGGTTCATCACCGATCGCCTTTAACGCAAGTGCGAGCGATGCGGGCACAGTCAGCGGTACCGTCGCTGCGGTCGAATATTTCATCGACACCACGGGCACCAATGGTGCAGGGACGGCCATGTCCGCGCAGGATGGCACCTTCGACTCGGTCACGGAGGCTGCTGTTGCATCCATTGATCCAACAGCGCTTACAGCGGGCTTCCATACCATCTATGTCCACGGGTTGGATGCAGTTGGCAATTGGGGACCGTTCAACACCATCGTTTTGAATCTCGATAAACAAGGCCCCGCCACGACCGGCTTGAAGGCCACGCCCAACCCCAGCAATGGAACTTTGGCCGTCGCCTTGAGCGGGACTGCGAACGATAGTACAAGCGGCAACAGCAATATCCAAGCCGCGGAATACTTCATCGATTCTGCAGGCGCGAATGGGACAGGCACGGCCCTGATCATCAATCAAACCGCATCCATCGCCTCGATCACAGCCACGATCTCCGCGCCGACTCTGGCAGGCCTTGCTGATGGATATCACCCGATCTACGTTCACAGCCGGGATGTGCTCGGCAATTGGGGAGCCTTTGCTACCATGCAATTGGCGGTGGACAAGAACGGCCCGGCTACCAGCGCCATCCAATTGCGGCCCAACCCCAACAACGGCGCCCTGCCCTACGCACCCACGCTTCAATCCGTCCGTGTGGATGCGGCCTTTACGGAACCCGGCCCTGGCCTCGTGACCTCCACCATTAAGAACGCCGAGTTCTTCATTGATGCGGTCGGCGCCAATGGGACCGGCATCCTAATGACACCTG
>Ga0268298_10004152_pt1 | contig 14319 bp, 8 predicted proteins | sample WWTPWeurt_MetaG_FD_194462 | JGI IMG/M metagenome (GOLD analysis project Ga0268298, IMG submission 194462) | Activated sludge microbial communities from WWTP in Nijmegen, Gelderland, Netherland - WWTP Weurt | ecosystem: Engineered > WWTP > Aerobic digester > Activated sludge | place: Netherlands... | reverse complement strand
TTATTCAGAATACGGTCTACCTCGTTCAGAGAATTTTTTATTTACATGACCGGGCTCATTTTAAGTTATTTTTTGGCCTGTACTGCTTTGTTTTGGTTCGATTTATTGCCTGAGTTTGCAGCAAAACAATTTCACATTCCTCAATCGTTGCAACCTGCTTCAGGTGCTTTTGGGGTTATTACTATTGTTAAAATTTCGCTCATTGGAGCGGCGTTTGTAACAGCATTGGTGTTTTTTGGCAATCGTTTTTCTACCAACCTGATACAGGTACGCAAATATTTAAGTGCTTTTGTATGGTTATTCATTTTTTCAACAGCCTGTTTGTTCCTGAATATCCCATTACATGAAGGCGCCTTGTATTTTGAAATGATTGCTGTATCTGTGTTTATCAGTTATTACTTTTATCACTCCAAAAACAAACTTGCACCCGAATTAATCTATTTAGGCCTTGTGGGCGCAACTTTACTCTTTCAATATATTAACTTTGCCTGATAATTCTATCAGATTATGAAATTTGGCGTTGTTACCTTTCCCGGCTCTAATTGCGATCAGGACCTGATTCACGTTTTACGCGATGTAATCGGTTGCGAAGTAATTGAATTGTTTCACAAACAGCACGATTTAGGTGGTTTAACAACCAACGACTGTGTAATGCTTCCGGGAGGATTTTCTTATGGTGATGCGCTTAGAACCGGCTCTATTGCCCGTTTTTCGCCAATTATGCAGGCCGTTATCAAACATTGTAATGCAGGAGGTTATGCCTGGGGTATTTGCAACGGATTCCAGATTTTATGTGAGGCCGGTCTGTTACCCGGTGTTTTGCTCGAAAACAATAATCAGCAGTTTATCTGTAAAAATGTTTTTTTGAAGGCAGAAAACAATGCAAGCCGCATAAATGCTACTATTCCAACAGGTCAGATATTAAAAATACCAATTGCACATGGCGAAGGCCGTTTTTATGCCGATGCCGTTACTTTAAAGGGTATAATTGACAACAATCAGGTGATTTTCAGCTATTGCGATGAACACGGAGCAGTAACCGATGCTGCCAACCCGAATGGTTCTATGCACAATATTGCAGGAATTTGTAACGCAAACCGCAATGTTTTCGGCATGATGCCACATCCGGAACGGGCTTCTGAGGAAATTTTGGGTAATACCGACGGCCGAATGATATTTGAGTCATTTTTGGCACTTGCTGCAAGTTCAGTTCGTTAAGATTAAATTTACAGTCACTTTTATGTCATGGCATTGGTGTATCACCACTGCTCATGGCTAAATAATTAAATTTGCATTCTAAATTCAACAGTCAAATGGGTAAACATTTATTCCGGCTTGTGCTCGTATTATTATTTGCACAACAGGCGCATGCTCAATTATTGCAACCGGTAAAATGGGAAATGTCTTCCATACAAAGTGGTGGGGTAAATGAATATATTCTCATTTTTAAAGCTACCATTGATGAAGGCTGGAAAGTGTATTCGAAAGATGTGCCTAAAGATGGTCCTTTACCTACTGTTTTAGTATTTGAAGATTTACCCGCAGGTGTCGAACTGGTGGGCGAAAGCGAAGAGTTGGGACGTATGGAAGAAGAAGTAGAGCCTTTGTTTAACAATCAGGTAATTAAATTTTATCACAAACGCCTTACCCTGCGTCAAAAAGTAAAAATTACAAGCAGCGTTACCATAAAAGGATATATTGATTACATGACCTGCAGTACATCCTGCATTCCACTCAGCGAAGAATTTTCATTTAACCTTGAAGCCATTACGAATCCGAATAATAATAATTACCTCGGCATTGATTATTCTAAAGTTAAAGAACCGGTAAAATGGGAAATTTCTACTGAAAAAATATCGGATACGGTTTACTGGTTGAAATTTAATGCCACAATTGCACCAACCTGGAAATTATATTCACAAAAATCAACTCAAGGTGGCGCGCGACCAATGGTTTTTCATTTTGAAAATGCCGGCACAAATTATCATTTGGATGGCAAGGTTGAAGAATTAGGACATGCAGAAACAAAAGCGGAACCATTATTTGAAAATAAAATATTAACTTTTTATCACGACAAAGCAGAAATGCGGCAAAAAATTGTGTTGGATTCTGCTAATGCAATCATTACCGGTTATATCGAATATCAAACCTGCGATGCCACACAGTGTACTTTTCCAACTAAAGATTTTAAAATTCAAATTTCGAACGGAAAAGCTGTTACTATAGAAAATACAATTGACCAGGGTAATACTGCAGTTCCGGTAAAATTTGGCGATTTTGAAGTAGATACGGCTTATGCTAATAATGCTGTTTGCGATGGTGATGTAACAGCTCAAATAACTGATGCCAGCGGTAAAAGTTTATTCAGCACATTTATTCTTGGTTTTATTGGCGGATTAATTGGTTTATTAATGCCATGTACATTCCCAATGATTCCTTTTACCATTTCATTTTTTACAAAACATGCAGGTAACCGTCGCAAGGGAATTATGAATGCATCGTTTTATGGATTTAGTATTGTATTGGTTTATTTTTTAGCATCCTTACCATTTTTATTTTTTGGTGTGGGTGGTGATAAACTCAACGATTTTTCTACCAACAACGTGGTGAACCTGGTTTTCTTTTTTGTATTTATTTTATTTGCTTTATCCTTATTCGGTTTATTCGAAATTAAATTGCCAACTAAATGGGCAAACAAAGCCGACAGCGCGTCAGATGTTGGTGGATTATTAGGAATATTTTTTATGGCACTTACATTGTGTATTGTGTCGTTCAGTTGTACTGGACCTATTTTAGGTTCATTGCTTGCCAATAGTTTAAAAGATGGCGGTGTGGCATTAACCATGGGTATGTTAGGTTTTGGAACTGCCTTTGCACTTGCATTCACATTGCTGGCATTATTCCCGCAATTATTAAATAAAATGCCAAAAAGTGGTGGCTGGTTAAATGAGGTGAAAATTGTTTTTGCCTTTATTGAATTAGCAATGGCCGTTAAGTTTTTAAGTAATGTTGACCTTGCTTATCACTGGGACTTTTTAAAGCGTGAAATATTTTTAGGTGCATGGACACTGATTGCTTTATTGATTACACTTTATATTGCGGGTGTTATTCGTTTTTCGCATGACGATAAAAAAGTGAAATGGTCGCCGGGAAGAATTGTGTTTGCATTAACGTTTTTAGTAACTACAGTTTACTTCGGACAAGGTTTGCGTAAATATGGTAATGTGCCTATGCTGAGTGGATTTTTACCGCCGCAATGGTATAGCATTTATGAATACGATACTGAATGTCCGTTAGGATTAAATTGTTTTCATGATTTAGAAGAAGGTATTGCTTTTGCGAAAGAAAATAACAAACCGATATTAATTGATTTTACCGGTTACGCCTGTGTAAACTGTCGTAAAATGGAAGAACATGTTTGGCCAAAAGATGAAATATTTAATCTTATCAGCAATGATTATGTTTTAATTAGTTTATATGTTGACGATAAAGAAGCACTACGTCTTGAAGACCAATATATTTCTGCAACTACAGGCCAAAAAGTGCGCACAATAGGTAACAAATGGAGCGATTTACAAAGCAGTCAGTTTGGCACTAATGCGCAGCCATATTATGTATTAATTGCCCCTGATGGAAAAGTATTAAATCAGCCACGAGCTTATACGCCTGATGTGGATGAATATCGTGGGTTTTTGGAATGTGGATTAGAGACTTTTGAGCAAATTGATAAGCTGGCAGTAAAATAAATCGACATTAATTATTTGGAGCAGCAACATCCCGCTTTGTAATATACTGCTGCACCGGCTCTCCCTCCAACTCCTGTTCGTTCCTCACAGGGGTTTCCGTCCGATCCGGGCTAAAATTTCATTAATTGGCAACCATTACATTTATTTTCAGTCCTATCAAGGTGCATGCCTCAACTAAAATTATTTATTCCGGCGTAACACTGCGATTATTGGAGAATACTGCCGTCTAAAAAAATTAGTTACTACAATTTAATTCAATTTATTTTACCAAAGTTTCAGATAAATAAATTTATCTTTTACCGAATCACAATCTTTTAATTTACAAGCCAATATCCTATTATAACCTGAAGTAAACACCTGCAATGGTTTATTAAGTATAATAGTTGGACAAGATTTAAATTCAGGCAACTCATACATTTCAGTAAGTTCAATTTTATAATCGTTAGTTATATATAAAACGGAGGTTTGTTTATCTTCTGATAGCCCGATTTGAATTAACTTGTAATCACCCCAATATCCCTCCATAAGCGAGTCTTCATATACCAACCAGTTGATACTCATAGTATCAAAGTTTAAAATTGCTTTTTGTGCATTTTCATCAAATTGTGTTATATCTGTGTATAAGATATCATTTAACAGTAGAGAATATGCTGAAGGTTTATTCCTTATCTTCTTCATATACAACAACGTATCTGATATCATCTTACAGATAAAATCGCCTATAAAAAAAGTGTCGGGAATCCAATAATTTTTATCTGACAAATACATTGTATCTGCATTCATCGTATATTCAGCTTCAAAAATTTCAAAATTAATCCCGCATCCTGAGCCTGGCTTTATATAGTCAAATGAAATAACAGAGTCGTTTAAAATATCAATTCTAAAACCAAAATCTCTAAAAATTGTATTCATTTCTTTACCCTGATATTGCAAGGGTTGAAAAATCCATCCACTATCAGCAGTATATTCAGAAATTCGCCAACTACCTACAGAATTATTCCTTACAGAATCACTCGGTAATATGCAACTAGTGCCAAATACAATTTGAACACAACTTACAATAACTATTACGCTGAGACAACGGAAATACAAGGTCAAAGTTTTTTAAAAGTATAAAACGAAATTTTTCTGTTTAATTGTATAAAGCTTAAAGCCAACTCGAACACTTTGTAATATATGATTTAAATAATAGATGACCAAATAAGTTACTTAAAAAACTCAGTTTGTCCAGTTAGCCCCGATTGGAACGGAAACAAGCTGATGTACCAATGTGATAATGTACCGATGTACCAATGGAACAGCCGGTTTTATCTATAATAAAGCATTAACTGCTTGTTGCAGTGGAAAGCGGGTGGTGGATGATTTGGCGGAGCGTAATGTTGCTGCTCCAAAAAAATAATTAATATTAATTTCAACGGATTACTTTAAATAAAAAAACGTGGTCAGTAAATACTAACCACGTTTAAGTACGATTTATTTTATTTATTTAAAATGTTGGTTTTTCGGGAAGGGTGTATACTCTGCCTTTATTTTGTTGTTTTAAATATTCCATTAAAGGCATAAAATAATCTAACATTGGTTTTGCGCTCATTTCGCTGCCGATTGATGCTTTTAAATGTTCACGCCAGTCTACCGTTGCACCCGGGCTCATTACTTTACGTAAAAAATCGCCGGTTTCTTTGCTGCCCCAATAATTTGTTGCGTGCGGGTCCTGATGTAAAATATTTTTTGCAATATAATCGTGGAATTGAAATAATAAAACGTTGCTGATAGAATAATCGTAATACGAACCCGGGTCATCATTAATATGTGTTTTGGTTGCAGCATCACAATATTCTTCGCCACGTGTTGTTGGTGGAACAATACCCTGATATTTTTTCACTAATTCCCACCATTTTGCATTGTATTGGTCTTCAGGTAAATTTTGAGCATATAATGCATATTCAAATTCTGTCATAACACCACTACCCCACGGAATATGTACAATATAATCTAATGCTTCGCTCATTAATTTCATTGTTTCATCTGTTTTTACGCCGGCAGGAATTAATCCCTGACTTTCCAATAATGGTTTTTGTAAACTGGCTAAACCGATCATGGTTCCGAATGCTTCGTGGTAACCACGGTTTGCACCGGTGCGTAATACAAAAGGCACATCAGGATTTGAATAACTCATGTAATAATAAATATGTCCGAGTTCATGTAACACGGTGCTCCACCATTCGGTATTTGGTTCAACACTCATTAATGAACGCACATCTTTATCTAAATTCATGTGCCATGCACTTGCGTGATTATTTTTTGAATAATCGGCTCCCGGAGGCGCAGGATATAATGATGATTTTTCGTAAAAACTTGCAGGTAAAGCAGGGAAACCTAAACTCATCCAAAATTCTTCACCTTTTTTTACTACCCATTCGGCATCGTGTTTTTTTAATTCAGGATCTATATCCATGCCTTCAACATTTACGAGTGCGGTCCAGTCTTGCCCCCAACGATTTGGCAACCAGTGTGCAGGTAAATATTCCGGAACGGGTTGTTTATATTTTGCAGCCAGTTCGTAACGTGCCCAGGTATGTAATTCGCGATACAGCGGCCAAACATCGTTAATCATACTATGTGTTAATTCGAGCATTTCTTCGCTGCTCATACTATATTCGCTGGCCATGTAATCAAAAAAATCTTTATAACCGAGGGGAGTAACACTTTGATTGCGCAGTGCCTGTAAATTTGCCAGTCCGTCTTTTAATGTTTTACCAACTTCTTTACTGGAATTCCATGCAGCTAAACGTTGATTCATGTCGTTAGATGAACGCAATATTTCATCTATCGCATTTGGTGTAACCGCTTTACCATTTAAGGTATATTTAAATCCAAATAATTTTTCTGTTTGTGCATTGGTAGCATCAATTCTTTTTTTAATTATTTCGCCGGCAGTTTCAGGATTATTTCCTGCAATAAATAAAATGTATTCCAATTGTTTTACCTGAATTGCTGTCAACTTTTCTTTTTCGGCAAGATATTTTTTTGCTGCATCAATATTGGTTTTACTGCCGGTAAATTTTGCATAAGCTTCATCTGAAATTGCTGCCGCTTTGCTGGCGGTAGAGTCGCCTTCTACAATATGTGTGTTTAACACCCATTGGCCTTCGGAGGCAGCAGTGGCTAATTTTTGATACTCAGCATTGTAACCTTCCAGATAAGTTTGCACTTCGGCCTGAATTGCATTGTTGTCGGGTGCTTTTTCCTTTTCCTTACAGGAAACCAGCGCCATAGGAACAGCAATAACTAAAAAGAGTAATTTTCGCATGTAGTTGAATTTTAATGCTAAAATACCCAAATTGACCGGAGCTAGTTAATTTTTTAACAACCTTTGACTTTTAACATAAAACCGAAATGAACCGGAAACTGGGTTATAAACGGCTTTGGCTAGTAATTTCGGACTATTAAGCGTTTAGGGATAGTTTAGATTTTTTAACATGTATAAAATATGTGCATTGTGTGAAAAAATAATACAAAATGCCTCAATAAATATTTAGCTTCGCAGATGTTTTGGTTCGGAATGCCTGAAACAAAACGCAAACATTTATAAACCTTAAAAACAAAAAAAATTATGGCAGAAGCAACAAATGAAAAAGTGAAAGCCTTAGGGCTTGCGGTTGACAGCATCAACAAATTGTATGGCAAGGGCACGATTATGAAGCTTGGGGATTCACCCGAACGTGGTGAAGAAATTATTCCTACAGGTTCAATTGGTGTTGACTTAGCACTGGGTATTGGTGGAATTCCAAAGGGAAGAATTATTGAAATTTACGGGCCGGAAGCTTCGGGTAAAACTACGCTGGCTATCCATATCATTGCGGAAGCGCAGAAAAAAGGCGGAATTTGTGCCATTATTGATGCGGAACATGCATTTGACAAAGGTTACGCCGAAAAATTAGGGGTAGATGTAGAAAACCTGCTGATTTCACAACCTGATTACGGTGAGCAGGGTTTAGAAATTGCCGATCATTTGATTCGTTCGGGTGCATTAGATGTGGTAGTTATCGACTCAGTAGCAGCATTGGTGCCTAAAGGCGAGTTAGAAGGTGAAATGGGTGAAAGCAAAATGGGTTTACAGGCGCGTTTAATGAGTCAGGCTTTGCGTAAACTTACCGGTACCATCAGCAAAACAGGTTGTTGCTGTATATTTATTAACCAGTTACGTGAAAAAATTGGTATTATGTTCGGTAACCCGGAAACAACCACCGGTGGTAACGCATTAAAATTTTATGCTAGTATTCGTATCGATATTCGCCGTATCGGACAATTAAAAGATAAAGAGGAATTAATTGGTAACCGTGTTAAAGTTAAAATTGTAAAAAATAAAGTAGCTCCTCCTTTCCGTCAGGCTGAATTTGATATTATTTACGGAGAAGGTATTTCTAAAATAGGTGAAATTATCGATTTAGGTGCTGAATGTAACGTAATTCAAAAAAGCGGAAGCTGGTATAGTTACGAAGGCACAAAATTGGGCCAGGGTCGTGATGGTGTAAAAGAATTATTGAAAGATAATCCTGAACTCGCGAATGAAATTGAGAAAAAAATTAAGGATAAATTGAATCCACCTGTTGAGGTTAAAAGTTAATAAATTTACAAACGAACAAAACGCTGTCTCATTGCAAAATGAGGCAGCGTTTTTATTTTGCATTCCTAGTAGTATTTAATATAATTAATAGAAAAAAACTTATCTATAAACATTTTTTAAAATTACTTTCATGTTAATATTTGCAGTAATTATTTATTTAATTGATTATTATTTTTTGTGAATGTTTATAGCCATTTAATATGAATTCCACAATGTATGTACCAGCCGGTAAATTCACATTAACTTCTGCATGTTGCCCATTAAATTTCCCTGAAAAAACAGCACTTCCCGCCAAATTATATATTATATAATCCGTATTACCGATAGAAAGTGGTAAATTAAAATAAAGCATATTATTAAAACTATAAACCAGGGTTTTATTTTCAAGCTGAACTGTTATATCAGTTTGCAATACTTCAGGATTAAATGTAACATTTGGCTCAATTCCCAATAAATCCCCTGCAACAATCGCGGAATCAACAAATCGTTCATAGGCATAATCTTTTATGATTAGTGTCCTGCCTGAATCCAAAACACTGCATCTTATCCAACCATAATGATATTTTTCATCGCCGTCAACAAAGTGAATGCCTAAGTAGTGGTCTGTTTTTTCAGGAAACCAATAACCACCTGACTGCACTATGTAAACAGAACCACCTCCCCAAGTATGATTAGTATGAGTAATTTTCCACGCCATTCTTTGATAACCCCAGTTCTGGAAACTCATCGCACTATTAATAATTAAGCCTTCTTCTATAGCATATGGCTTATAATACATAGTGACTGGGTAAGTACTTACGCCCGCTATTTCATTTCGAGAATCTCCGATAGCACCTGCCCAAAGCTTTTCAATATAATTCATACCCGTAAATGAGGTATAGTATGAAATGTTCCAAAACCAGAAATCTCCCGTTCCATTACCATCTATATCCAAAACTGCATGATCCCAATCACTATCTAAAACATAATCTGGTTCTATATCAGTATAAACCACTTTTGCATCAGCCGAATGTAGGCATAAAAAAGTAATTGCAAATGCACTGTAGTCTGATAGCTTGTATTTATTAAACTGCTTCCTTTTCATTGCATTTTAATTAATTTTTCTACCTCAACATTATTGTATCCATTGTAAATTAATACAGTGTAAATACCAACCGGGAAATTGCTTACATCAATACTCTGACCCTCCATTACTTGTTGGTCTAGTAAAAGTTTTCCAGTTATATCAAGTATAGTCATTTTATAATAATCTTGTATTTCAAGAAATGCATCACTCATAAAAGTAAATGATGTTGATGTTGGATTAGGAAACAAAGTAAATACATTTTCCATTTCCCCTAACTTAAGCTCAAAGGGTGATAACTTGAGTTTAAAATATCCAGCCGAATAACCTGGAACTAATACACAAGCAGCTCCAGGTGGGGCAGAACCTGCACATGAAGAAGTAGTAGTTGATGAACTTATATCAATAATTTCATAGCGATTTTCATAAACACCAATCTCTTGACAAGGGTCGTAAGCTGTCGATATTCCAAACAATGAATTTCTTCCTGAATTAGAATATAATTGTTCGGCATCAATTGCAAATATTTCAATTGGATATAAATCAAGCCTAACCGCATCAGCATATGGATAAAAAGCTAGCAAATTTGCAGGATTAATTACATATTTTTGCTGTGTAGATTTTATATTCGTAAAATAAACATACATGTTTTCTCTTTCCTGATCAATAAAAATGCTAGGAGCCAAATTCATTACTCCTACTACCAATGTTGCAGAATTAGATAAATAATCTAAACTATTTGCAGATATTTCACTTAACAATTTCATTGTATGGTAAGTAGTTCTTTGAACAAAATATTCATCTATTTTATCCTCATCGCAGCCTGTTAAATCTCCCAGTTCATTTGGTAGCACGCCTAATTCAATTTGATCCTGCTTATCACTTGCATATAAGAAATCAATGGTACTACCTCCAACAAAATTTTGCCAGGTTGAAATAGTGTAAAAATTGGGATTTACAAACTCCGGGTAATAATTCATTTTGATATTCTTTAGGTTCCATTCCTGTAACAAGAAAGAATGTGCAAAGCTATTTGTATAAACACTTAATCGCATTTGCAAATCTTCTGCTGCACCTTTTTCTACATCTAATAAATTAGATTCTGTTGTCCATAATCTTTTACCTTTAGCTTCAAACTCATCAAAATGTAACACTGAATTTTGCCCTATGTAGTTTTGTTTATGTCGAGTCTTTATTAAATCTCTGAAGTTTCCAGTTGCGCCACCAATACCTATTATATTATCGAATGCGCATCTTAAAGCTTCATCATAAATTGCATAATTCCATAAGTCTGTGTAATCATCATAAATTCCTACAGTGCCGGGATCATAGTCAAGACACAATGGTATTTCACGCCAGTTTTCATTAGCCCCTACCCCATTAGATTTTGGCGTGTAATAAGGGTGCAAAATAACTGCATCAAAATCCAAGTCATCATTTAAATCATCGTCACTTTCATAGTGATTATACAAATCTTCATTCCATTCAGGTAATGCGCCACCGCCGCCGCCGGTAACATTAATATCTTCAATTGTTTTAAATGGAGCTCCTGAAGTATGTAAATTTTCTGCTGGTATCCCATAGCCTATATCAGCAAATCCGGAAACAGCATTTAAAACACCAATGAAATCATGTGCATCTGTTGCCAACATTGCAGGTGGCAAAACATTTGTAAGGTCAAAATATATTGGGTAGTCCAACCCATGAATATAATCCCAATAAAATGAAAAGGCTGACTTTGGGGTGCCACCAAGTCCTGAATTTTTGAAGCCCATACTCCTGCCATAAAATTTAGAGTAAACCTCATTACCTAATTCAATTCCTACAACATTAATACCATGCTGATTAACCAAATAATCAATGATCTCTAAATTGCGTTGGGCAGTTTCATTTATAATATCGAGGCATAAAACAACATCTAACCTATAGTCATCATCCTCATTTTCGGGGTCCTGTTCTTCAATTTGTTTTACGAGACGAATAAACTCATTGATAAATAATGGTTGTTCTTCATATGTATCAAAAGCTGGTAAAGAAGGGTCGTAAGTAGGTTGTTCTTCATAATATTGAACCAATAGGGTCTTGAAGTCTTCTTGATCTTGTGCTTCAATCCACGATAAATCTAAAGTTCCAGCTAAATATTCGGAAATCAAATCATCAACCTCTTTTTCGGGCACAGACATAACGCCATCTGTATAATCATAATATGAAATAATTTCATCAAGATTAAACCCATAACCGCCATTCCATTTCAAGTAATCTTCACTATCCGGGTCGAGGTTTTGAGAGCCGAGAAGCCTCGAAAACTTCCCTCCAGAACCATCCGGAAACCGAAGTACTTTTGGCTTTAGTTCTGTTAATAATGTCCAGGGATCTTTTGTATCCGTATATTTAACATTTTCTGATTCTGGTGCATGTTGAAACATACTAGATACGTTGACTCCAAACATATCAGGATTGACAACATTTGGTTCACCAGAAGGTGTAACGTAAATAGCAAAGGGGTCAATAAGCCAAAAATTGCTAGATGTGTCAGTGTATATTGTATAAACCGTGTCGGCACCATCAATAACAATGGAAACAGTGTCCCCAAATTCGTAAGTTTGTTCTTCTATTGAATCATTTGGAATTGAATCAGGTAGAAAATTAACGTTAAATGCAACATTCAGGTTCATAGGGTTTTCAGCCTTCAAAGCTTCCATTAAGCTTAGATTGATAAGAAAACATACAAAAATTGCTTAGCAATTTTTGTACACTGGATTTTTTGAAATCAAGTACAAAAATTTAATTTTTTTCATGGTAAGTAATTTTAGATTAAAATTAATAATTGTGGGAATAATTACTTTATACAGTAAATCTAACAAATTACCACTAAAACTAAAATAAATTGAAATTTTTTTTGGCGTGGTTTTTGATGAGATTTATACACTAAATTTGAATTTTACACTTACTTCAATTCAATTGCAACTAAATCATCAATTCAAATATTTCAATTTAATTATTTCTCTTTCGGTAAGCATTCTCCAACGACCGCGTGGTAAATCGCGTTTGGTTAAACCTGCGTATAATGTGCGGTCTAATCGCTCAACATTATAACCTAAATGTTCAAATATTCTTCTTACAATTCTATTTTTACCGATATGTAATTCGATACCCACAACATTTTTTTTGGTGGCATGTGCGTAGTCAATACCATCAACAACAGCCAATCCGTCTTCCAGTTCAACACCTTCGCGAATGGTATTCATGTGTTGAATCGTTACCGGTTTATCGAGTTCAACTTCGTAAATTTTCTTCGCCCCAAAACTCGGGTGCGCAAGCTTTTGAGCAAGGTCGCCATCGTTGGTGAGTAATAATAAACCAGTCGTATTTCTATCTAAACGGCCAACCGGATAAACGCGTTCGTTTGTTGCATTGGCAATTAATTCCATTACTGTTCTTCTGCCTTTTTCATCATCAACTGTTGTTAAATAATCTTTTGGTTTATTTAACAGGATATAGATATAATTAGTTGGCTTAACAATTTTATCGCGGTAACTTACTTTATCGCCGGGCATAACTTTATGGCCCATTTCCAACACTACTTTTCCATTTACTTTTACAAAACCCTGTGCAATTATTTCATCACATTTTCTTCTTGCAGCAACACCTGAGTTTGCAAGATATTTATTTAAACGCGAACCGGTTTCAGGCAATGCTGCCGGTTTCATATTTAATTTTGGTGGTGCACTACGTTTTTGAAAACGTTGTTTGGGCTGAATCGGTTTTGGTGCAGCAGCTTCTTTTAAGCGTTTGGTATATTTACTTTCGCTGCGTTCTTCTTTTTTTTCGTAGGGTTTATCTTTTTTATCGAATTTATCGTAGTGTTTATCTTTTTTATCGAAGGCTGACTTCTTTTTATCAAATCGGTTGGATTGGAATTCGCGTTTTTTATTGAGTTTATTCATTAAATCGCGTTCCTTTTTTTTAGGGCCTTCTTTTTCACCGTATCTTCCTGAAGTATTAGTACGGCCACCGCGTTTTGAATAATTTTCATCGCGCTCACCTTTCGATTTATCCCATTCGCTGCGTTTTTCGGTGTATTGTTTGGCGTACTTTTTAGCACGTTCCAAACGCTCCGTTTTGCGGTTAGGATTACTCTTCTGCTCCGGATTTTTTCCTGCAGTCTGAATTTTTGGTGTATCCTTTTTGGTGTAGTTACTTGTCGGTCGACTCGTCGTCTCCGTCCTGTTGTTCTTCAGTTTCACTGAGGTCCTGTTGCTCTTCGGCTGACTCGTCTCCTCTTTCTGAAATCTGCTCGTCTGGCGACTGCTCGAGTTGCTCGTCGACCGGCTGTTCGAGGACTTCGATGTCCGGCTCGTTTTGTTGTAGTTCGGTTTCTTCATTTTGTTCGGTTTGGGCATCATCGCGACGCTCGTTATGTAAATTTACCTGATTATAGGCATCTTCTTCATTAATATTTTCCATAATGTCGGAAGGGCTGCCAATGCTGGAGTCGCTGTCTTTTTGTTCAAACTCCTTTAAACGTGGTAATTCTTCTAAGCCATTAATACCAAAGTAATCCATAAAATACTGCGTAGTGCCGTATAAAAGCGGTCTGCCTGCCGTTTCAGCTCTTCCTGTAATTTTAATCAGGTCGCGCTCCATGAGTTTTTGGATGGTATGATCACAATTTACACCACGAATTTGCTCCAAATCGGTTTTGGTAACCGGCTGTGAATAGGCTATTATAGATAAACATTCCAATGCTGCAATCGACAACTTACGTTTTGCGCGGTGTTGCAACAAGGTGGTAATTGGCTTATGGTAATAAGGTTTTGATAAAAACTGGTATCCGCCTCCGGTTTTCGCGATTTCGAAAATAAAATCGTCGCTTTCATACT
>Ga0268298_10004151_pt1 | contig 14332 bp, 9 predicted proteins | sample WWTPWeurt_MetaG_FD_194462 | JGI IMG/M metagenome (GOLD analysis project Ga0268298, IMG submission 194462) | Activated sludge microbial communities from WWTP in Nijmegen, Gelderland, Netherland - WWTP Weurt | ecosystem: Engineered > WWTP > Aerobic digester > Activated sludge | place: Netherlands... | reverse complement strand
GTATAAAGTAGCGCCGAGGGAATAAATATCAGTACGCGGATCGGTGCGCGCGGTCCCATATTGTTCCGGGGGAGAGTAGCCGGGCGTCATTGCGCGCGCGCCGGTTGTGGTGGCTTGGGTCGCGTTCTGGTACACCTTCGCCAATCCAAAATCCACCAGAAAGATGTGCCCATCCGGTGTGATCTTTACATTACCTGGTTTAATATCACGATGCAGGATCGGGGGTTTACGGGTGTGCAAATAAGAAAGGGCATCGCAGATCGAAGCGCCGATATGGACCGCATCCTCTTCCGGAAGCATACCCACACGCTCCATGCGAAAACGCAGATCTTCGCCTTCGATAAAATCCATCACCAAATATTGCCCCTGATCATCCAGCACAATATGATCGGAAACACGGGGCAGATTGGGATGACGGAGATTCGCGAGGATCACCGCTTCAAGGCGGAACTGACGCGAATATTCATCGGTTGTAAAAAGATTTTCCTTTAATGCGATGACCACGCCCAGGTTTTCATCAATGGCGCGATAAACAGACCCCATGCCGCCCTGTCCGAGGATTTCCACGATACGGTAACGATTATGAAGGAGAGTATTTTTTTCCAGCGTCATCAAACCAGCCTTTTTTTATCAATAATGGCCGAGATTATATCAGATTGAATTCACACGCTCTGCAAGTTTAAAGCGCACAAAAATCCACAGCGCACCGCCAGCCACCCACCAGCCGATCAGCCCATAGCGGATATAACGTAATGCGTAAAAGATGAATCCATCGCCGGTTGGGAAAATTGCGCCCAGCCCCTTCCAAAAGACGAGGACACCGATCAAACCGACAATATAACGAAGAATACGCTTCAGTATCGGACCGGAAGCCTGGTACCCGCCAATTGACAGGATCCACGCCGCACCAACCGCCAGCCCAAAGAAAGTCCCTGCCGAAGTGAAAATACCGCTTCGATCAACGGGGTCTGGCTGCTCTGTCCCGGCAAGCAATGCATTATTAATCCAATCCTGCGGAACTTGATAATTGCTTCTTAAAGCCGCCGCGCCCAATCCTAACACGATAAATATCATGGATACGATAAATGCAATGAAAATCTGATGATATAAAGTTTTTGTCCGCAGCCATTCGGCAATTGGTTCCCATAAACGGGTAAACGCCCACAAAAGCAGACCGCCGATACACCAGCCCAGAAGGACATCCTGCGGAAAATGCGAGCCGAGGTATAGACGAGAAAAACCGATCAAAAAGATGAGTGCAAGCGCCGCGCCCCATACCCATGTTTTCTTATAATAGGCTGCAATGATTCCCCACACACTGACCGCATGCTGCGCATGACCCGATGGGATCCCAAATGAAGTTTCAGGCCAGAGAGCGCGCACATGTGAACTCACCCAATAAGGGCGCGGACCGGCAAACAAGACCTTGCCCATTGTGTTGAGCATGTTGCTTGTGACCAGTATCAGTCCCACCCGAAGCCCGAGCGCAGAGTCAACGCACCAATAGATGAGCGGCAAAACCAGAAAATAAAATTCCTCCGTTCCCAGATTGCTGAATAATTTCATGGGAAAGATCAGCCAGTCTCCCATTGCTTGAAGAGCGACAATAAAGGCAACACCATTATCGATCAGGGTCTGCATACAGTTCTCCAGAATTATATTTATTTTTCAATTGACGAAGACGCTTCTTTTATTGTACACTCAAAGCATGGAAAAATCACCTGCGCGCTGGTGGGATCTGCCTTCAGCCACTTTCTTATTTTTTGCGATCCTATTTTCGACCTGGCGTTTGCAAGAGACGGAGTGGACCGAGGGACTGATCCATGTTTGGAACATAGCACTGCTCGGCTTGATCGTTGGGCTGGCGCTGGGACAAAGCATGTATCAAAAGCGCGGCGTCATACTGCTGGCAGCCGGCTACATGTTGACGCTTTTCACTTGGCAATTGCTCGGCATGATGGAGTTTGGAAAGGAAGAGACCTATCTGGGGGACAAGCTCATCGTTCTGGCCGGTAGAATATTCCTTGGGGTGAGCGAATTCGCCGCGGGCAGACCTGTCAAAGATCCGTTATTTTTTGTGGCGCTATTTTTCATTCCATACTGGTGCGCGGCGCTATACAGCGGATTTCAATTGACACGCCACGCAAATCCGCTGGCGGCTATTTTACCGAACGGTATATTGATGTTCGTGATCTACTTTAACCATTACACCACGCGCGATACCAGCTGGCTGTTCGGTCTTTATCTGTTCATGGCATTTCTTCTGCTGGGGCGGCAAAAATATTTGCGTGACCGCGAAATTTGGCGCGAACGGCATGTGCAGATCTCACCAGAAAGCGGCGTGGATTTTAACAACACCATCATGGTCAGCGCGGCGGTCCTGATCATACTGGCCTGGATGGCGCCGTCCTCGGTCTTGACATTTAATTCATACGCAAGAAAAACCTGGCAGTCCGTTTCGAAAGAATTGTTCCCCCAAAACGACCGTTTGGAAAATATATTCGCGGCGGCAAAAAAGGAAAATATTCCGGTCAGCGATGTTTACCGAAGTGAAATGGCGCTCGGGACGCAAGCCAGTCAGAGCGCCGAGATCAGCATGCTCGTTTTTCCATCCTCCCCTTCAAAAGATCTACCGCGCCTGTACTGGCGTGGACATGTGTATGACAGTTTTGAAGGCGGGCGCTGGCTGACCAGCAGCGTGACCAGCATCAATTACGAAGCGCAGGATGGCGACTTTTTAATTGAGGACGCTCAGAACCGTCTAAGGCTGGATTTCACATTCAATGTTTACACACAAGGACAGGCCATTCTTTATACGGCTTCACAACCAATATTTGTCAGCCACCCCGCGAACATCATCCATAAGATAATTCCGACCACGGGGGAAGACCGGGCGAATATTGAAGGCCTTGATGACCTGATGGATATTTCAGCCTTGCGCTCGATACCCAAGCTTGAAGCGGGAGAGTCCTATCAGTCGAGCTCCCTGGTGGCCAATCCAGCCATTGCTGAATTACGCGCAGCCGGGTCAGAGTATCCCAGCTGGGTGACGGATCGGTACTTACAACTGCCTGAGGATTTTTCGGTCCGCATCCGCGAGCTGGCAGAGGAATTAACTGCCGACCAGGACAACCCGTACGACAAAACAACCGCCATTACCAATTACCTGCGCGGCGAGATCGAATACGAACCCACCATCTCGTTCCCGGATGGGACGACCGACCGTTTGGAATATTTTCTGTTTGATGTGAAGAAAGGCTTTTGCAATTATTACGCCAGCGCCGAAACATTAATGCTGCGCTCGATCGGCATTCCCGCGCGGTTGGCGGTGGGATACGCGCAGGGCGAAATGAATGTGGAGAACACATTCTATACCGTCCGCGAACGCGACTCACACGCCTGGCCTGAAGTGTATTTTCCGGGTTACGGCTGGATCGAGTTCGAGCCCACAGGCAACCAGGCCGCGCTCGAACGTCCGCTGGAAGCGGCTGAGGAACCCTCGATAACGCCTGTTCTGCCAGATCAACCCGAAGCAGACCCGATCACTCAGGATAAACCAGCCGCAGATGAAACAACCGACGCGAAACCGCGGCTGACACAGACGCAGATCATCCAGATCAGTCTGGCATCCGGGTTTATCGTGCTGGCTGCGCTGATCTTTTATCTTAAGCGGCGCTACGCGCCAAACCTGCAAACAGCGCAGATACTGAAAACAGTGGTCGAACGCAGCGGCTGGGAAACTCCGCAATGGCTGAACCGCTGGGTGCGCTGGACGGAACTCACCCCGATCGAGAGGTCCTTCCAAAGCGTCAACACGGCATTACGTTGGATGGACAAGCCGCCTTCTGTTGACATTACCCCGGCAGAACGCGCCAGCCTGCTGACAAGTTTGCTCCCCTCTGCGAGCGCTGATATCGAGAACGTGCTGCGCGAACATCAGTCGGCGCTATTCACGCGGCGTGGAGGCGACGCCCTGCTCGCGCGCCGCGCCGCGCGCAACATCCTTTATCAAGTGCTGTATCTGAATATAAAAAACTTTGTCTTGGGATACAATCACGCAGCGCCGCCAGAATAACGGGCGGAATTTACACAAGATCCAGCCCGGGAACCCTCATGCACTCTGAACAAACCCGCCCCACCACAGTCCACGATCAATTGCTCATGCTCGGTTTGCAGGCTGAAAAGATCCGCCTTGAGCTCGAAGCGAGCAGGCTTAAACTCCCAAAAAATACACTTGAAGAATTACGCAACCTTGAAAGCGCGCTTCCGGTCATCAGCGGGAAAATGGAGGCCTTTCAAAAAGAACACAGCAACATGCTCGCCCTGGCCGATGTGGGGCAGGTGATCAACTCATCGCTTGAACTCGATGAAGTTTTGCGCATCGTGATGGACAATATCGTACGGCTGACCAAAGCGGAACGCGGATTCCTTATGCTGCGCGATGACAAAGGCGAAATGATCACCCGCATGGGGCGCAACTGGGAAATGGAATCGATCAACCCGTCCGAGTTGACCGTCAGCCGCTCGGTGGTGGCGCGCGTCATTCAAAGCGGGGAGCCGATCGTCACGACCAACGCGCAGGAAGACAATCGTTTCAGCGGACAGGAAAGCATCGTGGCATTCAACCTGCGTTCCATTTTATGCGTGCCGCTTAAAGTAAAGAATGAAATGATCGGCGTGATCTATGCCGATAACAGGATCCGCGCGGGCATTTTCGCCGATTCTGAAAAAGATCTACTGGCGGCATTTGCGAATCAAGCCGCGGTGGCGATCGAGAACGCGAGATTATTCTCCTCGCTCAAACACACCCTCGAAGAAGTAACAGGACTCAAGAATTTAATGGAATCGGTCTTCGCATCCATCGCCAGCGGAGTCATCACCGCCGATGTGCAGGATCAGGTCACGCTGGCGAATCGAGCCGCGCAATTCATCATCGGGCAGAACGCGCCCGAGATCCTCGGTCATCATCTTAACGAGGTGCTTGCCTCCGTTTCAAAAGAGATCGCGCCGCACTTGAAGGAAGTGCGCGCAACCGACAAGCCGATCATAGACCTTGAAGTACACCATAACCTGCCCGCGCGCGGAAATGTGGATTGGCGCCTGAACTTCTCGCCGCTCAAAGATTCGAACCAAAAGACACAGGGCGTCGCGATCGTGCTGGACGACCTGACCGAGCGCAAAAAACTGGAAGCCCAGCGCAGACTCTTCGAGCGCATGGTCTCGCCCGCTGTGATCGAACAGCTCGACCCGAACAGTTTGCAGCTGGGCGGCAAGCGCGCGAACATCAGCGTGCTGTTCGCCGACATTCGCGGATTCACATCCTACAGCGAAAAATTATCCCCTGAAAAACTGGTCTTTACTTTAAATCGTTACCTCGCCGCCATGGCGGATGCGGTGCTTTCGCAGGAAGGCACGATTGACAAGTTCATGGGCGACGCGATCATGGCCTGGTTCAACGCGCCCATCCCGCAGGCGGACCATACCCTGCGGGCGGTCAAAGCCGCGCTGGCATTGCGCGACTCGGTCGAAGCGCTTTATAAAATACTTCCCGAAGAGGAACATCTCTCCTTTGGCGCGGGCATCCATTTCGGCGACGCGGTGCTCGGCTTGATCGGCACGGAAAAACGACTCGAATACACCGCCATCAGCGACAACGTCAATACCGCCAAACGCATCCAGGAAAACTCAGGCAGGAATCAAATTTTGATCAGCAGGGAAGCCTACGAGCGCGTCATGGAGGAGGTCAAAGTGATCCCGCATGTGGAGATGAATCTGAAAGGCAAGACCCACCGCATTGAGGTGTTTGAGGTGACGGGGATAAAATAAAGAATTATATATGGGGTACACAAGCCAACAAACACAGACTGCTCAAAAGAGAATCGTGTTTCAGCGCAAATATAGATCAGCAAGAAAAGCAAATCAACAGGGCAAGCTTTCATTCGTTGAACTGACCGCGTCCATACAAGGCTGGGTCAACCCTGTCTGCCGTGCAAATACCTGGCGCTTGCGGCGCGCCCAGTTTCGCTTGATCTCTACTCTTCTTCCACCCCCGCCCTCTCCACAAACCTCACCACTGCTTTCATCCCCTTTTCAACCTGCTCAAGACGGATGTATTCATGCGTGGTGTGCGCGCCGCCGCCGGTCGTGATGCCCATCACCACAGCCGGGATTCCACGGCTTAATGGGATATTTGCATCGGTGGAACCTGAGGTCAGCACGGCACTGATGCCCTGTTCGCTCAGGCAATTCACAGCCAGCTTCACCAGCGGGTGCGCGGAAGGGATCTCGCCGGCGGGGCGCTGTCCGATGATCTCAGCCAGCACGGTCACGCCGTCACGGTCTGCCAGGCGGAACAACTCCTCGACCTGATAGATCAATTTCGAAAGCACAGCCGGGTCCTCAGAACGCAGATCCAATTCACATTTGGCTTCAGACGCCAGCACATTGATACCCGTCCCGCCGTCGAACCTGCCGACATTCATGGTGGTGCGCGGTTCGCGCGGCAGGCGCAGCGCGGTCAGGCGCGTGACCAGCGCGGCCAGCTCATGCACCGCCGAAGGCTGACCGTAATCAGACCACGAATGTCCGCCTGCGGTTTTCGCGGTGATGCGGTAACGCCGCACGCCGATCGCGCGGTGATAGACATGCCCGAAGGCGAGTCCCTCCAACACAAGATACCCGATCACATTCTGATCAAAGCGCTCAACGACCGCGCGCATTCCGCACAGGTCACCAAGCCCCTCCTCGCCGACATTGGCCGCGAACCAAATGTCGTGCGCCAGCGTGATCTTTTTTTGACGCAAAGACCAGATGACGCCCAACAACGCCGCCACACCCAGCGAGTTATCCCCGATGCCCGCCGCGAAGATCTTTTCCGCCTCTTTCCTAACCTGCAAATTGACGCTGTTAGGAAAGACGGTATCCAAATGGGCGGAGATCACCAGCGCCGCGGCCTTCTTCTGCCTGCCTGGTAAACGCGCGAACACGTTTCCAAGCGCGTCAATGGAAACATCCTGAAGCCCTTCATCTACAAAAAGTCCGCGCACGAATTCGGCGCGCTTCCCTTCAGAGAACGTGGGGGCTGGAATCTGCTGGATCTGAATGGCGAGGTCAATGAGTTTGGCTGAAAGATTGTTCATGGGTCAAGTATAAAGGCAGGCGGGTAAATAAAAAAGCCGGGAGCATTGTGTGATTCCCACTTTTAATCCGTAAGGCTTGTAAAGAATCCTTGCGCGCTTTTCTTCATCATTCACACTTGCCTGCTTCTATCCTTCAATGAGCGTAGGCGCGCTTCGGCAAGACCGGGCATCACATCCAGCGGATAGAAAGGTCCGCTGCCTTCTATCGTAAGCGAAGCGGAAACACTTCCATGCAGCCCCGCCATTAAAGGATCGTTCGTTATTTGCAGTCCGGCTAAAAATCCGCCGCAATAGGCGTCGCCAATCCCGGTCATATCTGCGACCCGCGCTGAATAAGCGGGCACTTCATAGCGGTGGTTTCCCGCCGCGTCGTAGATCATCTGTCCGTGCGTGCCGCGTTTGATGACAACGATCTGCGGACCATACTCACTGGTCTTGCGCGCCATCTCCCACAGGTCATTGGTCTCGCCCCAGAAGAGCGCGCGCATTTCCTCTTCTGACGGGAGGAAGACCGTGACGCCCTGCAGGACGATCCGCAGCTCGCGCCAAAAGCCGGGCATCATATAGCCGGCTGACGGGTCCAGGCTGACGGTCTGGTTTGACCCACCCTTGAAGAGGCTGACCATCTGGCTCTGGCTGACAAAGTCAAAGGGGCAGAGATGCACATAACGGACATTCCAGTATTCTTTTGGAACATCCAGCGCGGCGGGTGAAGAAGGTTCAGGTTTGCGCGAATCTTTGCGCAATGGGTCTGGCGCTTGATACCCAAGCAGTGATTTGGGAAAAGTAAGCTGACGGCGCGCAAAATGTGAGACCACGTTTGAATGACTGCGTTCATGAGTCTCGTTGTAAGCCACGAACGCGCGTAGGTCCATATTTTGCGGGTCACGGACGGTCAGAATGCCGCGCGTATCAAATCCGCGCGCATCGAGATCACGCAGCCACTGATGCGGATAATCTTCACCGACCCGCCCGACCAGCCCGGCAGCCTGATCCCAGACAGCCAGCCCGCCCGCAGCATACAGCAAACTTCCACCGGGCGTATCCAAAAGCGGATGCCCCAATCCCGGTGGAGGCAGAATATATTCGCGATTGAGCTTGCCCACGATCACAAAAGTCGGCTGTGTGGTCATGATGGATTATTTTCGCATCCAGGCCGGGCGCAGACTCGCCACCTTCCGATAGACAGGGCATTGCTCCTCGTGCGCTCCGCTCAAATAACCAGTGGACATCAGGAATTCGTTGACGATCTCGCCGCCGGTGAACACAAAAGTTTTCTTAAACAATTTTGTCCACTCTTCTTTTGTAAGCGGATGATGCGCGTCCAGCCAGCCTTTGAATGAACCAAAATCCTTCTTTAACCCGAGTATCTTCTGCGCGTTGACGATGGCCGCGTTGACCTTTAATCTATTTCGAATAATACCCGCATCCGCAAGCAGCCGTTCACGGTCTTTTTCATTGTATTTTGCGACTTTTTCTATTTTGAATTTATCATAGGCGTTGCGGAAATTGTCGGCCTTCTTCAGGATCGTGATCCATGAGAGCCCGGCCTGATTGATCTCAAGCACAAGCCTCTCAAACAGTTCATCATCACCGCTTAATGGGAATCCGTATTGAGTATCGTGATAATCCCTATTAAAAGTATCTTCAGGATGAGCGTTGCAGTATTCGCAATAAGTTGCCATGGTAAGCCTGTCAAGTAGCGCTATTTGTTTTCAACAATTATCCGACCACGCGTATCTCTCTCGGCATATCAGATAAACATTCCGCGCCTGTCTCGGTGATGACGACATTGTCTTCAATACGCACGCCATTGCGGCCGGTCAGATAGATGCCGGGCTCCACAGTGTACGCCATACCGGGCTCAAGCAATTGCATATTGTCGCCGCGCATATACGGGTCTTCGTGACCTTCCATGCCGATGCCGTGACCGGTGCGGTGCGTGAAATATTTTCCGTAACCAGATCTCTCAATGACCTCGCGCGCGGCCTTGTCCACATCCGCGCACGGAACACCGGGCCTGCCTGCGGCACGGCCGGCGGCATTTGATTCCTGAACGATCTTGTGTATCTTTTGACATTCGTCATCCACCTCGCCCACAGCGAAGGTGCGCGTCAGGTCAGAGATATAACCCTCATATGCAGCTCCCCAGTCCACGACCAAAAGATCGCCCGCCTGCAATCTCCTTTCAGAAGGTGAAGCATGCGGATTCGCGGCATTGGGTCCGCCCGAAACGATGGGCGCAAAGGGGAATTCGGAATCGGAGCCATTCTTCAACAATTGCATCACCAACTCGGATGACAATTCGCGCTCGGTCATCCCCATCTTTATTAATGGGATGGTCGCCTCCAACGCATCCTGCGCGATCTTCACGGCGCGGCGCATCAGGTCAACTTCAGCCTTGTCTTTCTTCAAACGCAGCATGGATAAAACCTCACTCGCATCGGGGAATTCCGCTTCCGGCGCGCCTGTTTTTACGTGGCCAAACTCCAGCAACCGCAATTGACGCGGCTCCACGCCGATGCGCTTCCCATCCAGCCCCAAAAGCTGGGCTGCTTTACGAAAAGCATCTCCCCACTCTGAGGGATTCTCACCGAATGCGACAGCCTGCACTTTGTATGGGAAGAGATCCATTTTGGGCAGCTCAAGCTCCGGCAGCACAAGTACAGGGTCCCGGCCGGGTGCAACGAACAAAACAACAGGCCGTTCCATGAGATGAAAACGCAGGCCGGTCAAATAGGTCAGCGTGGGACCGGGATTTAGAATAACCGCATCCAGGTTCGAGGTCCGCAGTGAAGCGGTGAGATTGTTGAGGCGCGCAAGTGTCATGTCAGTCTCCTAATCCAGTTTATGATTTTTTTTCGAGAACACGTATAAGATCCCATCCACTACGACAGGGAAAAGCATATCAAAAGTGGTGACGAGGCGAAACCACCACGGAATGACGAGACTGCGGCGCGGGCGTTTGGCGACATCCAGCACGCGCCGCGCAACATATGCGGAGGTCATACGCGAGCTGAAAGATTTTCGAACCGAACCATAGGTTCGACTCTTCCCGATATGCTGGCCAAATTCCGTCGCAGCGGGACCGGGATATATTCCGCTGACCTTAATGCCCAAAGGCGCAACTTCGCGCCGCAGCGCGTCGGTGAAAGCGCGCGCGCCGTGTTTGCTGGCGGCATAACTTGTGATGAGCGGCGATGCGATCAGCCCGGCCACTGAAACCATGTTGATGATATGACCTTCGCGGCGCTTCAACATGTGGGGCAGCACGGTGCGCGTAACTTGCATGAGCGCGGTTAAGTTAACCTCCACCAGCATGGCAATATCGCGCTCCAACGAATGCTTCTCGAACCAATCCACCCGCCCAATGCCGGCGTTATTAAAGAGGATGTCTATTTGGCCGTAAATATCCAGCGCAGACTTCACCATCTCATCCACGTCAGCCGTATTGGTTATATCGACCGGGATGGCAATTGCCTCACCACCCGCATTTTGAATTTTTTGCGCGAGGTCTTGCAATCGATCAATGCGGCGCGCGGCAAGGATAACTCTGCAGCCTGCCCCGGCAAAGAGCAGCGCGGCATCTTCTCCAAAGCCAGAGGATGCGCCGGTGATGAGGACAACTTTGTTTTTCAAATTTGGCATGAATGGATTATTCCAATACGTATCGTGTTGATTGTTTAACGCGAACTACACTAATTGATGAATTTCTCGAATTGATTAAAAAATCTCGTAATTCGCTCATTCGCCACATTCGCGTTGAAGATTTACACGGTGGTGAAAATAATAAAAAGAGTGACGCAGGTAATTTTATCACCCGCGCCACCTTGAAAAGCCATTGCTATGAAATCAGGAAATTAGTACTACTCTTCCTGACTTTCCTCCCGCGCATGTTTCTTTGGGCGCGGCGGTTCAACAGTTACCTTGTCAGAAAGCGCGATCGCCAGCACATCATCCATGTGCTTGATCGGAATGATCTTCAATTCAGACCTGGCGGTCTTGGGGAGTTCCATCAGATCCTTCATGTTCTTTTCCGGAAGCAGGACGGTCTTCAACCCGGCACGATGCGCGGCGAGAACCTTCTCGCGCACGCCGCCGATCGGGAGTATACGCCCGCGCAGGGTGATCTCGCCGGTCATGCCCACGTGACGCAGTACAGCCCGCCCGGTCAAGGCGGAGATGATGGCTGTCGCGATGGTAATTCCCGCCGATGGGCCATCCTTCGGAATGCCGCCTTCGGGCATGTGGATGTGAATATCCAGGCGCTCGAACACATCCAGTTCAATTTTCAACGCGGCTGAACGTGACTTGATGTATGTCAGCGCGGCGTGAGCCGATTCCTGCATCACCTCACCCATTTGACCGGTCATCTGCATGCTGCCTTTGCCTTCAAGGATCGCGACCTCGACAGACATGATCTCACCGCCGGTTTCAGTCCACGCGAGGCTGGTGGCGACGCCCACTTCATCAGTGCGCCCCGCTTCAGATTGAAAGACCTGCTGCGGACCGAGCAATTTCTCGATCATATCTGGCGCAATGGAGGTGGGATATTTCTTGCCTTCCGCTTTCAGACGCGCCACCTTGCGGCTCACGCGTCCGATCTCACGCTCCAAATTACGCACACCCGCTTCATATGTATATTCACGGATGATGCGCTGTAATGCAGCGGGCTCAAACACCAAACCGAGATTATCAATTCCATTCTCTTCGATCTGGCGCGGAATGAGATAGCGGTTCGCGATCTCCACCTTTTCTTCTTCAATATAGCCGGGGAATTCGATCACCTCCATACGATCCAACAACGGAGATGGAATATTTCCCAATGAATTAGCGGTGGTCACGAACATGACCTTGGACAGATCAAATGGCAGTTCAAGATAGTGATCGCTAAAGGAATGATTCTGCTCGGGGTCGAGCACTTCAAGCATGGCTGAAGCGGGATCGCCTCTAAAGTCAGAATACAGCTTGTCAATTTCATCCAGCATAAAGAGCGGATTTGCCGTGCCGGCGCGCTTCATCGTTTGAAGAATGCGCCCGGGCAAAGCGCCGATGTATGTGCGGCGATGTCCGCGGATCTCGGCTTCATCACGCACGCCGCCCAGCGAGACACGCACGAACTTGCGTCCCAGCGCATCCGCGATGGAACGGCCTAATGAAGTCTTGCCAACTCCGGGCGGCCCGACAAAACACAGGATCGGCTGGCGTTCCTTCTTTGGTTTGAGTGAACGCACGGCGATATATTCAAGAATTCTTTCCTTGGCCTTCTTCAAGCCATAATGATCGCGCTCAAGGATCTTCGCGGCATTCTTAACATCCAAATTATCCGGCGTGGAACTGCTCCAGGGCAGGTCAACGATCCAATCAACATACGTGCGGATCATGCCCACTTCGGGAGACATCGGCGGCATTTGATTCAACCGCTCCAATTCCTTCAACGCCACCTTCTTTGCTTCTTCCGGAAGGTTGGCGGCTTCCACCTTTTTCTTTAAGTCGGAGGCATCGCGCGAGAAAACATCGCCTTCGCCCAATTCCGTCTGGATCTGTTTCATCTGTTCGCGCAGATAGAACTCACGCTGACTCTTATCCACTTCATTCTGCACACGCGAATGGATCTCGTCTTCCAGCTCAAGCACATCCACTTCCTGCGCCAGAATATTATTCAACAATCCCAGACGCGCCTTGGGATCAAGGATAAGCAGCAGACGCAATTTCGACTCATAGGTTAATGAAAGCGAAGTGGAGATCATATCGGAAAGCCAGCCGGGTTCCGAAATGTTCAACGCGAATAAATGCGCTTCTTCGGGAATCGAGCGGTCCAGCTGCACACAGCGTTCAAACAGGCTCAGCGCGGAACGCATCAACGCCTGCGTTTGCCTGTCCGCCACTTGCGGCTCGTTGACCACGCGCGCGCGTACTTTTAGATACGGTTTGGTATGAATGAACTCAACGATCTCAACCCGTTTGCGCCCCTGCACCAGCGCAGAACGCGAGCCATCGGGCATGCTCAATAAACGACCAACCGCCATTTCCACGCCGATCGGTAAAAAATCACTTACACCGGGCTCATCCAGTTCGGAATCTTTTTGGGTTAACCCAATTACAGTTTGCTCTTTTTGCTGTGCCGCCTGAACAGCCAGCAGAGAAGCCTCGCGCCCGACAAAGATCGGCGAAACCATGCGCGGGAAAATGACCATGTCGCGCAATGGCAGCACCACGGCCTCGATCAGCCCGTCAGCGTTCGGCTCCATATTCGGGACACGATACAGTTCCTCGGTCCGTTGCGACAGCGTCAGGTCAAAATTATCTTCTTCTTCGTTCCAGTCAGATTGATGATTCATTTAATATTTTTCCATGCAGACATGACTTCCGCGGTGACAAACATGCTCCCAGCGGATAAGACAATGCTACCATCTTTTGATGACAATTCCAGCGCCCGCGTCAATGCGGATTTGACAGGAGTGACCGCTTCCGATTCAACGCCGGCCTGCTCAGCCAACCGTTGAATTTTCTCCACTTCAAGCGCACGCGGATGATCGGCGCGCGTAACAATAACTTTCTCGATCTTCGATTTCAACTCCGCGAACATGCCGGGGATGTTCTTATCTTCCGAAGCGCCGAAGATGAGATAAACCTTTTTACCGGGGAAATATATTTCAAGAGTTTCGCTCAACTTCGCGAAAGAATCCTGGTTATGCGCCGAGTCGAAGATCACGGGCGGATTGCGCCGCGCAATCTCAAAGCGGGCGCGCCATTGTACTTGAGAAAAGCCTTTTTGTATCTGTTCGTCCGTGATGGGAATCCCGCTGACTTTCAAGGCCGTATAAGCAGTGGCGGCGTTTTCGATCTGATGATTTCCGAGCAAGGGAATTTGCAATTTGACCATAGACCGCGGAGCGTTTCCCACCGTCGACTGTCCACTGTCCACCGTCAGTGTTTGTCCCTCCAAAGATGACACGATCAACTCAAAATTTACGTCGCGCCCGACCAAGGTTATCGCTGAATGCTTAAGTGCGGCTACACGCTCCAAAACCGCGAGCGATTCATCCTTCTGTGGCGACGAAACCACAGGTACGCCATCTTTGATGATGCCAGCCTTCTCACCCGCGATCAATGTCAGGGTATTTCCCAACACAGCAGTATGGTCATAGGATAATGAAGTGATGACCGAAACCTTGGGCGTGACAATATTG
>Ga0268298_10004150_pt1 | contig 14336 bp, 12 predicted proteins | sample WWTPWeurt_MetaG_FD_194462 | JGI IMG/M metagenome (GOLD analysis project Ga0268298, IMG submission 194462) | Activated sludge microbial communities from WWTP in Nijmegen, Gelderland, Netherland - WWTP Weurt | ecosystem: Engineered > WWTP > Aerobic digester > Activated sludge | place... | reverse complement strand
TATGCAGCCCACAGCCCGGGCGACGTCGATCGTCTTCTACCGGGGCACCAACGACGACTCGCCGGAGAAGACGTACGACCTGAACGACGTGACGGCGAACGGCTACGCCAGGCCGCTCACTTCTTCGGGGGCCTAGACCAGCTCGGTCGTCGCTACTTCTTCATCGCGCAGCCTTGAGGGTTCGCGCCCGCTTCGGGGTGGGAGCTGCCGCAGTCTTTCTTGCACACGTAGAGAAGAGCCTCGTACTTCCCGCTCAGGGCGGCGTGGGCGGCAAGGCACTCGTCCATCGCGCTGCTTGACCCGGAGGCGGTCTGGGAGCAGGCCGCAGTGTCCGCCCAGACTTGCTGGATCGCAGCGTTGTAGCCGTTTCCGCAGCATTGCCCGCAGTTGGTCGAGCTGCAGTAGTGCTCGCAACCGAACGCTGGTCCGCCATGAGACGCGTAGGTGGGCACGCCAGCAGGCGGCGTTGCTGGGGCCTGGCCTTGCAGGGCGGCGACGAGAGCCATCAACTGAGCGTTCGAGCTTTCGCCGTCTGAGGCGATCATCTGGATGAGCTTGCGATCGTCCGGGGTCGCCACGAGCGGCGCATAGCCACCGAACGTAGTGCCCACCGCAGCTACCTTCGTCGAGAACAACTGGTTCGTCGACGCGCTGAGCGCCGTGTCCTGTGTCTTCGTCCACTTCCCATTTCGTACGCGCCACACGGCTACCCGCCCCGACCCGACCGTCGAGACGAACAGCGACTGACCGTACTCGACTCCCGCGCCCGACGAGCTCGGGGCCAAATAGGCGGTCAGGCGTGCGGAGACCTGCACCTTGCTCGGGTCGATCCCGCTCGACTGGCGCAGCGCCTTCGTGAGCGCGGGGCTGGCAGCAAGGTCCACACCAACCTGGACCACGGACCCCTTCTTGGAGACCACGCCCAAGTCGATGATCGTGTTCGGGTCGATCGTCAGGGGCAGTGGCGAGCTGCCTACGCGATAGGCCTTTGCGCCCGCGACCAGGAGGTCACGCAGCGCCGCGTCCTTGACTGGCTGCTTGAGCCGCGCTCGCAGGGCTGGAGAAAGGCGCGCCCTGACGGCGTCCCGCGCCGCAGTCGAAGGTGAGGTGCCTTGTGCCGGTGCCACGCTCGGCGCGCCGGCGAGCACGGCCAGAGTCACGACGGAGCAGACCATCTTGAGCGAAGACGTCATCGCTCGACGCTAGAGCAACGCCCGGGGACCGAACAGCATCGTCGACCCACGCCCAACACGGTGTCGCGATTGACACCTCCGCACGCCTCTCGGGTGTGCTCTCCGGGATCAGCTTCCGCCGATACACCCGGCAGTGTGAGTGCCGCTGTCTGAAACTGGCGCAGGTAGCGAGGCAAGCTCGCGATGCGCATTCCTGCATTGAAGCGGGCGGGCGCGTGGGTTCGAGCGCGGGGTGGACGCGAGGGCCGCCTGTACACTCCTCCAAGCTTGACCCAGGCCCGCCATTTGGTAGCCCGGGCGTATGAAGCGCTCGCTGAGACAGGCGTTCGGTTTCGTCATCATGCTCACTGCCTGCTCGAGCCTGGTCGTTCTGTGCGCGCCGAGGTTGGCCGCAACCACACCAGGCCCTGCCCCAATCGCGAGCCCAACCATCAAGCAGCCGGTGAAGCCAAGACCGATGCCGCCGGCCGATGCCGGCGCGGACTCCGCCCCCCCCGAAGTCGGCGTGCCGGAGATGTCGGGGATCCAGCCCATCTACTTCGACTTCGGCTCATCAACCATACGCAATGACGCCAAGGCGCCCCTGCGAAGTACCGCCGATTGGCTGAAGGCCAATACCTGAGCGACCTGGGCGTCTCAGCGAAGCGCATGTTGCTGATCAGCTATGGGAAGGACAAGCCGACCTGCGACGAAGACACCGAAGAGTGCTGGCAGAAAACTCGGCGCGATGACTTCGTGCCCATCGAATAGGTGGACGCAGAGCTCGGCCCGGGACGGCAGCGCACTGGACCTGCCCGCTGTCACTTCGAGAGCTGGAACACCTCGGCCGTGCCCTAGAACTGTGGCAGGACCCACGCCGAGGTGGAGTCGACCGCAACAACCGAGGTGCGGTCCCCGGCGGGCTGCTGCGTCACGGCGGAGCCGTTCTACTTCTTGAGGTCGTTGTAGGGGCTCTGGTCCGGACCGCCGGCCCAGTAGACGGTTCCACCGTCCGCCGCGATGTAGGCGCCCTGGCACCAGAGAGGATTCGGACTGGTCTGGCAACCCGTCGGCGGGAGCATCGAGCCGCCGGCGTTGGGCATCAACGCGAAGTTGAGTTGGACCAGAGACAGGTACCGACACTCAACAAGGGCCGGGGCAGGCGCTGTCGCAGATGCACCCGGCGCCCATGCAGCAGCCTGGCATCCCCTTGCAGGAATCCAAGCAGTACGCACAAGGGTCGTTGACGCACTTGTCCTGCTTGTCGCAACACTGTCCGCTTCCGCAAGCACCGCACGAGCCATTACAGCCGTCGGCGCCGCAGACCTTGCCGGCGCAGTTCGGCGCGCAGATGTTGTAGGTCCCGCTCATCTCTGGACAGCCTGGGGTGGCCCCGTAAGTTGCGCTGTTCGCCCCGAGGAGGAACCAATTACCGGTCGTCGTGCTGGTCGCTGGCGAGACCACGTAGACGAGGCATCCGCCGCAGTCGTACGCGTCGTGGCAGGGGTAGCTGCCCCAGTCCCCCGCCAGCGCGGGCGGAGACGCGACGATGGAGCAGGCTTTGCCGTCGAGCTTCGACAGCGCGCCGTTGGTGAACTGCGCCGGGAGCTTGTCCTTGCTCTGACCCGTCGTGTCGCTGACCTCCGACGCGGTGGTGGCCTTGCCCGGGAACGGGCAAGTCGGCGCGCCGCCGGAGGTGCCGCCGCTGGAGGTGCCGCCGCTGGAGGTGCCGCCGCTGGAGGTGCCGCCTCCGCCACCGAACGCAGAACCTGCCGCTCCTCCTGCTCCTGACGACCCACCTCCACCGCCCGATGCCGCCGCGTCCGGCTTGAAGCAGATCGGGTCGAAGCAGACCAGCCCGACGTCGCAGCCCATTCCTGCCGTGCACGGACAACCCTCGCTGCCCACCGGGCAGCTCGACGACGAGCCCTTTGCGTCCGACGAGCTGTCGCTGCAAGCCGCCAGCGAGAGCGCCGCCCCGAGGATCGCGAAGACGATTGCGCCAAGGCACCTGGGATGAGGCATGGCGCTACCCGCAGTACGCCAGGCACTTGCTCGAGCACGTCGAGCACGCGCAGTTGACTAGCGCCGTGAAGTTCGACTTGGAGTAGCAGCTCGAGGTGAGCGTCGTGAAGCAGGCCCAACAGCTCGAGTCGCTCTGACATGCGCTGATCTGACTGGCGCAGGTTCCCGCGGCGCACTGGGTGCAGGCGTTGCCGCCGCCGCTGCCACCCGTCCCCGCTCCGCCGGTGCCGCCGGTCCCGCCCGTTCCACCGGCTCCGGCCCCGCCCGTGCCGCCCGTTGCCGCCCCGCCGCTGCCACCGGTCGCGCCACCCGTTCCGCCCGTTGCGGCACCGCCGCTGCCGCCGGTCGCGCCACCCGTTCCACCCGTTGCGGCCCCGCCGCTTCCGCCGCTCGCACCACCCGCTCCGCCGGTCGCCGCGCCACCGCTACCACCACCGCTGGTGCCGCCGACGGCCGCACCGGCAGTCCCGCCGCTCCCGCCGGCGCCGCCGGACGCGCCGCCCCCCGAACCACCTACGCCAGGCAGCACGACGCACTTCTGGTTCACGCAGGACAGCCCGACGTCACAGCCGCCGCCCTTCGTGCACTCGCAGCCCTTGGCACCAACAGTACACGTGCCACTCGCTTTGTCCTCGCTGCCGCAGGCGCCCACCCAGAGCCCCGCGACAAGAACGATTGCCGTCCCGAACCACCTCATGCCCGCTCACCCCGTGGCACGAACTAATCACAGGCTCGCTCGCTTGACAACGGTCACCGCCGCGTGATCTTCGAGCACGCATGAAGCCGTTTCCTGCACGAACGAGCTCTGTGCTGTGGGGTGCGCGCGATGCGAGAGCGATCCTGCTCATTCCGTTGATGTTGGGTCGGCGTGCTACCGGAAGCCTCCGCCGCCAGCGCCGAGGCCACCAAAAAGGTGGAAGACCGAGCACCGCGCGTCGCTGACGATGAGCAAGAAGAAGCGCGACGTCCAGCTCGAGCACCGGGCCCCGATACGGGTCGCGAGCTCGAGGCCGCGCTCCGGGCTCGGCATCGTCCAGCTCGAGCACCGGGCCTCGATACTGACCGCCGAGCGCCGACATCGCTACCTGCTCGCGCCGGGAAATGCTTGTCATACCAAGTGTTCCCCGGGGCACGGTACCCCACTCCCCGCGCCCACTCGCATCGCGAGGAACGCATGCTCGCCTGCGGCTGCGCGCGCGCGGGGGCCCCGCCTGCATTCCAGACCATGTCGCCGGGGAATGCTTGTCATACCAAGTGTTCCCCGGGGCACGGTACCCCACTCCCCGCGCCCACTCGCATCACGAGGAACGCATGCTCGCCTGCGGCTGCGCGCGCGCGGGGGCCGCCTGCATTCCAGACCATGTCGCCGGGGAATGCTTGTCATACCAAGTGTTCCCCGGGACACGGTACCCCACTCCCCGCGCCCACTCGGGTCGCCCAAGCCGTCCAGGGGCATCGCGAGGAACGCATGCTCGCCTGCGGCTGCGCGCGCGGGGGACCCGCCTGCATTCCAGACCACGTTGGTCCTGGAAGCCTCCGGTCACTATTCAGCCCACAGCCCGGGCGACGTCGATCGTCTTCTACCGGGGCACCAACGACGACTCGCCGGAGAAGACGTACGACCTGAACGACGTGACGGCGAACGGCTACTGTAAGGCTGGGGGGACATCGTCGTCGGGCCCGCCAGGCCGCTCACTTCTTCGGGGGCCTAGACCAGCTCGGTCGTCCCTACTTCTTCATCGCGCAGCCTTGAGGGTTCGCGCCGGGTTCCCCAGCGCAGTCGCTGCGCCGCCGGCGACCGGGATCTTGTAGTACTCGAGGGCCGTATTGTTGGCTTGGAGCCGTGCCGCGTACACGTTTCGTCGAGTCCACGCGAGCAAGACGCGGTGCCCGCCGCCGGCACTTCGCCCACGGTCGTTGGGCTGCCGCCGGTGTTGGCGACCTTCTTCGCCAGGATCTTGGTCGCGACCGCCTGGTCGAGCTCCGCGAAGTATGCGAAGGAAGCGTCGCCCGCCGGGCCATTGCCGACCGGGAAGAGCGCGCTCGAATGGACCGACGTCGAAGCACCTCCGGCGATCGGAATGCGGCGAAGCTCCTGACCGCCGGTGGTGTCACAGCGCGTGTAGACGTTCGTCCCGGAGACCACCACGTGCCTGCACGGCGACGACGAGGTGTAGAGGTCGGTCCACGCCTTGTTGGCCTTCGAGATTTTGGGGGGCGCCGCTCATCCCGGCGACCCGAGGGCACCGCGCGCGTGCACGGATGGCGCTGCACTTCGCCCGCGCGTGCGGGTACGCGACGGAGCGGCTGCCTGCTTCTTCTTCCGGTTCGCGACGTAGAGCCCGCCCGTCGTGCCTGCGGGTGCGACGAGTCCGATTGTCCGGGTGCGGCGCGGCACCCCCAGAAGATCGCACATCCGTCCCCTCCGAGCACGCGCCGCGAAACGGCGCTACGCGTTCGCGTGCGCAGTCGCGAGCGCTCGACTCGAACGGCTGAGCCGCGTTAGGTTCGGCCGAGGTCGATGGTGATCCTGCGTCCCGATTCCACGCTGGCGCTTCTCTGCCTGGTCGCGTGTAGCCCGGGACAGAAACCAGCGGAGGCGGGCCCACCCGCCGCTCCGCCCTCGGCTCATGAAGCACCGAGCCGGCCGGCAGTAGACGCCGCGGGTGGAGAAATGAAGGCGCAGGACGCGGGCGTGACGGCGGAAGCGGACGCCGGAGCGCCAGCGCCACCGACACCAGCCCCGAGCCCGCTCGACATCGAGCCCAAGGTTGCGGCCGCGCTCGAACAGGAGAGCTTGTTCCACGGTCGCGAGCTCGTGACCGACGACTCCGTGCGGAAGCTCGATCCCGATCTGAAATTCGGCTCGTGCGCCGTCGCGCGTTTCGGCAAGACCGATGGGTGGTTTTGCGAGCTGTCCGGGCCCGAGAGCGAGCGGACCGGTCATTCCGTGTTTTGGATGGCGGCGGTGACGCGCGCGGGAGCGAAGCTCAAAGAGCTTCAACGCTTCCCTACGCAGGCGCGAGCCCTCGACTTCCCGGAAGCGATCTACGCCACCCTACGCGTCGAGTACGAGGGCGCGACCGGAATGCTCACGCTTTCGGACGGCGTCTTTCCCTGCGACCGTGCCGCCGAGTCGGAGGACCACAGCCTCGAGTACCAGCACGTGGTGAATCGCCTGTGCAAAGCGCGCGGGACTTACGTGCTCCAAGGTGGAACGTTCCGGCGCAAGACGCAGGCACCCGCGCTCAAGTGGAAAGGGCCGCCGCGCGGCTCGGCGACGAGCGGCTTCTGACCGTCGTCGGGCGTTCGAGGGCTCACTCGCTGCGCGATTCCGCCCAGCGTTCGTCGCCCTCCGTGAGCCAACTCCACTCGCTGGAGATCGCCCGAGCCACCGCGCCGTCGTAGGTGTGCCCGGCGTTGCCGCCCGACACGACGCGCGCCGAAGCTCCCTCTCTTTCCAGCGCGCGCGCCGCGCTCTTGGCCGCCTGCACACAGCTCGCCTGGCCACACGCGAAGAGCACGCGAGTCACGCCCGCTTCGACGAACTGCTTGGCGCGCGCTCGGCCGAAGGCCTCGAACCCGCCCTCGGTGAACACCGCGCGCGCGAAGTTGCCCCCGCGGTTCACCACCAGGCTCTTGCCGAGGATCGCCCCGAGAGAGAAGCCGGTGTAGAGGACACGAGAGGCGTCGACGTGCTCCGGGTACTTCGCTCGGAGAGCGCCCATGGCAGCAGCGAGCTCGCGTTCGGTGTTCGTGAGCGAGGAGTACTCCCAGCGGTCCTCGCTCTTGGGAGCGTCGCCGCGCGGGATGCCTCTCGGACACAGCACGAACGGAAACGCGCGCGTGATCTCGCGCCAGACCTCGCATTGCCACTCGGGTCGGTCGTAGTTGCCGTGTAGAGCCACGACGACGGGGCGCTTCGCGGTCGCTCCGAGCGGCAGCGAGACCACTGCGCTGCGAAACCCGGGCACTTCGAGGGGCGCGAGCGGTTCCGGCGCAGCGAGCGGTTCCGGCTTGCGCGGCGCGGGCGCGGCGAGCGGAACGCTGGCGCTTGGTGCTGCGCGTGCGCTCTCGACGGGTGCGCTCGGCGCGCCAGCGGAGAACGCTCGCTCGCCCACCGGCGGTTCGGGCGTCCGCGTGCAGCCGGCGTCGAGCAACAGCGCGAACGAAACGACGAGCGGCGACGTCCGAAACATCCTCCGCTCAGTGATACGCCGCGGGCCGGCGGCGCGCGAGCGCCCTATTCGTTGGCCAGCGTGATCTCGTTGCCGCCTTCGTCATGGTGCTTGGTCGGGCCAGCGGACTGCGCAAGAATTTCCCGCGCGGGCAGGCTCGCCCTACCCGGCGCGAGCGGACATGGCTGGAGCCCTTTCAACACCAGAGGTTGAAGATCCACATGCCGCGACTTCGCTCCCAATGCACGACGGGGACCAGCGCGGCCGTCGCCGTCACCTGGGCGAGGGCACCGAGTATTTCGTGTTCCCGAAACCGAAAGCCGCACGGGTAGTGCACGACGAACTCCGGGCACATTCCGTCGACGGCAAACGCGAAGCCATCGCGCCCGCGGCAGCGGATGCCGTCGAGGGAGCCGTCCGTCTCGCCCTTGCGATTCGATCGCGGCGGGGGCTGACCGCGAAACGCCCGCGCCAGTGCGGCGTCGATGATGCGGCGAAGCTCTACTTCGCGCTCGCTTTCTTTCGTCCCCGCTCCGAGCTCGCGCTGATCGACTTCTTCGAGACCCCACACCACACGCGCCTCGGGCAACTCGACGGGGGCCAGGCGCACCTCGGGCACGTTGCCCTCGTCGGACTGCATCATCATGAACGACGGCCCTTCGTCGGGCTCACTCAGCGGTGGGGGCCGGCTGAAGTCGAAGGCCTGCTCCCAGGTGTCTTCCGTCTCCTCTTGCTTCGAATCGGGAGAGCGCACCGGCTGGAACAGGTGACGCTTCTTACCGTCGGGGATCGAGTAGCGACCGTAGACGAGCTCGGCCAGACGAGAATCTTCTCGGCAGAACGTTTCGATGACCGCCAGGGCGTTCGCGGCCGGAAATTTCCCTCCGCTGAGCACGAGCTGAAAGGTCTGCGGGTTCTGCGCGGTGTACACGGCGACCTTGGGGTCCTTCTCGGCGAGCATCCTCGACGCTGCCTTCTGCAGATTGGCGTCGATCCAGAGGGCATCTTCTTGGCTGATTTTCTGGGAAAACGTGAGCCAGAACACCAAGCCTTCGGTCTTGCCGAGCTTGGCCGACGTCACCCCCCCCGGTGAAGCGGCCAGTACGGCGAGAGGCTGTTTGCCCAGCGACTTGGCCCGCAGGCGATACAGCGCGTAGGCCGCACCGTGCGCGCTCGGCGGGCGCGCGGCGATTCCCAACGCGTGTTCCGTCGCCGCGAGCTCTTCCAACAGCACGAGCGCGTCCGGGTCGGCGATCTCTTCCGCCGCGATGGTTCGCAGAGCTGGAATCGGATCGCAAAGCATCGGTCGCATGGCGGCGAGGTCGCGGCGCTCGGTCGCTTCGTCGAACAGAACCGCACGCGTGCCCGGATCGGTCTCCGCAGAAGGGCCCGAGGTCGCGAGCCAGACCGCCATGGCCTTGGCCCAGGCCACGTCGTTGGGCGAGCCCTCGACTCCGTGTTGCTCGAGTTGGAGCGCTTCGTCTGCGAACAGCCGCGCGCGCGCCGACTCGCCGCGCATGGTCGCGCCCAACGCCAGCGCGCGCAGCGTCGCATGAGGTCCAGCGTCACGATCCGCTTCGACACAGGCCAGGAGCCGCGCCCAATCTCGCGCCGAGAGTCGCCGCAGGCCGTCGAAGCCTGGCGAATATGGCCTCGAGTCCGCGCCCGACGCTTTCTTCAGCAGTGCGTCGAGTGTCTCTGCGTGCAGCTCGGCCGGGAAACCGTGTTCGGAGAGCCAGGCGCGTACACCGCGCGCCCACGCAGGGTCGCCTTCCTCCACCGCCAGCTCGGCGAGCGACCCGAGGACGAACGGGTTGGTCGGGTCGAAGCGCAACGCGCGCTCGAAAAAGAGCCGCGCCGCTGCCGGTTCGCCGAGTCGCTGGAGGGTCCAGCCCACGTTCCCCACGACCTGCCCCGCCAGCGTCGGGTGCCACGACGGCGTGAACGGCAGAGTTTCCAAGCGAACGGCCAGCGCGCGCTCGTAGTCCTCGATGCCGTCGAGCGCGCCAGCGAGGACACCGTCGTGAAGCATCGGCGAGCGATGGCGTGCGGCGATCTCCGTGAGCTCATCGATGGCTTTCTCTCGTGCTTTGCCCTTGCCCGTGCGCGCTCGCTGCTGCACCTTCTGGAACGCTTCGTTGTCGAGGTCGTTTGCGAACGTCAGACAAAGCGGGCCCAGCGCGCCCACGTCAGCCGCCTCGAACTCCACCCAAGCCGCTTCGGCCGCATCGCTCGCCTTGCCCATGGGAGCAAGCTAGCGAACCCGCGCTGGGCGCTCGAGCGCGAGCTGGCCGGGTCAGGTCGGTCCCGAAGCTCGAGCTCGCAGCCACTCCACCCACGCCTCGATCTCCACGAAGACGTAGATTCGGCCCGCGCGCTGGACGAATTCGCCGTAGCCAGGTCCAGTCGCGCGCCAAGGACGACAGCGGAACAGTGGTTGCACCAGCGGCGCCCCGAGGTCCGCAGCGTGCGTGTCGAGGCTGATATACTCGACCGTACCCCCGGGCGACGACTCCACGCTGCCGAACTCCACGGCGGCCTCGCAGCATTCACACGTCGCGCGCCAACCTGCCGGAGCGGCATGTACGTCCCGAAGCGGCACCCGAGCGCGAAACCGTTGGACGAGGCGGTCGCGATCCTCGCTCGAAAGTACGCCCGAGGTGAGCCCCCACTGGCGCGCCAGCGCGCGGAAACGAGGGAATCTGCACGGACAACCGCCGTCGAGGTAGCTGTCGTAGAGTCGTTCGACTGCGCGCACGAGTTCCTCGTGGTCCATCGCCCGAACGTTCGCACGCGAGTCCGGTCGAGGAAAGCGCGCGCAAGGTCGTCGGATGACCGCTAGCATCTGGCCATGGCAAACGAACCCCTGCGCGTCGTGTTCCATCGGCGGGGTCGCGACGTCGAAACCGCGTGGTGCGTGCCGCTGTCGAAGCCCAATCAATACCGGCTCGACAACGTGCTCTTGCTCCACGAAAAGCCGGTCTGCGGAGACGTCATCGAGGCCCGCCCCGCGCGAGCCTTCGACGGCGAGCTCGCGTTTTCGAGAGTGGTGAAAGCGTGCGGTCGTCATGTGATGATCCTCGACTATCCGGAGCACCGCGACTTCGCGCGACTCTCGAGTTTCGTGCGCAAGCGCTTCGACGCCGTGTGCGAAGGTTGCTTCGGCCCGGAAGACGGCGAGCCCGGTCGCCTCTACCTGGCCGTGCCCAAGCGTCACCGGCCCAGCGAGGTCTTCACCCAGGCCGCGAGCGAGGTGGCCGGTCTGATCGGCGTGCACCCGAAGCTCGGCGCGAAGAAGACGCCGAAGAAGAAGAAGAAGAAGAAGAAGAAGAAGGTCGCGGCGAAGCGCCCGGTGGCCAAGGCCTCACTTTTCGACGCCGTCAGGAACAACGACGTCGCAGCCTTCGCGAGGCTGGGCAAGAGCGACCTCGGCCTGCGGGACGAACACGGCTGCTCGCTCCTGTTCCATGCGGTACTCGAGGGCCGGCTCGAGATCGTGAAGCGGATGATCGATGCGGGCGCAGCCGTCGACCCCCGATCGAAACGCGAGCCGGCGCCGCTCTTGGCCGCCGCCATGCGAAACCGTCCCAAGGAGGCTGCGCTGCTCCTCGCCTCCGGGGCGAAGCCCGAGCTCGCGTCGGACAAAGACGGAGACCCGGTGCTGGTCACGGCCGCGTTTCGCGAGAGCCTCGGCGTCGTGCGCGCGCTCCTCACGCGGCCTCACGAAGCAACGGTCAAGTCTCGTGCGCTCATCGAGGCCGCGGGCGAAGGGAACCTCGCGATAGTCAAGGCCCTGGTAAAGCACGGCGCCGATCCCAATTGGAAGAGCAAGCGCGGCAACACCGCCCTCGCCATCGCCCGCAAGCGGAAGCAGAAAGAGATCGTTCGCTACTTCACGGGCCTCGGCCGGCGCCCGGCTACTTCCCGCTGATCTCCAGCACCGCCGGATCGCCCTTCGGGCCCGCGGTGACCGCGAGCGAGCCCGGCGTCGCCTCGGTGACGCAACCGTCGCACGCGACCTCGAAGCCGTTCGGGTAGACGCGGTCGGGGACACGGATCACCGTGGGCGTCTTCACGTGCGCGTCGGGGTGCCAGGTCAACGTGAACTTGCGCGACGTGGGGTCGAAGTCCCACGAGACGGGGTCGCCCGCGATCCATTGGGGCGCGGGTCGAATCAGCACGTCTTCGAGCACCGCCTTCGGGCTGTGATCGTCCTCGAGCATACCGTAGCCGTGCGAGTTCGCGTCGTACGCCCAGTAGGTGTTGGCGGCGGCCACCGCGGCGGCACCGTCGTAGTTCGCATCCATGTATTCGGTGATGCCGGCCTTCTCGGTGGGCCCGCCGTATTCACCGATCCAGAGCGCGGCCCCGAGGGAGCGAGCTTCCTCGGCGAGGAGCTCGATGTTGCTGACGAGCTGCGCGCGGGCCTTGGGATCGAAGCCCTGGCCTTGCTCGGCGGACGAATTGTACGAGTGCGGAGCATAGACCACACCCTCGAACGGGAACGGCTCGAAGCTCGTCGGATTGCCCAGGTTGCGACTGGCGCCGGGTTCGAGGAACGCGAGCCACTCCGGGGCGACCTCTCGGACCTTGGGCACGACCTTCTCGTAGAACGGTTGGAGCTTCTCGACGTCGAACGCGCTCATGCCCGAGCTGCCCCAGTGCGGCTCGTTCATCACATCGAAACCGACGACCGCGTCGTTGTCGGCGAGACGCGCTGCGACCCGCCGCCAGGCTTCGATGTAGTGGTCCATGAGCTCCTCGGAGGCGTAGAACCCGTCGACGCAGTCCTGCACGTTGGGGTCGAGATAGTTCAGAAACCACTGCGACGCCGGGGTGAATGCTTGGTAGTGCGCCTCGTCGCAGGTCCAGCGGGGTGCGCCGTCGCCACCTCCCGTGGCGAAACCCTCGCCGTAGACGTCTTGGTGCATGTCGAGCACGACGCTGAGACCGGCATCGCGCGCCCAAGCGGCGCGAAGCGCGACTTCGTCGAGGTAGCTCTCGTCGTACTTGCCCTTCTCGGGCTCGATCGCGGCCCAGAGGATCAACAAGCGGATGTTCGTCATCCCCCAGTGGTCGCGCAGAGCCGCGTAGTCCGGCGCTGCGTGGAACCCGAAATAGGGCGCCGCCTTGTGCGCACCCGCGAGGTTCGCCCCCCGGAGGATGGCGCGCCGGCCGTCGGGCGCGCGGATGAATCCGTCTTTCACCGTCCAGCGCGCAGGCTGTGTCTCTTCGGGTGCCTCTTCGCTGCCACAACCGACGAGCAGCAACAGAGCCAAGAGGGAGCCGACGGCGCGAGGCATGCGCGGAGATTGTCGCGCTCGCGCCGCCTTTCGTCGAGTCACTTCGCACGGCAGGGCAGCGCTGCGGTCCCGAGCTCGCAGGCCCCGATGTCGGGGCTCTTCCCGGCGAACGGGAGCGACACCGTAGCGGTCTCGACCCAACTGCGTGGTTCGGCGAGCGTCAGCGTGTGCGAGTCGTAGTCGACGTGCGTGACCCGCACCGCAGCCTCGGCTCCGATCACCAGGAGGTCGCCTTCGCCCGCTACGCCGTAACCGTCGAAGAAGTAACCGGACTGCTCGACCGTCAGAGTCTGACTGGCCTTGCCCGCGTTCTTGGCGCGGGTCTGGAAGCGCCCTCGGTCGATGGCGGGGGAGCTCGCTTGCAAGCCGAAGTCGTACGGGAAGTACTGCTGAACGTTCTCGAACGAGATCGTCGGGGCGAAGGCGGGCTTCGTCGGGTCGGCGTGCGCATAGGAGAACTCGGGAACGTCGGGGACGTTCACGAACAGGGGATCTGCGACCAAGCTGTGGGCCTCTTTGCCGGTCACCGTGCTCTCCTTTCCGAGGAGCGTTCGCCAGGTGTCGAACGCGAGATGGGCGCCGTTGCTCGCGAACGCGGGCGCTCCGTCCTTCTCGAAGTAGAGATTGTGGTCGAGCAGGTGATCCCCGACGAACCCGACGTTGATTGCAGCGTCGGCTTGGTTGACCACCAGGTTGTTGAAGAAGTCGGCATCGGCGAAGCCCATGCTCGCCGCCACGAACAGCGGCTTCGTGTCTTCATGGCTGCTGTTCGGACCGGCGAAGTCGCGATTGTTGCCGACGAAAGTGTTGTTGTAGGTGTGCCAACCGTGCTCGATCAACGAGACGCCTCCGCAGTTGTCGTAGAGCACGTTGTTGCGAATGATGACCCGACCCGAGTTCTTGTTGCTGCCGTGCATGATCGTGGCGGGACAGAAGCGCTCGGAGGTGGGCCCGGTGGGCCCCGTCTTGATTCCAGTACCGTCGTTGTCGCCTAGGCTCGCGGTGATCAAGTTGCCCTCGATCACGACGTCACCGGCCGACTTGAGATCGATGGCGTTCTCGGCATTGAAGAAGATGATGTTGCCCCGAATGATGAGGCCGCGTGTCGTCACGTCTTCGGGACCCACCGCAGCGTCCGTCTGAATGCCGTCGGACGTCAGACTCCCTCCGAGCAGGTTGCCCTCGATCAGTTGGCCGAGCGGCGTCGGGTCGGAACAACCCGAGACGAGCTCGTGGTGGACGTTGTTCACGATGGCGTTGCCGCGAACCAAAGCGCTCTTGGCACAACCGATGGCGAGGCCGATGTGCCATCCCGAGACCGTGCTTTGCTCCAGGCGGAAGCCGCTGGAGTCGCCCGCTTGGATGCCTCGCGGGTTGTGGTAGGAGACCGCAGGCTTCGCGTTCACCACGCGTACGCCAAGAAGCTCGACGGAGCTCGAGCCAGCTGCGATCACGGTGGCCCCTTCGACGGCCGGCGCGGCCGAGAGGTCCAACCGATAGAGTGTCACGAAGGCCTTGCCGGTGAGGTCGGCGCTCACGCCATCGGCGCCCGTGACGCGCACCTTCTCCTCGCCGTACGCCGCGTAGGTGATGCGCGCGGCGCTCGTGCCGTTCGCGGATGGGCGAATTCGCTCCGCATAGTTTCCGGCACGCAGGCA
>Ga0268298_10004149_pt1 | contig 14338 bp, 12 predicted proteins | sample WWTPWeurt_MetaG_FD_194462 | JGI IMG/M metagenome (GOLD analysis project Ga0268298, IMG submission 194462) | Activated sludge microbial communities from WWTP in Nijmegen, Gelderland, Netherland - WWTP Weurt | ecosystem: Engineered > WWTP > Aerobic digester > Activated sludge | place... | reverse complement strand
CACGTCCTGGAGCGTCACGCCGCGCACCCGCTGCATGGTGAAGAAGGACTCGCCGGCGGGTGTCAGACCGAGGTCATAGACGGGCACCACCGCGGGGTGCTCGAGCTGTCCTTGCACGCGCGCCTCGCGGACGAAGCGCTCGACGGACGCCGGCACAGCCTCGTTGCCGCCGCGGATCTTCTTCATGGCCACGTCGCGTCCGATGCGGGCGTCGCGGCAGAGGACGACGGCGCCCATGCCGCCTTCACCGAGGAGGGATTGCTCGCGGTAGCGCTCGTCGAGGCTCGTTTCGGCCAGCGGCGCGGGCACGATCACCACGCGCGGCGGGTCCGCTTCACGGCTCGGAGCGGGGAGGGTGTCATCCGTCTGGAGCCTGACGGAGGGCGCGGACGAACCGAGAGTCTTTGAGGAAGGCACGGCGGGAGGATACACAGGTTCGGCGGGCGAGTCGCTCGTCGCCTCGTTTGCCAGAGCTCCTGGCCGTCACATCACTTCTTGCATTCCTTGTAATACATGATGGCCGGGCCGCTGCCGCACGTCTTGTAGCCGCGCTCTTCGCACTTCGCGCCCTTGGTGAACTGGTATCCGCTCGTCTTGAGGCCCAGCGTCACCGTCGAGAGCGCCGGACCGCTGCAGTCGGTCGGCATCCAGTCGGGGAGGCACACCGCGGTGTCCTTCGGGATGCTGCCGTCCTTGGAGGCCTCGTCAAACTTGTACTCACACGTGCCGTGGTTGTTGCCGCACGCGACGAACGACACGACCGCTCCCGACATCGCGAGGAGCAAGGCTGCTGCTTTCTTGAACATGTTCGGATCTCCTGCGCGCGAAGGAGACACGCGTTCGAGAGGGGATGTCAACACTTCCGTTCGAAAGACGACGCCGTGAGCTGGCTGGGCACCGCGTAGATGGCGCCGGCAAGGGGGGCACGGGGGGCTCGCTCTTGTTCCCGCTGGGCCTCGTGTGGGGGCATCGTTCGGGCCGGGGGCCGGCGCACGACCAGCGCCGCGAGGTCTGGAGCTCTTATTTCACAATCGACCGCGCTGTTCATTTTTGTGGTCAATCGTCACCACGACTCCCACCAATCTGTCCTCAGGACTCGATCAGGGGATTGCTTTTTCGGCGCGAACAGGCGAACACGCGGAGAGGGAGCAGGGATGCAATGACATCTGCACTTCACTCGGTCATCGTCGACGTCATCGAGGCGCACCCGGCGGCGCTCGCTTATTTGCTCGGTCTTCAAGGGGCGGCGCCCGAGGGCGAGCTTGTTCCAACCACCGGGACCCGGACCAAGACGTTCACGCTGGAGCGTCGCGTGGACCGCGCCTTTCTCATTGGCTCGAAGAAGGCGCCGGAGGGGTTTCTGTTGGCAGAGGCTCAGTTGAGCCCGGACGAGGACAAGCGGTTTGCCTGGGCCCTCTACTTCGAGCTGGCGCGAAGCAGGTATCGGTGCGAGGGCGCGCTCGTGGCCATCACTGTGTCACAGGCAGTGCGCGATTGGATCGATCGACGGATCCGGCCCAAGACCGGGCGGTACGGATCTTCGCGTCAGATCGAGCCGACGGTGATCGCGCTCGACCAGATCGACCCGAGGCTCTTGTTGCTGCCGGAGCGGCCTTATCTGGCGCAGCTCGCGGTGGCGGGGCACGCCGAGAAGCCTCAAGCAAAGCAGGTGGCCGAAGCCGCAGTGGACATGACGATGGATGTGCTCCCGAAGCCCTTGGCAACGGAGCAGCTTGACGCCATTTTGGGGATGGTCGACGATGCGCTGCGCGCGCAGTTGGAGAAGCGGATCATGGAGCGTCACGAGTACCGTAGCGAGCTGTTCCAGAACATCTACGAGAAGGGCGCTGCCGAAGGGAGAGCCCAGGGCGCCGCCGAAGGGAGAGCCCAGGGCGCCGCCGAAGGGAGAGCCCAGGGCGAGGCGCGCGCGATCTTGAAGGTTCTTGCTGCCAGAGGCATCCCGGTCAGCGCCGCGATCCGCAAGACGATCCTCGCGTGCACGGATCGGGCGACGCTCGACCGATGGGTGGAGCGTGCTGCGATCGCTTCCACGGCCGCGGAGATCGTGCAGGCGCCGGCGCCGGTCCGACGTGCGGCGAAGAGGACCGCGCGCAAGAGCGGAAAGGCCGCCTGAGCTCCTCGCGGACTGCCGTTCGCCAAGCAGAGCTAGCCGGGTGATCTGGGCAATTGCACGCGCGCGAGGCCCTTGACGAATTCGACGAACGCCTCGATCGGGACGCCGCCGAATGACACCTTGCCTCCCGCGAAGCGCACGGTGACTCCGCGCAGCTTGGCAGTCTGGAGCTCCTTCGTGAGCGCCTTCACCACCGGAGAGGCTTTCACTGGAGTCTTGTTCTCCGCGCGCTGGAGCTTTCGGGTCGCCGCATGGATCTCTTCCACCGTCGAGTCCTCGAGAAGCTTGTGGCTCGTCTTCCCGTCCTTCTCCACCGGGACGCGCAGGGCGTCGAAGGCGACCGGCAGCCTGCTCTGAGCAGGTCCCCCGATCTGGGCCTCGATGAAGCCGATCGCCGCGTCGAGCTTGCTGATTCCGTACTTGTCCTCCTCCGCCGGAGAGGCGTACTTGGCGACCCGCACGAGCCGGCGCGCCGTGCGCTCGTTCTCCCCCACGTGCTTCTCCAGAAAGGCCTTCACCGTCGAGAGCCCGCCGGCGAGAAACAGCGGGGGATCGTGCTCGATGATGGCGCCGACCGCCTCCCATTGCCGATCGAACGCGCCCGCGCCCTCGCGCTTCGCGTCCTGCAACACGTCCAGCGCCTGGGCCCACTTCTTCTGAAGCGCCTTGTCGACCTCGACGTCGACGTGAACCGGCGGCGCGAGCGCGCCTGTGCGCGAGGGCTTGGGCTTGGAGCGCGACTTGGCCATGCTGGCCGGGGCAGAAGGAGGAGCTTTTGCAGCCTTGCCGGGAGCTTTGGCTTGGGTGCGTGGTTTCGCCATGCGCGACATCGTCGCCGGAACCGATTCGAAGAACAACCGCCTTCTGTGTGCCCGCTCATCTGCTCGGCGCATGTCGAACCGGCGCGAGATCGGAACGGCAAAATTGGCCGACGGAACGGCAACGTTGCCGCTGCCGCGTCTTGGATGCCACATCCTCACGCAGGGCGCGTCGCGCGAAACGCCGCCGACGCTGTCCGCCGTGCCCTATCCGTCGTGCGCTCCGCACCGCGCGCCCGATAGCCGCGCGCGGATCCAGCCCTCAGACCCGGCTTTCGTCCGCGTGTTCGAAGGCGTGCTGTCGCGGCACACGGGTTGCTGACTGTTTGCACCGGGAGAAGCGAAACGCTCGACCGAGAATGAGCCCGCCCGAACCGTCTGAAACCTCCGCTGCTGCCGAACCGCATTGGACGGCGAAGCTGAAAGCGCCGCTGCAGCTTGTGATCATCTGCGATGATAAAGACTACGCGGCGGTTCAGGTGCTGATGGGCCATCTGACCTCTTTGCAACACCAGCGCCTCGTGGAGACCTGGCATCCGGGATTGATGAACACCGGCGGGAACAGGCCGAAACTGCTCCAACAGCGGCTCGACTCTGCGCAGGTCTTCGTGTTGTTTGTCAGCCCCGACTTCCTCCTTTCGGACTGGTGTTACTCGAAAGCCCTGGCGACGGCGCTGGAGTGCGCAAGAAAAACGGAGGTCATCCTGATTCCGGTCCGCGCTCGGGGATGCGATGTCAGCGGTCTCGTGCTGGACGATTACCAGTTCCTACCCAAGGATGGGCACGCAGTGCTGGGAGGGGCAAACATTGACGCCGTCTGGGCCGAAGTCGTCGCCGACATCCGCAAGACTATCATAACCCATCCACCCTTGAGCCCGAGGACACCGGCAGCTTCGAGAGTCAACGGCCAGGCCCCGTCACCGGATCAGAATCAGAGCGCACCACTATTCACGCCGTCGTCGAAGACGCCCAGCAATCCCCCTTCCCCGAGCCCCGAGCCGCACAAGCCGTTAGAGTGGACACCATCGCCGGAACGCGCCACTCCCACTCCCACACCGCTGCAACCGCCGGTCGCTCCAAACCCCGTGCCGCCGGTGCCCATTCCGCCGAAGCCCACGCCAGCATCAGCGCTGGATCCACACGTCGCCGCAAGGCACCTGCGCCTGGCGCGAGGCGCCATCACCTCTCTGTGCATCATTGCCTGTCTTGCCGGGACGGACCTCCTCTATGCCCGAACGACGACAGACATCGGTCGCAATTCGGCTCGCTTCCTGGCGTGTCTGCCGCTCGCACTGGTGCTAATTGTGGCATTCCTCCTCTTCCGTCGGCCGGTCACTCCGCGCGGCTCTCCCCCGCTCCCGGTGACTCCCACGCGGCCGCCGCTCCGTCCCGTCTGGTCCTGGACGATCCTCGCCGCGTCAGTCGCGCTCTTCGGCCTGGTGTTGATTCACCCTTGGGCCCCGCTGCCGATCGCGAAGATACGGGCGGTAGCTCTCAGTGACGAAAAAGGGCACGCGTGGGAAGAGAACGTCATCGATGGGAAGGTGGCCGGCGGGACAGTCGCACCGGACGCGGCCATCACCGTACGCCCCAAGCGTACCGCACCCGACGCCGGCCAGGTTGCATACCGCTGGGATCGGCTCAAAGGAGTGGAGTTGCTGCTCCCTCGGGACGCGCCTACGCAACGCATCAAGCTCGCTGCGTACCGCGGCGATCTCAACCTGTTTGTGTACGTGGCCGCCGAAGGACGATCCCTGCTCTTACCCAAGGTGGACCACGACTTGATCCAAATCGTCTTCAGGAGGGAATTCCCATGACACGGAAATGCGTGCTTGCTGTGACCGCAGCAACGGCGCTGGTGAGTTGCGGTGACAAACCCGTTTGCTCGGGTTCGTCGATCGTCGTCGAGTCGCCCCGCGGAGGAGTGGTGGCTCCGGGCGAAAGTGGCACTCTGCAGCTCATTGCAGGGTGCCCGAGCGTGGATCCCGCCACCGTTCCATGCAAGTGGACTGCCGAGCCGCCGGCCCCAGGTTGTCAGGTGACGTTCGAGCCGTCGGATCAGTGCCAGACTACGTTGAAAGTGCCCGCGGAGTGTCCGTCATCGACCATCCACGCGCACGTCGCGTTCACCGTGCCGAGCGTGGGCGATTTGGAGAATTCCGTGGACGTGCCGATCGTGGCGCCTGACAAACCGCCGGAGCCCGTGACATCCGCATCCGCCTCGACCTCCTCCAATCCCGGACCGCCGGTGGACAAGGAAGATCGAGCTCGGCGCGTGGAGTTGATTCCGGCTCGGGCTACGGCACACACCGCTTTCCCCACCGCGACTCTAGGGAGTGTCCCCGACGCTACGGTCGATCAGAGGGAAGACAAATCCTACGAAGTGAAAGTGGCGGCCGGAGGGCGCGGGGCTGCGACAGCGGGCGCGTGCTGGGTGATCACCCCCGCCACGCCCGTTCCCGCCGGCCACATCCTCGAGCTGACGATGCGCACCAGCCGCGCCGCCAGCTACGTCTTCGCGCTCGCGGAGGCGCCATCGACCAAAGACGGGCGGCCCTTCCGGCTGCGCGCCAAGGACAGCAATGACTGGATCACCGTCGCCATCCGTCCCGGCGAACTCTCCTCCAAGGTCGTCTCGGAGCTCGGACGCTTTTGCGTTGGGGTAGAGGGAACCGACAGAGAATCTCCGGTCACGGCCACTCTCGTGGAGCTCGTTCTCCGACCGACGCCTGTCCCGTTCCCTGCCTACCAACCTACGATCACTCCGCCACCGACGGGCACGGTCTCCGCGTATTTGCGCTATCCCATCCCCGGTCCCAAGTGCGAGGGGGGACCCAATGATTGCCTCGGTCCTGGAAAGAAGAATTGGTGAGGGAAACTGCCATGAACCGAATGACTCGCTTGTTGCAGACGTACGTTCCGGTGGTCCTTCTGGCCACCCTCACCTGGTTGACAGACGTGCGGGCCGAGGACGCGCGGACTGAGGACGCGCGGACCGAGGACCCCGCCGACGAGTACGCCAGTCAAGACTACAAGGCGGCCTACGAGGAGTACAACAAGGGCCACTATGAGGAGGCTCGGAACTACTGCGAGTTCGCGAGGAAGAAGAGCGAGCGCGACACACCCGGGATCCGCATTCTCGTGGCCCTGCTGGACATCCAGACCGGGAAACCGAAGACGGGGAGCGACGCTCTTCAAAAGGAGATCAAGCCCGCGGAGGACGAGCGTGAGCGCTTGCAGAAGAAGTTCGACGGCGCGCGTGCGGGCAAATCCTCCGGGGGACAACGGATGTCCGCCGCCGATCTCAAGGATCTGCAAGCGCACCTCAAGCGCGCGGACGACCGCGTGGTCCAGATCAAAGCGGGCCTCAAGCGTGCTGCGGACCTCATGGCGAAAGTCTACATCACCGTTCCTCCAGAGGCGCGGGACCGCACATTGGTGGTGCGGCTCGACAAGAAGCCAGTCGAGCAGCGATACTGGGACGGCAAAGAGTTCATCGAAGTCGACTCCGGCTTCCACACGCTCGAGGCTTTCACGGGAGCCAAGGAGGACGTGCGGATGAGCACGCAAGAAGAGGCGAACGCGCAAAAGCCACTTCGCTTCACGGTTCGCCTCAGCTCCATCGCTCAGCGCTACCCGGTCGCCGGCTTCTTGAAGCTGAGGCAGGAGATGGACGACAAGGTGAAGTGGCTCGCAGACCGCTCTGACGAGGCGGCACGGAACCGCGACAAGAAGCGTTCATGTTACGAGGACGCCTGGAAAGAGCTTACCTTCGTGTCCGCCAACGCCGAGGACCTCGCCGAGGGAGCTGGCCAGCCGGCGCCCGCGGACGCCGAGGATCACCACGAGGTGGCGAAGATCCGGCGGCTCATCCAGTACGAGCTTCTGCCATGCATGGACGACTGCCTCCAAGGGAGGGGCGTGTGCGACATGAAAAAGGACGTTCCGATGCGGGTTTGGCCCGCTCGCGGCTGCGGCGCGTGCACCGTCGGCGCAGGAGCCTCGGACGAGCCGGCCGAGACGGGCGCTTTCGACCTTTTCATTGCCTTTGTTGGTCTCACGCTCTTTGTGGCGCGCGTGCGGCGCCGAAACTACCGGCCTACGGTTGAAGCCAGCTAAGCGAGGGGGTATGGACGCTCTTAGCCACAACAGCTCAACGACGGGAACGGCAAGATTGGCCGACGGAACGGCAACGTTGCCGGTATGGAGATCTCGTGGAGCGACTTGCTCACGGAGCAACCGGTCGTCGAGGACGCCATGTCGTCAGGTGGAGCGCCGATCGGCCCGTGAGCCAGGGAGGTTCAGGTCGGGAGCATCGACCTTCGGATCGACGCCAGGGCTTGCAGGCATTCGCGCATTCCGGCGCGCGGTCTCCGCCGGTCACGACAGTTCGGGGAGCCTGCGCCGCAGACGGTCCCCCGCAAGATTCCACTGAACCCCGGCCTCCGTCCAATCGACGATTACGCTTGACATCCGTTGGCTCGAGCAGCGGGATCCACAGGTCGTTGGAGACTTCGGCTGCGGCGAAGCGATCATCGCGGTACGCGTGGGCGCAAAGCATGACGTTCGGAGCTTCGACCACGTCGCGGCGAACCCCGGCGTCATCGCGTGCAACATCGCGGCCGTCCCCCTGAACGACGGTGAGCTCGATGTCGCCATCTTCTGCCTGTCGCTGATGGGCGCGAACTTCACGGACTATTTGCGTGAAGCTCACCGCTGCCTCCGCCTCGACGGGCAGTTGCACATCTGGGAGCCTGCGAGCTACTTGGACAATGTTGAAGCCTTCTGCGCAGGACTCACGCGGCTCGGCTTCGAGGTGATGGATCCGCGGCAGCAAGGTGCGTTCATGCGCATTCGCGCGGTGAAGGCAACGACAGCGGTTGCGCCGGGGGTAATTCCTTTCAGGGGAAATCAACCGCCGCTCCTACCCAGTGATCGGTGAAGAGAGACATCAATCAGCTCGGTGAGCTTGAAGGCGAGATTTCGTTCGAGAAAGCGTTTCTGGGCTGACTCTCAGGGCCTGGGCCGCCTGGCGGAGCGTCCCGTGCTTCTCGATGAACGCCTGCAGACGCGGCAGATCCTTGCGGAGCTCGTTCCATGTCACCCCCGGGCACGGGCGCGATGACTCGGCCTCGGCTTCCTCCATCTCGGGCGGGGGTGCCGTCATGAATGCTTTAGCTTCGGACTTCAACTGTGCCGGACTGAGCATCTTGATTTTGTCCACAAGCGCACGAAGTCCCTCGTTCATCGTGGGCGCTTCCGCGATTTCCGCGACGGTTGTGAGCAAGCTGAGGATCTTCTGGGCGTGCGGCAGATCGCCTGTCTGCGCCGCGCTGACGAGGGTCGCGAAGAAAGCTGAGAGGCCGTACGTCTCATTCGCGTCGGATAGCTGACGGTTGAGGGCCTTCATCTCGACCTCCAGGGGCCGAGAGATGCGCGATAGCTCGGTACGCCAGGCCTCGATAGCCCTCTCCGCGTCGAACCCGTGCTCCTCGGCCGCCTGCTGTGTCGGTGCCAACCAGGACGTCTCGAACTGCTGGTAAACACTTTGCTGACTGGCAAGCTCCAAAGCCTTCACTTGGTGCGAAAGCTGCTTTTCCAGCCCGAAGCTCGTCATGAGCCGCGCAAGGAGCGCGGACGCCCGCTTCAGCGTCGCCGCGCGCGTTTCTTCCGCCGTCTTCTCGTGGTGGAAGCGCTCCTTCAAGGCGTCGAAGAGAATGAACGTGCTCCTCGGTGCGTCGCCTCGTTCCTTTGCGGCAACCGCAGCAAGCACGTCCTGGTGCGATGGGACCATCCTTTCTCTGTAGAATCGGCCGATCTCCAGGCTCACATCCTCCAAGTCGAAAACACGGGCAGCCTCCGCTCCACCGAGCAAGCGCTCCACGACGTAGCGAAGCTCACGCAAGTTGCCGGGCCACTCGTAGACGATCAGAGCCGTCCGTAGTCGTTTCGTCAACAACGGTGTTTGCTTATGTCGCCTCTCTGCCTCGCGAGCGAGAAACGTTTGAATCAGTCGAGAACGCGCGATGTTGGGCCTCTCCCTGATCCCGCGCAGACGGATGCGATCGCCGCGAACACGGTAATAGAGGTCTTCGCGAAATTCGCCCTTTGCGACCTTGGCCTCGAGGTTCACGTGCGTAGCCGAGATGACCCTCGGAGTCGCCGTTTGGCTTTGGTTGGCCCCGACGGGCCGAAATTCCCCGTTGTTCAGAAACCGCAGGAGCCTGACCTGCACAGTTAGGGGCATGTCTCCAATCTCGTCCAGGAAGAGGGTACCATCCTTGTATTCCTCAACAAACCCCTTCTTCCGTTGTGACGCGCCTGTAAATGCACCCTTCTCATGGCCGAACAGCTCGCTCTCCAGGATCTCGGTGGGCAAACCACCGCAATTGAGCGCTCCGAGCCCCCGCAGCGTAAGGGCATCCGAGGTTTGGGTCTCCCTGCTTCGAGTTTCGCGGCCGCTCTTGAGATGAATTGCGCGGGCGAGCAGTTCTTTCCCGGAGCCAGTGGGCCCGGTGATCAAGATCGGAGCGGCCGGGAACGGATCATCTGCAACCGGCTCGGTTCGGACACGGGCTAGCTCCATGGCCCGGCACGCTGCGTGGAGGGTGGGGAGATCCTCGGCGAGGAATTGAACATCTTTCGGCCACATCGTTGCTAGGTGACTGTGAAACCATGCTATCGCACGCTGCTCCCGCTGCTCGTTCCAGTCGATGGGATAGGCGCGCCACCCCGCAACCAGCGGTTCGCGCTGGCCGGCAATCGCCTCCTTCACAACGTCGAGCGTCTCCTTGCCGACTTTCTTCCTCAGAGGGGGGAGATCACCGTAGCGGAGGTCCAAAAGATCCTTGAGCGCAGGACTCGGAGCGCCTTGACGCCAGTCGGCGGACTCCTCTTCGATCCGCTTGTCAAGGTCCCGCAGCATATAGGCGACAGCAGCGGCCTCGTCGGGGTCCACCAAATTGTGGTCAATCAGTAGAATGGGATCTGTTTTCATCTCTAGGCTCCGATCGCCTTGTGTCGCGACAGGTCCACTCACCCCCAGCGCCCACCACGGAACTTGCCATCGCGACCATGGTAACGCCCGTTCGCATCTTTCTTGTTGGCCGTGGCTGCCGCTCCCACGGCCAAGAGAGCCAGCGTTGCCAGGATTGCGCCGACGATCCCCCTTCCTCCTGCGGGCTGGGCGGCGGGTTGAAAACCGCCACGCGCGGGGCTCTCCGCCGGAGACTCCGACTGCACCAATAGCGTCTTGAATCGGGATGCACACTCGGCCATTGTCGGGCGTTGTTTGGAATCGAGATTGACCATCCGGCGGAGAAACTCATGCAGCGCTCTCGGACCGGACGCGTTGGCCAGGCCATTGGGATCGCGGTTGCCAGTGAGCAATTCGATCCCTGTGATTCCCAGCGAGTATACGTCGGCCTGGGCTGTGTGCGTGCGGCTGATGTACACCTCGGGCGCAATGTACCCCTCCGTGCCCCAAGGCGAACGAGTCATCGGACCGGACGAAGCCATGGGCACTCGTGCGAGGCCGAAATCACCGACCTTGACGACTCCGCCTTCCGAAAGAGGGCGGGTGAGCAACAAGTTTCCAGGCTTGATGTCCCGATGAAACCCGTTGCGCGCGTGGATACCGCACAAGCCTTGAGCAGCGTGGGCGAGCGCGAGCACCACTTCCCCCCAGGGGTGCCGCTGTTGGACCCAACTCTCGAGGGAACCGCCCTGACAATACTCCATCACGATAAGAGGCGGCGAGTGGTCGAGGTCGGCCTCGATGAGGTCTACGACGTGCGGGTTCATGAGCTCCCGATGGAGCAGCGTCGCCTCCCGGTAGAAACGTCTTACGTTCTCATCGTTCGGCAGCCGGAGGACTTTGATGGCGACCTGTCGACCGTCCGTTCTACGGAAGGCAAGGTAGACGGTTCCAAATCCGCCGTGGGAAATGACATGCGCGATCTCGTAGCCGACAAGGTTCACAAGCGTGTCTCCTTTCATATGCATGTCGAGCTGAGCAGGAGTTGTGCCAACAGATGCCGAGCGCTGAATCAGGGCTTTTTCGCAGCCTCCACCACGCTCGGGAATCTGCCCCTTCTACACCGGGCATTGGGGTGGCGGCGCGATCATGATCAGTCATGACATTATCATGACGAGCAGCGCATGCCTCAAAGCGAATGACGAGTGAAGGGACCAGCTCCTCGCAAAAGAGCCTCGGTTCGGCGTGCACGCCCGCCCGTGCGAGAGGCTTCACGCCGGCGCGAGACTCTGAGATGGGCGCAACATTCACCGGCTCCACGCGAGATCCAGACGATGCACAACCAGCGCCAAAGGGGAAGGGGCAAGAGGACCTAGTAGCGTCGCATGGCCCAGGCTATCGGGCGGTACCCGCGCGCTACCGGAGCGTCGACCCGCGTGGCATCGGCTGGTTCTTCAAGTCCCGGAGATCGGGATCGGTCTCAAAGGAGGGGAGTGATCCTACAAGAGCGTTTGAGCTTCTTTCCCCCTTGACGCACCCCTGACCGGCAAAGCTCGTGAACGCTGTCGAGCGCGCGATCGTCCTGTGCGAGGGCGGTGAGATCACCCCGGATCCCCTGAGCCTCGCCGAAGAAGACGCACTGTACACAAGTGGCGTACCCTCAGGCCCTCACTCGGCCCCTGCCCTGTCCAGTCCTCCGAGCTCGACGGGGGAGCGCGGCGACACCCTCGGATCTTTTCCGTCCTGTGGTTGTCGTGATCGCGCACAGCCGTAATCGCGAGCTGCGCTTCCTCACACAAGGCCTTGCCTGGCGGCGCGAGCAGGTCTCGACTTGGCGCCGCCATGAAATCCCTCCCTGCTCCCAAGCCGTCTTCTTCTCGGGGTTCGTCGTGCTCGCGCCAGCATTCGGAGCCGAGTGCGGCGGCTCGAAGACCACGATCGTCGTGAGCCCCTACAATGCGGCCGAGCTGGAGATCCAGATCCAGGAAATCAAGGATGGCCGTCTTCCTACCGTCTGCTCAAGCTCGCAGGCCAGCTCCTCGCCTTGGAACCGACAGTCCGTCAGTGACCGTTCTGGCGGAGCCGCTTTTGAATCTCCGCCTGCACTTCCGGCGAGAGAGAGCGAAGGTACTCCTCCGACAGTTGCCGCATCACCTCGACAGGCAGCGCAAGCGTCAGGTGATCCCGGTCCAGCCCCGCCAGCCGCTGCTCGGGAGGCAGGCCCGCCAGCCGCTGCTCCGGGGCGTAGTGCGACAGCACCTGCTCCGGGGCGTAGTGCGACAGCACCTGCTCGGCGGGCAGCGTGTCGAGCAGCTTGTCCATCAGCTCCTTGTAGCCTTCCATGTCTTGCATGCTCATCGCGACCTCGCCAGATCCTACCAGCTCCATCCAGAACCTGCGAGCCTCCTGCGAGAGGACTTTCCCGCTGCCCAAGAAGTAGAGCACATCGTCGCCCTCGGCCGGCCCCACCACGTCGATCTCGACCACGTACAGCGCGACGCTTCCCCCGTGCGCTTGCCAGTAGCCATCGCCCAAGTCCTCCCAGCTCAACCGCATGCGCTTGACATCATCGAGCAGGCTCGGCGTGCGGTGGGGCACCACCAGCACTCCGCACAGCTCTTCATGTTCGAGCACGTCAGGGGCGCCGGCCGAACCGGGCGCGATGGGAGTGCCATCGGCGCGTCTGCGCGGCAGCTCGCACTGCGCGGCGAAGTAGACGTGGACATAGCCCCACAGCTTCTGGAGATTTCCCATGCGATAGGGCCGTCCGGGGCTCTTGAGCTCGACCAGCGCGACCTTTGGCAATAGTGGCCAGAGCCGGCGCAGCGTCTCCGCACGGTCGTCGGCGACCTCGCCGTCTTGTAGGCGCTTGCGCACCAGCAAGTAATCCAGGCGGAGCGGCTCCTCGGAGAGCGGAACCTCGGCGCGGATCTCAATACAGGCTGGGCCGCGGCGCCGGAGGTTGCGCTCGAAGCCGACATGCCAGATGACTCGCGTAGCTCCCACGGACCGTGCTTACGCTGGACAGAGGTGGCGAGCAAGCTGTCTGTGTACGCGCCTCCTGATTCGTCGCGGTCTCTCTGCGCTTCGCCAGCGTTATCCAGAAATCTGGAGAGAGAGAACAGCATCGTTGCCCACCCCCCAGACGGCGTGACGCCACGGAGCAGCGCCCCAGCGGGTCCAGAGTGGCATGACAGCAACGGCAAGATTGGCCGACGGAACGGCAACGTTGCCGGTATCCACCTCTCGTGAAGCGACCAGCTCGTGGAGCAACTGGTCGTCGAGGACGCGATGTCTTGAGGGGGAGCGCCGAACCGCGCGTGAGCGACAGAGGATCAGGTAGGGAACATCGAGCGGCGCACGGACGGATCCGAGGGATCGAACGTGGCTGTCAGGTGCTGCACGGCGCCGTCCCGGTCCGAGCGCACGAAGAGGCCGCTCTTGTGGAAGATGCCCAGCATCGCGTGGTTGTTGGCCAGCACGTCCGCCGAGAATCCGGCCAGACCACGAGCCTTCGCCACCTCGGTCACCCGGCGCATCAGCAGGGTGCCGACGCCCTTTCCATGCCACTCGTCCCGCACCACAAAGGCCACGTCCGCCAGGTTCGTCGCGGGGTCGACGTCGAAGCGGACCATGCCGATGATCTGGGGCTGATCGCCCAGCGTCTCGGCCACAAAGGCCATGTTGTCGGTGTAGTCGAGGTCGACCAGCTTCTGGATCTCGTCGTGCGGGTGATACCGCTTGAAGCCGAGGAACCGCTGATACGTGCTCTCGTCGCTGAGGCGATAGAAGAGGTCCTTCAAGGGCTCTTCGTCGGTCAGCCGCGGCGGACGGATGTGGAGCGTCTGGCCGTCGCGGACCTCCTCGTCGCTCGCCTCTTCCCAGGGATACTTGGGCCGCGGCGTGGCCTGATCAAGGAGGATGTATTTGCGCCCCTTGGCGGCCGCCATCAGCTCACCACGGAAGTCCGGGTGCGCGACCTCGATGAGGGCCAATGCGCGCTGACGGATGTTCTTGCCCCAGAGATCGGCGACGCCGTGCTCGGTCACCACGTAGTGTACATCACCGCGGCTCGTGACGATGCCCGCGCCCTCCTCCAGGACCGCTCGAATACGGCTGACGGTGCCGTTCTTGGCCGTCGATGGGAGGGCGATGATGGGCTTTCCGCCGTCGCTGCGCGCGGAGCCTCGAATGAAGTCCACCTGACCGCCAATACCGGAGAAGAAGCGGCCCATGAGCGTGTCGGCCGCGACCTGGCCCGTCAGGTCGACCGCGAGCGCCGCGTTGATCGCGATCATCCTGTCGTTCCTGGCGATCGTGAAGGGGTCATTCGTGAACTGGCTCGGTCGCATCTCGACCATGGGGTTCTTGTTGACCCACTCGTAGAGCTCATGACTGCCCATGATGAAC
>Ga0268298_10004147_pt1 | contig 14348 bp, 10 predicted proteins | sample WWTPWeurt_MetaG_FD_194462 | JGI IMG/M metagenome (GOLD analysis project Ga0268298, IMG submission 194462) | Activated sludge microbial communities from WWTP in Nijmegen, Gelderland, Netherland - WWTP Weurt | ecosystem: Engineered > WWTP > Aerobic digester > Activated sludge | place... | reverse complement strand
GTTCATCCCGGAGAACACGGTCGGGGCGGCCTCCTCATCCTCCTGGGTGCCATGCTCGGCTGCGCCGTGCTGGGCATGACCATTGAACGGCTGGCCTACCGCCCCCTGCGCGGCGCCGCCACGCTCAACGTCCTCATCACCGCCATCGGCGTCTCCCTGCTGCTCGAGTATTCCGGCCAGGTCTTCTTCGGCGCCACGCCGCGCACCTTCCCCGCCGTCTTCCCCTCGGCCAACTTCACCCTCGGCGGGCTCGTCATCTCCTCCAACCAGGTCGTCGTCATCGTCGTCACCGCCCTGCTCATGGTCGGGCTGCAGTTCATCGTTTACCGCACCAAGATCGGCACCGCGATGCGCGCCGTCTCGCTCAACCCGAAGGCCGCCCAGCTGGTCGGCGTGAACAACGACATCGTCATCTCCTTCACCTTCGGCCTCGGCTCAGCCCTGGCCGGCGCCGGCGGCATCCTCTACGCGCTCAACTACCCCTCGATCGACCCGCTGATGGGCGTCATGCCCGGCCTCAAGGCCTTCGTCGCCGCCGTGCTCGGCGGCATCGGCAACATCCCCGGCGCCGCCCTCGGCGGCCTGCTCCTCGGCACCGTCGAGACCTTCGTGAACGGCAGCCAGTGGTCCACCTACAAGGACGCCATCGCCTTCGCCATCCTCATCATCATCCTGCTCTTCCGCCCCGCCGGCCTGCTCGGCAAAGCCAGCGTGGAAAAGGTATAAGTGTAAGCGGCCAGCCCTCATTCCTCAGCGCTTAAACCTTACGCCTTAAAACCATCCCGCCATGCCGCGCCCGCATTTCTACCTCCTGCTCGCCCTGCTCGCCGCCTACGGCCTGTCGGCCTCGACGGGCTGGCTGGAGGCCCGCCTCGACGGCTGGGCCTATTACCAGGACGTCCTGATCGGCATCGGCATCAACATCATCCTCGCCGTCTCGCTCAACCTGGTGAACGGCTACACCGGCCAGTTCTCGCTCGGGCACGCGGGCTTCATGTCGGTCGGCGCGTATCTCGCCGCCGCCGTCTCGCTCTTCCTCGGCCCGCGGCTCCTCGGCGAGGAGGGCGGCACCGCCTTCCAGCAGGGCCTCATGTTCCTCGCCGCGCTCACCGCCGGCGGCCTCGGCGCCGCCCTGGCCGGCGTCGCGGTCGGCATCCCCTCGCTCCGCCTCAAGGGCGACTACCTCGCCCTCGTCACCCTCGGCTTCGGCGAGATCATCCGCGTCATCTTCCAAAACGTCGAGGTGCTGGGCGGTGCCCTCGGTCTCAACGGCATCCCGGCCTACACTTCCCTCTTCTGGGTGCTCGCGGTCGGCGCCGTGACCGTGTTCACCGTCACCAGCCTTGTCCACTCGACCTACGGCCGCGGCTTCCTCGCCACGCATGACGACGAGGTCGCCTCCGAGGCCGTCGGCCTCAACACCACCCGCTACAAGATCGTGGCCTTCGTCATTGGTGCCTTCTTCGCCGGCGCGGCGGGCGGCCTCTACGGCCACTTCAAGATGACCATCACGCCCACCGGCTTCGACTTCACCAAGAGCATCGAGATCGTCGTCATGGTCATCCTCGGCGGCATGGGCAACACCCTCGGCGTCATCCTCGCCGCCATCCTGCTCACCCTGCTCCCCGAGGTCCTGCGCCCGATCGCCGAATACCGCATGATCATCTACTCGCTGCTCCTGATCGTGCTCATGATCGTCCGCCCGCAGGGACTCTTCAATTTCAAGTTCGGCAAGGCGAAGCTATGAAACGTCCCTCCTTTCAATTCTCGCGTCCCTTGGCTTGTCATTCTGAGCGTAGCGAAGAATCCATCCGCACGCCCGCCGGCGTGAATCATCCTGGATGCTTCGCTGCGCTCAGCATGACGGTTGCGGTGATCCCGACGATTTCGACCGGCCGATCGGGAATCGTAGATCAAAAATCGTAAATTCCGCCGTGCCCGCGCTCCTCCAACTCGACCAAGCCACCATCAAGTTCGGCGGCCTCACCGCGGTGAACGCCGTGGACTTCGCCGTCGGCGAGGGCGAGCTCTGCGGCCTCATCGGCCCCAACGGCGCCGGCAAGACCACGGTCTTCAACCTCATGACCGGCGTCTATCAGCCCACCTCCGGCGCCGTCCGGTTCAACGGCCGGCCGCTCGCCGGCCTGCGCGTCAACGAGATCGTCGAGTGCGGCATCGCCCGCACCTTCCAGAACATCCGGCTCTTCGGCTCGCTCTCGGTCTTCGACAACGTCCGGGTCGCCTGCAACCTCCACCGCGAGACCGCCGCCATCCACACCCTCATCCGCCTCGGCGCCTTCCGCCGCGACGAGGCCGCCATCACCCGGCGCGCCGAGGAGCTGCTCGACATCTTCAACCTCCGCCGCTTCCGCGACGCCCCGGCCAAGAGCCTCCCCTACGGCGAACAGCGCCGCCTCGAGATCGTCCGCTGCCTCGCCACCAAGCCCCGGCTCCTCCTCCTCGACGAGCCCGCCGCCGGCATGAACCCGACCGAGAAGGTGGACCTCATCCGCCTCATCCAGCAGGTCCAAAAACAATTCGGCCTCTCGATCCTCCTCGTCGAGCACTCCATGAAGGTCGTCATGGGCGTCTGCTCGCGCATCGCCGTCCTCGACTACGGCGTGAAGATCGCCGAGGGCAACCCCGCCCAGATCCAGTCCGACCCCAAGGTCATCGAGGCCTACCTCGGCGAGGACCACCAGAAGTCACTTTCTCACCACTGATGCACTCTTTCTGTCATTCTGAGCGCAGCGAAGAATCCAGCGGCACGACCGCCAGCGTGTATCATCCTGGATTCTTCGCTCCGCTCAGAATGACAGGTATCGGTGGTTTTGATCCGTGCCCATCCGTGCAATCCATGGTTAAATAAAATGCTGACGGTCAAAAACCTCGAGGTCTGCTACGGCGCCATCACCGCGCTGCGTGATGTGTCGTTCACCATCGAGCAGGGCCGCATCGTCACGCTCATCGGCGCCAACGGCGCCGGCAAGACCACCACCCTCCGCACCATCTCCGGCCTGCTCCGGGCGAAGCAGGGCGGCATCACCTTCAAGGGCGAGGACATCTCGAAGCTCCCGCCGCACCAGATCGTCGCCCGCGGCCTCTGCCACGTGCCCGAGGGCCGCATGGTTTTCGCCAACCTCTCCGTGGACGAGAACCTCGCGATGGGCGCCTACCTCAAGACCGACAAGGCGAAGATCGCGTCGAACCGCGACTACGTCTTCAGCGTCTTCCCCCGCCTGAAGGAGCGCCTCGCGCAGGCCGCCGGCACGCTCTCCGGCGGCGAGCAGCAGATGCTGGCCATCGGCCGCGCCCTCATGGGCGAGCCGCAGCTGCTCATGCTCGACGAACCCTCGCTCGGCATCGCCCCCAAGCTCATCTCCACCATCTTCGAGAAGATCGTGGAGATTAACAAAACCCACGGCATCACCATCCTCCTCGTCGAGCAGAACGCCAACCTCGCCCTCGAGGTGTCGCACGACGCCTACGTGCTTGAGACCGGCGCGGTCGCGATGCAGGGCCCGTCCGCCGAGCTCCGGAACAACCCCGACCTCAAGGCCGCCTACCTCGGCGGCTGAGCCTGGCCCCATGGCAGGGCGGCCCGGTCCGCCGCCCGCGCGCTTGCGAAAACCCCGCTGCGACCCTACCGTGCCGGCATGAATTCGCTCCTGCGCCTCTGCTCTCTCGCCGCGTTGCTGGCCCTGCCCGCTGCGGCGGTGACCGTTGATGTCAGCCTGCCCTACAAGGAGCTGCGCCTGAAGGACGGCCTGCTCTTCACCGATGCCACCGTGCGCAGCTTCAACACCGCCACCGGCACGGTCACCCTGCTGGCGAACAAGGAACTGGTCAGCGTGCGCACCGCACTGCTACCCGATGAGGTCGCCGCGCGCCTCAAGGATCTCTCCCCGGCCCAGAACAAGGACGAAATGGACGCCGAGAAACTGCAGGCCGCCGCCGACCGCGCCAAGGCCGCCGAGAACGCCGACCGCCGCCAGCGCCGGCTCGAGGACGAGGCCCTGGCCGCCCGCACGGCCAGCCGGACCCTGAACGTGAAGGCCGCCGCCGAGGAGGCCGCCCGCGTCGAGGCCATTCCGGATGAGGTGGCCAGGTTCGCCGAGTCGCGCGCCCGCGCCTTCTTCAAATACCAGGACTCCCCGCACTCCAACATCGGGGCCGTGATCAGTTCCGACATTTTCCTGGATAATCCCGAGCCCGTGCCCGGCTGGAGCGGCCGTTACCGCGTCGAGGGCAAGGCCTACCGCCAATACGTCAACAACCAGGCCAGCGGCTTCGGCCGGAGCGGCCAGGAATTCGAGATGCTCATCCAGACCCGCGAGCACAAGAAGCCCGAGATCGTCGAGATCCGGATCAAGTAAGGCTGGTGCATTTTCGAATCCTGATCACGGAAGGTTTGACCACTGATGCTCCGCCTACCGGCTTCGCTTGAAGCAGCCCCCCGCCTAATCGGCTCCGGTTTGGGTTCGGAGGCGCGGCTAATTGCCGCGAGAAGAGACCAGCCACTTCGCCTTTATTGCCGTCGGCGATTAGCCGACCCCCGAAACCCACTGCGGAGCCGATAAGGCGCAGCGCAACAAGTAGCGCAGCCCTTAGAGCCTATCCGAACAATGGTCTGTCCTGTAGCGGCGGTCTATGACCGCCGAACGATCACCACACCACGCTCGACGGCGGTCATAGACCGCCGCTACAGAAAACCAGACTGTCGGGAATAGGATATTCGGATAGGCTCTTATTGAGACTTACCCAAAATAGTTACTGGTTTTGTCATCGCGAGGTGCGCGAAGCGCGCCGTGGTGATCCAGCTGGATTGCGTCGTCGTTTCACTCCTCGCAATGACAGGTGGGCGTAACTTCTTTGGGTAAGTCTCAATAGGCGGAGCATCAATGGTTAAAAGGCATCGGGCGTTTGGGCCTTGGCCTCGGACGTATGCCCGGACATGGACACGCCCTGGTCTCTCACGCCCCCTGTCGCTTGGCCAGGATCGCGCGCAGCTCCTTGGCGGTGAGCATATCCTTGTCCCGCCCCATCGCCTCCTTGGCCTTGATCAGATCTTCCAGCGAGATCACAGGATACTGGCGACCGTCGACTTCAACCATCTCGGCATTTTCCCTCAATTGTTCGTAATCGCCGACCCCCAACACCGACGACAAAATGTCTATGACCCCGAGGTTGGTATGGAGATAGAGGTTGTTCAGGGGCTGACCCCGAGGCGGAAAATCCAGGAAAGACAAACGTTGCGGCGTCATCCGGTGGTGCGGCTGCAAGTCTTTTAATGCTGTTCGCATCCGTTCAATGTTCTCAGCTGATAATACGATGCAAATGTCCACATCCTTGGTGATGTAAGCCGAACCGTGCGCCACGGCCGCATACCCACCCACGATCACAAATGGCACCGCCGCGTCAGCCAGTCTTGCCAGCAGTTGTCCGAAGTCTTGCATCCGCCTCCTCCTTCGCCTTTCGCAGTTTCAGCGCAAAATTCAGCGCCGAATCATGCTGTTCCCACCGCTCTTTGACCGTCAGAGCCAGATTCACATCGATCAGGCTGAGATCGATGCCGGCGCGGCGTGCGTCCTCCAGGGCCTGGGCGGGATTGTCCATGTCCCGAACTATTGGCCATTTCCCTGTTTGCGCAAAGCCGGAATTAAGCCCGATTCCACCCCTTGATTTTTCCCGGGTGGCCCGTAAGGTAGCCGCCCTTTTCATTTCCGCCCACTTTCTCTTTCCCTCTCACTCCTCCCTTCCCCATGTCCACCACCACACCGCAGAAATTCGAGTTCCAGGCCGAGATCAAGCAGCTCCTCGATATCGTCATCCACTCGCTCTACACGGAGAAGGAAATCTTCGTCCGCGAGCTAGTCTCCAACGCCTCCGACGCCCTCGAGAAGCTCCGCCACACCCAGCTGACCGAGAAAAACGTGTTCGGTGACCAGACCTTGGAGATCAACGTCACCACCGACGATCAGGCCAAGACCCTCACGATCCAGGATTTCGGCATCGGCATGACCCGCGCCGAGCTCATCGAGAACCTCGGCACCATCGCCCATTCCGGCTCCAAGGCCTTCCTCAAGGCCCTCGGGGAGGGCGGGGCGAAGAATTCCAACCTCATCGGCCAGTTCGGCGTCGGCTTCTACGCCGCCTTCATGGTCGCGAAGTCCGTGAAGGTTTATTCCCACTCCTGGCAGGCCGGCGAGCCCGGCCACGTCTGGTCGAGCGACGGCTCCGGCAGCTACGAGATCGAGGAGGTCGCCGACGTCGCCCGCGGCACGAAGATCGTGGTCGAGCTGAAGGACGACTGCGCCGAGTTCGCCACCGAGAGCCGCGTGAAGGGGATTCTCGAGCGCTACAGCGCCTTCGTGTCCTTCCCGATCAACCTCGGCGGCAAGCGCGTCAACACCGTCCAGGCCCTCTGGCTGCGCTCGAAGAATGAGATCAAGGACGAGGAATACACCGAGTTCTACAAGTTCCAGGCCCACGCCTACGACGACCCGCTCCTGCGCCTGCACTTCTCGGCCGACGCCCCGCTCTCCATCAACGCCCTCGTCTTCGTCCCGCAGGAGAACACCGAGAAGTTCGGCTTCGCCCGCTTCGAGCCCGCCGTGTCCCTCTACTGCCGCAAGGTCCTGATCGACGCCTCGCCCAAGGACCTGCTGCCCGAGTGGCTGCGCTTCCTCAAGGGCGTCGTGGACAGCGAGGATCTCCCGCTGAACATCTCGCGCGAGACCATGCAGGACAAGGCCCTCCTCGACAAGCTGGGCAAGGTCATCACCAAGCGCTTCCTCAAGTTCCTCGACGAGGAAGCCACCGCGCGCCCCGACGGCTACGTGAAGTTCTACGCCAACTTCGGCATCTTCCTGAAGGAGGGCGCCGCGCTCGACCACACCCACAAGGACCAGCTCATGAAGCTGCTCCGCTTCGAGTCCTCGCTCACCGACAAGACCAAGCAGACCTCCCTCGCCGACTACGTCACCCGCATGGGCGCCGACCAGAAGGAAATTTATTACCTCGTCGGCAAGGATCGCGCCGCCATCGAGAGCGGCCCCTACCTCGAAGGCTTCAAGGCCCGCAACCTCGAGGTGCTCTTCTGCTACGAGCCCGTGGACGAATACGTGATGAACAACGCCCGCGAGTTCGACGGCAGGAAGCTCATCGCCGCCGACCACGCCGACGTGAAGCTCGCCGGCATCCCTAAGCCCGAGGGTGCCCTCTCCGAAGCCGACGCCAAGGCCCTCACCGAATGGCTCAAGGCCACGCTCGGCGAGCGCGTCGCCGCCGTGAAGGTCAGCGACCGTCTCGTGGACTCCCCCGCCCTCGCCATCAACGCCGATGCCTTCATGTCCGCCCACATGCGCCGCATGATGAAGGCCATGAACAAGGAGGGCTCCGACCTCCCGCAGAAGGTGAACCTCGAGATCAACCCGCGCGCCGCCGTGATGAAACGCCTCTTCGAGACGCACACCGCCGCCCCCGAAAAGGCCAAGCTCGTCGCCGAGCAGATCCTCGACAACGCCCTCATCTCCGCCGGCATGCTCGAGGACGCCTCCCCCATGGTCGCCCGCCTCTACAAGCTGCTGGAGAACGTTTAACAGCAGAAGGCGATTGAGTATGGCTTGCCGGCCATACTTTCGGTTTGCAGGTATGGCTTACCAGCCATACCGTGCCGACGTTATGAAAATGACGATGCACATCGACGAGGATGTCCTGAACCGGGTCATGCAGGTGACCGGGGCCGCCACGAAGCGGGAGGCGGTGGAGATCGCGCTCAGCGAGATGGCGCGTCGGCACAAGCTGAAGGAGCTGCTCAGCCAGGGTCTCGGGCTCACCCCCGAGCAACTGAAGGCGGAGTTCGCCCCCACGCCGGCCGACCAGTTTGATCGTCCGCTGCCGCAGGTGGCGGAAGCCAAGTCTCCTTATGGCCAGCCTGGTGCTACCGGACAGTAGTTTCTACATCACCGCGACGCGCGCTGGGCGCGATCCCTTCCTCGAGCTCAGCGCGAAGTCCGATGAGTATGAATACGCCACCTGCGGCATGGTGCAGGTGGAGGTCCTCCGCGGCCGCCATGATCCCCACCTGCTGCGGCGCTTCCGCGACACCTTCGCGGTCATGATCTACATCGGCACGGTCAACGCCATCTGGGAACGCACGGCCCAGCTGGCCTGGACGCTGGACCGGCAAGGCGTGATCATCCCCGCCACCGACCTGTTGATCGCCGCCTGCGCGCTGCAGGCGGACGCCGCCGTGCTCACCTACGACCAGCACTTTCAGCAAGTGCCAGGCCTGCGCGTGGTTGATCACCTCGCCTGACGGGAAGGCGCTGGTTGCTCTGGCAACCGGCCGCACCCGCGGGCGGCGTTTTCCGCTTCATCCCTACGGCCTATCCCCCGGCGCGAGCTTGGGGTTGTCGGCGGCCCTCCTGCCTGCAAGGTTGGGCCCCATGCTGAAATCATTCCGCACCCTCGTGCTGCCGGCCCTGTGCCTCGGCAGCGTTTTCGCCCAGCCGCCCGCCGCCGATTCCACGACCCGCCTGCTGCGCTTCCCCGCCACCAACGGCACCGACATCGCCTTCTCCTACGGCGGCCAGCTCTACACCGTGCCCGCGGCCGGCGGCACCGCCCGCCGCCTCACCGACGGCCCGGGCTACGCCATCTTCCCGCGCTACTCGGCCGACGGCCAGCAACTCGCCTTCACCGCCCAATACGACGGCAACACCGAGGTCTACGTCATGCCCGCACAGGGCGGCGTGCCCTCGCGCCTCACCGTCTCCGCCACGCTCGACCGCGACGACGTCGCCGACCGCATGGGCCCGAACAACGTCGTCATGGGCTGGCGCAACACCGCCGCCGAGGTCGTCTTCCGCTCCCGCTGGCACTCCTTCAACCCCTTCATCGGCCAGCTCTACACCGTCGGCCTGTCCGGCGACCTCCCCGCCCAGCTCCCGGTCCCGCGCGGCGGCTTCGTCTCGTATTCCCCCGACGACACCAAGATCGCCTACAACCGCATCTTCCGCGAATTCCGCACCTGGAAACAATATCGCGGCGGCATGGCCGACGACATCTGGATCTTCGACCTGAAGAGCGGCAAACTCGACAACATCACCGACCACCCCGCGCAGGACATCTTCCCGATGTGGGCCGCCAACGGCCGCATCTACTTCGTCTCCGAGCGCACGCCCCGCGCCAACCTCTTCAGCTACGACCTCGCCTCGAAGAAGACCGTGCAGGTGACGAGCTTCACCGACTACGACGTGAAGTTCCCCTCCCTCGGCCGCGACGCCATCGTCTTCGAGCAGGCCGGCCGCATCTGGCGCCTCGATCTCGCCTCCGGCAAGACCGCCGTCGTGCCGATCACCGTCCGCGAGGACGCCGCCGCTGCGCGCCCCGGCCTCGTCAACGTCGCCCGCAGCGTCGCCAGCGTCTCCCCCGCCCCCGACGGCCAGCGCGTGACCGTCGTCGCCCGCGGCGATGTCTTCACCGTGCCCGCCAAGGACGGCCCGACCCGCAACCTCACCCGGACGCAGGGCGTGCATGAGCGCGCCGCCACCTGGTCGCCCGACGGCAAGTGGATCGCCTACCTCTCCGACGCCACCGGCGAATTCGAGCTCTACATCCGCCCGCAGGACGGCCGCGGCGCCGCCACGCAGCTGACCAAGGACAACGACACCTATCCCTTCACGCCCGTCTGGTCGCCCGATTCCAAGAAGCTGATGTGGGGCGACCGCAAGCAGCGCCTGCGTTTCGTCGAGGTCGAGACCAAGGCCGTCACCACCATCGCCGAGAATCCCGACGCTCCCATCGCGTCCTACGACTGGGCCCCGGATTCGCAGTGGGTCACCTGGATCCACCAGGAGCGCGGCACCCTCGGCAAGGTCATGCTCCACGGCCTGGCCGACAAGCAGACCCTGACGGTCGACGACGGCTGGTATGCTCCGAGCCAGCCGGCCTTCAGCGACGATGGCAAGTGGCTGCTCTTCGCCTCCGCCCGCGACTTCCGCCCCATCTACTCCGACACCGAGTGGAACCACGCCTACCTCGACATGGAGCGCGTTTATCTGGTCGCCCTGTCCAAGGACACCGCCTCGCCCTTCGCCCCAAAGAGCGACGAGGTCGCCATCGCCAAGGACGAGGAGAAGAAGCCCGACGACAAGAAGGAGGCCGCCGCCCAAAACGACAAACCTGACGACAAGGTCGCGAAAGCCGAGGTCGCCAAAAAGAGCGGCGACGCCGGCAAATCGAAAACCGAGAATCAAAAGCCAAAAATCGTGGTGAAGGTGGACGCCGAGGGCCTCGCCGACCGCCTCATCAGCCTGCCCATCACGCCCTCCAACTACAGCGCCATCCAGATGGTCGGCGACAAGGTTTACTACCGCCGCGTCCCCGGCGGCCCGATCGGCGGCGGTGGCGGCGGCGAAGGCTTCGGCGCCACCCGCGACAACCGCAACGTCGTCGCCGTCTACGACCTCAAGGCCCGCAAGGAAACCGAGCTCGGCAACTTCGACTCCTTCGAGATCACCGCCAACGGCAAGAAGGTCCTCGTCCGCGCCGGCCGCGACTACTCGCTCATTGACCTGCCCTCCGCCCGGGTCGAGCTGAAGCCCGACAGCAAGCTCGACCTCTCCGGCCTCGAGGTCCGCCTCGACCGCCCGGCCGAGTGGGCGCAGATCTTCGACGAGAGCTGGCGCCAGATGCGCGACTTCTTCTACGCGCCCAACATGCACGGCGTGGACTGGCCCGCCCAGCGCGCCAAATACGGCGCCCTCCTGCCCGCCGTCACCACGCGCAACGACCTCACCTACCTCATCGGCGAGATGATCTCCGAACTCCACATCGGCCACGCCTACGTGGGCGGCGGCGATCGCGTGGAGGCCCCGCGCATCCGGACCGGCCTCCTCGGTGCCGAGCTCTCCCGCGACCCCGCCAGCCGCGCCTACCGCATCGACCGCATCCTCCACGGCGAGAACTGGCAGACCAAGACCCGCTCACCGCTCACCGAGCTGGGCGTCAACATCTCCGCCGGCGACTACATCCTCGCCGTCAACGGCACACCCGTCCGCGACCTCGCCAACATTTACTCGGCGCTCATCGGCACCGCCGGCCGCCAGGTCGTCCTGCGCGTCAACGCCCAGCCCACCGACGAGGGCGCGCGCGATGTCACCGTCGTCCCGATCGCCGACGAGGCCCCGCTGTATTACGAGCAGTTCGTGCAGGGGAACATTGACCACGTCGCCGCCAAGACCGGCGGCAAGGTCGGCTACCTCCACATCCCCGACATGGGCCCGGAGGGGCTCAACGAGTTTGTGCGCCGCTACTACCCGCAGCTCGGCAAGCAGGCGCTCATCATTGACGTCCGCGGCAACGGTGGCGGCAATGTCTCGCCCATGATCATCGAGCGCCTCCGCCGCGAGCTCGCCATGGTGAACCTCCGCCGCAACGGCACCCCGACCACCAACCCTGCGCAGTTGCTCAACGGCCCCAAGGTCACGCTGCTCAACGAGTATTCCGCCTCCGACGGCGACCTCTTCCCCTACCGCTTCCGCGAGGCTGGCCTCGGCCAGCTCATCGGCAAGCGCTCCTGGGGCGGCGTGGTCGGCATCAGCGGCACCCTGCCCTTCACCGACGGCGGCACGCTCAACAAGCCCGAGTTCGCCCCCTACGCCAAGGACGGCAAGTCCTGGATCATCGAGGGCCACGGCGTCGATCCCGACATCGTCGTGGACAACGACCCGGCCCGCGAATTCCGCGGCGAGGACCAGCAGCTCGACAAGGCCATCGAGGTCATCCTCCAGGAGCTCAAGACCAAGGGGAAAACCCTGCCGCCCCCGCCCGCCTGGCCGGACAAGTCCTGAACCGGAACGATGCAGTCGGGAAATGTGGGCGCGAGCTTGCTCGCGACTTTTGGGGCGAGGTCGCGAGCAAGCTCGCTCCCACAGTCTGGCACCGAAAGGTGAACGGAACCTCGATTGCAAAGCAGGTGGGCTCGCATTTTCAGCAGGTTATCTGTGGTTGAAGAAGTCCTACGGCATCGTTCCGACTCAGCCTATTGCGGCTTGCCTAATACCTGACAGGTAGCGCGCACCGGCCCGGTGCTCCGCGACGGAGCGGCCCGCTCCGCCCTGCCATCGGCAGCGCGACGTCAGCCTCTTGCGCGAGACTCAATAATCCAGCCAGTGGGTGGGCGTCGGTTTCCAGCCCGACGCCTGGTCGCCGATAGGGAACTCGACGACCACCTTGGTGCGATCGGCGATCACCCTCACTCGCGTAGCCGGCACCGCCGCCGCCACGCTGCCAGCCCCAGCGCGGCCAGCCCGGCCAGCGCCGCGTAGGTCGAGGGCTCGGGGATGGCGGTGCCCGTCACACTTAGGATACCGGCGCTGTAGAGCCCGGAGGTGTCCCACGTCAGCCCGGCGGTCAGTGTGGGCAGGCTCACCGTGGCGAAACTGCCGGTAAATGTCGCGGCATCGAACAGGTTGAAGGTCGCCCCGGAGGCGGGCGTGAAGGCGTTGAGCAGCGTCACGACCAGATCGCCCTCAAACGCCAGCGTGCCGCCCACGTCGATGGCGTCGTAGGTCACGCCCTCGGTGAGACCGCCCAGCTCCATCAGAAGGTCGGAGGTGGACTGCAGCGTCAGGTTACCCGTGACCGTGAGCAAGCCGGGTGAGCTGCCGGGCGCCAGGATGCCGGCGGAGACCAGGCTGCCGGTCAGCGTGCCAGCCCCGCCAAGCGTGCCGGTGTTGGTGAGCCCGGCGGAGCTGAACGCGCCCGCAATGGTCAGCGTCCCGCTGTTGGCGAAGGTGGAAGTCGTCGCAAAGCTGCTGCCCGTCCCGACCACGAGCGTGCCGCTGTTGGTGAAGGCCGCGGCGGTGTTCCAAGCCTTGCCGTCGAGGAGCCGGAGCGTGCCCGCGTTGGTCGTGAGCGTGTTCAGGGGGCTGAAGTCCCCGGTGCCGTAGAGGGTGACGTCCGCCTGGTTCGTCGTGTAGCTCGTGGTGTAATCCTCGCGCAGGGTGGCTCCACTGCGGACGATCCAGGTGCCGCCAGTCAGGGTGCTGCCGCTGTGCTGGGTCAGCTTGTGGTTGAGCTGCAGCGTGCCCTGCTGGACGTCCACTGTGCCGGTATTCGAGAACCTGGGGCTGTTGTAATAGTTGAAGGTCGTGGTATTGGCGCCGGTCTTGATGAAGAGGCCGGTGTTCTCCACCAGTCCCTGGAGGTCGGCCGAACTGCTGATAACGTCGCCGCTGGACTCGGTCCAGGTGCCGCGGTTCTGGATCGTGCTGGCGGCGTTGAGCACCAGACCGCCGGAGGCGTGCGTGATTGCACCGTCATTGACGAAGGTGCGGTTCGAGAGGTTGTTGGTCGGGGCGTCGAACTGCCAGGTGCCGTCGGCGGCGATGGTGGTGGTGCCGGCGGTGGCGATGTTGGGATAGTAGGCCAGCTTCCAGTTGCCGTGCAGCGTGTGCGTGCCCTGGAGCGTGCCACCCGAGAAGGAGGCGTTGCTGGCGTGGATGTCGCCGTTGAGGTTGTGCTGGCCGGAGCCGAAGGTAACGGTGCCGGCGCCCTGGAAGCGCGCGCCCGACTGGACGGTGTTCGTGCCATCTTCCATATAAAGGGTCGCACCGGACGCGATGTTCGCCACCGACGTGCCGGAGAAGGTGGTGGCATAGTTGAGGGTCAGGGTGCCGGTGTTGACGTTGATGGTGCCATGGTTGATGAAGCCCGGGCCGCCGTAGCCGGAGGATACTCGGTAGGTCCCGGGACCGGTCTTGTTGAAGGTGCCGAAATTCTCGAAGAGCCCGCCCTGCGGGGCGTTCTGCGACACAATCATGTCCCCTTGCGAAAGGGCATTCCAGGTGCCGTGGTTCTGGATGAGCGTGGCAGGACTCAGTTCGAGTCCGCCGTTGGTGTCGTTGAGGGAGCCCTGATTGACGGTGCCTTGGTTGACGAAGGTGCGGCCGCGCAGGTTGGTTCCAGCCAGGAAATTCCAGGTGCCGTCGGCGGCGATGGTGGTGGTGCCGGCGGTGGCCATGGAGCCGCCACTGCCGGTCTTGTTCCAGGTGCCGTGCAGCGTGTGCGTGCCGGAAAGGACGCCGCCCCAGAATGACGCATTGGCGGCGTGGATGTCACCGTTGAGGATGTGCTGGCCGGCGTCGCCCAGGCCGAGCGTGCCCGCGCCGAGGAAGCGCGCGCCCGACTGGATGTTGACGGTGCCGTCGCGCAACTGGAGCTCGGCGCCGGCGGCGATGTTCACGAGGGAGGTGCCGGAGAACGTGCCCTGACTCTGGATGCGGAGCATGCCGGAGTTCACGTTGACCGTGCCGTGGTTGGTGAAGGCGGGCCCGTTG
>Ga0268298_10004146_pt1 | contig 14348 bp, 17 predicted proteins | sample WWTPWeurt_MetaG_FD_194462 | JGI IMG/M metagenome (GOLD analysis project Ga0268298, IMG submission 194462) | Activated sludge microbial communities from WWTP in Nijmegen, Gelderland, Netherland - WWTP Weurt | ecosystem: Engineered > WWTP > Aerobic digester > Activated sludge | place... | reverse complement strand
AGTTGCATGTATATTCCAAACGTTCAACGTTTAATGTTGAACGTTACACAGGAGTTGTAATAATGAACAGCACTGCCAACAGAAAAAGCAAACTCATAAGCATGCTCGAACCCCAGATGATGAAGGCGAGCACACGTTCTTTTTCCCAACGATAATAATATAAGCCCGCGATCCAGCCGGTCACGGCAAGCAACAGGCTGGCAACCGGGAAGATGATGAGCTGTGAAGATGGGACGGTGGCGAGCTCGCTCCCTGCGAACTGCGGACCAAGCGCGATGCGCGCCGTGCTGGGGATGATGAGACTTGCCCAAATGAAGAGACCCAGGTTGAGGAATAAGGTCGTCAGCCAAAGATAGCGTGCGGCGCCGCTTTCCCATGCCTGCGAAACAACGAAGGATGGATAGACCGATTTGGCTTCGGCGGGGGCGAGGCTTCCGAGTTCGGTTGCGCGTGCGAAGGTCTGTGCCAGCGCGGAGGGGTTTTCGGGCGAGATGACGAAGACTCGTTTTGCAGTCGCCACCAGCAGTAATTTTTTCACGTCCGAGGCGAGGAATTCCACCACGCCCAGGTCAGGGTGGCGGCGAAGACCGAGCAAACTTCCGGGTAGCGGCAGGGCAGGCAGCGATAATGGTCGGGTGAGATCTTCCGCAGGGCGGATCCACTCGATGTCGGTCAGCGGAATATCTTCCACCCGCAGACCCCAATAAATGGCAAGACTGTCGCGGTCCATGTGATAGTCGGCGCGCAGCAGGGAGTAGGTGCGATACGCAAGAAATGGCAGGGGAATGAAAGCGATGAACGCGACCAGCAGCGAGATCAGAAAGGAGGGTCCCACGGTTGTGCGCGAAAGACTGATGAACCCTGCAATGGCGATCACTGCCAGGACCAGTATAAGAACGCCATGCACGATCATGCCGCGTCGTTTGGGTGGGGGGAAATGTCCGGTGTTCATAAAAACGTTTAACTTTAAACGTTTGACCTTGTTTCTCGCTGCAAGGTGTCGATCAGTTGATCGAGCGGAATAAGTTGATTCTCTTTTTCCTTGCGCGGTTTCAATTCTACCATCCCGTTTTGAAGCGCCTTCTCTCCGACCGTCACACGGAGCGGGCAGCCGATCAGGTCGGCGTCGTTGAATTTGACGCCCGCCCTTTCGTCGCGGTCATCGAACAGGACAGAGATACCCGCGCTTTGCAGGGAGTTGTAGATCTCTTCGGCTTTTTCAAGCGTGTTGATCGTTTTGCCGGGAACGTGCATCAGGTACACATCGAAAGGCGCCGCGGACTTTGGCAGGGTCAGCCCTTTGTCGTCGCGATGGGTCTCGGCGAGAGCCAACAGAATATTCATGTCAACGGTTCTGCCTTTGTCGTCCACAAGGATTTCGCCTTTTTCCTGGAAGATGGATTCGTTTTCACATGCTATGCAAATGTCGCCGTCTTGAGCCTGCACCAGCTCCAAGACAAGATCGGCTGAATAATCCCTTCCATAGTTTGTGTTGAGCAAGTGGTACTGGTCTTCGTTTGCGCCGGCAGCCAAATTCACGGAGCGGGGGATCAGTTCATCAACAATGACCAGGGCGTTTTGGATCCCGATCGCGGACGCGAATCCCGGTACTGCGCCAACGCTTGCGATCTCTTCCACTGTGGCAGGGCGGACGTCTCCAATATGCTTTTGGAGTTTGTGAGGATTTAGTTGTGTGTCGCCGCGCATGACAATGAAAATGAATTTCCCATCGGCAATGCGAACGAACATCAACGCCTTTGCAGTTTGATTTGCATCGATCTTCAGGAATTTTGCCAGCGATTCGATCGTGTTGCAATTGGGCGTGAAAACTTTTTCAACTTCAAGTTTTTCACGCGGCTGAAGGCGGAAGTTTTGAGCACTGGCTGTTTCTGCCAGATCGGCATAGTCGCATTCGCGGCATATGAAAATATCCTCCCTGCCCGCTTCGAGCAGGAAAAAGAGGTGACCGTATATTCCCTGGGTGGTGGGGATTCCTATGGATTTTAGAAACGCTTGAGGGGCTCCAGCCGCGCGTTGTTTGAAGTTTGCGAGCGTCTGTTGACCGAGCGGCAGGATCTCATTTTCGCGGGTCAAATATCCTGCGCGGACAAGCCAGCCGAAGCCCTGAGTCCGCGCGTTGTTTGGGAATTCACGTTGGGTTTGAATGTTGAGGTCTTTGTATTTCATAATTTACAAATTCCCCTCTCCAGTGGAGAGGGGAGTGATCATGATTCTGGTGACTTCTTTTTCCGCATCAATTTTTGGGTGGTTTCGACAGCAGCCGTCGGCGGCTCTTGAGGTGGGATCTGCATCGGCGTTTGGGCAATGGATTCTGCCTGGGCGGCTTCCGAAGGCGTGGACTCAGGAGCAGGCTCGAGGTCCAGTTCGACCGTTTCTTCCATGCGGATCTGCCCGCGCAGGAAGGCGCCTTCTTCGGTCACGAACGCGGTGGTGACCACATCTCCCCACACACGTCCCGAGGCGCGGATCTCCAGTTTTTGGGTGGTGATGTTGCCGCGTACTGCGCCCGCCACAATGACGGTGTTTGCGCGCACGTTCTGGCAGGTCACGCGCCCTGTTTCGCCGACCACGAGCATGCCGCGCAGGGCGATCTCACCTTCAAATGCGCCTTCGATGCGCACGCCGCCGGAACCGTTGATGCTTCCGTGCCAAATGAGACCCGAACCCAACACCGAGGTGATGCGTTCTACGGCTTGGACAGGTTGTGGGCTTTCTGCTGGGGTGCTGTTGCGTTTGAACATATTAAGAGTAATTTTACCTTAAAAAATCAGAGCGCCGACCGCTTGAAGTCCGCGCCCTGAACTGATGCTTTTTGGTAATGTTTTACTTGCTTTCCTCATCCTTTTCGCTGATCTGCACGCCCATGATGTTGAAACCAGAATCGACATACATGATCTCTCCGGTGATATGGGAGGACAGGTCAGAAGCAAGGAAAACCGCCGAGTTGCCCACATCTTCGATGGTGACGTTCTCACGCATGGGGGCGATATCTGCAAAGTGCTTGTACATATCGCGGAAGCCGCCTACGCCCGCCGCCGCCAGCGTGCGGATCGGACCCGCAGAGATGGCGTTCACACGGATGTTTTTTGGTCCGAGGTCATAGGCAAGGTAGCGGGTGGACGATTCCAATGCGGCTTTAGCCACGCCCATCACGTTGTAATGCGGCGCGACCTTGACCGATCCATGATAGGTCATGCTCATGATCGAAGCGCCGGAATTCATGATCGGCAGAAAAGCGTGCGAGAGTGCAACCAGTGAAAATGCGCTGATCTCAAGCGCGGTCTTGAACCCTTCGCGGCTGGTCTCGTGGAAGGGGCGGCTCAGTTCGTCGCGCCCGGCGTATGCAATGGAGTGAACCAATACATCGATCTTGCCAAAATGCTTTGCAGCTTTCTCCACCGTCGCGGCAATATGTTCATCCTTGGTGATGTCACATTCTTCGACCCATTTGCAATCCACCTGCTCGGCAAGCGGCTTTACGCGGCGTTCCAAAACCTCGCCCGCGTAGCTGATGCCGATGTTCGCGCCTTCGCGCTTGAAAGCCTGCGTAATGCCCCAGGCGATCGACTTGTCATTTGCCAGACCAAAAATAAGTGCGTTCTTTCCATCCAATAAGCCCATATTAATCTCCTCGATTCCTTAATATCTGTTCTTTTACCAGAAATCGCCAGGGCTTGGAAAACCACGGCTCTGGCGTTTTATTTAAACCCACGCGGGGACCAATCGTCACGCTATTTTCAGGGATTGAGATTCCCCGTTCGATCCTTAAACTGGAGCCTGCCTCTGTCAAATTGACATTATTCTCGCTTTTAGTGATTCCCATCGCTTGCGTCAGTTTGCCGGGACCCAGTGTATCGCGCCCATTGCGCCGCTCAAGCATCACCTCCACGCCTTCCACTGGCTGAATGGCGCGGATCAGAACGGCTGCCGGGAAGCCTTCTGCTTCGGTTACGGCATTCAACATCCAATGATTGCCATAAGTGAAGTAGATGTAGGCATGTCCCGGTGGACCGAACATGGGCGCTGTGCGAATCGTTCTGCCGGCTTTGGCGTGGCTGGCGAGGTCGTCAAATCCGAAATATGCTTCGGTCTCCGAGATCAGCCCGACCAATTTTACGCCGTCCTGCTCTCGTACCAAACGAGCGCCGAGCAATTCTCGGGCGACGGTCAATGTCGGTCGGTTAAAAAAATGCGTGGGAAGGATCATTTTTGGCAGGATAAAAAATGAAGACCCAAACCTGATTACTTAAATCGCGTATCCCGCTGGAGGGTTAATCGCAATCCTTCATCCAGTTTGATCGATGGCTGGAAACGTAATTTTTCCTTTGCCAGGTTGAGGTTTGCCCGCATGCGGGATACTCCGCCGGGGGTTTGTGAGTTGTACACTACGTTGGCTTTGCTGTTGGTCACTTCCAACACCGTGCGGATCAGGTCGCGGATGGAGGTTTCTGTCCCCGATCCAACATTGATGACCAGCCCGTTGATATTCGGCGCGGTGGAAGCCGCCACCATGGCGCTGATCACATCATCCACGTAAACATAGTCGCGGGTCTGGTTTCCATCACCATGGGCGACCAATGTCCCGCCGCGCAGAGCCTGCCTCAGGTAGTGTGGTACGACCGGCGGGTGAGACGGCGGCAAGTGTTGACCGGGTCCGTAGGCGTTGAAGATCCGCAGGCTGACGGTTTCAATTCCCCACAATCCACCAATGGTGCGGACGTAATATTCCGCGGCGAGTTTGGAAACCGCGTACGGTGAGCGTGGGTTGGGTGTGGCAGATTCTTCCAGTGTGGAGTCGCCCATGTCGCCGTACACCGCTCCCGACGAGGCAAGAACGACGCGTTTGATTCCCACGTCGCGGATGGCTTCCATCAGGGCAACTGTCCCGCCCACGTTGGCGGCATTGTAATCTCGGGGATATAAAACGGATTCCTGCACCGAAACACGCGCGGCAAGATGATAGACCACATCCACATCTTGAAGGAGGGTCCATAACTTTGGGCGGTCGTTGACATCGCCGCGGGTAAAGTGGACATCGGGTGCGAGCGCCTGCGGGTCGCCGGTGGAGAGATCGTCAATACCTCTTACCTGGTGTCCTTCACGGGCGAGATGATTTGCAAGCGAAGAGCCGAGGAATCCCGCGGCTCCGGTGATTAGAAAGTTCATGGCTGAAGATTATAAACCACTTAATCGTCGGTATCGTTTGGGATGAAAAGAAACTGAAGCGTATGCTTCAGTTTCTTTTTTGGGATCTGTTTCCTATTTGTTGTTGAGGACGGTTTGCTTGTTCGCCAGCCGGTGCATGCACTCGCCCCAGATCTCTTGCGGATAGATGATGGAGTTTGTTCCCGGTAACTGTTCGATGGATAGCCCGGTGTTCAGGTCAATGCCGACCTGCTGATAGGCTTTGTAGATCAGTTGACTGCAATAAAAAGAATCTTCTGTTTCAGCGTTGAGAAAATTCAAGTTGTAAGGTTTGCCGACCTGCGCGAGACAATATTGGGCAACCGTGGACCGCATCTCTGCTTCTTCCTCTTCCGAGAAACCTTGTCCATCCAGCGGAGAGGCGACCCCGTAGAACGAATCGAACAGCAATCCACGCTGGCGTGCCATGCGTTCAGTGTCCCAGCTTGAATGGGGGATGTCAAATGTGATCACGCCGCGCGAGCCCGCCTCCACACAGCGTCCACCGGGACCGACGTACATGATCACGTGGTCAACATCACCCGGAACAAGGCGCCCAACCAGCCGCCAGAACTCGCCCGGTAAAATATCCGGCTTTCCGTTCATGGTGCAAATGATGTCGCCCGTTTGTATTGCGAGCCCTTCGATCTCAAATGTGTGTATCATAATTTATCGTAATCATTATACGGGAATCCCGCCAAAATGTTTCAACAAAAAAAGAACCGCTTTTGTGAAGCGGCTCTTTTTGCAGCCTGTTTTATTTCAGGTGCTTTTTTATGTCTTCGCGCAGATCAAGCGCATTGCCCAGCACCGCGCCAAAAATGATCAGGAAGAGTGTGGCTCCAACGCCCACATAGATGGCGTATTGCCAATCCCACAGGCGGACGATGAAGTAGGTGGCGATCAGTCCGATGATCAAGCCGAAGACCGGCACTTTAACGATCTGGGGGATGTTGCCCCAATCTTCCGCCAGCGAGAGGGGTTTTCGCATTCGCTTTTCTTTGAGCGAGGAGCTATGCTGGAATTTGCGTTCTTTTTCAAGCGGATCGCGGTCTCTGAGTTGTTTTTCGCGCAGGCGTCTTAACCGTTCAGCTTCTGATTCAGGCATGGTCCGCCTCCTTTCTAGGTATTTTTATTTTACAAGATTTTATGATGTGCGATACGTTCAAAACTGTTAAGTAATGACTTGTCGCTCTCTGAATAACAGCGAATAAAAAACTTCCCCGTGCGGGGAAGTTTTTTATGTTATCTCTTTTTTGGGGCAAGTCTGTTCCGGCCGTAGCTCTTCGGTGTGGGAGCGGGGCGCGGCGGGCGTTGACCATCTCTCGGGGCGCCTCTGCCTCTTCCGCCAGAATCCGATTTCGGCGGGGCGGGACTCGTGTAGTCGAATCCTTCTACCAGCTCACGTTTGATGGGCTGTCCCATGATGCGCTCAAGGATCTGGATCATCTCATTGTCGTCATAAGTCACCAGCGTGAACGCATCGCCTGTGCGCTGTGCGCGGCCTGTGCGTCCAATGCGGTGGATGTAGGCGTCGGCGGTATCGGGCATGTCGTAGTTGATGACATGCGAAATACTTTCAACATCCAGCCCGCGCGCGGCGATATCGGTGGCGACCATGATATCGTGATGACCGCTCTTGAATCCCTTTAGCGCGGCCTGGCGTTGACCTTGCGTACGGTCACCATGCAGGCTTGTCACCTTGAAACCGGCTTTTAGAATTTGCTGCGCTACTTTTTGTGCGCGGTATTTTGTGCGTGTGAAGATCAATACCGAATTTGTATCGGTGCGCTTGAGCAGTTCAATGAGCAGCGCCGACTTGAGGTGCGGCGCGACAGGATACAAAGCATGCGAGACGGTGTGCGCGGGCTTCACAATGCCCATCGCGATCTTTTGCGGTTGCTTCAACGCTTGTTGAGCCAGCAATTCCACATCCGAAGGGAAGGTGGCTGAGAACAACATGGTCTGTCGTTTCTCGGGCACGGCTTTCACAATGCGGCGTACATCAGGCAGAAAGCCCATGTCGAACATGCGGTCCGCTTCATCGAGCACCAGAACCTCGATGTGATTCATTTTTGCATAACCCTGCGCGATAAGGTCAAGCAGACGACCCGGGCAGGCGACGAGGATCTCTGTGCCGTTTTGCAATGCCTGGATCTGCGGGTTCGGTCCCACGCCGCCGTAAATGGTTGCGCTGCGGAGTTTGGTCCCCGCTGATAGAACACGCGTCACCTCATGGATCTGTTCCGCAAGCTCACGGGTGGGGGTAACGATCAGCGCGCGGGCTACATTTCGCGGGCCTTCCAGTAGTTTGTTCAAAATGGGGAGAACGAACGCGGCGGTCTTGCCAGTGCCGGTCTGTGCGGTGCCGATGATGTCACGTCCGCGAAGAGCAGCCGGGATGGCCGCCTCCTGAATCGGAGTGGCTTTTTCATAGCCCGCCTTTTTGATTCCCTGCATCAGGCGGGAATCGAGATTGAATTGTTCGAAGTTCAAAGTTTTCCTATTCTTCAGAAGTCTATCAATGTTCGGGAAAACAACGCGGACTACTGATGTTGTGAGTCAGCGGATCTTAAAATCAGGGACTCGATAAAGTGTTGTAAAAAGATTATAGCACTGAAAACTTGCCTTACTGCTTGCTCAGCTCCGCCCTTGTCAACAGGATCACCGCTGTCAGGATCATTCCTCCGCCAAGCATCACAATGGGCAGTAGTTTCTCCCCGAAAAGCCAGGATGCCAGAAGCACGGTCACGATCGGTTCGAGCGTGGAGAGCATGGCGGCATTGGTGGGACCGATCCGCTCAAGCCCGGCCAGAAACGTGACCACCGGGATGATCGTGGAGATGACGATGATTCCCAGCATGGCGAGCCAGCCCACGTTACTGGCAGGGAAGTGCGCGCCGCCGCCAAACGCCAGCATCCCAAAAACTGCGCCAGCAGAAGCGAAGATGACTGCCGAGGACTGAACCGGGCTGACATGCTTCATCACGTTCGTGCCAACGATGATGTAAATGGAGTAGATCAACGCCGCGGTGACAGCCATCAGTGCGCCGATGAATTGTCCGCCGTTCGGGTCAACGGTCAACGCAGACCCGATCAGCGCGAGGAACAGGGCAGTGACTTTGACCGTGGTCGCTTTTTCATGCAGGACAAAGATCGAGAGGATGAACACGAACATTGGGTAGAGATAAAGGAGCAATGCCACCAATCCGGCGGAGGCATACTTGATGGCGCTCATATAAAGAAAAGACTGCCCCACATACCCCAACGCCCCCATGCCGATCAGTTGGGCGAGGATCCGTCCGCGAGGCAGGTGCTCTTTGCGCAGAAGCAGGATAACGGTCATGAAAGCCGCGGAAACACCGAAGCGCAGGAAGAGCACTGTAAAGGTGTCCATCCCATCTTCATAGGCGTATCTTCCAAAGATGGCGAGCGTCCCGAAGGATGCGGCAGAGATGGCGATGAGGATGATGCCGATGATTTTTTTCATATCAGGTTGTGTAGGAAGTTGCGGACCTGTCCGGCTGTTTTATTCCAGGATGGCTGCTTAGTGAAGCGTGTGCGTGCATTGAGCGACAACTCAACCAGCAGGTCGCGGTCTGCTGCGAGCATTGCGATATGCTGCGCCAGTGCTGCCGTATCATTGGGTTTTATCAAATACCCGGTCTTTCCATGCTCAATGAGTTCGCTGGCTGCTCCCGCCGTTGTGCCGATGGCAGGCAGACCGAAAGACATGCCTTCAAGATATACAATGCCAAATCCCTCGTAGGAAGATGGAACAATGAGTGTATGGGCGTTTTTGAATTTTTCAACGAGGGGTTCATTGTTGAGAGACGAATGAAAACTGACAACTGAGGAAAGACCGTTGCTTGCAACGAACTCTTGCATTTGTCTGGCGTACGCGGGTTCTGCGGTCAGCCCCCCAACCACATCCACAGTAATTTTCGCGTTTTGATTTTTTACAGCCGCTAAAAGGGTGTGAAGCCCTTTTCGTTCAATGACATTCCCTAAAAATAGAATTCGGAATACTTCATTGCGGCTTCTATTTTTTATGTGTTCTTCAGAGAGCGCTTGACCGAATCGGTCTGTGGGTGGGTATGCGATCAAGTCCGGCTTGCCGGTTCCGATCACTCCATTCACAACGCCTTTCGTTGTCCTGGAATTAAAAATAAAAGCATCAACAGTTTGCAGGTATTTTTTTTCGACCGCACGATAAATGGCATTTTGCCATTGCGGGCGAAGCTCCGAACATCGTAAATGATGGACGAGTGAAATGACGGGGTAGAGGTGCTTTTCTGAGTTTGCGGCAATGAGCGATGGATGATTCAATTCATCCTGGATCAAAACATCGAGACCTTTGGGAAGTTTGAATGTAAGGTTGTCTGTCAGATGCGCGGCGTAATTGCGCCAGGGCAGGGAGATGACTTCAACTGTGTCACCCTGCGCGCGCAGATATTCGACCAGTTTGCGGTCGTACATATATCCGCCGCTGAGGATATCCAGCGAGCCGTAGATGAGGAAACCGATTTTCATGGAAAATTCGTTGTGATGTTTGAAGACTGAGCTTGCCAGCCTTAAAGATGATCAGGCTTTTAGTCTGTCGATCGAATATGCCGCCCATGCATTCGCATGTTCCCACAGGACGACCTTAAGTTTGGAAATATTCTTTGCCTTGATCCTTTCGTTCAAGGTCATGGCAAGAATCCGCGAGAAATGTTCAATGGACGGATTGATCCCCGAAAATTCAGGCTTGTCATTTAGCATTTGTTCTTTGTAGTAGCCAACCACTTCATCGAGATGCTTTTCCACATCCACGATATCCACAAGGTAGCCGTGCTGGTCCAGTTCGGCGCCCTTGAGTTGCAGTTCGAGGATGTAGTGATGGGAGTTTGGGAAATTTTCCGGACCCCAATCTCCTCCGATCAAAAAATGGCGGGCGATGAATTCTCTTCTAACTCCAAGCGTGTACATTTAATTACTCCTGATGAATTATTTAATTGCCCTCATGATGAGGCTTTCTTGCTCTTTCTGAATGAGCATGGCGAAATTGAAGGCGTCGATGCGGGTGCAAAGATCGAGGTCTGATAAGGGAAATTCCGGGCGGACTGGGTCGAGATGCGCCTCCGCATAACTGGCGGCCAGCCTTATCTCTGCCTTCACGCACCGCACCGCTCCTTGGGTGCCTGCGCCGGTACGTTGGATGAGACTCGCCCCGCGCAGTTCTGCTTCCAACATTTGCGCTGGAGAATTGCCAAAGTCAAAACCTGCAGGTGGAAGTCCGCCTACTTCGCCCATTGCCCTCGCATTCGGGAGCCGGGATCTGAGTGCGAGCGCCTCATCCACGGTGCTGACCAATCGGATCTCCTTTGCTCCGCGCGAAAAGGCGTATGCAGCGTTTGAGAATGCGCGCAGCACATCGATCGCGATCACAAGTCCGCTGGCGGTGTGGCAGGTATCTAGGTCTGTGTAATTGAATTTCATGAGGTGTGATCGAAAATGACCTGGATTGCCTGCTGCGGATTTTCATCCAGCAATTGATACGCTTGATCCGCATCCTTCAATGGAAAGCGGTGAGTGATCCATCTTTCGGGCTGCACTCTTTCCAGCGCGTTCCATGCTACTTCAAACCTCCGTGACTTATCCCACCTGCCCGAAAGCTCTGGTGAGATGGTGCTGACCTGTGAAGAGATGAGGCGAATCCTTGAGCGGTGAAATGCCCCGCCGAGATCAATCTCTGCCCGTTTCTGCCCGTACCACGAACCGATCACGACGCGTCCGCTGAAGGCGGTCAGTGCAATGGCTGTGTTCAGCGCGGAAGGTGAGCCGCTCAATTCAAAGGTTAGATCAAAAAGGTCAGATGTGAAAGATGGAAGGTCGGCAGGCGAATATCGATCTACCCTCAGTTTTTTACTTTCCACATGCAACGCTTTTCTTCTCGACTCAATTGCATCTACAACGGTAAGGGATTCGAGAGGGAAATCGCCAAGCAGTGATGCGGTCAGTAACCCAATCACACCTTGCCCCAGCACCACTGCGCGTTCCCCAAGGATGGGCGCTCCATCCTGAACCAAATTGACAGCCGTTTCCATATTGGGTAAGAAACAGGCACTCTCAGGCGATAGGGAACTGGGAACTGGAAACAGAGACTCGACCCTGGCTGTGAAATGTGAAGTATGCGGCTGAAAAGAAAAGACAAGCCTGCCTTCCCATTTGCGATCCACAGACTTCCCAGTCTGCTTGACCACGCCCACGCAGGCATATCCATACGCCAGTGGATAGTTCAAGTCGCTGCTTAGCCCGTCATGTGAATCGGCTAAATGCGGAAACTCACCGCGATAGACCAGCATCTCGGTCCCTGCGCTGATGGCAGAGCAGATCGTCTCTACCAATACTTCATCCTCTCCGGGTTGGGGGAGAGGGACTTCCCTGATCTCGATTTTTCGCGGGGCTGTGAAAAACAGCGTTTTTACCTTTGGCATGGACAGAGTTTACCGCCTGTTGCAAGTTTTACCAAACGAATTAATGAAAAAGGTGACAATCACTTTTCAAAGCAACTGTCACCTGAAAGATCGAATCAGCGCGCAAGGATGGCTAGAACTTGCCGGGCGAAGGTTTGATGATGTAATTGGGAGTGGTGCGCCGAAACTCATAATTCTGCAAGATCGCTTCAATAATGATCTTTTGTTCCTGCGTCACTTCTTTAAATTCAAAACCAATATTGAAAAATTCAGGGCTGATATCAGGCTGGCACCACGCCGACCGGGCCGGAATGGTAATGCGAGAAGCAGTGACCCCGGAAAGTTCGGGCAGCTCAATGGCGAGAGTTAGCTCGATATTTTCCTTCATGGGCTTGTCGCCGATCACCATCGCTCCGTGCGAATGCAGGTCCCCCAGATAGCCAAGCAAATGCCCCGCGTATAAATCAAAGACCTGAGTGTAAGCCATCAGGTGTTTTCGTTCTATCTTTCGTCTTTCCTGCATTCGAAATACTCCTTAAAGTACCAGTTTACACGAGCTTTCAGAGGATCATCGTTGCTATTCTATGGTAAAAATGATCATGCGATGGATATACATTTCCCCCCACCTCGACGATGCTGTGCTTTCTGCAGGCGGCTTGATCTATGAACAGACCCGCGCTGGTCATGAAGTGGAGATCTGGACCTTCATGTGCGGATTCCCAGCCAGCGCAGAGATTTCTCCCTTTGCTCAGTTTTTGCACAACCAATGGGGAATCTCTGCCGCTGCCGATCTGGTGCAAGCCCGCCGCCTGGAGGATACCAAAGCGGCCGCCCTTGTTGGCGCAAAGGCCGTCCATTTTGACTTTTTAGACTGCATTTATCGGCGTGGAGAAAGCGGCGATTGGCTTTACCCTGCGGGGGTGTTCGTTCCTCCGAACGAGCAGGAAGGCGACCTGCCAGCGCAAATTGCAGAAACCATCGCCGCCCGCGTCAAACCGACCGATCAATTGGTCTGCCAACTGGCGCTTGGCAGCCACGTTGACCATGTCCTCGTGCGGCAGGCTGTGGAGTTCCTGGAGCGCCCTGTGCTTTACGATGTGGATATTCCCTACCTTTTCAACCACCCAGACGAATTAGGTCAAAAAACTGCCAAATTGCAGCCCCAAACCCACGGGATCACCGATTCAGGCGTCGGGGCGTGGGGAGACGCGATTTCTGCCTATGAATCGCAAATTAGCAGCCTTTTTGCCAGTCCAGAGGATATGCGCTCAAAAATTCGTCAATACTGGTCTGAATTTATGGGAGTACGGCTATGGTCTTCTACCCGCTAGATTTTTGCAATACTTTTGCTACTTGTAACTGATTTTGAATCATGATATAGTAGCGGCGAATTTCCGGACAAACCACCGGAATATTTTTTATCACTTGCATCTCTGTTTAGGAGATGCAAAATACTATATAGCAGGATAATTAACATGACAACCAATTTCCTTACCAAAGAGGGATTTCAGAAACTCCAGGAGGAACTGGATCATTTACGCACCACCAAAAGGCAGGAAGTTGCCAACCGTCTGCATGAAGCGATGGAAGGCGGGGAACTGATCGAAAATGCCGAGTACGAAGCTGCCAAGAACGAGCAGGCTTTTGTAGAGGGGCGCATTCAAGAATTAGACCTTTTGCTCGCAACCGCCAAGATCATTGAAGAAGCCAACGGCAAGCCAAAGAAAAATGATGCGATTCAAGTCGGCTCCAAGGTGACCATTAAAGAAGGAAATTTTGAACCCGAGACCTTTACCATCGTTGGCGCGGCGGAAGCCAACCCGCGCGAGGGCAAGATCTCGAACGAGTCTCCCATTGGGAAGGCTATTTTGGGACATAAGATCCACGACGTGGTGAAAGTGGAAACTCCCGGCGGCACCTACAACGTTAAGATCATCAAAGTCGGCTAAAATACTCCAGGCGCGACTTCTAGCCCCGCGTGCCTAGGCCGCGGGGCTTTTTTTATCAGAAAATTCATCCATTCCACTGGAAGGTACTCATCATGGCAGAATACACAACCCTTGAAAAGATCCGTTTGCAGAAAATCGAAGAACTCCGCGCGGAGGGCATTGACCCGTATCCCACGCGCGCCCAGCGCACTCACACCAGCGCGCAGGCGATCGCAGAGTTTGAGGCCGCAGAGAAGTCTGCCGCGCCCGATACCACTCCTGAGGTGAAGGCGACCCTCGCCGGGCGCATCCGTGCCAGCCGTGCCATGGGCAAGGTTTCCTTCGCTCACATCGAAGATGTGGATGGCAAGATCCAGTTGTTCTTCCGGGCTAATGAGTTGGGCAAGGAAAACCTTGATTTATTCAATCGGATGTATGACCTCGGAGACTTCGTCCAGGCTTCGGGAGTGATGTTCCGCACCAAGACCGGTGAGATCACGCTTCATGTCCACGACTTCAAACTGCTCGCCAAATCTGTGACCCCTCTGCCCGCTGACAAGGATGTGACCCAGGAAGATGGCACGGTCATCCGCTATGCCGGGTTGGACTCTCCTGAACTGCGCGCGCGCCAGCGGTATGCCGACCTCGCGGTCAACCCCGATGTGCGTGACAACTTCCGCAAGCGTGCCACGCTGATCAAAGCCCTGCGCACCTTCCTTGACGGTCACGACTTCCTCGAAGTGGAAACGCCGATTCT